>Ga0316190_10000303_pt1 | contig 33426 bp, 31 predicted proteins | sample Eddworburrow2_MG_FD_204929 | JGI IMG/M metagenome (GOLD analysis project Ga0316190, IMG submission 204929) | Coastal sediment microbial communities from Maine, United States - Eddy worm burrow 2 | ecosystem: Environmental > Aquatic > Marine > Coastal > Sediment | place: USA: Maine | collected... | reverse complement strand
ACGTTCGAGGCTTGACCCCCTCCGCCTTGCTGCGCTCGGCACCTCCCCCTCAGGGGGAGGAATCTGGGATCGCCCTAGAAGGCGGCGAGGGAGCGGGCGCGTTCGACGATGCCTTCTACACTCGGGATCACCTGCTCTTCGAGCGACGCCGCATAGGGGAACGTCGGAACCTCGGGGGAGGCGTACCGGCGAACCGGGGCATCGAGCCAGTCGAATGCACGCTCCGAGATCTGAGCCGATACCTCGGCGCCGTACCCGAGGAACTCATTGTCCTCGTAGACGATCAGCACCTTGCTCGTCCGCTTGACTGCCGCTTCGACGGTTGGCCAATCGAGCGGCCGGAGCGACCGGAGATCGACAACAGTTGCGTCGATCCCTTCGTCTCGCAGAATGTCGGCGGCCTCGACGGAGAACTGTGCCATCGTCCCGTACGAGATGATCGTCAGGTCGTCGCCGATTCGACGGAGAGCGGCGCTACCAATCGGAACGCGGTGGTCGCCTTCCGGCATCGGCCCCACTGCCATCCGGTAGAGCTTCTTCGGCTCGAGGAACATCACCGGATCGGGATCGTCGATTGCCGACAGCAGCAACCCCTTCGCGTCGGAGGGTGTCGACGGTGTCACGATCTTGAGTCCCGGCACGTGTGCGTAGAACGCCTCGATGGACTGAGAGTGATAGAGCGCGCCATGGATACCGCCGCCGTACGGGGTGCGGATCACCATCGGGCAGGCCCAACGGCCGTTCGACCGATAGCGAATCCGTGCAACCTCGGACACGATCTGGTCGAACGCCGGATGGATGAAGTCGGCGAACTGAATCTCAGCGATCGTCTTCGTACCGGTGGCAGCAATACCAACACCCAACCCGATGATCACCGACTCGGCGAGTGGGGCGTTGAACGCTCGGTCGCTCCCGTAGGCATCGGTAAGGCCTGCGGTTGCTTTGAACACACCGCCTTTCGGGTCGGCGACATCTTCACCGAAGGTCACCGTCTGCGGGTCGCGTCCCATCGCGTAGTGGAGGGTGCGGTTGACAGCGGTGATGAGGTTGACCTCCTCACCGACGGGAACCGACTCCACGGTTACGGCGGCGACTGTGGGAACGATGGGGTTCGCATACACATGGCCGGTTGCGTCGGTCGGGTCGGGTGAGCTCTCGGCGGCGGCAACGGCGTTGTTGATCAGCGACGTGACCTCGGATTCGAGCTTGGTTTCGGCGGCTGCGGTGAGGACGCGCTGCTCGACGAGGTACTGCCGGAAGTTGGGGAGCGGGTCTTTCCTGCGCCAGAGTTCGACCTCTTCGCGGGTCCGATAGAGCTTGTCGTCGTCATCAGAGGTGTGGGCGTAGTAGCGGTAGGTCTTCGACTCGATGAGCGTTGGCCCATCGCCGGCCCGTGCCCGTTCAACGGCGGCGGAAGCGACGCCGTACATCTCGAGCACGTTGTTGCCGTCGACGACAACACCCCTCATCCCGTACCCTTCGGCCCGATCCGCGACCTGACCGGCGACCTCTTCGGCGGCGGGGACGGAGATCGCGTAGAGGTTGTTCTGGATGAGGAACACGACCGGCAACTTGTGGATGCCGGCGAAGTTCATGGCCTCGTGCCAGTCACCTTCGGACGTCGAACCCTCGCCCCCGGACACGTAGACGACGGCGTCCGTCCCACGCCGCTTCAGTTCGTAGGCGATGCCCACAGCATGTGGGTACTGGGTGGCGATGACTGAGGAGTGGGTGAACAGATTCAGGTCGGGTTCCGACCAGTGGTTCGGCATTTGCCGGCCGCCGGATGCGGGATCCGCAGCCTTCGCGAAGACACCCATGAAGACATCCTCAGCCGTAACGCCGAGGCCAATGTTGAAGGCGATGTCGCGGTAATACGGAAGCGACCAGTCCTTTGAAGGATCGAGCGCTGCGGCGATACCTATCTGGGTCGCTTCGTGACCGGAGACCGACACGACGAACGGAACGCGGCCCTGGCGGTTCAGGGCCCACATCTTGTCGTCCAAGCGACGCGAGATCAGCATCTTGCGATACAGGTCGACGAGATCGTCGTTGGTCAGCCCGAGGGCGGTGTGGTCGATGACTTGGTCCAGTCCCAGTGTCACGTCGCTCCTCTCACGCTTGGTCCGACCCACGTCTGTAGCGCCGGCCCCCCGCTTCGTCGATCCGCCGCTTGGCGAACCGCATCGCTGCGGTTTGTGGGTCGACGCCTTCCGCGTCGGCTGTTTGGAATACGGAGGTGAGATTGTTGTAGATCCGGTCGACCATCACAGCAGCACGCTCGAGCGAGTAGCCATCCGTCTCGACGGCGATGTTGATGACACCTCCTGCGTTCACCACGAAGTCGGGCGCGTAGAGGATCCCCCGATCAACGATCTGTTGCACATCGTGATCAACGGCGAGTTGGTTGTTGGCCGATCCGGCGATCGCGGTGCACCGCAACCGCGGAATGGTCTCACTATTCAGGATTGCTCCGAGGGCGCACGGCGAGAGGATGTCACACTCAACTCCGTAGATCTCGTCGAGTGGAACGGCCTTCGAGCCGTACGTTTCGACGGCGAATGCGACGGCGGTCGCGTTCGGGTCGGTGACGATGGTCTCAGCACCGACCTCGGTGAGGCGCCGAACGAGATCCATGCCGACCTTTCCAATGCCTTGCACGGCCACGCGCCGGCCGGCCAGGTCACCGGATCCCCACAACCGTTCCCCGATGGAACGTAGTGCCGCCATCACCCCGCGCGCGGTGGCGGGGGATGGGTCACCCGAGCCGCCTTCATCGAACGGAAGCCCTGAGACCCACGGAGTCTCCTCCGAAATCAAGACCATGTCCTCGACCGTGGTGCCGACATCCTCGGCTGTGACGTAGCGACCGCCGAGAGAGTCGATCTCGCGCCCGTACGCGCGAATGAGGTCTTCGCTCCACAACGTCGCTGGATCGCCGATGATGACCGCCTTGCCACCCCCCAGGTCGAGGCCGGCTGCCGCGGACTTGAGCGTCATTCCTTTGGCGAGTCGGAGGACATCGCGCAGCGCCGCATCTTCATCGACGTACGGATAGAAGCGGGTCCCGCCGAGCGCCGGACCGAGGGATGTGTCGTGGATCGCGATGATCGTTCGGAGGCCGCTCTCGCGGTCTGCACCGAACAACACCTCTTCATGCGTTTCGGTGCCGATCGCTTCGAACACTCCCAACAGGGGTCCTTTCGATGGGGCAGAGAGACTGCCGCTCGAGGAGCGCCGCTCACTCTAGTTGCACGCTTCCCGGTCCGTACACGGACCTTCGCCGGTACCATCGCCACATGATCAGCTCCGCCTACCTCCGCGTCTACGTCGACGCCGACGGCGCCGAGGTAATGCCGCGGGCGGAAGTCGGTGGCGGCGGGGATCCGATTCAATCCGATGGCCGATTCATATGGAATGAATCCCTCAGAGAAGACGCGTTCTCGACGACCTGGGACGGGGTCGAGTACGTGTGCCCGCGCAACGCCCGCCTCCGCATGGTCGAAGGTGCATTGGCGTTTTCGGCCACGTATCCGCGAATCCAGCTCATCGATGATGACGAACGGGAGTCATTCAAGAGCGAGCTTGCGGGGTTGCGGTCCTCCGACCGTCGGAGTCACATCCTCACCTCCCCGTGGCACGTTCCACTGCGCTGGTTCGGTGCCTTCAGCCCCACAGAGCGGGAGATCTATGACCGACCCGGCGGACTCGGCATCCGATATCGCACCGCGCTCGGTGAAGCGATTGATCGGATCAATTGGGCTGTGCGTGTGCTCGGCGGAGCAGGCTTCTCGGACCCGGTGGTCGATCAGGTACGAGACTTGGAGCGTTGGCTCGCCGGTTTTCCTGCGGGGTCGATGCTCGAACTCGACTACGGCACGGTGGCCGATTTCTTCCCAGACGGAGCCTTGGCGTTTGACGAGTCCGCCTCAGATGTCAGAGAGAGCCTCGAAGCGCTCGAACGAGGTGATGGCGAAGCCTCCAGGATCGCGTACACGCGCGTTGCTCAACGATGGGCGAGCCGTCAGGCACTCACGTTCGCGAACTGAAATACACGCGGCGTGAGGCCGGCCGACGTGTCGACACCGGTACTGTGTGGGCGTCACCGAAAGGATCACAATGACCAATGACTATCCGGTCGTACCCGATCCCGTGCCAGGCGAATCGCGAGGGTGGGCAGCGGCTGCCCACCTCGTGCCGCTCATCGGCCTGAGCTTCGTCGCTCCACTCGTGATCTGGCTGATCAAGCGCGATGAAGATGCCTTTGTGGAGTATCACAGCCGGGAGGCCTTGAACTTCCAGCTGACGCTCATCATCTACGTCATTGCGTCGGTGTTGCTGATGCTGGTGCTCATCGGGTTCATCTTGATCTTTGTTGTGGGAATCTTCGCGTTCGTGGTCATGATCATCGCCGGCGTGAAAGCAGCCGGCGGTGAGTTCTATCGCTACCCGCTGAACATCAGATTCATCAAAGACTGATGAAGTCCGACGCTGCCGGTTGGAAGCTGCTGCTCGCCTACCTGGCGTGGCTGCTCGCCTCAATCGCTATCGCGTTGATTCTCGCACTGCTCGTGGGGTCGATCGTCTCGCTCTTCGGTGTGAGCGCCCGTTCGGATGTCCATCAACGCGTGGTTGAGGTTGCCGGCGTTCTCATCTTTGTGGCTCTTGCCGCTGCCCCGTTCATCATGCGCGAGCGGGAGCGCCGATCGAGTCCGGACTTCCCAGCTTGATCAATACGAATCCTCGGCCACGTTCCACAGCGGCGTCCGACGGGACGGGCTCCGCGTAGCCGTCACCCCGGACGATTCGCCGGCGACGACAGGGGTCCTGGTCGTCAGACCCTCCGGTTGCAGGGGCCTACGATGACGTGATGACCATCGGAGAACTCCCCAGATTCGCCGACGTCGTGTGGCGGCCTCTCCGCGCGGAAGACGCTGAAGTGATGTCGGCGCTCCAGCAGCGGTGTTTCGTTGTTGATGGGGGCCACCGAATCACACCCGTAGAGATGCGTGAGGAGTTCGATCGTCACGGTGAGCATGCTGACTCCGATTCGATCGGAGCCTTCGATCCCAGCGGTCGACTGCTGGTGCTCGGCTGGGCCCAGGTCCCTGAGGGTGGGAACACCGAACACCGGGGTTTTGTCTGGATAGAGATCGATCCGGATCATCGCGGTGCCGTCGACGACGCCGTGCTCGACTGGGTGGAGAGTGCAGGAACCAACCGTCTCCGAACCTTCGACGACGGTGTCCCGCTTCGCCTGTATCGCTATGGCGTATATGACGGGATGACCGATGCCATCGCTCTCATGAAGCGCCACGGGTATGAGATTGCCCGGTACTTCACCGACAACCTCCGCGATCTCTCGCTCCCTATCGACGACTTCCCTCTCGATCCGACGCTCGTTGCCAGATCGTGGTCGCCGGAAGTCGAGGCCGATGCACTCATCGTCCACAATGAGGCCTTCGCCGACCACTGGGGTTCGCAGCCGATCGAGCCCCACATCTGGGCATCGTTCAACGCAGGTGAGTTCTTTGAGCCCGACACCTCGTGGGTCGCCTACGACGGTGCAGCGCCGGTGTCGTACGTGATGTCTGCCAAATATCCGCACGACTTCGCCGACCGGGGACGAACGGAAGCGTGGGTCGAGGGGGTCGGGACGCTGAGGAGCCATCGCGGGCGAGGAATCGCGTCTGCGCTCATCACGATGGCGATGCGCGGGTTCCGCGAACAGGGGCTCCAGTTCGCCCGCCTCGGCGTCGATTCCGAGAACCCGACCGGTGCCAATGAGATCTACGAACGCCTCGGATTCTTCCCCGAGGAACGAACGATGACGTTCACGAAAGCGGTTGAGTGATTGGACTGGTCGCGTCAGTCCAAATCCGCGAATGATCCCATCGTCGTCGTGGGTCCACGGGAGAGCTCCCAGGCCTCCCCCTCCCGCCTTCGTTGCGTGCGGGCACTCGGCGGTTGACCTCATCTGCGCGGCTCGGGCTCCCAGGCCACCCCCTCCGCTCCGCTCCGGCCTCCACGGCCGGATGCTCGCGCCTCCCCCACTCCGTGGGAGAGGCAAAGACCTCTCGGTTCTGCCCTCCCTCACGAAGGGAGGGCCCCGAGCGCAAGCGAAGGCGGGAGGGGGCTGTCTGGGAGCCTGGACGGCGACGATGCGGCCTGGTGCCTTGTCGGTTCAAGCTATTGGCTCGGATATGTCCGGCTCCACCCTCCAATCATCCCGGTACCCTGTTGCCGCGCGACTTCCCGGGAGACCCAGTGGCTGATTACCCAAGCGAATTCGAGTTCGATGTCCTGCTCCGCGACGGACGGGCGATCCATCTGCGACCGATCAAGCCGGACGACGCCCCGCGAGAGCACGCGTTCTTCCAGCGCGTCGGGCCGGAGAGCGTCTATCGGCGATTTTTCCAGGTGAAGACGGACCTGACGCCCGACGAGCTGCGTCATTTCACCAACGTCGACTACGTCGATCGAATGGCGTTCGTCGCCATGCGAGACGATGACATGGTCGCCGTCGGACGGTACGACGTCTTGCTGGACAAGAGTGATGACGAGAAACGGGTCGCTGAGGTTGCGTTCCTTGTGGAGGACGAATTCCAGGGCCGTGGAGTGGGTTCACTCCTCCTCCAGCACCTCACGGTGTATGCACGCCTCCAGGGAATCACAGAGTTCGAGGCGTTTGTCCTCGATGAGAACCGCGGCATGATGCGGATCTTCCGCAACTCCGGATACAAACTCGTGCGCCAGCTCGGCGAAGGTGTGTATCGCGTCGAGTACCCGATCGAATACTCCCTCGAGGCGCGAGAAGCCGAATGGGAGCACGAGAAGCGGTCTGTGACGGCCTCGCTGCTACCGATTCTCGGTCCGAAGTCGATCGCCGTGATCGGCGCGAGCCGGAATGATCGATCGATCGGCGGCCGGCTCTTCGGCAATCTGCTTGCCGGTGGCTTCACCGGACCGGTGTTTCCGGTGAACCCGAACGCCGCATTCGTACACGCCGTGAAGGCGTACCCGTCGGTGATGGACATCGAGGAATCGGTCGATCTGGCAATCATCACGGTCCCCGCACCGCTCGTCCACAACGCAATCGACGAGTGTGGGCGTAAGGGTGTGCGGGGTGTCGTCATCATCACTGCCGGCTTCGGTGAGGTGAGCGATAGCGGAGATTCCGCCGAGCGTGAGCTCGTCCAGACGGCGAGGCGATATGGGATGCGCCTTATCGGTCCCAACTGCATGGGCATCGTCAACACCGATGAGGCCGTTCGTCTCGACGGTCAGTTTGGGCCGACGTTTCCGCCGCACGGAAACGTCGCGATGGCCAGCCAGAGCGGCGCGCTCGGCCTCGCCATTCTGAAGCAGGCGACCCAACTGAAGATTGGCCTCTCGTCGTTCGTTTCCCTCGGCAATCAGGCGGATGTCAGCAACAACGACCTCATGTTGTACTGGGAGGACGATCCGATGACGGATGTGATCGTCATGTACACCGAGTCGTTCGGCAATCCGCGCCGGTTCGGCCGGATCGCTCGCCGCGTCGGCCGGGACAAGCCGATCGTGGTGGTCAAGTCCGGTCGTTCGCGGTCCGGCGCTCGGGCGGCCAGCAGCCACACCGGATCGATGGCGAGCCTGGATGTTGCGGTCGATGCTCTGTTCGAGCAGTCGGGCACGATCCGCACCGACACCATGGTCGAGCTGTTCAATGTCACGGCGCTGCTCGCGAACCAGCCGCTGCCCACAGGACCCCGGGTCGCTGTGATGACCAATGCCGGTGGTCCTGCGATCCTCGCAGCTGATGCACTCGAATCGAATGGCCTCGAGCTTCCCGAGTTTTCCGAGGGACTCCAGGCAGCACTCCGTGAGCACCTGCCGGCTGAGGCCGCCGTACAGAACCCGGTGGACATGATCGCCGCCGCGCAACCGGAGAACTACGCGCAGACGATCGAGACCATCTTGAGCTCCAACGAGGTTGATGCGCTGATGGTGATCCAGATCCCGACCGGACCCGACACGTCAGAGGACGTCGCCGCGGCCGTCCATACGGCCGTGGCAATGAGCGATCAGTCGGTCCCCGTCGTGGCGGTGTTCATGGCGGCGGATGAGGCATCGACGGACCCTCTCGCCACCGGCGACCTGAAGATCCCGCTCTACGCCTACCCCGAGTCGGCAGCGCGCGCCCTCGGGGCCGCGTACGGGTACACCAAGTGGCGCGATCAACCTCCGGGTGAGTATCCGAAGTTCGACGACGTGGACCGTCCAACGGCCGAACAGGTCATTCGGCGCGCTGTGGCTCGTTTCGGTCCCGATGGCGGATGGCTCGAACCCGACGAGATCGGCGAGATCCTGTCGGCCTACGGGATCACAAGCGCACGGATGGCGGTAGCTGCAACTGAGGACGAGGCAGCGTCGATTGCAGCGAACTTCGCCGGACCGATCGCGATGAAAGTGATTGCCCCTTCCGTGCTTCACAAGAGTGATGTTGGCGGTGTTGCTCTCGACATCTCCGGCGAGGAGTCCGTCCGCGAGGCGTATCGCAGCGTGATGGGCGTGAGCGATGACGCTGAGGGTGTCCTTATCCAAGACTTCGTCGGGGGCGGGCGTGAGGTGCTCGTGGGTATGGTCGAAGATCCTCTCTTCGGACCGCTTGTCGTGTTTGGTCTCGGCGGCGTCTACGTGGAGTTGATGAAGGACGTCGCATTCCGTATCAATCCACTCACCGACGTCGACGTGAATTCGATGATCTCCGACGTGAAGACGGCGAAGCTGCTCGAGGGCTACCGGGGTTCCGAGCCGGGAGATATCCCCGCGCTCAAGGACCTGCTGTTGCGGCTGTCCGTGCTCATCGACAACATCCCGGAGATAGCGGAGATGGATCTCAACCCCGTGAAGGTCCTGGCACCGGGCGACGGGGCGATCGTGGTGGACTCCCGAATACGAGTACGCAAAGTCGAGGGGGCCATGCTCCCGAGCCGGAAAGACGTCCCAGGGCGGCTGTTGTAGTTCCCGTTCTTGCGTAACTATGGGAAGCCGGCTTCCACTATCTACGCAAGAACGGGTGCGATCGGCCGAGAGACCGGTTCTCCGACATCGGTACACTCGGGATATGACATCCTGGCTCGGTGCGCACGCCACCATCGCCGGTGCGATCCTCATCGCGTCGGGCCTGACGCCGGCGTTCGGGTACGTCGCGGTGGATTCGTTGCTCGGTGCCTTTGATCCGGGGCGCCTCGACAGCAACTTCACGAGAAGTGCGCTGGGCATGGGGGGTACCAACAGTGCGCAGGGCGTAGGTGGGGCCGCGTCGAACGCGTCCGCGATCATCGGGGTTGTTATCGGTGCCGTTGTCATCCTCAGCCTCATCATCGTGATCGGGTTGGCGTTTCGGCGTGATTGGGCGCGCGAGGCTGGGGTCGTGATCTACGGGTTGCTCGGGCTGATGTCGATCGCAGTCTCGCTGGGCGGTCTGAGCGCCGACCCGCCGGCGCCGTCGGCCTGGGTCGGCATGCTCACCGGCCTCGCCAACGTCGCGATCGTCGTCCTTCTGCTCGTGCCGCCAACTTCGCCAGACTTCCGCAACAGCAGGAGGATCCGGCCGGTGCAGGTGGCCCAGCCGTTCAACACCGATCGGGACGGTCGCCTGCTCTGACCCGGTGCGCCGCGCGCACTACGGTTGGTTGGGTGAGTGAGTCCAAACCCACAGTTCGTCTCATCGAAGTCGACGCGACAGACTGGTCAGTCCTCGCCGAACTGAAGCCCAGGCCGGACCAGGAGGAATTCGTCGCTCCGGTCACTCGCTACCTCTGTCTGGCGCACTACGGCGGGGAGTGGCATCCACTCGCCATCGAGACAGACGGCACCATCGTCGGGCATGTGATGTGGGCCATCGACGAGGACGACGGATCAACGTGGCTCGGTGGCCTGATCATCGACGCTGCTCACCAGGGTCGCGGCATCGGCCGGGCGACCGTCGCCGCGTTCCTCGACCGGTTCACCGTGGATGGAAAGACGCACGTGGCCCTCTCGTACTCTCCTGAGAACGAAACGGCGCGCGAGTTGTATCAGTCGATGGGGTTTGTCGAGACGGGCGAGATGGAAGACGACGAGATCGTCGCGAGGTTCCGGCGAAGCTGACCGGGCAACCCTGAGGTTCCTGTCCGGACGCCGCACCCACCTTCCGGCTGAGGAGCATGAGTGTCCTGTTTCGTTCCGGAGGCGGCCGCTGAGGGAGCCGACCGAGCGTATCGAGCCAGCGTTCCCGGCGACCCAGTTGGACGTAGATCGCGTGTGCGCCACTTCCTGGGTCATGTGGCCCTAGCCCGTGATGAGCACACTGCGGAGACTGAGCACTGGGAGCCCACCGAAACGAGAAGGACGAGACGATGGCTGACCGCATGGGAAGCGAAGAAGATCAACCGGCGAGCGGCGAGAAGGCATGTGATCCAAAGGCGAGCAGGACTTTGGTGATTGTCCTATCGCAGGTCGTGGTGATCGTCGCCTTTGTGGTGGCTTGGTCGGTTCTGCGAGGACGCCGATCCGGCGACTGAGCCGACTGGACATGGTGGCGGCCTCTGTTGGGGGGACACGCCGATGACAACCGTTCTGGATGTGCAGCATCTCGAGAAGCGGTACGGAAGTTTCGTCGCGGTCGATGACGTCACCTTCTCGGTGGACGAGGGTGAGATCTTCGGGATCTTGGGCCCCAACGGGGCCGGGAAGACAACGACGATCGAGTGTCTCCAGGGCCTTCGGAGAGCCGACGCAGGGGAACTCGAGGTGCTCGGCTACGACCCCCGGGTGGATGGCAAGCAGCTGAGGCGGCAGATCGGCTCCCAACTCCAGGAGTCGGCGCTACCCGATCGGATCAAGGTGTGGGAGGCTCTCGACCTGTTCTCCTCCTTGGTACCCAGCGGACAGCCGTGGGAGAGTGTGATGGACCAGTGGGGGCTGTCGCCGAAACGGGACGCGAAGTTCGGCAATCTCTCCGGGGGTCAGCAGCAGCGGCTCTTCGTTGCCCTGGCTGTGGTGAATGCCCCGCGCCTCGTCTTCTTCGACGAGATGACCACGGGACTCGATCCGATGTCCCGGCGGGTTACCTGGGACCTCGTCCGGCAGGTGCGAGATCAGGGCACGACGGTTGTGCTCGTCACTCACTTCATGGACGAGGCGGAGGAACTCTGCGACCGAATCGCTGTGATCAACCAGAAGAGAGTTGTCGCCATCGACACACCCGACGGTCTCGTCGAGCAGTTCGGGGGCGGGACGACGGTCACCTTTTCGACCGACGCCGCCGACCTTGGGTTCCTGGGTGAGGTGGAAGAAGTCGACGGCGTGACCCGCCGGGGCAAGCGTGTCACGGTCACAGGGCACGGGGCGTTGCTGGCGAGCGTCGCTGCATCCCTGGTAGCCCACGGTCAGAAGCCCATCGATCTCGCCTCCCACAAGGCCAGCCTCGAAGACGTGTTTCTGACGATCACCGGCGAGGAGCGCTGACATGGGAACTCTCGCGAAGCTGTCGTGGGTGAACCTGAAGCTCTTCCTCAGAGAACCGTTGACCGTGGTGTTTTCGCTGGCCCTGCCCCTCATCATCCTGTTCGTTCTCGGGGGAGTGTTTGGAAACGAGACTTCGGAGCCCGGCGAGCAGGTCGTGTTCCGGGGCATCGGAGCGATGAGCTACTACGTTCCGGCATATGTCGCCCTTGTGATTGCGTCGGTGTGCGTGATCAGCATTCCGACCCATCTTGCGTCTGACCGTGAACGAGGAGTGTTGAAGCGCCTCCATGCGTCGTCGGTGAGCGTGTGGGCGGTGGCCGGCGCCGAGGTCGCCGTTGCGTGTGTGCTTTCTGTTGTGAGCGCGGCGATTCTGCTCGCTGCAGCATGGCTGGTCTACGAGTTCGAACCTGCCGAGTCGGTGGTGGCAGTCATCGGTGTGTTCGCGGTGCTCACTCTCGGATTTGCCTCGTTCGGGATCTTCCTGGGTTCGATCCTGCCGACGGCACGCGCAGCGCAGGCCGTCGGCATGCTGGTCTGGTTCGTAATGCTGTTCCTCGGCGGCGCCGGGCCACCTCCCGAGGTGCTCACCAGCACCATGCAGACGATGTCCGATGTCACGCCGCTCTGGCATGCCGTTCTCATGATGCAAGACGCCTGGCTCGGCCTCGATGCCGGGTTGTCGTGGTTGATCTTCTGCGCGATCGGCGTCGCCAGCGCTGTTCTCGGCCTGCGGTTCTTCCGCTGGGAATAGTCGGGCAACGTGCCGGACGCGTGGGCCATCGGACTCTGGCAGGACGAGACGCGCTCTGGTGGTATGGCTGAGAACTGGGCGCTTGCTGATGGAGAGGTGTTGGGAGTATGGGGATTCTGTGGGGTCTTGTAGTCGTAGCTCTCTCATTGCTGTGCTGGGGTGGCCAGGCGATCTCGTGGTTTGCTCCCGCGAAAGCCGTGAAGCTGACCCTCATGGAGGCCGAGGACACCGTTGAGCCGGCCTACTTCGCAGATGTTCGCGGCGAAGCGCTGTGGGACACCTTGACGCTCTGGACGATGCTGGTTGCCGGGGTGCTGCTCATCTTGGACGTTTCGGCCTGGGCCTACTTTGGACTCGTTGGTGGTGGCATGTACGTCTACTTCGCAGGCCGGGGGATCGTCACCAGACGAGCGATGCAACAACGGGGCTACCGAGTCGGCGCGGCGCAGAACGTGAAGCTTGGGTACCTCTTTCTCGCCGTCTGGGGAGTCATGGGGTGCATCACCATTGCGGCCGCCGTCGTAGCTCTGCCTTCATCGTGACTATCGCCGGAGACCGGGAGGAGGAATCGTGGAAGTGACAGCCGCTACGTGGTTCGTGGCAATCGCAGGACTGGCCGTGATCGTTCTTCTGGGTGGTCTGCAGCTTGTGGCCGTCTTCCGTCCACGCAGCGCCTGGACGATCAAGAATGTGTACGGCGGCAACCCCGACACAACAGATCCGACGGCCTACTTTGCCTTCAATCAGGGCTACGCCTGGGCAGATGCGATCCTCTGGGCACCGCTCCAGATCGCCGGCAGTATCGGGATGCTCCTTGGCTACCGCTGGGGGTTCCTCCTCGCCCTCGCGGCCTCTGTACCCTTCTGGTACACAGCGATTCCCATATTCATCTGGGACCGTGACCTCGGCTTCCGCGAGAACACCTTCACCTACTGGGTGTTCGTGTGGGGCATGTTCCCGGTTTTCGGGGTCCTCGAAGGTATCTACTGCTTCGTGCGGCTCATGGAGTAGCACCTGGTATGCGGGACTTGCTCGCTCGGGCTTCGTGATCTGCTGGTGGGATTCGAACCTCATATGCGACAGGGCATCTGATGTGACCACGTGCCCTATCGGTTCGGGCGCGCGTGGATGATGGTTGAGGTAGAGGAGGCATTCTGGCCCGCACTTCAACCGTCGCGCTCTCCCTTGTATTGGTCTTGGTCGCCTGCGGTGGCGGAACTCTCACCCTCTCTGAGTACGGCGAGCAGGGGGAGCAGCTGGTCATCGACGTGAGCCAACGAGTCGACGCGTTGGATGCCGCGCTGGAGTCTGAAGACCAAACCCTGGGTTCTGTGCGGGCATATTGGGACCAACGAGTGGAAGCTCGTAGGGACTTCTCGGAAGGCCTCGAGGCTCTTGAGCCTCCCGAAGAGGCGGCAGAGTTACACGCGGTCGTTGTTGACATATTCAACCGACTCACGCTTGCAGAGGAGTCTCTCGCCGACCGCGTCACTTCACTCGAGACCGCCAGCGGACCTGCGGAGTGGTGGGCGACGCCGGAGGGGCGGGTTGCGCGCGCAGTTGACGAAGAGGTCACTCAAATCTGCGTTGTTGCCCAGGGAGCTTTCGACGAGACGGTCGATAGAGAAGCCGTGGCCGAGGTACCTTGGATGCCACCCGAGATGAAAGAAGTCGTCCGGGTCGCCTTCGGCTGTTCCGACGAGACGGTCAAATAGCCCAAGGCCCGACCGACGGGCTCACCGTCCCAGTGGCGTGGACCCGCGTCCTGCTGTGAGCGTCCGGAGGCTCAGGCGAGGCCGGGTGTCTTCGATCCGCCTCGAGCTTGCCAGAACTCGTTGATGGCGTTCTGGATCCGGACGTACCAGATGATGTTTCCGATCAGTGGGAGGAGGAACCAGAGGCCCCACAGGGTGGTGATCTTCGGTTCCTCGCCTGCTTCTCGATACATCTGCTCGACTTCGTTCGCCATGAGAAACATGGTGACAGGAGAAATGAAGATGGTGAACAACAAGTAGGCGACCCCGCCGAGCCCGTCGCGCCGATAGTTCTTGAGTTCCTCGCCGTTCATGTACGACCAGACCCACGTCCAGATGCCGAGCGTCACGATCGAGATAAGGATCGTGAGTCCGACCGAACGGGGTGTTCCGATCGGCGTATCGGACGAGTCTGGGCCTCGATGCAGTGGATCTGGCGGGACAGTGGAATCAGTCATACATGGATTATTGCACCACAGAATCGAGGGTGCAGTGCTGGCGTGCCGAGTATGCCCTGAGGAGGCTCGCGCGTGGTCGGCGATGCGGCACCAGGATTCCGTTGGCGCCGTGCCACCACCCCGGCGTCCGCTCCGGTGAGGCACCGGTCGGAACCGGATCCTCAGAGGTCGTGGTGTCGCCACCGCAGGGTGTCGCTGTGGGCGACCTCGAGCTTTCGCGGCACCCGCTCCCTCAACAACCGTTCAAGGCGTCACACCTACTCGTCGCCGGCGTCCGCAGTCGGTTCCGGCGCAGCTGCCTGCGCGGGCGACTGCCTCATCGCAGTGTCCCGGTCGTGCGGCTCGTATTCGAACTCTCCGCCGCGGGTCACTTCCTCGATCATGTCTTCCCGTTCGTCGCCCTTGCGCGATGGCGTGACGAGCAACAGGAGACTCGGCAGCACGAGGAGCGTCACAACGAGCGAGCATCCGATCATCACGGCGGTGAGGACACCAAACGTCACGAACATCGGCATCGGTGCCATGGCCATGATGAGGAATCCGGTCATCGACGTCACGGCTGAGATCGCCAGCGCACCTCCGGTGCCTTCGCCGGTCCGGCGCAGAGCCGGGAATCGGCTCGGTTCGTGCTCGAATTCCTCGATGAACCGCACGGTGAAGTGGGTCGCGTAGTCGACGCCGACACCGATTGAGATCGCTGCGATCATCGCCGTGATCAGGTTCAGGCGGTATCCGACGAGGTACATGAATCCGTAGACCAGGGCCACCACGAGGAGGATCGGAACCATGGAGATCACCGCGTAACGTCCCGACCGTTTCAGGATCGACGCCATCCTCCGCCCGAAGTGCCGGAAGATGAAGAAGAGGGTGATGAACACCAGCAGGGATGTCAGCACCACTGCGATCGGAAGCGACAGCAGCATCGACTGGAGGAAGGAGTCCATGGAGTCCTGGCCGGTGATGGCGCCTCCGGAAACCGCGACGGTCGCTGTGCCGTCGGCGAGATTGGCTCTCAGTCCTACGGCGGCGTCCTCGAGTACTGCTCTTCCCGCGAGGATGATCTCGTCGTCCGTGAACGTGGCGATACCGGTCGATACCCTCGTTCCTTGGATTCCGTCGCCCACGTAGAGGATCGTCTCGGTCTGGTTGACCGGGAAGATTTCAACGCCATCGTTGTCCACGACGCTGTTGGTTGTGACATATCTGAAGATCGCGGCGATCTGCTCGGGGGTGTCGGCGATACCATCGCCGTCGTTGTCGGTGATCTCGATGCCCTCTTCGGCAGCAATGGAGGCGCGCATCGGTGCGGACGCGGTAGCAATACGCACAACGGTGACCGCGTTCGGTGCGAATTCGACTTCACCGTTGAAGTCACGAACAAACGCCGCATCTGAAGCTGCGACCTCCGCCTGGGCGGTGTCCACGGCAATGAGCGTGGCGGGATCGGTGAGGTCGCCTTCGATGAAGATGTAGTCGCTGGTGCCCCCGCCACTTCCCCAGTACCGCTCGAGTTTGTCGAGGCTCGCGACGAAGTCGGTCTTCGAGGAGAAGAAGTCCTTGACCTCGAATCCCCGCTCGACCTTGGACGCACCTATGAGGGCGACCACCGCGAGCGCCGCAACGAGGGGGATTGCGAATACCCGCCACCTTGCGACGAAGTGCACCGTCGTCCCTGCGGCGCTGAAGCCGTGGCCTGCGCCCTTCACCTCGTCCGTCAAGGGTCGGCCCGACTCCGCAGCCCGCTGATTGCGGCGGCGCGTGAGCCAATACGGGAGGTAGAAGAACAGGGCAAGGAACACGAGGTAGAGAACCCATCCGATCCCCGGCATCACGATTGTCAGGGTTACTGCAATTGCGGCAATGAATGCCGCAACGACGAATCCGACTTTCTGGGCTGCCGTCCGCAAGTGGCTGAGGTCGGCGGGACGTGGTCCCAACCGCTCCTCGGTTGACAGCAGCAGCTTCGGCGCGATCCAACCGAGGATCATGTACGCGAGCAGCAATCCAACCGCTGCGGCGACTCCGAATTCGATGATGCCTTGGATTCCGGAGACCGCGTTGGAGAGGAATGCCGCTGCCGACGACAACGCTGCGAGCAGCAGAGCTGCCGATACGGCCGTCAGGCCGAGCGGGTAGGCCCGTTCTCGGTCGAAACCCAGAACCTGCATCTCGCGTGTCCGCCCGCTGGCGTGGATGAAGAAGTCCACGCCGAAACTGATCAGCGCGATCGGCACGATCATGATCAGCAGCGGCGAATTCATCTTCAGCCCGAGCAAGGCGTTGATGCCGCCGTAGAACATCATCGTGACACCGAGCCCCGCGCCGACGACCACTGCCGCCCAGTAGGACCGGAGCAGCGCACCAACAAGGATCACAATGAATGCCACGGCCCCAAGGAGATAGGGCGCTGCGGCTGTGGTTTGCTCCTCGGCCACGAGGCCGGTGTCCATCGCGACGCCGATTGCGGTAACCGACGTTTGGTCCCCGCGCAGTGTGACCTGCACGGTGCGAAGCCAACGTTCGGTTTCGAGGCTTGTTTCCTCGCCGAAGGCTTCCAGGAGCTGTTCCTGGTCAAACGTATCGAAGTCGTACACCACTCGAGCGAAGAACGCCGGTGACTCCCACACGACGACCGAAGTGCCGTCGATCGTCGCAACGTCTCGCGTAGTTCCCATCGGGGCGAGAAGGAAACGCAGGGTGCTTGTTGGAGCATCGTCGGCGAACAGGCCGGCGAGTGCAATCTTCACGTCGGCTTCCGACGCGGCCTCGAGGCCTCCAGGGAGTGCATCGTCGACGGCGTTCGCGATCGAGTAGACACCCTCGATTGTGACACCAAGGTCCCGCGCGAACGAGGTCGCAAGGTGCATTTGGGCTTCCGGGTCTGCGAGCACCGCGTCCTGGTTCTGCTTGAGTTCCAAGAGGGCGTCACGAGTGAGCACATCATCGCCGGAGGGGGTCTCAACGATGAACAGGACTTCGCGCATGGACGAACTCGACGCGAAGACGTCGTCGACGTAGTCGCGGGTGTCGTAGATCGGGCCCTTCGGATCGAACGACGGTTCGCTCTGATCGGCAATAACCGGGTAGAGGGCAGCGAATGCCACAGAAACGACAACCAGCACCGCTGCTATGGACCACGGGTGGCGGTTGATCCACTCGTAGAATCCGTAGCTCTTGACCGGGACGAACTCCGGTTCGTCTTTGCGATCGACCTCGTCTTCACGAGCGACATCCGAATCGGACATGACGTTCCTCTCCCGATCACGGGGCGAACACCCCGGGGTCCTCTTCCGACGCTGCCCTGTCAGGAAGACGCCGCCTGCACCTTGCACATGGCGGCGAACAGCTTCGGGTTGGTCTTTGCCTGAACCCATTAAGCAGGGGAAGCGGCCCAGCTTGGTAGTGCCGTTTGGCCCGTTCCGGAAGCCACGGTTCCGGTGGCTGATCGCTCACGAGCCCGGGTTCGCCTTGCAGCGGTCTCTGGATCGCTGTTGCGAGACCAGCCTGCAGCGCCTTTGTGTGCGGTGGGCCGCGGCCAATTCGGGCGGGTGTCGCGAGCGACCCCGGGTCGTCAGAGCAATCAGCCCCTACCGGTTATCAACCCGGGTGGGTGAGAATGCGATCCGGACGTGACCGAGCGACGTCGGGGTCATGTGCACGGAGGTTTCGAGATCAGACGGATCATTCCACTCGCGCTGCTGATCACGTTCCTGCTCGCTGGGTGCGGCGGCGGCGAGATGTCCTTGACCGAGTACGTTGAACGCATCAACGGCATCTTTGACCGGGGTATCGAGCAATACGAGCCGCTCGCCACAAGCCAGGAAGGATTGGTGCTCATCGTGGGTCAGGGGTCGCATCTTGGGATCGCCGATCAGGAGGCGCAGCTCACCGACTTCACGCCACAAGACCTGCACGTGGCGCTTGAACAGGTTGCGGAGATTCAGGCCGAGGCACTGGACGCGGCCGCAGCCATCGAGCCACCCGAACAGGTCGCCGATCTCCACCAGCTCTACTTCCGAGAGCTTCCGATCGCGGAGCTTGCCGCCCGCGCCGGTACCGCGGCGGATTGGTACGAACTCTCTGATAGCCCCGAGATGGCCGCGTATCGGGCCGCCCTCGCTGCAGACAATCAGGTGTGCGCAGAGTTCCAGACCACGCTCGATGCAACGGCTGCGCGCGGCGTGTTCGCCGATACACCCTGGATTCCCGGCGAATTGAAAGAGACCGTCAACTATGCGCTGGGTTGCGATTCCCTCCCTGCGCACCCCGAGGACGCCTACCGCCCGCCAACAACAACCGTTCCATAGACCACTGCTGGGTGGCGCCACCATCGGCGGTCTTGGCCCAACTCGACGCGGACTCCGGCAGGGATCAGCTCTCGCGGGACGCGAACAGGGTCCCGGTCAGCCCCAGCGCCTGTTCGGTGCACTACGGATTTGCGCGCAAGTAGCGTCACAGGGGACCTGGCGGCGTCCGGGGCCCGACGCCGAGATGGCTCGGATATGCTGCTTCGGCAGGGAACAGTATCCGAACCAGAGTGGATCGACGTGAACGAGCCGGCGCCGTCGCAATCAATGACCCAGCAACTTCTAGCGTCGCTCCGCGAAACTTTGCCCGCGCCCGACCCGAAGGCCGGAACTGGTGAGCCGAGGCCACCCCTGGTGCGTTCGACCGTCTACCTGCTTCGCGCCCTCGTCGGCCTGCTGCTGGTGCTGTTCGGAATGGTGCTGCTGGTGGTCTTCGACAACACATTGCTCGGGATGAGAGAGGACTTCGCGACCATCCAGCAAGCCTGGCCCGGCTGGCTGGCGAACGGGATCCAGGCCGTGATCGTCCTCTTCATCTTCATCGCGATGATCGGTACCAATCTCTTTCTGCTGTACCGGAGGAAGTTCCGCCGCTGGATCATGATCAATCTGGCGGCGGTTGCGGCGTTGCTGCTCGGGGCGGTGGGGAGCCGGACCGTGCTCGCATTCGCGACGTCCGACGCGCTCGAGAACGCCATCGAAAGCACGGTGAGTAGCGGACTCGGAAATGAGGGCCTGGCAGCGGTGGTGGCAGTGCTGACCGTGGGCAGCGTGTGGATCGGACCGAAGCTGCGTCCGTGGGCGGTGGGTTTGGTGGTGGCTGCGGCATCGTTGACGTTCTTGGGCGCGTCAACGTCAGTGCTGACGCTCCCCTTCGACGTCGGAATCGGAATCCTTGCCGGCGCCTTGGTGGCGCTCATTCTGAAGACACGGGATCGGGCGGCGACCGCGAGTGAAGTTGGCCTCGCCCTGGGGCAGGATCGTATTTCCGTGGCCGAGGTGGAGCGAGCGCCTATGGATGCCCGCGGGTCGATTCCCTGGTACGTGACCACGTCCGATGGGGACAGGCTGTTCGTCAAGACGCTCGACTCGGACAACCGTGCCGCCGACCTGATGTCGCGCGCATACCGCACACTTCGGCTCCGAAGGGCCGGTGACCGGCGGCCGTTCTCGTCATTGCGGCGGTCTGTGGAACACGAGGCCTTCCTCTCCCTTGCATCGAGCGCTCGCGGGATCCGAACGCCCCAGCTCGTGACAGTCGCCGAGGTCGGCAGCGACGGGATGCTCCTCACCTACCGAAAGCTCGAGGGCCGGTCGTTTGATGAGTTCGATCCGGAGGAGATCACCGACGGCATGCTCGCCGACGTCTGGCGTCTGGTGGTCACGCTGCACGATGCTGCGATCGCCCACCGGGATCTGCGACTGGCGAACGTGTTCTTCGCTGAGGACGGTGTGCCGTGGATCATCGGCTTCGGATCTGCCGAGTTGGCGGCGAGCGAAACGCTGTTGGCGCGCGACTACGCGCAGCTCCTCGCGTCGACGACGGTGGCGGTCGGTGCCGATCGGGCTGTGGCCGCAGCAGCCAACGTTGTCGGGAAGGCGGGGATCTCCGAGGCAGTGCCGTGGATACAGCCACTCGCGCTCAGCTCAGCGACCCGAAGCGAACTTGGAAAGTCCGATGGGTACGCAAAGCTCCGCTCAGTGGCTGCCACCGCGGCTGGTGCCGAGGTCACGTACGAGCGAATCGAGCGAGTGAAGCCCAGGACGCTGTTCGTCCTTGCGAGCGTTGCCATCGCTCTCTACGTGTTGATTCCTCAATTGACGGCGGCAACGAGATTCCTCGACGAGCTTCGCACAGCACACCTCGGCTGGGTGGTGGTCGTTGCCGTGATGTCCGCGTTGACGTACCTCGGGGCGGGCCTGGGCATGGTGGGGGCAGTACCCGTCCGACTGCCGTATTGGTCCGTCACAATGGCGCAGGTCGCATCTTCATTCTCCAACCGCGTGACGCCAGCCAAGGTTGGAGGAATGGCGACCAACGTGCGATTCCTCCAGAAGCAAGACCTCACAATGCCGATGGCCGCTTCGGCAGTCGGGCTGAACACGGTCGCCGGTCTGTTGGTCCACATCTCACTTCTCGTGTTGGCCGGCCTCATCGCATCCCAGGACGTCGCTCTGCCGGTCCCGGACGTGGAGACCACAGCAATCGTGGTCACCGTCCTCATCCTGGTGTCCGGACTCGTCATGATCCTGCCCGCCGGGCGGAAACTCTTGACGAAGTACCTTCTGCCCGCGCTGCGCGCCGGGGCTTCGGCGATCGCGGCGATCGCCAAGACTCCGACGAAACTCCTGGCGCTGTTCGCCGGATCGGCGATCATCACCCTGAGCTACACGGTCGCGATGATCGCGTCACTGAACGCGTTCGGGGCCGATGTGTCGGTCGCGACCGCTGCCGTCGTCTATCTGGCCGGGGCAGCGGTCGCAACCGCTGCCCCGACACCCGGCGGAGTCGGAGCCACAGAGGCGGCGCTCATCGCGGGGTACACCGTCGTCGGCGTTGACGCATCAACAGCCTTCGCAGCAGTGCTGCTGTTCAGGCTCATGACGTTCTGGCTGCCGATCCTTCCTGGATGGCTTGCCCTGGTCTGGCTCAGCCGGAGCGGTCGCCTCTGAGCGATGGTCGATTCCATGACATTTCCGCCCCATTCGGGGAGGCAGCATCGAGCAACGACGTCGAGATCCATCAAGGCGATCCCGGCCGGTCACTTCTCTACGCAACAGAACGACGTCGTGTAGGGAGGCTCCGCGAACCAGACCAGGGTGCCGGCGGTGCCACGATTGTGTCGAGCAGAGCACAGATCGTCACGCCGTAGTGGGCACGCCAATCCTGGAATGTGGCCCAGGCTTCATCTGACGACCGCTGAACGGGGTAGCCGGAATCCGACAGAAGAACGACGGCGGTGACGAAATCGGAATGCGTGATCGGGTCAATGCTGAGGGGATCCTCGGCCATGGCGATGGAAGCCGCGAGATCGCTGGAGCACGCGGTGCCGGAACGCAGGAGGAAACGGGCCGCCACGTCGTCTGACGAACCTCGCAGGCTGAGTTCAAGCCCCGCGGCATCGAGTACCGAGAGAAGGCTGACGAGCCAGTGGTGCCTGCCTCTCGGCGCTCTGAACTGATTGAGCACGGGGTACTTGGTGTGGCCGTCGGCGACTTCGCTTGCCCACCGATCCCAATCCTCATAGAGCGTCGGCAACGCTGCAAGGGCGTCTGCGCGTTGATACTCGAGCAGAACATTCGGCCCCCAGGCCGGCGATCCGATTCGGGCGCCAAGCTGCCATGCCAGAGTCTCTCGTCGCCGGATCACTGAGTAGAGAGCGGGGAGATAGGCGATCGTCAAAGCAATCACTATCAATCCTGCCGCGCCTGCGGCGACACTGATCCCGGTGCCGAATCCTGCGGTGGTAGACCTGATCCCGAGCGTAAACGTGGCCGCGCCGCTCTCGCCCAGGCCCTGGGGGAGGTCCGCGGTCCATGGAGCCAACATCAGGGCAAAGCCCACCACGAGCAATGTCAGCCAGGCCACCAGGGTGAGAATCAGGACCATAGGACCGAGAAACCCGAGCCAACGATCGATGAGGTCGTAGGAGCGCATGCGTCGGGAGACGGTCATGAAGATCCAGTGAACGGCTGCGTCGACAAGACGGGGGATGAAGGACCACGCTCTTCGCGGTACAACGAGCGTCTTGATCACGCTGATAGAGGTGCCGACGACGATCAGCAAGCCAACGGTGAATGACAACCAACGGATGGCGTTCACCAGCGCGAGTCTAGGCAACCCGCATCACCGACCCTCCAGCAACTGCGGGCGCGGCACCGCTGGGCACGGAGTTGCTCAAGGAGTGGTGCACACAGTTTTGAACCGCCTGGATATGCCCATGTAGGATCGTTTCGAGGAGGGAACATCTCACTCGACGCTGATTCACCCGAAGTGATCGACGGAGCTGCAAGTGGCTCGGCCGGTCCAAGTTCTGATCTCGGCCGGATCGGAGAACGCCGTGTCGTGAAGATCGGCGGCGTGCGGTTCGCCGGTCGGCGGAGAAGACCCTCGGGCGAGAAGGAACCGCTTCCCCGCGAGTTCCGAGGCACGGGCACATTCTGGGCCTTGGTGGCGATGTCGGGCCTTGTCATCTGGATCTTGCTCTTCGCCCTCGCCGGGTCGCCGGATTGGTGGACGCGACAAGACATGCGATTGCTGCTCCGTTTGGAGGATATGCGGACGGACGCGGTCACCGAGGTGCTCAAAGGATTCAACCTCCTTACGACGGAGTTGGTCATCCGCGTGCTGCGGTGGGGAATCATTCTCGCCCTGGTCTTCTACCGGCGTTGGCGCCACCTCGTCGCGGCGATGGCGGTCTTCCTCATCGTCGACTTGGTGTCCACCGGGATGGCGGCTGCAGTCGCACGCCCTCGCCCGCTGGTTGAGATCCTCGTTTCCTGGGAGGGGTATTCGCATCCGTCCGCGCCGTTGGCCTCGCTCGCAGCCACGCTGGGCGTGGTCGGCTACTCCCTGATACCGAAGGGCAAGTGGCGCAATCGATGGTTCATTGGGAGCGGAGTGCTGCTCCTTGTTGAGGTCTTCGCTCGGATCTATCTCGGTGTCGATCATCCTTCGGACGCGGTCGTTGGCGCTATGTTCTCGATTGCCGTGTCGGTGGTTGTCTTCAAGCTATTCGTGCCCGACTCGGTGTTCCCCGTCGCGTATTCGCACGGAAAGTCCGCCCACCTCGATGTGAGCGGCAAACGGGGAGAGGCCATCAAACAGGCGGTTCAGGATCAACTGGGTCTCGAAGTGACCTACTTGGGGTATGTCGGACTCGCGGGCAGCGCAGGATCAACTCCTTTGCAGATGAACGTACGTCGCGACCAGAACTCGGCCGAATCGACGATGATCTTCGCCAAGCTCTATGCCCAAAGCCATCTCCGCGCGGACCGTTGGTACAAGTGGGGGCGCACGGTGGTCTACGGGACGCTCGAAGACGAAGTCAAGTTCACCTCGGTTCGACGCCTCGTCGAATACGAGGACTACATGATGCGTGTGATGCGAGACTCGGGCATTCCGTGTGCCCTTCCGTACGGCTTCGTTGAGATCACCCCCGAGCGCGAATACCTGATCGTCACCGAGTTCCTCGATGGCGCCGTAGAGATCAGCGAAGTTGAACTCACCGACGACCAGATCGACGAAGGGCTGGAGGTCATCCGGAACTTATGGGACGCCGGCCTCGCCCACCGCGATGTCAAGCCGGCCAACATCATGGTGCGCGACGGGCATGTGGTGCTGATCGACGTCGCGTTCGGGCAGGTGCGGCCGACCCCGTGGCGTCAGGCAGTTGATCTCGCCAACATGATGCTCGTCCTCGCGTTGAGCTCCGATCCCGAGCGGGTCTACAACAGGGCGCTCCAGTTGTTCTCTCCCGACGACGTGGCCGAAGCATTTGCCGCGACGCGAAGCGTCAGCGTCCCGTCACAGTCCCGCAGCATGTTGCGCACCGTCCGCAAGGACAAGCGAATTGATCTTGTTCAATCCTTCCGGGACTTGGCGCCACCGCGCGAGCGAATCTCCATTCAGCGTTGGTCTCACCGCAGAATTGCGATGGCGGCGATCACGGTCATTGCGATCTTGATGCTCATTTCGCTCATCATCGACAACATACGCGGGCTGGGGTTCATCTGATGCGGCGCCTTGTGCTTGTGGTCGGTGTCCTGGCGGTGATCTCGGCGGGGTGCGGGGGGCAACAGCTGGGTCGCAGGATCGTGGAGTGTGATGGCCCGTCCCAGGAGCTCGGCACCAGCATCATCCTCACCGCGCAGGCCGTCCCCGGCACCGAATACATCCCATGTGTTGATGCGCTTCGACCGGGCTGGCAATTCGAGCATGTGGAAGCCCGTAGCGGCCAGGCGTACTTCACCCTCCATTCCGACCGCATGGGACTGGAGTTTCTGAGAGTCACACTGCTGCCGTCGTGCGACATCGGGGCGGCAACCGAGGTCACTTCGGATGAGGGAAATGTGACCCTCTCGATCGAGGTTCTTGAAGAGAACGACGACTTCGCGGTTGTGGTCATCCCGGTGGCCAACCGCCATCACAACTATGCAACGTCGGTCGTTGCCCACCTCATGAGCGAGTCGGTCAACGGGCGCGAGATAACCGCGACGCTCGACGAATCGGGCCGACCCATCTCCGAGAAGATTTCCTCCGCCCACGCTGCCGGAACACCGGTGATCATTGTCGATGATGTCGAGGTGGATACGGAGACCGTGAGTCTGCGTCGCGTTGGCGACGATGAGGATTCCGGCCTCGACTTCGATGCTGCACTTGCGGAGATGGAAGGGGATGTCGACGACCCGGTCTACAACGCTCGTTGGTTCTACACCTTCGAGGGCGGCTGCATCCGCTATGACTTCGATGCCGAGGGCGAAGGGGCCCAGTCCGTGAAGACCGATGTGGCTCGCGCAATCGGCATGTACCCCATGGAGGAACTGTACGAGCTTGCGCGCCAGGCCGGCTATCGGGGCTTCGAGTGACCGGCGAACGCACACCAGACTCAGACGCCGAGGGCATTGAAGAGGCGGACACGTCCGACTCTTCATTCGGGCAGGACGATGAGTCCAGAGGGTTCCCGTGGAAGCGGATTGTCCAGGCACTGATCTCCCTGGCAATTGTTGCCGGCATCTTTCTCGGGGTGATGCCGTTGATCGCCGACTACGGCGACGTGTTCGACACGATCCGGGCCATGACCAGCATGGAAATCGGATCCCTCGTGGCGTTCGGGGTGTGGAATCTGATCACCTATTGGTTCGTGCTGACCGCCGCCCTGCCCGGCCTCCGTCTCCGGGAAGCGGCGGTCGTGAACCAGGCTTCCACGGCAGTCTCGAACACGCTGCCCGGCGGCGGGGTGATCGGTGTTGGCGTGTCGATTGCCATGCTCACCTCGTGGGGATTCACGATCGGATCCATTGGGCGTTCGGCGGTTGTGACGGGGATCTGGAACAACTTCGTGAAGCTCGGCATGCCGGTGCTGGCCCTCGCGCTGCTTGCTCTGGACGGGGAACTCACTCCCGCACGTGTGACCGCTGCTGCCATAGGAATCATCGTCCTGATTTCCGCCGTCGTGCTTTTCGGACTGCTGTTGCGAAGCGATCGGTTGGCTCGGGCTATTGGCCGGGGTGTCGGGCATGTCGTCAACTGGGGGCGCAAGCTGCTCCGCAAAGAGCCTATGGAAGGATGGGGTGAACGGTCCTCCGATTTCCGGACCGACACCATCGGACTCCTCCGGCATCGATGGCTGTGGCTCACGGTCGCCACCCTGCTCAGCCACATCTCGCTCTACTTGGTCCTGCTCGTTGCGATACGCCACGTGGGGGTCTCTCAAGAGGAACTCAGCTGGATCGCGGTTCTGGCGGCGTTCGCATTCGTGCGGTTGATCTCCGCGCTTCCGCTGACTCCGGGAGGAGTGGGGGTTGTCGAACTCGGATATGCGGCGGTGCTGACCATCGGTCTGGACGACATCACCAGTGCCCAGGTTGTTGCGGCCATCCTCGTCTTCAGAGCCGTCACCTATCTCCTGCCGATTCCCCTGGGTCTCATCTCGTATGTGATCTGGCGGCTGAACAAGAGTTGGAAGATGAGCGAGGAACAGCGGGCGGAACTTGCAGGTGATGCGTACCAGTACGAATCGGAGCCAGACACCAGCGCCACCGCCGGTGGTACGTAGCATCCTGGGACAAGATGACCCTCATTCAGGTGGGGTGTGGTCGCTGATTGTGAAGCACGAGATACGGATCGTGAACGATGCCGGTGAGCAGGTTTGGGGCGGCGTGACAACAACCTCGGAGGGCTGGAGAGGCAGATGACCGTCGAAGAACCGCAAGACGCATCCGTCGGTCGGCTGCAAGAGGATCCGTTGTTGGAGGACCATCCGCTCGCGTGGCGTGTTGCGCTCGTCTTGTGGACGCTGAGCGCTCTGCTTTTCCTGGCATTGGCCATCCCCGCGACCGCCGACGTGGTTCAGTCGTTCGACGACGTCGTGTACCGCTGGGCGGTGTCGGCCGAGTGGGATCCTGCGGTCACCACCGCGAAGATCCTCGACTTCATCGGAAGCTCATGGATCACATGGCCTCTGATAATCGCGGTAACGGCTTGGCTCGCATGGCGCCGCCGGTGGGAGGCGTTTGCCACCTGGGTATCGGCGATGGCACTTTCGCAGATCCTTATCGGACCGGTCAAAGATGCCTACGAGCGGGTCCGCCCGCCGCTCCCGCTCGTTGAGACCACGGGTTGGTCGTTCCCGTCCGGTCACTCCGTTGCCACGGCAACGATCGCCCTCGCGACGGTGATCGTTCTGGTGAAGGCCGGCCCGAAACGCCGGAATCTCGAGATGCTTGCGGCCGTGTTCGTGGTGGTGATGGCGCTCAGCCGTGTGTATCTCCGCGCCCACTGGCTGGCGGACGTGGCCGCCGGGGCGGCGCTCGGCGCCGCGATTGCCATATTCAGCGCCGCGATCATGCACCGGATCGACGACCGTCGTCGGGGGACCGGACGGTCGTAGCGGATGAGGCGTGCTGCCCGCGCTGCTCTGATTCAGTGACATTCGGCGGCGAGCGGTTGTCACCCGGTCGACGGAGGGGCGACGGACGACGCTTCGGCGCGAGCGCGGATCGTCCTCAACATCTTCTGTTCCATGATGAACGTGCCCGGTTCCGCCAGAGCAGTCATGGCCACGGTGGCAGGCGTGACATCGAACTTGGGCCGCCATCGGCTCACCAACCTCGTCCCGCCGTCATCGGCGGGATACAGCGCAAGACACCAACTCGTTGACCCGTCTTCCAACACGCTGACGATCGAGCGGTCCTCGTCGATCGACTTCACCACGAACCCCATGGCGGGCATCATCAAGATCTTGTCGCCGGCGGCGAGATCCTGGTACTCCGGGAGGACTTCACGGGCACTCGCCTTGAAGTCGTTGTCGATCCAGTCGTAGCTATACCACCCGGCCCTGCCGTAGCCGATCTGAACCAACCACGGCCAGACATCCCCGGGAGTTGCATCGATGCCGATCGCTCGTGTGGCGGATCCGGCCTCGGGTATCAAGTCGTCTCCCGGCATCGCCCTGGCTACCTCGTCATCGGTGGCTCCCCAGCGCATGTGCCAGGGTTTGATCACCCAGACATACAGGCCGGCGACGGCGAGGAAGATCCCGAGGGCCACAGCGAGGCCGCCGAGCCACCCCAACCACCACACCAATCCCGCGACGACTGCGACGGCTAGGAGGAAGTTCGCCGCAACGATCGCCATGATCATCAACTGCGTTCGCATTGGGCCTCCGCGGACTCGGCGCCGCCCAGCATGCCCCAGTATTCGGTGGTTCGATAGTGTGGTCCAGAGGCTTTCGCCTCCCGGCAATCGCAGAATCTCAGGTGATCACTATCAAAACAATTGTGCGGTCCGAATACGGCCCACCGGACGTCCTTCAATTTGAAGACGTGGCCAAACCCGTTCCGAAGGACGACGAGGTCTTGGTACGCGTCCATGCGTCGTCGGTGAACATGGCCGACGTCGACTACCTCCTGGGCCGGCCGAAGTTCGCCCGCCTCGGCACCGGGTTGCGCGTGCCGAAGAATCGAGGCCTCGGACTGGACGTGGCCGGTGTGGTCGAGGCGGTCGCTGGAAGCGCGACTCGATTCCGACCGGGAGACGAAGTCTTCGGAGACCTGACCGAGCACGGCTTTGGAGCCTTCGCTGAGTACGCGTGCGCCTCTGAGGATGCATTCGCCCCGAAACCGAACGGCTTGACGTTCGAGGAGGCCGCGGCCGTGCCGCAAGCGGGAGTCCTGGCCCTGCAAGGCGTTCGCTCCAAACGGCCGATCCAGTCGGGACAGCACGTGTTGATCAACGGTGCCGGCGGCAACATTGGACCGTTTGCCGTGCAGATCGCGAAGTCCTTTGGAGCGGAAGTGACCGGCGTGGACAGTGCTGACAAACTCGACCTGCTCCGCTCCATCGGTGCAGACCACGTGATCGACTACGCCGACGTGGACTACACGAGGACAGGGCAGCAATACGATCGGATTCTCGACGTGGCTGCGCATCGCCCGATACGGGAATCGAGGCGGGCGCTGGGTCCCAATGGTGTCTACATCGCGATCCCGGGATCCGTTGCCGGTGTGCTGCGAGCTTCAGTTGTTGGGCCGCTGACCTCGATGGTGGGCAGTCGCACGATGGGCATGCACATGTGGAAGCCGTTCGATCAACAGGACGTGGCGGTCCTGACTCGGCTTCTCGAATCGGGAGAGGTGGTGCCGGTCATCGACCGTACCTACCCGCTGAGTGAGGTCCGTGACGCTCTCACGTATCAAGACGAGGGACGTGCGCGAGGGAAGGTCGTCATCACCGTGGGGTGATCACGCCGCTTCCGAACGCCCAACGACGGTACAAACGCAGTCGCAGCAGGCCCCGCCCTCGACTCTTGGCGGAGTGCCAGATGTCTAGGGTTTGCCAAGCCGTCAGCGAAACGGAGGGATGGCATGAAGGCGATCGTCTATGACGAGTACGGGGCACCGGATGACGTCCTGGAGCTCCGAGAGATCAACAAGCCACTGATCGGGGATGGTGAGGTCCTCGTCCGTATTCGCGCGGCCTCCGCCAATCCCTACGACTGGCACATGGTGCGCGGCCTGCCATATCCGATGCGCGTGATGACCGGGCTGCGCACGCCAAAAGGCACGACCGTTCTGGGCAGCGACATGGCCGGTCAGGTTGAAGAGGTTGGCAAGGGCGTCACCCGATTCCGCACCGGGGATGCGGTGTACTCCGAGGTTGGGAGCGGCGGTTTCGCCGAGTATGTCAGTGTCTCTGGAGATTCGCTCGCACTGAAGCCGGCCAGCGTGTCGTTCGAACACGCAGCGGCCGTGCCAATGGCCGCAGAATCGGCGCTGCTGGGCCTGAGAGACAAGGGCAACGTTCAACCCGGGCAGAAGGTCCTCATAAACGGTGCGTCGGGAGGTGTTGGCACATTCGCCGTCCAGATCGCCAAGCATTTCGGCGCTGAGGTGACCGGCGTCTGCAGCACGAAGAACGTGGAGCTCGTCCGGTCGATCGGGGCGGACCACGTTGTTGACTACAACGAAGAGGACTTCACCCAAGGCGATCAGCGCTACGACCTGATACTTGACGCTGTCGGGAACCATTCAATCTCGGAGTGCCGACGTGTGATGGCGCCAAAGGGGACATATGGCACCTTCGGAGGTGGGAATGGCCGGTGGCTTGGACCCGCCAGCCAGCAACTGAAGGCGGCTCTCACGTCGCCGTTCGTGGGACAGAAGCTGGTCCCGGTGAACGACAAACCGAACCAGGATCTGGACTTCCTGTCTGGACTCCTGGAAGCCGGGGAGATCACGCCGGTCATCGACCGGACGTATCGGCTGAGCGAGGTTCCCGATGCCATGCGCTATCTCGAAGAGGGGCACGTCAGGGGAAAGATCGTCATCGCCGTGGCTGACGACGAGTGAGGCTTCGGAGAGCTGCCGAGATCATCATCGGTGTGCTGTACGCCATGGGCGCGGTTCACCAGGCGTTCTACGTCCTGCCGGAGAGTGGGGAGTTCTATGTTTCGATGGCAACGCAAGCGTGGCTCCAACCGGCCCAGGTCTTCATCGAAGATTTCCTCGTGCCGAACAGTGCCGCCGTCACTGTCCTCGTTGCTGTGTTCGAGGCCGCTCTCGCGGTCGCCATTCTCTCCAGAGGAGCAGCGGTCCGCTGGGCATTGGTAGCCGGTGGTGTCTTCTCGATCGTTGGCGCGCTGACCGGCAGCCCGGCGGAAACCGTCGGCTATGGCGCTCTTGCCGCGATCCACTTCTGGCTTGCTCGGGCTCGCTGGAAAACGTCCGTCCAAACCGAACCGGACTCCTGACCGGGAGAGGGGCTCGGTCAGGCTCGGCTCTGATCTGCCGCATCCACGGTGAGTCAGCGTGCTTCGCGTCTCGCGCCCGTATCTACACGACGGTGTGCCAGGTCCAGGCATACCAGACGATCAGTGCGTTGAACACGAAACCGACGCCGATCAGGAAGTTGTCGTACCAGCCGACATACGGCAGTCCGGCGAGATTGAACACAACCGCCAGTACTGAGACGACGATGCTAACCCAACGGATCGCGGGGTAGGGCAATGTCAACGACAGGACGACCATGGCGATCGGAATCAGCATGACCGCGGCCGCCCCCAGCCACATCCACTGGGTAGCTTCCTGGCCGTCCATTTCGCCCGGTGTCATGTCCCCGGCGAACAGCCGCATTACGTCACCGAGAAGGTAGGTCAGCATGAGCGCCACCCACAATCCCGACAGGATGATCCTCACATCCGCCATGGTTCAATCGCCTCCTTTCTGCGTCGCGCCCTGATCGATCGTGATGGATAGGGGCCGATTGCTCTCCGATGAAGGAGCCCTGCGGTCACCTCTCCTCGCGGGTTGGCCCGGAGTGCCGCCGATCATCCCGGTGGACAGCCGAACGCGACCTTGATGGCTTCCTTCATCTCCGGCGGAACCCAAGGGACATCCTCCAAGTCCTCGCGCCCGGCCGTTGCATCGAACTCTTCCTGGCTGGCCCGGCAGAATTCGAACACATCTTCGAGCACCGCTTGCGCAGCCTGACCCTCGGGGGTGTCGACCCATTGCCAGTGGTCGGTGACGCTGTCGAACGTCGCAACACGAGCCGCGAGGGCTTCATCCGCCGCCGTGATTCTCTCGAACACATCGAGGGCCGCCGCGTGCTGGGCTGCTATCCCCTCGGATGGCTTGAGGCTCCGGACACCCTCGAGGAATTCAGCACGAATCTCGAGTCGCTGTTCCCAGTAGCTGCGAGCGCCCTCCACGGTGGGGACTTGTGATTCCCACGCGGAGTCAATTGTCGCGAACTGTGCCTCCATCTCCGCGACGAGACTCTCGGCCTGCTCGGCGTACTCGGATGGAGTGAGGGTTCCTCCGCCGCATGCCCCGAGGGCCACAGTCAGACATATCCACGCCCGCATTCGACGCACAGCTATCCCTTCAGGAATCGCTGCCAGCTTCGCCCGGTTGCTTGCCACCTGGTAGAGCCGATCGTCCCCACGCTCCCTCCGGTCGGCGGGAGAGAGCGTCACGGGTTGATGACAACCTTCCCCCTCGCGTGTCCCCCTCCGACGTAGGCAATCGCCTTGGGGGTATCGCTCAGCTGGAGCCGGAGGGTTCAGAGCCGTCGGCCCCTACCGGTTGCTGATCCGACGGGCAATTATGGAGCTGCGGCTTGAACGCACGACGTCCCCGATGACCGAGGAGATCTCGATGCAGACGATGCACTGGCGTAGGCAGGTGTCGAGTGGTTCCGTACCTGATCCCAAGGCGATCCGGTTGCCGGCCATCGCCGACGATGTGGTATTCGTATGAAGAACCAGCGCGTTGTTGTGTCGCGTCATGGCGGACCCGAGGTGCTGCAGGTGGTGGAGGAGGATCTCCCCGAGCCTGGGGACGGTGAGGTTCGGGTCAAGGTGTTTGCTGCTGGGGTCTCTGCCTACGACCTCATGTACCGGCGATCGGGTCTCCTCCCCGGAACGCCGAAGGTGCCGTTCACCCTGGGCTTGGACATCGTCGGAGAGGTCGACACGCTCGGCTCAGGGGTCTCCACTGTTGAGCCGGGTCAGAGGGTTGCTGCCGGACCGCGTTCGGAGGGCGGCGGCTATGCGGCGTTCGTTTGCCTGCCGGAGGGCGAGTTGGTCCCAGTGCCGGAGGGTGTGGATTCGGCCGAGGCCGTGTGTGTGGTGTCGGACTACCTCACGGCAGACCTGATGTTGCACCAGGTGGCCGAGGTCCGGAGCGGAGAGAGCATCCTGGTTCAAGGAGCGGCGGGAGGTGTCGGAACTGCCCTGCTCGAACTTGGCAGCCTGTCCGAACTGGAGATGTACGGCACGGCGTCGCGACACAATCACGAACTGGTGTCTGACCTGGGAGCCACACCGATCGACTACCAGACCGAGGACTTCGTCGAGCGTATCCGAAGCCTGACCGGTGACGGTGTGGATGTGGTGTTCGATCCCATCGGCGGCGCGCGGCAGCTTTGGCGTTCCTACCAAGCCCTCCGGAAGGGCGGTCGCCTGGTGTGGTTCGGCGTGGCCGCGACCTCCAAGTACGGGTTGCGCGTCATTCCAGCCAGCCTGCTGACGCGCCAGTTTCTGGCGCTCATTCCGGACGGCAAACGAGCGCCCATGTCTCCGAACGCGGGAGAGGGCGAGCAGCGAGAAAGCCTGGTTGCGCTCTTCAAGCTGTTGGCGGCGGGCAAGATCGAGCCGGTTGTGACGGAGCGTATTCCGTTGGCTGAAGCCAGACGCGCTCACGAACTGCTCGAACGCGGCGGACACGCCGGCAAAGTGGTTCTCGTTGCGAACACGTAGGCAGACCGGCTGAGTTCGATCCAAGACGGCGCGACATCGCCGACGTATCTCGTCCTGTTCCTTCCCTCAGCCCTGTGCCACCGTGACGACGACCTTGCCTTCCGCGTGGCCATCTGCGACCACACGCAAGGCCTCGGCTGCATCGTCCAACGAGTAGGTGCCGCCGATGACGGGAACGAC
>Ga0316190_10000302_pt1 | contig 33497 bp, 29 predicted proteins | sample Eddworburrow2_MG_FD_204929 | JGI IMG/M metagenome (GOLD analysis project Ga0316190, IMG submission 204929) | Coastal sediment microbial communities from Maine, United States - Eddy worm burrow 2 | ecosystem: Environmental > Aquatic > Marine > Coastal > Sediment | place: USA: Maine | collected... | reverse complement strand
CAAGACATCCCACCTCGATCAACTGATGACTGAAAAACAGGTTTTTGAATACTGGTCTCATGCGGCAGCTTACTTGCCCATGCGAGACTTCCGATATAGCTTACCCCGCAAGCAGGCCATAGCAAGCGGTGATGAGAATCACTGGTATGAACGCGATAAGAACCTAATGAAATCAATACTCAAGCGCATCGAGAATGAGGGCCCTTTAATGGCCAAAGACTTTGAACACGTAGGTGAAAAGACCGGGGAATGGATGAGCAAACCGAGCAAACGCGCCCTGGAAAACCTGTTTATGCAAGGTGAGCTCATGGTTCCCTACCGGGTTAATTTCCATAAAGTGTATGATCTCACCGAACGGGTATTACCCGACGACATTGACACTTCTCAACCCAGTCCGGAGGAATATGCTCGCTTTCTAATTACGCGATACCTGCAAGCTAACGGTCTGGGACAAGTCGCTGAAATAGCCTATTTACTGAAAAACACAAAGGCACTTGTTTCTGCTACTTTAAAGGAAATGGTTTCCAGCGGAGAATTGTTACAGATCAGTGCCGGCGTTAATAGCTATTACGTCTTACACGCTTCGCTAGAGTTGCTGAATAAACCACTGGCCCGAAGCAGACTTAAAATACTTTCGCCATTTGATAATCTACTTATCCAGCGCAAGCGCGTACAGGCATTATTTGGCTTTGACTATCAAATTGAATGCTATGTTCCTGAGGCCTTTCGCCAATACGGATATTTCGCTTTACCCATCTTATGGGATGGGAAGCTGGTTGCACGAATGGACTGCAAGGCTGAACGGAAAAAATCACTACTGCATATTTATCATCTTGCACTGGAGCCCGGGCTGGTCAAAACCGAAGCTTTTACCAATGCCTTGCAAAAAGAACTTGTATCCTTTGTGCGGTTCAATGATTGCAGTAATCTTCAGTTACATAGAACCACCCCTACCGGTTACAAACCTGTGTTACAAGGTGTAATCACCAGTTTATCAAGTTAAGGATCCGGGCACCTACTATTCTGAAGATTCAAGCCTCTTGATGTCACCTCAGGCATATACAGACTTTTGGGATATTGCATTTTGAAGTGAGAAAAGAGCTCAAACGTCGATATTCAATACACGAATGGCCAGATGATCCCAGGAAAACGCAGCCTGTTCGGGGAGTGAGATGAAAAAATAGACTTGTATTGCCACTATTTATTCCTTATGGATTTATTTCATAGTATTTGTGCTTTACTTCTCCAACCTTCAAGTAGCGACGGCTTAGCTGCTTCTTTACTGGATTGAGCTTGCCTTCAAATTCAGTCACTAGTAGATATCCTCCGGCCTCGACAGGCAAATTCATTATGACCGGAAAGTTTTTGTCTCCAAAGGGGGCTATCTCGATCGACTGAGACTGTGTCCAGACTACCTTTCCCTGAGTATCAATCAGCTTGATGATTACCATGCCAGATTCTGTTTCCGCAAAATCATTGATTCCTTTAAGGGTAAACAATAATTGAGATCCGGGAGCATGTGGCACAGATTGCTTGATATAACGCTCATCTGACAGGTTGATGAATATTGCTGAGGGAGCAAAAGCATGTCGGAACCAAGGAAGTGTTGGCCCGGGCTCTAGGTCTTTAATGTCATTGATATACCAATCACCAGTGTAGCCATAGTTATTGGTGAGGTGTGTGAAGGCAAGAATCCCGGCATGCTGGCGGATGCTTCGCAACCACTCGGTTTGGCACTGCAACCAGTAGGCCTGCAAGTCACGATTCTGATCGGACGCAGAATTTTCCCCAATGTAGTAGTCGAAGACCTTGGTGGTCAACTTCGCAGGACGTCCATCTCGCCACAGCCAGATCCAGCCATATTCATTCACAAGCTGAGCGGCGCTAGACTCTATACTTTTTATATTCTTTTCGTTACGATAATCAAGATCACCCAAGGGAAATGGATGGTCTTTGACTAGCTCCACCACATGTCCGTCGTAAGGATGTGGTTCATCCATCTCATCATTACCCATATCGTTGGCGGTCATGTAACCGGCATCCCAGATTCTGGTTGGATCGAGCTTTTTCAATTCAGGTATCAGCTTGTTGCCGATGTACGGGTCCCAGTTTTCATTAATAGCATCCCATATCACAATACTTGGGTGATTGCCATCACTCCATATCCAGTTGGTATATTCTGCTCTTACCTGCTCGTCCCAGCCATGGGTTTGCCAGTAGTTCCATTCATTCTGAAACATCATCCCATATTCATCGGCCAGGTCGTACCAGAAATCAGGCACTATGCCCACGCAGATACGCATGGAGTTCCAATTGATCTTCTTGGGATCGTCAATGATCAGCTGTTTCACCCAGTCCTTATCCCAGGCCAGGCTTCCGCATTCCGGATCTTCAAAAAAGCGTTGCAAAGTGATGTTTGTCCCTCTCAAAAAAATCTTCTCGTCATTTAGGTAGAAATACTTTCCTCGCCGTTCGAAATCCCTTAGTCCAAACTGATCTTTCTTGACATCAATAGTTTTACCATCCAGGATAACTGCCGTTTTGGTGGTATATAGAAAAGGATCATCTGGACACCACAAATGTGGATTAGCTATTTTGACATCTAGCTCCAGGACAGAAAAATTCTCTCGTTTTGCTTCCATTTTTACGGTAGTTTCCCCAGCCTTCTTTCCTGAGGATTTTTCAAAAACCTCCACTTTTATACTCACATTCTCAAATTTCGGATCGCCATATCCCAGCTGCTGAGGCAGATAACTTCTGACTCTAACCTTTGTTTTGACCGCACCTTTCTTAGCGTCGGGCAAAAACAAAGTATTATTGACCTGAATGTCTCCACTCACGATCAGCTCCACATCATCCCATATTCCTGGCAGATAATGCTCTTTTTCTTTATCAGTTGATCCAGCTGCCTGTGGCGGCAACCAAAAGCGATCACCGACTTTGATTAAGATCTCATTTTCCTCTCCAAATTGTAATGCTTGAGTGATTGGTATTTCAATTGGTGTATAACACTCCATCGAAGTACCCATATCAATACCATTGATGTACACTTGCGTCACATATTGACTCTTCTTTATTCGCAGTAATACTTTAGCGCCTTCGTGCTTTTTATCAATCAGAACCAGCTTTCTATACCAGTTGTATTTAGGAACATAGTTAATATCATAAACACTGTGAGTTTGCTTGGCAATGACTTTTTCTGGCTTTTTAAACCAAATAGAATAGTCATCGATTTTCGGTGTAGCCAAGTGAATAAGCCCAGGGACTGGGATGGTTCTTTTAAAATTTTTAGGAGGAAAGGCCTTTTCTGTTCGGTCAAACTGCCAGATACCATTGAGGTCAACTATTGTTCGCTGTGCACTCACCTGCAATGCTAGCATTATTAAAATGATAGAAATGAGTTTATTCATATTTTTATATTTTAAAAGATTTTCTAACAATCAATTTGGTTGGGTTTTCGATGCCTTTTGTCTTATTTTCAATAATCATCTCAATCACGTCTCCACACATCTGCCCAATAACGATTATCTATGACATTTGTACCCCAACTCCTTAATCAACCGCTCACTCAATTCCCATAGTTTCTCTCCATTAGCTTCATCTGTTGCTTTATCATCCATGGTTTTTAGCTGCATTAAAAAGAGATAGTCGATTAGCTTTGATGCGTTATTCTCTGAAGCAAAATACAAGATCGGATCACTGGCTTTTTCAGGAGATTTGAAAAAGAGCGAAAACACCCCCTTCAATACGGGCTGCATCCATCCAGGAGCTTCCCGCGCTATATTGGAATTGACCGGCCCAGGGCAGAGTATTCTTACGGGAATTGGCTTCTTTTCTCTATCTAATCTCCTGCTTAGCTCATTGGCAAAAGTGGTGAGAAAAAGCTTGTAATATCCATAGCGTGAAACTGTTTCGTTAATGCCATAATCTTCATACCTACCAAACTTTTCCCATTCAAAATCCTTGGCATTCCTGTGACTTTCTGAAGAGACAATTATGATCCTGGATGTTTCAGGCTTCACTATTTCCCGAGATATTAATTGATTGATCAGGTAGAATGGTGCCAGGTAATTGACCATAAACATTTCTTCCAACCCTTGAGGTGTTTGTCTGCTTTTTAGAGGCACCATCGCTGCATTCGAAATAAGAATGTCCACCTTAATTCCATCCTTTTCAAGATGCTCAAACAGTACGTTTATACTGTCAAAATCCAACAAATCAACATGATACATGGAGACATTACGATTCCCTGTTGCTTTTTTAATCTCATCCCCTTTTTCAGGGATTCCGCTACGGGTAGTCATGATCAAATTAGCGCCTGCTTGAGCTATTCTTTTTGCAGCAGCAAATCCCAAACCAGCACTAGACCCGGTTATCAACACAGTTTTGCCTGTCAAATCTATATTGTCAGGCAAATCAACAGAATCCGCCTTTTTACCATACAGATCGGTAATCCCTTTCAATGTCGCCTTAAAAGGGCTATCATATTTTCCTTTACTGCTCATCAGCTTTCTTTACTTATTCAATCCTTTAACAAGCTTAATATACCGTTCAAAGGTAATCTCCAGTTCAGTTGGTTCAATCTGCCAATCCTCTAATTGATACCGGTGATTGCTTATATAACTCCTGTTATTGCCAAGCGCATTTATTGTTTTATAATCTCTATTTAACATATGGGTCATTATCTGCGAAACCACTCTGCGCTCATCCGTCATAAAATCCTTAAATTTTACATCCGTAATTTGATCTGGATTGGAATCTCTAAACGATAATCCTCCATCCAGCATCAGAGACAGTTTATTTAGCCAATGAGATTTTAGGGCATGTTTATCAATGTCTCGGGTAAACATACTGCGGCTGTAATAGAGCATGCTTAGAAATGAAGCGATGCAATTTTCGATTTCACGATGCATCCAAACAATGTTACTTTCAGGAAATACACAAGTAAATTCATCCAGATATTGCAAATGATGGGGCGATTTCAAGACCCAAAACTTCCCTCCGCGTTGCCATTGTAGTAGTTTCAGTAATTTCTTTTCATAAGCATAGGCCTCACTGTGATCCTGTTCTTCCAACCACGAGGCATATTCAGGAACATGCATAATGGCCTCAGAAGAGCTGCTCATAAAATGTACATCAAGCAGCAATACATCTTCTTCCGGTTGATCTGTATGAATGGGGTGAATGGACTGAAAAGTAGGTGAAATGAACTTAACTGCCTTTTCATTTCTATTGGTTCGGCGAATACGTTTTGCTTTTTCTTTAGCCTCCTTTATTGGTGCAGGGTACAAGGCCTCCCAACTCATCAAAGCTCGTGCACCTTCCTGATTGGAAAGCAAACGTTGCATCTTAGTTGTTCCGGTACGTTGTAAGCCCGTAATCATCAGGATAGGCAAAACTTCCTGCTCCAATATCTCAGGATTTTTCATAAACCAATGTTCTGCCCACAAGCGATTTTCCAGCTGCCCGATGAGCTTCTCCCTAATCATCAGGTTGCCGAATGGGTGAAGCTGTGCTTCTTCATTAATGGATTTAATCAGCACTTGAAGTGCCTCTTCATTGAAGTCAGCTCCAAAAAACTGTAATCCCGTGTTGCCTTTTGCTTTCTCTAACAGTTTGTCGTAATCCAGCTTTCCATTCATTCCAATGGATCTGGATATAATGTTATACAATCGAATGGGTATTGGTCGTTTCTCAGCCTTCAACATGGATGATCTGCTTCAAATCTTCAAAATTCACAACCCGGGTTTCAATTTCTTTCATTGGTTCTGTTTGCGGCCGATACCATCTCCAACACATCGTTCCTTCCTTATGACCAGCTGTTTCAATCCAATTTGGGTGATTTGGATCTTGATGTGAAACGAAAATTGTAATGCTATCATTGCTATTTTTATTAGCATCAAAACTATTAATGCAAATATTATAATATCTGTAGTCCAATGACTCCATCCAATAGTTATTAAGTTGAAAATTCCAGGTATCACATTTCGGCGGTATTACATGGATCACTAAGGCCTGATTTTTCTCCAATTTCCAGTGACTGTGGTAATAGATAATATTAGCATCACCACCCGCCGCATTGGAAACATTCGGATCGAACATTGGCAAACGATTAGAATGTTTCTTAAATCCATGCACCCATTTAGAAAACAACATTGGCCCCCCGGCTACAAAAAGACTCGCAATATTCAATCCTTCATCCACTTGCTTTGGAGTTATTGTACCCGGATGTCCTTCGACACCAATAGCCTTGATTTCCAGGTCGACTGGTTGTTCGTTTTTCCGATCCAAATAGGTTTGCCTGACCATTAACAAAGAAGTTTCCTCTTCAATTTTCAACCAGTTATCCCCTCTTCGTTCTTTGCTGAGTACTATTTCAAACGTGTCATCATCGTTAACTTTTAGCTCTCCATCTTCGAGCACACCGCAAGGCGCCAACCCTCCTGTGGTTCCGTAATTACCATTTTGCGTAAACAATCCAACGTAATGAATGCTGTTTCGCTTTCCCGTGATAATGTATTCATATTCTCCGCTGATTTGTGCATTGAGGTAATGGTTATCTGGATTGTCAGCACCCATTTTGATGGTCTCGTGAACGGTCCTTCTAAAAACGGGGTATTTAGGATCATTGAATTCCACAAATGCTTCCAACGCAGCTCTTGTCAGGCGACTTAAATATCGTACTCCTTCTGCCTGTTGCATAGGATCTTGAGGGGCACCAGGATATACCAAAGCTGCTCCAGCCGTTTTCAAATTATCACAGAACTCTTCCCAGGCTTTACCAGAAACAATGCGCTGATTATGGATATCCTCTTCTGTCTTGCCTTTGATACGCAACCATCCACGTCGTATGGACTGGAAAATGGATAATAAAATGATTAGTATTTTTTTCATAATTAGATTATGGCTAAAAATAAAAATCTATTTTGCAATATTGAATTTTAAAGAGTCAAAATCTAAAGAATGACACATCCATTTAGATATAGTTATAAAGCAGAGATAGCAATTAACGCAAATAAAGACATCATTTGGAAGGCATTAACTGATTTAGAAAACTACCCACTATGGAATCCATTTACACCCAAAGTTGAAACAAACTGGAAGATTGGTGAACCTGTGCTACTAACAGTGCAAATGAAAAAAGACACCTCTTCCATAAAACAAACTGAATACCTCTCAAGGCTAAATCCTCCAGATGAACTGGCTTGGGGGATGAAATGGGGTGTATTTCTGAAAGCAGAACGAGTCCAGCGATTGAGTATAGATGACGATGGTAATACGGTATATTTTACAGAAGATATTATCGAAGGAATGCTAAGTCCCATCGTACATTTGGTGTATGGAAAATCGATTCAAACAGGGTTTGATGCCTTAGCGAAGGCTTTGAAAAAATACATGGAGAAATCATGAAACTAAGAGATAAATATGGATCATGGGCTTGTATAGCAGGCGCTGGCGAAGGATTGGGAAAGGCGTTTTCTGAAGGCTTAGCAAAACGAGGATTTAACCTTATTCTCATTGATCATAAAAAAGACTTGCTTGATGGCACAAAAGATTACCTTGAAGCCAGCTATGATGTAGAAGCCATTTGTCTTCATCTGGATTTGAATGAAAAAAACTCAATAATACCGATATTGGAAGCCATAGAAAAACAGCAATGTCGGTTTTTGGTCTACAATGCTGCCTATGGACCGGTGAAGGCTTTTTTATCCAACACGCTTGAGGAGATCGACCGATACATGAATGTAAATATTGGAACACAAATTCACCTCATTCATCAATTTGTAAAAAAATACATCGAACAGTCAGCGGGAGTTTTAATGGTTTCAAGCCTGGCTGGTTTTCGCGGCACTCAATTTGTGATTCCTTACGCAGCCACTAAGGCTTTTATCTGGAATTTGGCGGAGGGGCTTTATTATGAATTTAAAGACTCTGGTATAGATTTTAGTGTATGTATCCCCGGTGCTACTGACACACCAAATTTCAGATCAACCAATCCTAAGAAAAATTCATTAGCTCCAAAATCTCAACGACCTGAATTAGTAGCGGAAGAAGCCCTGAATAAATTTGGGGGAAAGCTGTTTATTATACCAGGGACTGCAAATAAGATTTCTCACTTTATCTTAAACAGGTTGTTGCCAAGAAGGATGGCATCGAGTATACACAATTCTACTATGAAAAAGATGTATAAGTAAATTTGCTTAGATTACACTTTAGCAGTTTTATTTATAAGCAAATTACTTTGTTCCCAATCCATATTCACTATAGCCACAGAATACAACACTGGCATGTTATCACTGTATTTTTCTCTCAATTTTTCATCGATGTAATTGAATAAAAGAGATTTTGTTTTACCCATAATCATGATCTTCTTCACGGATTTAAAATGCCCTTCTTTTGACTTCTCCCTAACGATAACCGTTTCAAACACGACAGCTTCGAGTATTAATTTTTCTTCAATAAGGTAGTCAGCGATTTCCATGGCTTGGTTTTCTTCTGTTGTGATGATGTGTAGTAAAATCATTGAAGTAGATTTAGAGGTTAACTCATAAAATTGATTAAATCTGGTTTACGTTCAGTGTAGCAAAGTTGGTATGTTGTTACTCATTTGATTACTACTCCATGAATCACTGTTGCTATTTGCTTTTGAGATTTGTTTTCTATAATTCATACGGTACTTCTTTGGCGATACTCCAAAATGCTTTTTAAAAATGTTGATAAAGTGTGTGCTGGAATTATAGCCAAGTTTATGGGCCACAAACCTGATATCCTCTTCCGTTCCCAACAATAATTCAATTGAACGTTCAAATCTCAAATTTTTAATGAAATTGTAGATGCTTTTGTGGAAAAAGTAGTGAAACATTGATTGCATCTTACTCTTGCTAAACCCAACTTCTTTGGAAAGGAGTTCCAAATTCAAATCTTTATTCAGGTTCAACTTAATGAAATCAACAAGTTCGTACAGCCGCTTCTGATCGTCTATAGAATACTTGGCAACCTGAATGTCCTTACTGAAAAACTGCTTGTAGTAATGGTCAAAAAATAAAACAACTGCCTCATACCCTTTATCTTTGACAATAAGATTCAGTAATTTTTGATCGAACTCACTACTAAACACATCCTTAAACAAACGAACAAAACGATTTGTCAAGGGCTCAAAATGCATCATTCTTCGCTTTCCTAATATCAAGTTTTTAAAAGCCCTATTCTGATTTACAAATTCACTCATATTAGCTTGTATCCAATCAAGCGAGATATATACCCTGAATATAAAACTATGTGACAACGCTGGAAATATAAGATGGTTACTTACGTTTGTCGAAAAGAATTGTGCACCGCCTGCTTTCACTTCCTTATGATTTCCCCTTATTGGCTTAAAAAAAGAGCTGCCTCTTTCTATATATTTAAAAATAATACTGAAACCCTTCTTCACTGTAGAAGCCTCACTTTTAATTTCCAATTGATTCTTAAGTTCCATTTCACCAAATGAAATCTTAAACCCATCATCAATTTGATACTCATGCAGGTTTCCACTTCCAATGTATCCAGGTAATCTGAGTTCGTTATTTATAATTGGTACATTGAAATTATTTCCTATATCAGTCAGCCAGTTGGAGTGCTCGACGTACAGAGTAGTGCTGGAATTTGTCATCGTTAGTGTGTTGATTGGCGAATTAATACTCATATCTCAAAACCAATTTAAGTGATAAACACGACCAAAAACAGAAAATAAACTGAATCTTTAAATCAGTTGCAAATATTGATCGTGTTTACCAGCTCAGTTTTGAGGCCTTATCCATTTGTAGCAAGCACAGCTAATTCAAATTTGCGTTCTTTTCCATGTCCAGATTTAAATTATACTTGAAATGCTTATTGATACCATAATTAATGGTCTGATATTTATTTAATATTTTATCATTGACCAGGATCAATTTGTAAAGGCTGCTATCACGATGTTTCCTGACATTCTCGCCAAGTAAATCATCTACAGTTTCCCTCATGCTTGGCGCATCAAGACCTCTAAGTTGCCTATCAACCTCTTTTTTAAGGAGATTGCTACTAAATTTAGCATTATCATTTTCAGAAGCAACAGCTACACTTCCAAGTGATAGTGCAACTACAAATACGAATGCTGATAATTTTTTTGTTATTTTTTTCATGTGTCTATTTTTTACGTTCAATACCATTCACGAAATACTTTGCATAAAAAATGATAGTTTTTAGCAACTAAACTATGCGATCTGGTTTTATGTTATGGCTTTACGTAAACATTTTAAGACATATAGATTTAGTAGGATAATGCAAATGGATTTCAGTATAGGATAGATAAGGTTTCAAAGGCTGTGAAAAAAATGTACTAACTATTGATTACAGACAATGTAAGCAAACTCATATAGAAATACATGCGCATTATCGCGAATTAACATAATGATTGGTTACAAACTTTGCATTTTGACTAATTCTTAGTTACTGTCGTATCACTGGGAGAGAAATTGTACATTTATTGTTTGAAATTCCTATTTAACTTATGGTTCAATTCCCGGTAATTATAGCTAATGTGATCTTTTGTTGCAACCAACATAAATTCAGATGAGTGTTTATGAAATTTTGCATTTCTAGCCAGATATTCATTTACGTTGAGATCAATATCTTGCCTAATAGATTTAAACTCGTGTTTTTCATCCTGTAAATCTTTCTGGTAATGTTTGTTCAACTTGTGGTTTCGTTTTTTATAGTCATTTTGCTGTGCTAATGAAAATCCAACACTCAAAAATACCACGGCGAAAGTTACAATTATTTGTCTCATCTTCTTAAGTTTTTATTGTAGAAGACGCAACTGATCTCATACTAAACTAATCATTTCTATTTAAAAACTATGCATAAACCCAAAATTTGAACCCGTGTCACGAGTTAAATTATACTTGGAACAAATCTAATAAACGTCAATATGAAAAATCTTAGTTATCATAAAATGCAACCCAATTGTGATTTATGTATGTGACAGCATATATGGTTCGAAATAGAACCAGCAGCACAACACTTGCATATTTTAGAAATGTGCTATTTGTTTAGGTGAGCAAAAGAAAAAAGCATCTTTCCCTCAATAGCCTCGATGGCTTTAAACAGTTCATACTGGCAAATCTCTGTGTCATGATTGCCATAACATGTTTTACCCTCTGGATCTTCCATATATAGTTCTTTAAGCAACGGCAATGCTTTTTCTGAATGCAATTGCCCTAATGTCCATACAGCGATATGTGTTTTATCATTGGTGGATATTGATTCATCTTGCAACATTTCAATAAGTGCATCTTCAGCAGTCCCGTGATATATGTCCTTTGCAATTGCAATATTTTCTTTTACTGATCCACCAATCCAAACTCGCAAAATGAAGTATGCAAGAACAAGTAAAAATATTGTTGCACTAGTAATTTTTAAAGCTAGTTTCATTTTCGATAATCAATAGCATCTATCAAATATGACACAAGGGTGGCTTAAAAAGTTCCAATAGCTTCCTTGAAATATTGAAACCGATTATTCATGGCAATTCAGGTCAATTATTCTGTCGTTAATAGCAAATTTGATTGATTTTATCGTTTTCAAATTTTTGACCTTCTATCTGAATGCCAATTTTGCTATTAAATCATATCCCATTAGGTGGTTTTCAGAAACCGGAATTGCCTTAAAAATCGGCATATATGGCATGCCAAAATCAACTCCTAAACCTGCAAACATTCCAGCTTTAAATATCATGTGAAAAAGCATTACCGGACCACCAAAGTCATTATCAGAAATCGCAACAATTGTTTTTATCAATTCTTCATTGATTTTTGTTGAATACAATACCTTCGATTTCGGATGTTCATAGCCCTCCATGGCCAATTCATTTATAATGTTTTTTATTAGTCGTTCCGGTTTTGAGGATATTTCAGATAGAGATTCATACGCTTGATCAGATACAGCATTATGCATAACTTGATCCACTTTTCTATTCCACATATCTGATAAGAATTCAGTATCATTCCCCAAAAACAAATTTATAGCTGCCTGGTTTTGAGGCAAAAAAATAAACCTTTGCTCAGTTTCATTTACTACAAATGCAGCATTATCGTTTGACGTTTAAGAACAACTTATGTCCGGAAATTCATTTAAATCTATTGGCTTGATCACAGGAGGAAAGGCTATTTCATCTCCAAATAGCACGTTTTCTAAAGGCCCTTCAATAACTTCAAATCCAAGCTTTCCATCCATAGTGGAATTGGTAAATATCATCATAAAGAAATCATCTTTTGGGAACCACTTCATTACTGCGCCATTACCATCCATGCTCCCTCCATTGTGCCGAAGTATCTCTCCTCCATCAACATTGACCCAACCATAAGCATCTTCCATAAAAACAGGTGTCCACATCTTCTTTTGCTTTCTTCGCTCAAAAGGTTTCCATTTTTCATAAAAAGGTAAAACTTAAACATATCATTTGTGGTACTTAGCAACCCTCCATTACCAATCAGGTGCCAGGTAGGGAAATATTGACGGTCCAGAAAAGTACCGTTATCTTCTCCATCACTAATATTATGGGCCAAATTCGTTCTTTTCCAATCGACAGAATAACCTGTATTATTCATTTCCGCCGGATCCAGAATAGTCGTTTTAAGGTACTGTTCATAGGTCATTCCTGTGATCCTTTCTATAATCATCGCCAATAGTGTAAAACCAACATTAGAATAAGAATAGTTGTCTCCGGGAGTAAAACTCAATTCCGAATTCATCACTTTCAATATATAATCCTTTTTAGAAATATAATCAGTATCCATCCCAATAGCTCCTGGCAAACCAGAGGAATGAGACAATAGTTGGCGAATACTGATACCGGCCTTATCTTCCGGAACATCGATAAAAAAATCAGCAAAAGTATCATCGAGCGACAATTTCCCCTCCTGAACCAATTTCATTGTCAGTGTTGCTATAAATGGCTTTACTATTGACCCCAATGAAAATACAGTTGCTGAAGTATTGAGCATTTTATGTTTGGGATCGGCAAAGCCATATCCATTATTGATTAGAATGTTTTCGTGCTTCGAAATCAATACGGCTCCGTCAAAACCAAAAGGAACCATGCTGCTTAAGTACTCATCGACTTTGACGCCAAGAGGATTCTTGTATTCTTTTCCGAAACCCAGGCTGGAACAAAGAAAGCAAACCAGGAATAAATTACTTATTATTCTCATTATCTTGAACTGATGGAATAGGTCAAATTTCGAGTTTAAATGCATGTTGTCCGTTATATCAAATGTTAATAAAAGTTAAAAAATGTTAAAAATTGAAATACTAACAACATCACTATCAAGTTGTATTTACTAGTAACATTATGTAGAAACGAGCAATTGCTAGTAAAATGGACGATTTACAATGGGAAGTGTGGAAAGCAACATAATTGATCCAATTCGCTTATTGCATTTAATCCCTAAAAACGGTCATATTTACATTATTTTTAGCTATATTTGCATGTTATAAAGAACTTAACCAGTTAAACTTTTTGCACTGTAGGTAGTTCATTAAATACTGGGTATTAGTAATTCAATTTCTTTATTCAATGTTGTGGTGTAAAAGCTCATCATTAGTTTTCAAAAAAATATTAAAATATGGCAAGGCCTGTAACAAGAGAAGTAAAACTTAAAAACGGATTTTATATTGAGTTGCGTCGCAGAGGCGAAAACAAGGGCATCAAGATATGGCGCGAAACCTATGATCAAATTCAATCTGCCATTAAGCGCTATGACAATATGTACGATGTACATTATGTTGGAGAAGTAAAGGACGGAAAAATTCTTAAGAGCTAATCTTTCCGCAAATACAAAAAAAGCAAAAATTAGGATCAAACACCTCTGCGTGCTCTTTTAGACGTTCAGCGAGATCATTTATTCTTTTCTGTCATAGTTTAAAATGATTGGGTATTTACAAAGCATTCAATCAAAAAAAATTAGCTGTACTAAGGAAAAACTATACCTATGACAATTGATTTTGTAAAAGATCTACTTCTGAATGCGGGAGAAATACTTAAAGTTGGTTTTGGTTCTTCAATCACGATTAGCACCAAGCAGGATCAGAGTAATGTTGTCACAGAAAGTGACTTTAAGTCTGAAGAGTTCATTCGCAAAGCTATTACTGAGTCATATCCTTCTCACAATATATTGGGCGAAGAGCATGGCTATGAAGATAAGATGAGTGAATATACCTGGGTTATCGACCCGCTTGATGGCACTTCAAATTTTGCTGCGCACATTCCTTGGTTTGGCATCTTAATCGCTTTATTAAAACAAAATATTCCTATGCTTTCAGGAGCTTATTTGCCGATGAGCGATGAGTTATATTACGCCGCTAAAGGAAATGGTTCCTATAAAAATGATCAGAAAATCCACGTAAATTCAGAGACAAATCTTCGCAACTTACTTTGCTGCTATTCTTTAGACTATTCCACTAATGCTAAAAAAACAGAAGGCGAAGTACAAATCATAAAGAGATTGGTTCAACAATGCCGAAACCTTAGATCGACAAATTGCTTGATTGATTTTTGTTTTGTAGCCGATGGCAAACTTGGCGGAACAATCAACCAATCGATGAAAATTTGGGACATCTCCTCTCCCCAACTGATACTGGAGGAAGCTGGGGCAAAAGTTACTGATATCCAAGGAAACCGGATAGTGTACAGTCCCTCTGAAAAGTCACTGACAGAAAACTATACCGCTGTCGCTGCCAATCCTACGATTCATGACAAAATCATGGATTTAGTTCATGCTTAATTCCCTGAAGATATTATTCATAGCGCAACGCTTTTGTAGGATTAGCAATCGCTGCGCGAATGGATTGATAGCTCACTGTTAGCCAGGAAATTGATATCGCTGCCGTGCCTCCAATCACAAAACTAAGCATTCCTATATCTGTCTTATAAGCAAAATTCTCCAGCCACCACCTCATCAAGAAGATAACTGCTGGAATTGCAAATACGATTGAAATCAAAACTAATTTCGTAAATTCTTTTGATAGTAAAACCACGACACTAGGTACGCTAGCGCCCATTGCTTTTCGAATTCCTATTTCCTTTGATCGCTGCTCTGCAATAAATGTTGCCAGTCCAAACAATCCCAGGCAGGCAATAAATATTGCCAAGGAGGTAAATAAGATAAAAATATCCCCAAGCCGCTGCTCTGCCCGAAACAAGTCTTCGAAATTCTCATCTAGAAAGCTATAGTCAAAAGGCTCGCCGGGCATCATCTCATTCCAGACTGCTTCTATATCCTGAATTTTATCATTTACATTTCCCGCATTAAGCCGGACTGGCATCAAATTCCCCCAATCCGCCAGGAAGATGATCAAAGGCTCGATTTCATTGTGAAGCGATGTAAAATTAAAATCATCGACTATACCGACAACCTCATACTCGTTTAAGCCCCCATCCTGATCCGGTTCAACAATTCTATTTTCCTCATGTGTTAACCATCCAACTGCTTCCATGCCTTTCTTATTAATGATAACAGCCGATGAATCCGATGGAAAATCTTCGGAAAAAAATCTGCCTGAATACATGTCTATTCCGATGGTCTTAAGATAATCCTGGTCAGCATAGATTTGATGGAACAAAATACCCTCTTCCTGTTTGCCGTTAGGGAAAAACACGCTATTGCTGTACACGTGGGGAGGCACAAAATTGGAAATACTAACATGCTGCACGCCGCTTAAGCCCTGGAGTCGCTTCTTAAAAGCTTGTTTGTTGTCCCCCAGAGTCCCTGTATTGTCAATTATCAAAACATTTTCCCGATCAAAACCAAGGTTTTTTTCCTGCACAAGCTTAAGTTGTTTGTATATGACCAGTGTACAAACGATTAGAAAAACAGAAATAGAGAACTGGAAAACCACCAACGAACTACGTATCCATCCACCTTTTGCTCCTTGTCTGATTTTCCCCTTCAATACTTGATTAGGCTTGAATGAGGTTAAGTAAAATGCAGGGTAGCTTCCCGCAACTACTCCGACTAACACAATGATTATAATCATTGCTAAAACTGTATTTGCTGAAAACAAGTATTCGATACCAATGCTCTTTTCAGTGATTTGATTAAAAAACGGCATTGAAACATAAATGACACCTGCTGCTAAAATTGTTGATATTGCACTTATTATCAATGACTCACTCAAAAACTGGCTAACGAGCCACTTTTTAGGCGCACCAACAGTTTTTCGAATGCCTACTTCCTTAGCTCTACCAGTAGAACGGGCAGTAGACAAATTCATAAAGTTGATGCAGGCAATCAAAATAATAAAAATGGAAACGATTGATAGTAGATATACATAGGCAATGTTCCCGGGGGCCTCTATATTTCCATCAACTTTGGAAAACAGACGAATATCGGTCATAGGCTGCATGTAGTAGGCATAATCGCCTCCACCTTTTTCTCTCCATTCGGAAAGACCCATCCCTAAAAATTGTTCAATTTCAGGTCCAACATGCTTGTCTGACATGGCAAGCATATTGTCTTGTACGCGTTGCGGATCTGCAACTTCTGCTAGCTTTACATATGTATAAAGACTGTTACTGGTCCATTGGGTCCTTTTGGCCCAATCCCACGTTTCCATGGAAAGAATCATATCAAAATGAAAATGCGAATTATTTGGAGGATCTTTAGCAATTCCTACAATTTCGCAATTTGTTTTATCAGTACCCATTAGAACACTTTTTCCAATCGGTGAATTCTCATCTCCAACCGTATATCCAAAATACTTCATTGCCGTCTTTTCCGTCAGGATAATCTGATTAGGCCCATTCAAAATATCATGATCATTCCCTTCCAAAAGTTTAAAGGAGAAGAAGCTGAAAAAATTAGAATCCGCTACCAATAATTTTTCCTCAGTATAGATGCGATCCTCATGCCTAAATACAATATTCCTCCACAGCGCAATCCTAACTGCATCTTCCACACCAGCCAATTCTTCTCGACTTGCGGCAGCAATCGGCGCACATGTGTTGGCGCCTTCTTCAGGCTTGCCCTGAAGCATGGCTCTCAAGTATATTTGATATATCCTCTCAGCATCCTTGTGAAATTTGTCATAGCTCAATTCATCAACTACATAAAATGATATAAGCAAGCTTACTGCAATACCAATTGTAAGCCCAAAAATGTTGATAAATGAATAAAACCTGTGCCTAAATAAATTCCTAATGGCTACTTTGAAGTAATTCTTTAGCATGATAAACTGATTTACTAAGTGTAATACCAGGTAGATGCTACTATGAACGCAGAGGTTGCAGATGCTTTACATTTTTATGGAGAACGGCGATATGATTATGTAAGCGGTCTGAAAAATTAATTCAATACCTGAAAAACCTTCACTCTTTTGTTTTTCCCTTTAATCTCTACTGCTCCAAGTGGCTTGGAATTGATGATATCTTTAGTTTTATCATAAATTTTCTGACTGATCAATATCGCATTAGGCAGATTTTGCGTAAGCGATTCAATGCGCTTGGCGGTATTTACAGCATCTCCGGTAATTGAATAGGAAAGCCTATCGTCAGAACCAAGGTTACCGGCGATAATCGACCCATAATTGATGCCAATGCCAATAACAATTTCTTCGTTAACGATGCCGTCAAGTACTGTGTTGATTTCCTTCAACTTCTTCACCATTTCCTGGGCACAACGAACAGAGGAAATCTCCGGATTTTCAATGGGGATTGGTGCGCCAAAAGAAACGAATATTTCATCACCAACAAATTGATTGATTACACCATTGTGTTGTTTAATCACCTCGGACATCATGGAATAGTACTCATTAAGAAAATGAACGACATCTTTGGGGCTGAGCAATTCAGCCATGGTGGTGAATCGCCGTATGTCGCAAAATAGTAACGCTACTTCCAGTTGTTCGCCTTCACGAATATTTTCCTTGTTTTCGGAAAGCGCCTTTTTAACAATAGGTTCCGGAACATATTTAATAAATAGTTCCAACGTCTTGTTTTGCTTGGCAATCAGTCTGTTAAGCTTCCGGTTTGTTTTTTCTATTTCCAACAGTCTTTTACGCTCTTCCTCCCTGGCTTCCTGAAGCTTTTGCTCGGTATGCACGAGGTGGGTCACGTCCTTTTGAACAGCCAGATACTGATGAATTTCCCAGGCTTCATTCCTTATCGGTACGATGGACCATTGCATGTAAAACTCTGATCCATCTTTGCGATAGTTGATTGTTCTGCCGCTCCAGGTTTCTCCTCTATGAAGGGTTTCGATCAGGTTCCTGAATATCTCATGATCTGTTCCCGGACCCTGCAAAATTCTTGGATTTTTACCAATTACTTCATCTTTAGTCCAGCCTGTCATTTTTTCAAAGGCTGGGTTTACATATATAATATATGGCCCCGGGCTATTCAGGTCCGCATCAGTAATAAGTACGCTTTCTGTCATGCATTCCGCCATAACAGGCCAATCAATCTCAAATTTGCTGTGCCTATTCATCTCTGAATATTAAGGTTTTTTATCAAAAAAATGAAGTTATACAATTTAACTTTCGAATTAAGCATAAAAACCCCGATCACTTAGTTACCGGGGTTTTTACAATTATTTTTTTTAACTATTTATAATACCGGCAGCTTATATCCCTTGCGATATTCCCTGTGCATATACAAATCTGCCTGAAGATCATTGATGAATTCTTCCTTAGCAGGGTCCCATTTCACTGGTCTTCGCAGGTCATAGGAAATATTTCCCAGCGTACAAACGGTACATGTTCTATGACCAATCTCAACCGGCACCCGGGGATCTTTCTTGTTTCTTACTGACTCAATGAAATTCACCTGATGCGGAATCCTGGTTTCGTATGGCCCCTCTACCTTTTCCTCTTTCGCTGGATAGAGCGTTTTATCAGAAGCATTGTAATAACCCCTCGATACTTCAATCCAACCATCTTTACCCTGGAATTTCACACCTTTTGTTTTCTTTTCGTTAAATGGCTCCTCAGCCATGATCACACCATTCGCATATCTATAAGTGAGATATTTGTAATCTTCATAACCAGCTGGTATAATTTCAACCGGGCCGCTTTCATCCATGCCTAGTCCCCATTGGGCAATGTCAAACATGTGTGCGCCCCAGTCAGTAGTGAAACCTCCGCCCATCTCTTTGTACCATCTCCATGCTCCCCAAATTTTTTCATCTTCTTTTGGATCGAGGGAGATTGGCGGATTCAACTCATGGTTGTAATGTACATATGGATTTGGGCCCAGCCACATATCCCAATTCAAGTCAACCGGTAGAATTTCTCGTGGCAGATCATAAGGTGTAGGAGGAGCGCCCACATACGAAAATACCTTTTGAATTTCCCCCAAGTTACCATCCTGAACCATCCTCACTGCATGTTGGAAACTCCCATCGGATCGCTGCTGGCTGCCAACGCCAAGAATCCTGTTATGTTTCCGGACAGCCTTTCGCAGCATTTTCCCTTCCTGAATGGTGAAAGTCAGCGGCTTTTCCAGGTAAACATCCTTACCAGATTTTAGTGCGTCGATTGCAATTAAGGCATGCCAGTGATCAGGCACTGCAATAACGACTGCATCGATATCCGCTCTGGCAAGAAGATCCTTATAATTCTCGTAGGTTTTGACATCTACACTGGTGTTTTTACCTTTATAATGTTCGGTCACATTCCGCTCAAATCTTTGTCTTTTGATACCATAGACGTCTGCTGCAGCCAACACCTTAACACCCTCAAGATTGATAAATCCATTCATGAGGAATGTAGCTTGACGACCGACACCTATAAACCCTAAATTGATATTATCGTTAGGTTTAAAACTTTTGAATCCAGGTAAGATCATCATACCCGCAGCACCAAGAGCTGAGGACTGAAGAAAAGACCTCCTGGAAAACATTTTCGAGTTTTCTTTATTCATAAGCCTTTTGTTTTAATAGAATATTTATTCGTGGACAAAAATAGCATTATAGTAAAAAAAAACGAGGGAAGTAATGCATTTCCTCGCCTTATACATTTCAATCCACTTCTTGAATTTTTGCTCCGGCACCGATTGGAATTTTTACATAGAAGTAAAACGACGTGTTTTTCAGTGAAGTATCAGGTAGCTTACTTACGTTTACCAGCCCATAATAATAATTTATGCCAACAGCAGTACTTTTAATCTGCTTTTTAAATTTGTAGCCAATACCACCCATCAATCCAAAATCCAATCGCGTATATTGGTCACTGACATCCAGTTTATACTCCAAATCACCATCCAGTACATCGGTCTTAAAAATATCTTTTGCCTTGGTGCGCAATCCGGGAACTACCCCCGCCTCGACATACCACCTGTTATTGAATCGCTAATGAAACATGATTGGGACATAAAAACAATTAATTTTCTTGGTCAAGGATCCGTCCACAAACAAAGAATCAAAATCCTCGTCGCCGATCGAATATGTGGGCATACCTGAAGCACCAACTGTTGATTTCACCATTACTCCAGTGCTTAAATAAGATGAGTTTTTCAGGTAAATATGAAAGTAAAATCCGAGGTTAAAATTATTCATCCCTTTGGCTTCCGGTATATCATTTAGATAAGATCGGTTCACCCCACCAGCTAAACCAAATTCTATTTTTTCAGAATTAAGGGCATCGCCAAACAAAAGCGAAATAAGTATTTGGCCGTGTGATGGTTTGATTGAAATAAAAAGTAGCAAAACACCAATAAAAAATTTAATAAGCTTATTCATTGTTCTGTAAATTTTTTGCGAAGGTAATGTAGATTGCTGAGGAATAATTTACAAAAGACAAAAAAATCAATATCCTTAACTATTTATTTATCCGAATTACTGGAGTCACATAATTAGAGGGCGCATGCTTAGAATGGTACACTTTTGTCCGAAAACCTAATGACCACTCTAAAATTGCAGATGTTTTACATGTATAAAATGGAAAAAGAATTTGTATTTGCACATCAATATGAAATCCGATGCTGAATCCGATTTTTTGACAATATGTCCACGTTTAATTCCCGCAATACTTACATTTAAAAGAAAACAGCAATTGTTATTAAGTATTACAAATATCTCTAAACTCCAAACAAATGAAAAAGAAATCAATTTCCCTCGATGAGGTAAACAGCCTTAGCAAAAAGGAACTGATCAGTAGAGCAAAGAAATTTTCTAATTCGTATTGCGTCGGCGATGGCAAAAATTTCAAATTGAAGGACTATCCAACCCAGGATTATCATGACATTAAGAAAAAAGAAAAAGTGGCAGCAAAAGAGCTCTTGCAAATGGGAGTAAAGACACTTGCTATGATGCAGGACATGATGTATGCACAGGACAAGTGGTCTTTGCTGTTGATTTTTCAGGCAATGGATGCAGCGGGAAAAGATGGTGCAATAAAACATGTGATGTCGGGGCTGAATCCACAAGGATGCCAGGTAACTTCATTTAAAGCACCGAGCGCAGAAGATTTAGATCATGATTTTTTATGGCGATGCAAAAAAAGGCTTCCCGAGCGCGGACGAATAGGCATTTTCAACAGATCCTATTACGAGGAAGTATTGGTGGTACGCGTTCATGAACAAATATTGCATTCCCAAAAGATCCCCAAAAAATTAGTTACCAAAAAAATCTGGGAGGAACGATTCAGTGATATCCGCCATTTTGAAGACTACCTGAATAGAAATGGTACCGTCGTCATAAAATTTTTTCTGAATCTGTCTCGCAATGAACAGAAAAAGCGTTTCCTAGACCGCATTGACAACCCTGATAAAAACTGGAAATTCAGCGCTTCCGATGCTAAAGAACGCAAATATTGGGATGACTATATGAAGGCATACGAGCAAATGATCACCTATACTTCAACTGAAAAATCACCATGGTACGTAATACCGGCTGACAACAAACCTTATGCACGTATTGCTGTGGCATCGGCGGTCATCAACGCTATGGACTCATTGGACTTTTCCTATCCCGAAGTCAGCAAGGAGAAGATTACAGAATTGCAGGTGGTAAAAGAGGAATTGCTTTCAGAAAAGTAGGTTTTAGGCTAATTGTGCATTCGTAAATGAAGTACTATCCAGACTAATTCCATCGCGTAGTATAGAACTAAAGTACTATTTACAAGTACCCTGCGAGTATCTACCTTTATTGTCGATTTAGATCCTTTAGCTTCGCTTTTTGATCATGACATAGTAGTCGCAGATGAATTATTAAAAATGAAATCTCTAAGGAACCGCTATAGGAATGAGACATTTTTTTACTTAATAATTAACTATTCAATTTTAGACAATATGAAAAAGAAGATTGTATTTTACCTGGGGATCATCATTATGCTGGGAGCGTGCTATCCGCAGGGCCCTGAGTATTATGAAGATCTCGATCTCGTTTATACCAATTACGATGATCAGTATGATTTTGTAAGCAAGGGAACCTACGCAATACCTGACAAAATCGTGAAAGTCACTGGGAACCTTATTGACGGTGAAGACCCGGAATTTGTGAAAGAGCCTTACAACTAACAAATATTACAAATAATGGAAGCTAATATGAAAGGGCTTGGATGGGCTAAAGCTAATGATCCTGCTGATGCTGATGTCGTATTATTCCCTGCAGTATGGACGAATACAACAGTATATTACTGGTATGATTACTGGTGCTGGTACTACCCGTATTATTGTGGTTGGGGTTGGGGTTATCCATCCGTATCCTCCTATACAACTGGCACTTTGGTGATGACTTTGGTTGCTGATGAAAGTAATTATCTTGAGCCTACCCGGGTATGGACAGCAGCAGCAAATGGATTGCTTTCTGGGGCGGTAAATATAACAAGAGTCACTAATGCAATAGATCAGGCGTTTGAGCAATCACCTCATCTTGATATTAAATAAAGTGAATAAGTTAAAATACTAAATAAGATGAAAAAATTAGTTACAGTTGCAGTTTTTACGCTGATCTTTTTCACGCAAAATGCATATTGTCAACAGCCAGGCTATGTTTCCTTCCAATATGCAATGGGTTTTGGTACAGGAGATTTGGGGGAATTTATTTCTGCTCCGTCGTTTCGTGGTGCTGTATTTGAATATAGAAAAGCCATAAAAGACAATCTTCTTGTAGGTGTTGATTTTGGTTGGAATGTATTCTACGAAAAGAAAGATAATGACTCATATACTAGTGGCACAGAAACCCTATCGGGCATTCAGTATCGAACTCAGAATATACTCCCAATGTTAATTTCAGCAGAATACTTTCTATCAACAGATAATCCGCTAAAGCCTTATATTGGATTGGGAATCGGTACTATGTACACAGAAAGATCCACGGACATGGGGCAGTGGAGACTAAAAGAAAATCCATGGAGTTTTGCAGTAAAACCTGAATTGGGCCTATTGTATGAAATGTCGTTTAGTACCTCCTTCAAACTGGCAGCAAAATACTATAACGGATTTAAAACAGGCCAGTTGGATACCCAGGAATATTTTTCAATAAGTGCAGGATGTGCATTTCACTTATAGAAGTTTACCCTATTCCAATGAACACTGGATCAGGGTAATAATTAAAATTAGCTACTTATATAAATCAAATAAAAAAATGAAGACAAAGACCACATTAATCGCTATTGGCCTATTATTAATGATCAGCCCAGCATTTGCACAATCTTTTGATGATTATCTGGAAATTGTGCGAGATGTACTCAATACAGAAAAGAAAGCGGTAGTTGCTGAAGTTATGGAGCTCAACGATGCCGAAAGTGCTCCGTTTTGGGAGCTGTACAATGAATATAATGCAGCATTGTTTAAGGTGCATACCAAGAGGGTGAATATCATCAAGGACTTTGCTGCAAATTATGAGTCAATGACTGATGAAAAAGCTGATGCGCTTTGGACCAGCAGCATGGCTTATCAAAACGAATTGCTGAAGCTAAATAAAAGCTATTACAAGAAGTTTAAAAAAATTCTTCCTGCAAGCAAGGCAGCACTCTATTTCCAGGTGGAAAACAAAATAGCCGCCTTAGTAAATGCTGACCTAGCTGATGGAATACCATTAATTGAAACTAATTAAGCAATACTCTTTGTAATAAGTATTCTATTTATCTCTAGCGTAAGTAAAATTCTTTCATTACTGCAATAAAATGGTGGTGTATGATTCCGCTTTTGACAAATAGTTTTTTTCCCAGGCTTCCCAATTTTTCTAATCGCTGTTAGTTGCTAGAAAATAAATTGCAATGTGTCTTTTCGAACCTCACTTTGGCGGTAGGCAGGTCACCGAATCATCGAAATGACATAGTGCGTATATTCTTATTTTATTAACATAACTAATCATATGATTGAAAATTATAATTGTTATCTTAAATGAATAATGAATACATTTACGGCTTAATTTTAGGCAAAACAAATCTAACCGTACTAACTCAATGGAAATAATTTACCAACGCACATTTAGTATTCTAGTTGCAGGAGTTCTCATTATATTATCTTCATGTAAAGAAGATGCAGCAAAAACGGCCCCTCCACCCGATATCCAAGTTATTAATGTCATGCAGAAAGATGTCCCTATAAAAAGTGAATTTGTAGGACAAGTCTATGGTTTGCTTGATATCCCAATCCGAGCTCGGGTCGAGGGATACTTAGAAGGCATCCATTTTAATGAAGGCCTACCAGTGAAAAAAGGAGACTTATTATATACTATAGATTCACAGCCATTTCTGGCAGAAGTAGCTGCCCAGAAGAGTAAAGTAGCTGAAGCGCAAACTTACTTGGTAAATGCTGAAAATGAACTGGCAAGATATAAGCCGCTTGCTGAGATTAACGCAGTAAGTAAAAGTGACCTGGATGCGGCACAAGCATCAAGAGACGCAACGGAAGCAAGCTTGGATGCTGCCAAAGCTAATTTGAGAATTTCCAATATTAACTTAAGTTATTGTACCATTAAATCGCCCATTGATGGATTAATCGGTAAAACAGAAGCACGGGCTGGCGAATTTGTAGGTAGGGAGCCAAACCCCGTCATCCTCAATATGGTTTCCCAAATTGAAAGCACACGCGTTCAGTTCTTCATTACCGAGGCTGATTATCTAAAACTTGTTAACGAGGTAATCGAAAGAGGCGAGGAAAATGATCCTAGTGCTACAGAAACCAGACAGCATGGAAATTTCGAGTTGATCCTGGCAGATGGTTCTGTTTACGAAGAGAAGGGAGATTTTGATTTTATTGATAGAAATGTAGATGCTTCAACCGGAACAATTCTGGTTCAGACAATTTTTCCAAACAAAAGTGGGATTCTTCGACCTGGTATGTTTGCCAAAGTACGGGTGCAATTAGAAATTATTGAAAATGCAATTTTGGTTCCACAACGATGCGTTTTGGAATTGCAAGGACAATATTCAGTATTCGTAGTTGAAGCTGATAATACAGTGAACGCTCGACAGGTAAAGGCTTCCAATAGACTTGGTGATCTTTGGCTGATTTCCGAAGGCTTAACTACAGGTGATAAAGTGGTGATCGATGGAATGCAAAAAGTAGCTTCTGGAATGGTCGTTAATCCTATCCAGACAGAATTTAAAAGTCAAACAAACGAATAGACACTGAACCATGGCTGAAAATAAAGGTAATTTTTTCGTTCACAGACCGATTGTTGCAATGGTCATAGCTATTGTCATCGTCATAGTCGGCACAGTTTCTATGATTGGTCTTCCAATTGAGCAATATCCGAATTTAACTCCACCAATTGTGCAGGTAAGAGCTACCTACACCGGAGCTAATGCAATTACTGTAGAAGAATCAGTAGCTACGCCGCTGGAGCAGGAGATCAACGGGGTGGACAATATGATTTATATGAAATCCACAAATGCCAATGATGGCACAATGGCAATTGATATATCATTTGAGGTAGGCACAGATCCTGATATGAATACCGTTTTGGCTCAAAACAGAGTTTCTGCAGCAACTGCAAAATTGCCTCAGGAAGTCACAAAATATGGCGTGACTACCAAAAAATCCCTACCCAATATTATGATGGCTATTGTATTGACGTCCGATGGAAGATACGACCAGGATTTTTTGGGCAATTATGCCCTGATAAATATTAAAGATCGGCTTTCTCGACTTAAAGGAATAGGAAGAGTGGATGTTTTGGGTTCATCAGACTATTCTATGCGGATTTGGGTTAAACCGGATAGACTTTCAAAAATGGGTATTACAGTTCCTGAAATTATAAAAGCCATTAATGAACAAAATGTCGTTGTCCCTGGAGGTAAGTTTGGCGCTGAGCCAGCACCTCCAGGCACGGAATTTACGTATACCGTTAGATTGCCGGAGCGTTTTAACTCCGCCGAATCTTTTCAGGAAATTGTAGTCCGTACAAATCCGGATGGATCTCAGGTAAAAATCGGTGATATTGCTACAGTCAATCTGGGTGTTGAATTGTACACAACAATTCCGAGATTTAACAAGAAAACTTGTGGTATTATTACCATTTATCAAGCGCCTGGGTCAAATGCCGTTGAGCTTGCACAAAATGTCATTTCAGAGATGGATGACATGGCCAAAAAATTTCCTGAAACCGTTAGTTATGATGTAGGTTTGGACTCTACCCTTCCGATCACAGCTGGTATCCGTGATATCATCATTACCTTGATAGAAGCCTTGATACTGGTAGTATTGGTAGTTTTTATATTTATCCAGGACTGGAGGGCTACTCTTATTCCGACAATGGCGATACCTGTTTCCCTGATTGGTGCATTTATATTTTTTCCACTCCTAGGTTTTACAATAAACGTACTTTCACTGCTCGGACTTGTGTTGGCAATTGGAATTGTGGTCGATGATGCCATTGTGGTGGTAGAAGCAGTACAGGTAAATATTGAGAAGGGGATGAATGCAAAGGAAGCGACGCTTGATGCGATGAGCAAGGTGACCGCTCCCGTTATTGCCACAACCCTGGTACTGATTGCCGTGTTTATACCCGTTGCCGCCATGGCCGGCATCACCGGTATATTGTACCAGCAGTTTGCGATAACCATCGTAGTATCTGTAATCGTATCGAGTGTAAATGCGTTGACGCTTAGCCCGGCATTATGCTCCATTTTATTAAAAAAACCAACGCCTTATAAAGGCCCATTGGGATGGTTTTTTGGGAAGTTCAATAAAGGCATGAGTCGTACCACAGACTCATACATGAGCTTTACAAATATATTGACCAGAAAAACAAAGAGAGGGGTCGTGTACATCCTAATCTTTACCTTATTTGCCGGAGTATTTGGCAAACTTGTTCCGGGTGGTTTTATCCCTGAAGAAGATATGGGATATTTCTATGTAAATATGCAGTTGCCAAATGCAGCCTCCCTACAGAGAACTGATGTGATCGCGAAGCAGATTGAGGAGATTCTTCTTGAATATCCTGAAGTTCAATTCGTGACAAATGCAACCGGCTTTAGTATGCTTACCGGATCATATATTCCCAATAACGGGTTTATGTTCGTCACCCTTGTGGATTGGGGGGAAAGAGACTTTACTTCTAAGGAGATGATTCAAAAAATAAATGCCCAGCTTGCACAAAAAATAAAAGGGGCGCAGGCCTTTGCATTTGGACCTCCTGCCCTACCGGGTTTGGGTAGTGGTTCAGGATTTAGCATTATGCTTCAGGACCGTGCTGGAAATACCCCCGATTATCTTGCTGAAAATGCCATGCGCTTCATTCAGGCAGCGCGCCAACGCCAAGAGATAGGTTCGACATTTACACCATTTCAAGCATCCGTTCCACAGCGTTTCATGGACATCGATAAGGAAAAAGCATTGAAACTTGGTGTTCCTCTCAATGATTTATACACCACTGTTGGAGCCTTTATGGGGGGGGCTTATGTAAATAACTTTACCAGGTTCGGTCGATTGTATAAAACGTATATCCAGGCAGAACCTGAATACAGGATTGACGAAAATCAAATAAATAACTTCTTTATAAAAAATATGGATGGCAATATGGTTCCACTAGCAACAATTGCTGCCATTAAGCCTATTTCAGGACCTGATTTTACAAATCGATTCAATTTATTCAGATCGGTAGAAATTACTGGCAGCCCGGCTCCCGGATTTACTTCTGTCCAGGCGATGACGGCCCTGGAAGAGGTTGCTGCCGAAGTATTGCCAGGTGATATGAGTTATAGCTGGAATGCGATGTCTTTCCAGGAGAAGAAAGCCTCTGGCTCATTAGGAATCATCATGACTTTTTCGCTGCTTTTTGTATTTCTTATACTCGCTGCGCAATATGAAAGCTGGTCACTGCCTTTCGCTATTTTGTTGGGAACTCCATTTGCGATCTTTGGAGCATTACTTTTCTTATGGTTAGCCAGGTTAACAAGTGTAACCTTCGAAAACAATATTTTTGCCCAGGTTTCCTTTGTGATGCTCGTAGGCATGGCAGCCAAAAACGCCATCCTGATCGTGGAATTTGCCAATGATGAGTTCAAGGGAGGATTGAGCCTTTTTGATGCTGCCATTAAAGCTGCTCAGTCAAGATTCAGGCCAATACTCATGACTGCATTCTCCTTTATACTTGGAGTTTTGCCATTGGTTCTGGCAAGTGGTTCTGGAGCAGAATCACGAAAGGTAATGGGGATGGCACTTCTTGGTGGAATGTCCATCGCAACCCTCCTAGGTGTCTTTTTTTATCCGATGCTATTTCTCCTCATTGGAAAAATTGCCGGATATGAGAAAAAACGGGATAAAGAATTAAGCACCTCCACAGAAACTTCTAATTAACTTGAAAAAGAAACATAGGATGAAAAATAGAGTTTTATTTATCATTATAGGCCTGCTTTCTACCTTCTTTTTTGAGGCGTGTAAAGTAGGACCAAATTTTAAATCTGACAGATCGCAAATTGATTCCATACAAGTCTATCGATATGATAGCCTGCAATTGGCTATGACGGATTCTGTACTGAATGTAAGCTGGTGGGAACTATTTGATGACCCTGTTATTGATACTTTAATTAAAATTGGTCTTAAAGAGAATAAAGATGTGCTGATTGCTTCCAGCAGGATAGAGCAAGCCAAGGCACAATTGGGTTATACAAAAGCTAGTATGGGGCCATCCATTGGCTATCAGGCTGGCGCTGCAAGAGGAAATGTATTTCAAGGGCTTCCCAGCGAAAATGCACAAAATGTTTTCACAGGGTTTGGAACACTGGCCTGGGAGTTGGATTTCTGGGGCAAATTCAGAAGGGGAAATGAAGCTGCAAGAGCAGATCTCGCTGCGACGGAGTTTGGACAGCGGACAATCCAGATTGGATTGATATCTCAGGTCGTAGGAACATATTATCTCTTATTGGACTATCAAATGCGGGAGTATATATCAAGAGAAACCCTTAAACTTAGGGAAAAATCTCAGGGGATCATTCAGGCCAGATATGACGAAGGAATTGTGCCAGAGATAGACCTGAACCAGGCTCAAATCCAGCGTGCAATTGCGGCTTCTGCTATTCCTTTTTATCAAAGACAGGTTGCCCAAACGGAAAATGCTCTAAGTATTTTATTGGGAAGAAATCCTGGCCCTATCACCGTAGGAGTAAACCTCAATGAACAACACTTACCTCCAGATATCCCCATTGGTCTTCCTTCTATGTTGATGGAAAGACGACCGGATGTCATTCAAGCAGAACATCTATTGCATGCCCAGACTGCTCGGGTGGGTGTGGCTGTAGCACAGCGATTTCCATCGATAAGCCTTACAGGCCTGCTGGGAGTAGCTAGCACAGATATTTCTAGCCTTACCGCCAATGGAGCTGCCTTTAATGCTGGCGCGAGTCTGATGGGACCACTTTTCGAATTTGGAAAAAACAAAAAGCGTGTAGAAATAGAGCGAAAGAAGACAGAACAAGTATTATACGAATATGAACGAACGGTAATAACTGCCTTCAAGGAAGTAGAAGATGCCCTGGTAGAAATAAGTACCTTAAAGGAAGAGAAAGAAGCCAGACAGGAGCATGTAACCGCTGCTAAAAATGCCCAGAACCTCTCCGCGGAACGCTATGATAAGGGCGTTACCAGTTACCTGGAATTGATTGAAAGTCAGCGCCAGGCATTTGAGGCTCAGTTAAATCTCTCAGATGTTACACAGAAATTGTTCAATGGATATGTGAAACTATATAAAGCACTGGGAGGTGGATGGTTGTCTGAAGGAGAGATGGATGCGGCAGCACAAGCGCAAACACAACAGTAATAAGTTTAAAATAACAGAACAGAAAGGCCTCGATTGAGGCCTTTTATATTGCAATTCTAATTTGAATCAATCCCGGCATTTATAACAACCGCGCCCTTCTATGCATCTTCCTGGCTCAACAGGGCCATTATCAGGTCCTCCCGCTCCGAGCGATTTAATGCACCAGAAGATGGTATTGGCATCATCATAGGTATACCAGTCATTGCTACCACCCTCGATGGTTCCAAAAGAATTTTTGGCTTTTAAGAACCTGCAAAATTTAGTATCTATTGGTTTTACTACTTTCATATCACACTGATTTTAGAATGGCTCGTTTTACAATAGTTTTGAATATTGGCACTTTATAAGCATTGCCAGCTAAAGGTGTAGCGTCTTTCATAGCAGCTTCTCCCGCAGATTTAGCCACTGCTTCATCCAAAACTTTCCCTTTAAGCAATTTGGCTGATGCCTGGGCCTTTATCGGAACTGGTGCAGCTGCTCCTAGAACAACCTCAGCATTCTGGCATTTTCCACCAGATATTTCTGCAACTACCGCTACATCAGCAATGGCCCAGTCATGAGACTCCCTTGCTCCTTGTTTAATGTAATAACTCTTGGTATTAGCATTTACTGGAGGGATAATTATACCGGTTATTAACTCATTGGATGTTAATACATTTTCTGTTCGGCTATCTGTTTCAGGATGAATAAAAAACTTCTCCATCGAAACTAGTCGCTTCTTGCCATCTATCGTTGCTATCTCAACGGTGGCATTAAAGGCCATCAACGCTGTAGAAACAGATGAGGAATGCACACTGGCACAAGTACTATTACTCATAATAGCATGAAATTCATTCTCCCCTTTCTGTGCATAGCATGTTCCAGATCCTTTGCGGTAACACTGATGATCAATGGAACGGAAATACCAGCAACGTGTTCTTTGTGCAAGATTACCTCCAAGTGTTGCAGTATTGCGTAATTGAGGTGTTCCAGCATGACCAACAGCCAGATGCAATGCAAGGTATTTATCCTTAACCAAAGTGTGCTCCTCCAAATCCGCCAACGTTACATTGGCGCCTATCTTTAGCCCTTCCTTATCATCATACTCAATTTTGTCTAATCCTGGAATTTTCTTAACGCTTACAATCGTTGAAGGATTTACCAATCCCTCTTTCATTAAGTCCATCAAATCAATACCTCCAGCTTTAAATATCACTGAGGATCCATTTGGTTTTTTACCGAGTATATCAGAAGCTGTGGCGTTTACTTTTTTTACTGCATCATCCACTGACTTTGCTTCGTACCAACTGAATTTATTCATGGTTTTTATATTTTATTTAAAGCTTTCAATATTTTATCCGGAGTCATGGGAAGTTCGTAAATTCTAACTCCAATTGCGTTATAAACAGCATTGGATATAGCAACCGCTGTAGCTATATTGGCCGGTTCGCCAATCCCATATGCATCAGTAGACGAGGTCCCGGAATAGTCTTCAATAATGATTGATTCAATCTCCGGAATTTCCATGGAATAAGGCAGTTTGTACTGATCTACATTTGCATTCATCATAAAACCAGTCTCCTTATCCATTACTCTATATTCGTAAAGCGCGTATGCTAATCCCTGGACAACACCACCATTGATCTGGCTTTCTACGTGTGCTACGTTAAGTGGTCTACCGCAACTATGAGCAGCTACGATTTTGTTCACTTTTACAAAACCAGTGTCCGTATCTACAGAGACTTCAGCAAATTGTACAGAACCCAAATCTCCATATGCTAGACCCCAAGGCTGTTGGAACCCACCGTAATCATCGGACCTGGAAGCAGTAGCAATTATTTGACTGGTTCTCATCCCTTTCAATGCTTCTTTGAAAGATACCGATTTAGAAGGGTCCGATTTATCATAGATCTTACCTTCTTCCATCACCAGGTTTGCTGCCTCAGATTTTAACTGTTTGGCTACTTGTTCTAACAATTCTAATTTTACCTTATAGGCCGCATTTCTTGCTGGAGGTGTAATGGATCCAGTAGCAACACTACCTCCAGATCCTGGACCAGTAGGAAAATAGGTGTCTCCAATTAACACTGTAACATCTTCTACCGGGATGCCAAATTCTTCCGCAACTACCTGTCCCAGTATCGTTTTGGTTCCGGTACCGATATCCTGTACGCTAGATCTTATTTCTACTGCACCTCCTCGCATAATTCGAACTTCAGCTGTAGAATCAAGCGTTACAAATCTTGGCCATGTAGATTGGGCCATTCCAAAACCTTTCTTTACAGTACCTGTATCAGATCCTGGAGATTTTCGCCGAGTCCATCCAAATTTCTCAGCACCGCGTTGGCGTTCGACTTTTCTAATTTCACTCTTATCGATAATGTCTCTGTACGCCAGAGGGTCCATCCCTAATTTTTCAGCCAACTCGTCTATCGCCTGTTCCACTCCATATGCACCTTGCACATTACCAGGCGCTCTCCAGGCAGCCCCAGGGCCCGCATTGGTATAAACATCATATTGCTCTGTCGCAAAATTCGGACACTCATACAATACCTGTGCAATTCGACCAACTCCAGCGCCTAGTGCCACACCGGCTGTACCGTGTGATCGTTGCTGAATAGCAGTCAGTTTTCCATCTTTTTTCGCACCAATTTTTAGATACTGGATTGAACTAGGTCTGTTTCCCTGGGAAATATGTTCTTCTTTTCGGTCCAACATTAACCAAACAGGTTTTCCTGTCTTTTTGGATAGTGTGGCTGCCATCGGTCCATAGACTCCTGCACTGTGTTTGGCACCAAATCCTCCGCCAGTATATTCTGATATTACTCTTACTTCACTTTTGGAAATACCAAAATATTCAGCCATCTCATCCCTCATTCCAGCAGTATTTTGTGACGAGGCATAAACAATCATATTCCCTGGTTTCCAATCAACTACAACACCATGGGTTTCCAATGGAACATGTGTATGTACCTGAGTCCTATAAACTTGCTCCACGATTACGTCGGCATCATTAAATCCTTCATCAAGATTTCCGCGAGGACCTCCGAAAAAGCTCTGTGTGGAAGGACCAACGATATTTCCTTGAGCATTTGATCCATCGTGTGTCACTCCAACATCACCACCGTCCGTTTGAGCACTGATGCTTTGTTTATGAACTATTGGAGCCTCAGGATGCTGCGCTTCTTCGACATCAATGACAAAATCCTGATGGTCGTATTCAACTTCAATAAGCTGTATTGCTTCTTCTGCAATATTGAGGCTTGAAGCCGCTACACCAGCTAAAGGTTGTCCAGC
>Ga0316190_10000299_pt1 | contig 33623 bp, 39 predicted proteins | sample Eddworburrow2_MG_FD_204929 | JGI IMG/M metagenome (GOLD analysis project Ga0316190, IMG submission 204929) | Coastal sediment microbial communities from Maine, United States - Eddy worm burrow 2 | ecosystem: Environmental > Aquatic > Marine > Coastal > Sediment | place: USA: Maine | collected... | reverse complement strand
GGCCGTCGTTGCCGTGGTCGATCGCGTGCGTCACGCCAAGTACAACAAGTTCGTGCTGCGGACGAAGAAGCTGTACGCCCACGACGAGACCAACGACGTCAACGTCGGCGACAAGGTGCGCGTGATGGAAACCCGTCCGCTCAGCAAGAACAAGCGCTGGCGCATCACCGATGTCCTGGAGCGTGCCAAGTGAGTGCGCGCATCGAGCGAGCAGCAAAGAAGGTGGCACGGTGATCCAGCAGGAGTCTCGCCTCCGGGTTGCCGACAACTCCGGCGCCAAGGAAGTGCTGTGCATCAAGGTACTCGGCGGTACACGCCGTCGGTACGCCTCGATCGGCGACGTCTTCGTCGCAACGGTCAAGGACGCGATGCCCGGCGCAGCCGTCAAGAAGGGCGAAGTCGTCAAGTGCGTCGTCGTCCGAGTCAAGAAAGAGAAGCGTCGTCCTGACGGCAGCTACATCCGCTTCGACGAGAACGCGGCCGTGCTGATCAAGGACGACCTCACACCGCGCGGCACGCGCATCTTCGGCCCGGTCGGCCGCGAGCTGCGTGACCGCAAGTTCATGCGCATCGTGTCGCTGGCACCGGAGGTGCTGTGATGAAACTCAAGAAGGGTGACACCGTCGAGGTGATCACCGGCAAGGACAAGGGCAAGCAGGGCGAGATCGCTTTCGTCTTCCCGAAGTCCAACAAGATCATCGTCAACGGCATCAACGTTGCCTCGAAGCATCAGAAGGCCCGTCGTGCCAACGAACAGGGCGGCATCATCGAGAAGGATCTTCCGCTCGATGCCAGCAACGTGATGCTCGTGCACAAGGGCCAGAAGGTCCGCGTCGGCTACCAGATCAAGGACGACGGCACGAAGGTGCGCGTCGCCCGTCCCAGCGGAGAGGTCATCGGATGAGCACCGCAGTTGCCACCCCTGATACCGACACAGCCATCCCGCGCCTGAAGGCGCGCTACAACGACGAGGTCAAGGCCAAGCTGCAGAGCGATCTGGAGATCCAGAACGTCATGCAGGTGCCGGGTCTCGAGAAGATCGTGATCAACATGGGTGTCGGCCGGGCCGCAGGCCAGCCTTCGCTCATCGAAGGATGCGTCGCGGACCTCACCGTGATCTCGGGCCAGAAGCCGATCGTCACCAAGGCCCGCACCTCGATCGCCAACTTCAAGCTCCGTGAGGGTCAGGCCATCGGCGTCAAGGTGACGCTGCGAGGCGATCGGATGTGGGAGTTCCTCGATCGCCTGATCTCCGTCGCCATCCCTCGTATCCGTGACTTCCGCGGACTGCCGGCCCACTCGTGGGACGGCCACGGCAACTACACCTTCGGGCTCAACGAGCAGACGATGTTCGCCGAGATCGACCCCGACAAGGCCGACCACCCTCGTGGCATGGACATCACGATCGTGACGACGGCCCACGACAACGACAACGGCAAGGCCCTGCTCGAAGCATTCGGATTCCCCTTCAAGAAGGGTGCCGACGCCGACAACGAGCCCCGCAAGAAGAAGAACCGTGGCCCGCGCTACGGCGGCAAGAAGAAGTGAACTGAGGCGCTGACATGGCAAAGAAAGCACTGATCAACAAGGCCAACGCGAAGCCGAAGTTCAAGGTTCGCGGCTACACGCGCTGCCGCCGCTGCGGCCGCGCCCGTTCGGTCTACCGCAAGTTCGGCCTCTGCCGTCTGTGCCTGCGAGAGCTCGCACATGCTGGCGAGATCCCCGGTCTGACGAAGTCGAGCTGGTGAGGAGACAACCATCATGATGACCGATCCCATCGCCGACATGCTGACCCGTGTTCGCAACGCGAACACCGCCAAGCACGACGAAGTGCGCATGCCTTCGTCCAAGCAGAAGGTCGCCCTCGCTGAGGTCCTCCGCAAGGAGGGCTACATCGAGAGCTACGAGACCGCGCCATCCCCCAGGGGTGTCGGCGAGGTGCTGACCATCCAGATGAAGTACTCGCCCGATCGTGACCGCACGATCATGGGAATGCGGCGCATCTCGACGCCGGGCCTGCGCGTGTATCGCAACTCCAGCACCATCCCCCGAGTTCTCGGTGGCCTCGGTGTTGCTGTCCTGTCCACCTCCCACGGCCTCATGACCGACCGCGAGGCGCGCAAGCGCAACGTCGGCGGCGAGGTCATGTGTTACGTCTGGTGACGAGGAAGTAGGAAACAATGTCCCGCATCGGAAAGGCACCCGTCACAGTGCCAGCAGGCGTCGACGTCAAGGTCGACGGCCGCACCATCTCGGTCAAGGGGCCCAAGGGCACCCTCGAACGGGCGATCCCCGGCACCATCACGATCACCCAGGAGGGCGACAACCTCGTGTTCGATCGCCCGAACGACGAGAACAAGACCAAGGCGATGCACGGGCTCACCCGCAGCCTCGTCAACAACATGGTCATCGGCGTCACGGACGGGTTCAAGAAGGAACTCGAGATCGTCGGCGTCGGTTACCGCGCCGAAGCGCAGGGTCCGAACGCGCTGCGCTTGAACCTCGGCTTCAGCCACTCGGTCGACGTCAAGGCACCCGAGGGCATCGCCTTCGAGGTTCCGGCGCAGACCCAGGTGATCGTCACCGGTATCGACAAAGAAGTGGTCGGCCAGGTGGCCGCCAACATCCGCAGCATTCGCAAGCCCGAGCCGTACAAGGGCAAGGGCGTCCGCTACGCGGGCGAGCGAGTGGTGCGCAAGGCCGGCAAGGCCGGAAAGAAGTAACGGAGCGTCTCATGACCAAGATCGCCGAAGCCCGCCGCACTGGCCGGATCCGCCGCCATCGCCGCGTACGCAAGAAGATCCATGGCACCGCCGCACGTCCCCGTCTGGCTGTGTTCCGTTCCAACAAGCACCTGTCTGTGCAGGTCATCGACGACGACGCCGGCACGACGCTGGCTGCTGCGTCGACCAACGAAGCCGACCTGCGCTCTGCCGGATCAGGTTCCAGTGTCGAGGCCGCCACCCGCGTCGGCCAGCTGATCGCCGAGCGCGCCAAGACCGCCGGTGTCGACAAGGTCGTGTTCGACCGCGGTGGGTTCGCCTACCACGGCCGCATCGCCGCCGTCGCCGCCGCCGCTCGTGAAGCAGGACTGGAGTTCTGATGTCATTTCCCATGAACAGCGACAACCGTGGCCGCGACGGCCGTGGCCGTGACAGCCGCGACGGTGACGACAGCGGGCTGCGCGAGTCACGCGTCATCACCATCAACCGCGTCGCCAAGGTCGTCAAGGGCGGTCGTCGATTCTCCTTCACCGCGCTCGTCGTGATCGGCGACGGCAACGGTCGCGTCGGTCTCGGATACGGCAAGGCCAAAGAAGTCCCGCTCGCCATCCAGAAGGGCACGGAGGAAGCCAAGCGCAATCTCTTCGAGGTGCCGATGGCCGGCTCGACCATCATCCACCCCGTGCTCGGGACCACCGGTGGCGGCAGGGTCATGATGAAGCCGGCAGCTCCCGGTACCGGCGTGATCGCCGGTGGCGCGGCCCGCGTGATCCTCGAAGAGGCGGGCGTGCACGACGTGCTCTGCAAGTCGCTCGGCTCGGCCAACCACATCAATGTCGCCCGCGCCACCGTCGCTGGGCTCAAGTCGCTGCAGCGCCCTGACGAGATCGCGGCCCGCCGCGGTCTCCCAGCCGAGCAGTTCGTGCCCAAGGGCCTCCTCAACGCCTACAACGAGCGTCAGAAGTCCCGTTCGGGTGCTGTCGCTGCCACGTCTGGGAGTGCCGAATGAGCGAGAGCACCATCACCGTCACGCAGATCAAGTCGTCGATCGGCACCAAGCCCAAGCATCGGGGCACCCTGCGAGCTCTCGGTTTGGGCAAGATCGGTTCGACCAACACCCTGCCTGACCGTCCGGAGATCCGCGGCATGATCGCCCGCGTTCCCCACCTGATCGAAGTCGCCGACACTGCGACCGAGAAAGCGAGCTGACCATGCAGGTCCATGATCTCGCACCGTCTCCCGGTGCCAAGAAGAACGCGAAGCGCGTCGGTCGGGGAACCGGCGGCAAGGGCGGCAAGACCGCCGGTCGCGGCAGCAAGGGCCAGCGTGCCCGCAACACCGTTGCCCGCGGCTTCGAAGGTGGCCAGACGCCGCTCAAGCAGCGCGTGCCGAAGTTGAAGGGGTTCAACAACCCGTTCCGCGTCGAGTATCAGGCCGTCAACCTCCACGCCTTGAGCGACCTGGTCGAGAAGACCGGTGACATCAAGGTCGATCCCGAGGTGCTGGTGGCCAACGGCGTGGTTCGCAAGAACTCGTTCGTGAAGGTGCTCGCCCGTGGGGAGATCTCGACCAAGGTCGACCTCCACGTGCATGCCATCTCCGCAACGGCCGAAGCTGCGGTGACGGCCGCAGGCGGTACGGTCACGTTGATCCAACTCCCGTTCCGGGAAGAGGGCAAGGCTGGGCGTCCGGCTGTCAAGGGCAACCAGTTCGCCAACCGTTGATCAGTCACCACTGACTGTCAGCAACCATCGACCAAGCACGACAAGGACCGCATCGCGTGATCTCGAACTTGATGAACATCTTCAAGGTCCACGACCTTCGGAACAAGATTCTGTTCGTCGTTCTCATGGTGGCCGTCTATCGATTCGGCGTCGCGATCCGAGTTCCCGGTGTCGACCCGATCGCCATCGAGCAACTCCGCGAATCGGCGGGCCAGCAGGGAGCTCTCGGGTTCCTCAACCTGTTCTCCGGGGGTGCGTTCGAGAGCTTCTCGATCTTCGCGCTGGGGATCATGCCGTACATCACGGCGAGCATCATCATGCAGGTCCTCGGTGTGGTGATTCCCAAGCTCGAGGAATTGCAGAACGAGGGCGCGGTCGGGCAACGCAAGATCACCCAGTACACGCGCTACCTGACGATCGGGCTCGCAACGCTCCAGGCGACCGGGCTCGTGTTCATCTTCGGCACGGGTCGCGGGACGGCGTTCTTCTCGGCTGCCAGTGCCGCACCGACGGTGCCGCTGCTCCCCGACGGCGTCTGGCCGCGTGGCTACCTGATCATTCCGTCGCTGGTGGCCGGTACGGCGGTGCTGATGTGGATGGCCGAGATGATCAGCCAGCGCGGCATCGGCAACGGCATGTCGATGATCATCTTCGCGTCGGTCGTCGCCTCGCTTCCGGGCGGATTCTGGAGCATTCTCCAGCTCAACGGCTCGTTCTGGTTCATTGCGATGGTTGCGCTCACCCTGTTCATCATCGTGGCGGTGGTGTACGTCGAACTCGGGCAGCGGCGCATACCTGTGCAGTTCGCCAAACGCGTAGTGGGTCGCCGGATGATGGGCGGCCAGAACACCTACATCCCGTTGAAGGTCAACCAGTCCGGCGTCATCCCGATCATCTTCGCGAGTTCGATCCTGCTGTTGCCGGTGATCCTCACTCAATTCCTTGGTTCGGGTGAGGGGTGGCGCGGCGAGATCGCGAGCTTCGTCGATCGGTACATCGTCAACCCGCAGAACTTCGTCTACGTCGCACTGTTCGCACTCATGATCATTGCGTTCGCCTACTTCTACAACTCGATCGCCTTCGACCCCGTGCGTCAGGCCGATCAGCTCCGCCGCCAGGGTGGGTTCATCCCGGGCGTCCGCCCCGGTCCGCAGACCGAGCGGTACCTCGCGAAGGCGGTCAACCGGATCACGCTGCCGGGTGCGGTGTTCATCGCCATCATCGCGATCCTGCCCTACATCCTGTTGATCATCGCCGGGATCAGCACCTTCGGGTTCGCTGGCACCAGCGTGTTGATCTCCGTGGGCGTGGCCCTCGAACTGATGCGCCAGATCGACAGCCAGTTGACGCTGCGCAACTACGAGGGCTTCCTGAAGTAGGTCCGCCCGTGATCCCCGGCGCCCGCCTCATCATCCTCGGGCGACAGGGTGCCGGCAAGGGCACGCAATGCGTGCGACTGTCCCGGCACTTCGTCGTACCGCACATCTCGACCGGTGACATGCTCCGTGCTGCGGTGCGTGAAGGCACCGAACTCGGGGTGATCGCCAAGCGGGTGATGGATGCGGGTGGTCTCGTCGGCGACGACATCATGATCGGCCTGGTCGACGAGCGGCTCTCGGCCAACGATGCCAGCACCCGTGGCTACATCCTCGACGGGTTTCCGCGAACGATCGAGCAGGCCGACGCACTCGACGGCATCGCGTCGGATCGACCGATCGACGTCGTCCTCGATCTCAATGTTCCGCGCGAGATCGTGCTGCAGAGGATCTCGGCACGTCGGGTGTGTCGTGACTGTGGCACCAACTACACCGCGCAGGGCAACGACCCCGACCCTTGGATCTGCGACGTGTGTGGCGGTGACGTGATGCAACGCGCTGACGACACGCCGGAATCGGTCAACACGCGCCTCGACCTGTACGAGGAGCAGACATTCCCGTTGATCAAGCACTACGGCGATCAGAATCGCCTCGTCGTCGTCAACGGGATCGGTCATCCCGACGACGTGTTCGTGCGGCTCGTCAAAGCAGTTGAAGCCAATCGCTACTGACCTCCTCCGGCGGAGATCTCGATCGGCGCCGGGGTCCATGCTCGTGTGATGGCCGACGTCGCTACTTCAGTCGCTACCTCAGGGACACCGACATCTTCATTGGGCAACTCGACGGCGTGCTCGAAGCAGTCGGTCACCGAGATGTCGTCGGTTCAGCGTGGTCCGCGTTGCAGACGGCCGGGACGATCGCCGGTGAGCTCACCGTGCTCCGCGATGACTCGTCCCCGTTTGATGGTGGCGACGTAGCCGTCGGCTGACTGGAGGAGGCGGGTGCCGCCGGCCGGGAGATCTGCGACCAACTGCGGGGGATGCAGTGACAGTCGGTCGAAGTCGATGATGTTGAGGTCGGCGAGGTAGCCGGGGGCGACGACACCGCGGTCGGTCCAGCCGACGTGGCGGGCGGTGCGCTGGGTCTGCTGATGCACGACCTGCTCGAGAGGCAGAAGTTCGCCGCGGGTGCGGTCTCTCGTCCAGTGAGTGATCGCGGTCGTGGGGAAGGTGCCGTCGCAGATCGAGTTGCAGTGTGCCCCGGCATCGGACAGTCCGAACATCGCATGGGGCGACGTGAGCATCTCGCGTACGTCTTCGAGGTCGCCGCGGGCGTAGTTCATCAGTGGGATGTAGAGCAGCCGGTCTCCGTCGCCGTCGGTGAGCAGGTCATAGAGGAGTTCGTCGGGTCCGGCTCCGGCGGCGGTGGCGTGCCCGGCGATGCTGTCGGCCGCTGTCGGTTCGTAGTTCGGTGGATCGCTGAGCGGGTACATGCGGCCGTACCCCGAGTGCAGGATCCCGACGAACCCGGAGGGCGTGGATGCGGCATGTTCGTCGAGGAGGATCCGGCGCACCTCGGGGTCTCGGAGCCGGGCGAGCCGCTCGGAATGGGTGAGGCTGTGCAACTGGCGGAACGACGGGCAGAACATGAACGGGTTCGCCGTCGCCTGCAGGCCGATCAGTACACCGATCGGCCGCACGGCGACCTGAGCCTTCACATCAGCACCGGATTCGTTCCACCCGTCGATCGCCGCCAGCAGCTCGCGGAACCGGTCGGGGGCGTCGTCGTTCTGCTGGACGGTGAAGCTGAGGGGGCGGCCGACTTCGGTGGCGATGCGTCCGAGGAGCTCGATCTCCTGTGCGACCAGTGCGTCATCGGTTGACTGGTAGGCGTCGGAGATGAGCTGGATGACGCCGGCCCCGCTGCGGCGCAAGGCAGCGGCGATCCCGAGTACCTCGTCGGCGCTGGCTCGCAGCGTGCCGATCTGTTCGCCTCGCGAGGTGCGGTGAACGTAGGTGCGAGAGGTGGTGAAGCCGAGTGCGCCTGCCCGGATCGCTGCTTCGCACAATTCCGACATCTGCGCGATCTCACTTTCGGACGCAACCGCCGTGACGTCGGCACCTCGATCACCCATGACGTAGGTCCGCAGCGCCGCATGGGGCACCTGGGTGCCGATGTCGATGCTCCAGCGCAGCGAGTCGAGCAGATCGAGGTACTCGGGGAACGACTCCCAGCCCCACGTCATCCCCTCGGAGAGGGCAGTGCCCGGGATGTCCTCGACGCCCTCGAGGAGGCTGATCAGCCAGTCGTGGCGATCGGGGGCAACCGGAGCGAATCCGACGCCGCAGTTGCCGAGCAGGATCGAGGTGACCCCGTTGACCGACGACGGTGCGAGGTCCGGGTCCCAGGTGACCTGGCCGTCGTAGTGAGTGTGGATGTCGACCCATCCCGGCGTGACGATCATGCCCTCGGCGTCGATCTCTCGGGCCGCCTGACCGAGGTCGTCGCCGATCTCGACGATCACCTCGCCGTCGATGGCGATGTCAGCCAGCCGTCGTTCATCCCCGGTTCCGTCCACCACCGTGCCGTTGCGAATCACGAGGTCATGCATGGACGAACGCTACCAACCACCCGAATCGCCGTTTGTGTTGCAGAATCGGTGGGGCGGATCACCGAAACCGTCACGCAAACGGGGTGGGCCACCCGAATCATCGTTTGTGTTGCAGAATCGGTGGGGCGGATCACCGAAACCGTCACGCAAACGGGGTGGGCGGCGAACCGGGGCTCTAGCACACGGCGCGAGAATTCTGGCGGATCGCACCATTGGATCTGCGAAATCGCGCCGCTAGCATGACATGCCGGTCTGTTGACAGGCCGTGGTCTGCCGTGATGCACGGCGGCGAAGAAGTGCAAGTTCGTCCAGTCCGAGCTCGTCAGCTGTCTGCTGACGTGCCCGAATCAGCCCCGAAACCGAGTGAGGAGAAGCCCCTGCCAAAGCCAAAGGAAGACGCGATCGTGCTGGAAGGCAAGATCCTCGAATCGCTTCCGAACGCCATGTTCAAGGTCGCGCTCGACAACGGGCACGAAGTCTTGGCCCACATCTCCGGAAAGATGCGGATGCACTACATCCGTATTCTCCCCGGCGACAAGGTGCAGGTGGAACTCACCCCCTACGACCTCACCCGGGGTCGCATCACGTACAGGTACAAGTAAGAGAGCAACCATGAAAGTCCGACCCAGCGTCAAGCCGATGTGCGACAACTGCAAGGTGATCCGTCGCCATCGCCGCATCATGGTCATCTGCACCAATCCCCGCCACAAGCAGCGTCAGGGCTGAGGGGCACAGGAGAATCAACATGGCACGTATCGCCGGCGTCGACATCCCCCGCGAAAAGCGGTTGGAGATTTCGCTCACCTACATCTTCGGGATCGGTCTGCCCACGTCGCAGAAGATCTGCGCGGAGCTCGAACTCGACCCCAACACCAAGGTCTCCGACCTGACCGAGGATGAGATCAATCGGATCCGCTCCTACATCGATCAGAACCTGAAGATCGAAGGTGACCTGCGCCGCGACGTGCAGGGTGACATCAAGCGCAAGATCGAGATCGGCTGCCTGCAAGGCGTCCGTCACCGCAAGGGCCTCCCGGTCCGCGGCCAGCGCACCCACACCAACGCTCGTACCCGCAAGGGCCCGAAGCGCACCGTGGCGAACAAGAAGAAGGCAGTGAGGAAGTAATGGCGAAGCCAACCGCGAGCCGCCGTCCGCGCAAGCGCGACCGCAAGAACGTGAGCACGGGCATCGTGCACATCAAGAGCTCGTTCAACAACACGATCGTCTCGATCACCGACCCCGAGGGCAACGTCATTGCGTGGGCGTCGTCGGGCGGCGTCGGATTCAAGGGCAGCCGCAAGAGCACGCCGTATGCCGCGCAGCAGGCCGCCGAGAAGGCGGGCAAGGCCGCCATCGAGCACGGCATGCGCCGCGCCGAGGTGCAGGTCAAGGGCCCGGGCTCGGGTCGTGACACCGCCGTGCGTTCGATCCAGCAGACCGGCATCGAGGTCACCTCGATCAAAGACGTCACACCGGTTCCCCACAATGGGTGCCGCCAGCCGAAGCGACGGAGGGGCTGAGATGGCTCGTTACACCGGACCCAAGGTGCGCATCTCGCGCCGTCTGTCGGTCAACATCTTCGAAAACGAGAAGGGCCGTCAGGCGCTCGAGCGTCGCCCCTTCCCACCCGGGCAGCACGGCCGCACCCGCCGCCGCAACGCCGGCAGCGAGTACCTCGCTCAGATGCAGGAGAAGCAGAAGGCGAAGTACATCTACGGCGTCTTGGAGAAGCAGTTCCACAAGACCTACCTGGAGGCCCAGCGCCTCCAGGGCCCGACCGGCGAGAACCTGCTGCGCATGCTCGAACAGCGTCTCGACAACGTCGTGTACCGCGCCGGCTGGGCATCGAGCCGTCCGCAGGCCCGTCAGTTCGTGAACCACGGCCTCATCCAGGTCGATGGCAAGCGTGTCGACATCGCCAGCTTCCGCTGCAAGACGGGTCACGTCATCTCCCTGTCGCCCAAAGCGCAGAAGATGATCGTCATCCAGCACAACACCGACACCCTCGACCGTTCGCTCGTCGGGTGGCTCGAGGCAAGCGACGGCGGCAAGGCCGTGACGGTCCGCAGCCTGCCCGAGCGTGAGCACATCGACGTGCCCGTGCGCGAGTCGCTCATCGTCGAGCTCTACTCCAAGTAATCCCCGTCCACCACTCTCGCTCGTCCGTCTCGTACACCCCGGAAAGGTCCCGGCACCAATGCTCGTCATGCAGCGCCCCACCATCGAAGCTCTCGGTGAGGAGTCCGACAACCGCGGCCGTTTCGCCGTTGGTCCGCTCGAGCCCGGCTTCGGTCACACGCTCGGCAACTCCCTGCGTCGGACTCTGCTGTCGTCGATCCCCGGCGCAGCGATCACGACTGCTCGTTTCGACGACTCGCTCCACGAGTTCGACACCATCGCTGGTGTCGCCGAGGACGTCACCGACATCATCTTGAACTTGAAGGACATCGTCGTCACGTCGGTCTCAGAGGAGGCCGTCACGATGCGTCTCGATGCTCGCGGGGCTGGAGCCGTCACCGCCGCCGACATCGAGTGCCCGGCCGACGTCGAGGTCCTCAACAAGGATCTCCACATCGCCACGCTGAACTCAAAGGGCCGTCTTGCCATCGACCTCACCGTCGAGCAGGGTCGTGGCTACCTGTCGAGCAACCGTGAGGATGACAACCGGGTCATCGGTGTCATCCCGATCGACGCGATCTTCAGCCCGGTCCGCCGGGTGTCGTTCGATGTCGAGCCCACCCGCGTCGAGCAGTCGACCAACTACGACCGTCTCGTGATCGAGATCGAGACCGATGGCTCGATCACTGCGGCCGATGCGCTCGCGTCTGCCGGCGCGACGCTCCGTTCGCTCGTCGACCTGGTTGCGACGATGTCCGAAGAGCCCAAGGGCCTCGAGCTCGGTGAGCTCGTCGACACCACCGTCAGTTCCCCGGACCTCGACCTCCCGATCGAGGACCTCGATCTCTCGGAGCGTCCGAACAACTGCCTCAAGCGGGCCCAGGTCAACACGGTCGGCGAACTGCTGACCAAGACCGAGGACGACCTGTTGAACATCACCAACTTCGGCCAGAAGAGCCTCGACGAAGTGAAGGCCAAGCTCGACGAGCGCGGCCTCACGCTGCGCGGCTGATCGCCGCTCCGTCACGTACCGAAAGACGACTGAACGATGCCTACTCCACGCCGCTCCCGCCGCTTCGGCAGCTCCGCTGCCCACCAGCGCCTCATGATGGCCAATCTTGCCGCGTCGCTGTTCGCCGCTGAGGCGATCACGACCTCGGAGGCCAAGGCCAAGCACCTTCGCCCCATTGCCGAGAAGCTGATCACCAAGGCCAAGAAGGCTCAGGAAGAGGGCCCGATGCAGGTCCACCGGATTCGTCAGATCCAGGCATTCCTCGGCGACCAGGAGATGACCTACAAGCTCGTCCACGATGTTGCGCCCCGGTACGCCGAGCGCAACGGCGGATACACCCGGATCCTGAAGATGGGTCCGCGCGCTGGCGACAACGCCCAGATGGCGCGTATCGAACTCGTCTGATCGTCACGGGCCGGGCGTCGTGTCGCTCACCCGGAACGTTCGACTGACCGTCGCCTACGACGGAACCGACTTCCGCGGGTTCGCCGAAAGTGAAGGTGTGCGCACCGTCATGGGTGAGGTCCGACGTGCTGTCGAGACTGTCGTGCGATCGCCGGTCGAGTTGGCTGGTGCCGGACGCACCGATGCCGGTGTTCACGCATGGGGCCAGGTGGTGTCCGGAGAACTGCCGGCCGATACCGACCTCCGTCGTCTCGTGCGCAGCCTCAACGGGCTGTGTGGGCCAGATGTCTCGGTTCGTTCCGCCGAATGGACCGAGGCCGAGTTCTCCGCCCGGTTCTCCGCCACCGCTCGGACATATCACTACCACGTGTGGAACGACCCGGCGCCGAATCCACTCCTTGCTCGCACCACCTGGCACGTGCCGCATCCGCTCGATGTGGACGTCATGAACCGAGGTGCTGAGTTGGTGCTCGGTGAGCACGACTTCTCGTCGTTCTGCCGTCGACCCAAGCCCGCGGAGGGCAGGGCCGAGCCGAGCCTCGTGCGGCGTGTGCTCGTTGCCCGGTGGGAGTCCGTCGACGCCGCCACCTGGGGACCCGGGCTCTTGAAGTTCGAGATCTCGGCTTCGTCGTTCTGTCACCAGATGGTACGAAGCCTCGCCGGGACACTCGTCGACATCGGACTGGCCCGTCGTTCGGCCGAATCGGTGAGGGCCACCCTCGCTGCGCTCGATCGCAACGCGGCGGGCCAGGTCGCGCCGCCCACCGGACTGGTGCTGTATTCGGTCGACTACAGCGGTGCGCGGTGGGACGCCTGATCGCTCGCGACGGGCACCGCCGTCGGCAGCATTTCGAGGACCTCGTCGCCCTCGACCGCTCGTGAGAACAACCATCCCTGGAACGCCCGGCACCCGAGTTCGGCCAAGCGATCACGTTGGTACGGCTGCTCCACACCTTCGGCGACGCACGTCAGCCGGAGGCTCTCGCTGAGGCCCAGAATCGCAGTGGTCAGGTTCGTCGCGGCCGGGTCGACATCGAGCCCGGCGACGAAGCGGCGGTCGATCTTCACGCCGTCGACCGGCAGTTCCAGGAGGTGCGCCAGACTTGAATACCCGGTTCCGAAGTCGTCGATCGACACGTGGATTCCTGCATGGCGCAACTTCTGCATGTTCGCGAGCGACGTGGCGCCGGGTGAGAGCAGGTCGGTTTCGGTGATCTCGACGACGAGTTGGGCCGGGTTGGCACCACGGCGGTGGATCCGATCGAGGAACGAGGCACCGAAGGCCGGTCGCGACATCACCTTCGGATCGATGTTGACGTGCACCTCGACGTTGCCGTGACCGCGCTCGGCGAGTGTGACGGCGAACTCCAATGCTCGATCGAACACGCAGTCGTCGACTGCTTCGGCGAGCCCGGCCATCTGTGCGAGCGGCAGGACCTCACCCGCGCCGAGCACACCGCGCACCGGGTTGACCCATCGCACGAGTGCCTCGACGGCGGTGATCTCACCGTCCACGGTGCAGATCGGTTGGAAGAAGGGCTGGATCTCGCCCGCGCCCAGCGCGACCCGAAGTTGGTCGACCTGTTGACGTCGCTGGTTGATCGTGTCGACCGAGACCGCGCCGCTTTCGGGCTCGGCGAACCGCTTCGCGGACATCAAGTCGTTGCTCGCGCCCACGAGCAACGCATCGAGAACTTGCGGCTTCGATTCGAAGGCGATTGCCGTTCGGATGTCGAAGTTCACCTCCTGGCCATCGACGATGATCGAGCGGGTCATGTCGCGACGCACTCGGTCGCGCAGCATCTCGAGCGCGGTCACGTTCGACGCTCGCATGGCGAGCACGAACTCGTCACCGCCGAACCGCGCAGTGATCAGGTCGGACCATCGGATGCGGTCGATTCGTTCGGCGACGGCTTGGAGCACGGCGTCACCCACCGGTTCGCCATACAGCTCGTTGACGGAACGGAAATGGACGATGTCGACGATCAGGATCCCGAGGCCACCGCCCGCTTGCATCAGGCCGCTGGCGGATCGCATGAACCCGTCGCGGTTCAGCAGACCGGTACGCCCGTCGTGGAGGGCCAGGAACTCTGCGCGTTCGCGTGCGTCAGCCAACGCCGTCGCGATCTGGGCACTGATCACATAGCTGGCCACGACTGGATCGTCGAGGAGGTTGTTGACCGTGAATTCGCAGACCAACGGTTCGGCGTCGGCCTTCATGACCCGCGCATCCAACGTGATCGACTCCTGCGCACCGAGTGACTGCGCGGCGTCGAGGACCTTGTCGCGGTCCTCAGGGTGGAGGTAGTCGAGAATCGAGTTGCCGCGAACGAGCTCCGGGTCGTGACCGAGGAATCGGGTCACCGCGCCGTTGACCGAGAGGACGTGTCCGTTGCGGTCGGCCATCACCACCATGCCGTGCATGTTCGCCATCACGGTGCGCAACACTTGGATGTCGCCCTGGTCGAACTCCAGCCGGTACCGCTCGGTCACATCGCGGGCAACGATCACGATGAGGCCGCTCAACGGATCGTCCACGCGGTCGGGTCGGTAGGACCCGCGCACTTCGAGGTAGCGCCACGTGCCGAAGCCCGTGCGGGCCCGCAGGGTGATGAGATCACCGAAGTCCTTGGCGGTCACCGTTTCCAACGACAACATCGCCAGATTCACGTCGTCGGGATGGATGAGTTCGAGCACCGACGTGCCGAGGAGCTCGGTCGCGTCCCAGCCGAGCACATCGGCGGCGGTGTCGTTCGCGTACCGCAGCGTCCCGACGGAGTCGATGACCAGAACCGGATCGGCCAACCCGTCGACCGACAGTGAGGTCGCGCGAGCGTCGTCACGACGCGTGGCACCCCTGCTCGAGTCGGCGGAACTCATGTGTCTCTATCGGTCACTTCCGGCGGTGGCTTGAGGAATTTCGCGCGACCTTGCCAAGCGGTACGGCCGTCGGTCAACCGTACGCGCCGCTGCCGATCGGAATACGCCCACCCCCAGTGTGTTGGAGATCGAGTGCGGCGAGAGACCATGCGCGTGTTGATCGCGTCAACTCCGGTCGGTCCCCTCGGTTCGGGTGTCGGCGGCGGGGTCGAACTCACGCTCCACAGCCTCGTGTACGGTCTGAGCGGCCTCGGCCACGACGTCGAAGTGGTCGCACCCGCTGGTTCGCTCCATGTCGGCGCCCGAGTGCACCAGGTCGACGGGGCGCTGCAGCCCAGCAGCCAACTCACGGATCGGTCCGCTCCGATTTCGATGCCGGTGGGATCGGTGCTGTCGGCGATGTGGAACCACATCGCCGACCTCCAACAGGACTTCGATGTCGTCATCAACCTCGCGTACGACTGGCTCCCGCTCGAACTCACCCGGTACCTGCAGGTGCCAGTCGTTCACATCATCTCGATGGCGTCGCTGAGCGACGCCATCGACACCGCCGTCCGCGATGTCGCTGCCCGCTTGCCCGATCGCCTCGCCGCCCACACCATCGCCCAGGCCAGGACCTTCGACACCGCCGGCTCGACGATGCCGTTCCGCATCATCGGGAGTGGCATCGTGACCGACCGGTACGACGTACATCTGAGCGCTGACGACGCGCCGGCCCACCTCGGTGCCGTCGGCCGAATTTCGCCCGAGAAGGGCCTGGAAGACGTGGCCGAACTCTCCGAGCGCAGTGGATGGCCGGTGAAGGTGTGGGGCATGATGCAGGACCCTGACTACTGGCGGCGTGTCGTCGACGAACACCCGCGCGCTCATCTCGAGTACTGCGGATTCCTGCCGACCGACCAGCTCCAAGATGCCATTGGACGCTGTACCGCGGTGCTGATGACGCCGAAATGGATCGAGGCGTTCGGCAACGTCGCGCTCGAAGCCATGGCCACCGGCGTTCCGGTGATCGCGTACGACCGCGGCGGACCCGCGGAGATCGTGAACGATGGCGAGACCGGCTTCGTCGTGCCGGCCGACGACATCGATGCACTCGTTGCTGCCGTGGAGCGTGTCGGGACCATCGATCGCATCATCTGTCGCCAGCGGGTCGAAGAGCGGTACTCGACCGAAGCGTTCGCCGACCGTGTCGAAAGCTGGCTCCGAGAGGTCATCGCCACGGACGCGCGAGACCACGGGTTGGATGCCGGGTCGGCGGGCCGTATCATTTCACGGTTCCCCGGATCCGCGATGGATCCAGATCGACCGAGTGGTACATCCACAGACTGACCAGAGATTGCGGCATGCCTACGTACACCCCCAAAGCCAGTGAGATCCAGCGTGCGTGGCACGTCGTCGACGCCGACGGGCTCGTGCTCGGCCGTCTCTGCACCGAAGTCGCCCGCATCTTGCGCGGCAAGCACAAGCCGACCTACACGCCCCACATCGACACCGGTGACCACGTGATCATCGTGAACGCCGACAAGATCGTGATGACCGCCGGCAAGGCCGAGCGCACGATGGTCTACCGCCACAGCGGCTACCCGGGCGGCATCAAGTCCGAGTCATACGCCAACCTGCACGCCCGCAAGCCCGAGGACGCGCTGCGCAAATCGATCCGTGGCATGCTTCCCAAGGGTCCGCTCGGTCGCCAGCAACTCCTGAAGCTCCAGGTGTACGCCGGCCCGACGCACCCGCACGCCGCCCAGATGCCCACGACCCTCGAGATCCCGGCCGCCAAGGCCCGCTGACCGACCTGAACGCCGAATCGCTGAGAGAAGACATCGAACCATGGGAACCGCACCGCTCACCCAGACCACCGGCCGTCGCAAGGAAGCCGTCGCACGCGCCGCGCTCCGGCCCGGCACTGGCCAGTTCCTGATCAACGGCAAGACCCTCGAGGCCTTCTTCCCGACCGCTGTGTCGCAGATGGTCGTTTCCGAGGCGCTCACGGTGACCGATACCCGCGAGAACTACGACGTCACCGCATCGATCCACGGTGGTGGCGTGAGTGGACAGGCTGGTGCACTGCGTCTCGCGATCGCCCGCTCGCTCGTCGAACTCGACCCCGAGAGCCGCGCCGCACTCAAGAAGGCCGGCCTCCTCACGCGTGACTCGCGTAAGAAGGAGAGCAAGAAGTACGGCCTCAAGAAGGCCCGCAAGGCACCGCAGTTCACCAAGCGTTGATCGGGCTCGCCGGATGCAGTTCGGCACCGACGGAGTTCGCGGTGTCGCCCTCAGCGAACTGACCACCGAATTCGCGACCCGGCTCGGGCGCGCTGCGGCACGCGTGCTCGGCGCCGACGGGGCCTCGACCGTCGTCGTCGGCGGCGACACCCGTGAGTCGACCGACATCCTCGACCGGGCGCTCTGCGACGGGTTCTCCACCGAAGGGATCGAGGTGATCCGCCTCGGTGTGGCCCCCACTCCGCAGGTCGCCTTCGAGGCGCAACGTCGCGACGCACTCGGTGCGGTCGTGTCGGCGTCACACAATCCGTACACCGACAACGGCATCAAGCTGTTCGCCCGTGGTGGGGTGAAGCTGGCTGACGACGTCGAACGGCGCATCGAGGCCGAACTGGCTCAGCTCACCGACCCCACGGACGCGTCGAACCGGGCTCCGGTCGTCGACGTCAGCGCCGATCACGAGGCGTACGTCGGCCATGTCGTCAGCTTTCTCGAGGGGCTGCGACTCGATGGAATGCGGATCGTGCTCGACGCCGCGAACGGCGCCGCGTACCAGATCGGCCCGGAGGTGCTTCGCAGGGCTGGGGCGGAGGTGGTCGTGGTGGCCGCGTCGCCCGACGGTCGCAACATCAACGACCGTTGTGGTGCCACGGCGCCGTCGCTCGTTGCCGGGGCGGTGCTCGAACACGGCGCCGATGTGGGGATCGCACTCGATGGGGACGCCGATCGCCTGATCGCAGTCGATCACGCCGGCAAGGTGGTCGATGGCGACCACATCATCGCCATCACCGCCAACGACCTGCGGTCTCGTGGGGAGCTGCGCCACGACACCGTCGTGGTCACGGTCATGACCAACCTCGGCTTCCGTCTCGCGATGCGCGCCGCCGGCATCCACGTGGTCGAGACCGGTGTGGGTGACCGCTATGTGCTCGAGGCGCTCGCTGCCGGTGGATTCTCGCTCGGCGGAGAACAGTCGGGGCACGTGATCTTCGCCGATCACGCGACGACTGGCGACGGAATCCTGACGGCGGTCGCGTTGCTCGACGCGGTCAAGCGGGCGGATCGTCCGCTCGCCGACATCGCCGCCGACACGATGACCTCCTTGCCGCAGGTGTTGGTCAACGTGGTCGTCGCACACCGCATGCCCGACATCGCCGAGCGACTCGCTGGCGAAATCGCCGCTGCCGAGCGCGACCTCGGCGACGCAGGTCGCATCCTCGTGCGGGCGAGCGGGACCGAACCATTGGTGAGGGTGATGGTGGAAGCGCCGACGCGCGAACGAGCGCAGCAGGTTGCTGACGACCTCGCCGATTCCGCGCGCCGCCTGACCGCCTGAGCAAGCTCCCACCGCCGACCGCCACGGTTCCGCGAGCCCAGGGCTCGCGGAACCACTGCCCGAGCGGTGGACCGACACGTCGGTAGCCTGATGGACCATGTGCGGCATCATCGGCATCGTCAGTCGACCACCGACGCGGGCAACCCCCGACGCCGCCGATGTCGTCGCCGGACTCGATCGTGGGTTGGCTGCGGTCTCGTCGACGCCGCACGGCATCGTTGACGCGACCACCGCCGTTCGCGGCGTCGACGAGGCACTGCGCGGGCTGCCCGGCGTGCTCGCACTCGTCGGTCATGTCGACCTGGTGGCCGCGCTCACGGCTCGCCTGGATCGGCTCGATGAAGCAGCCCACGATCTCGAGCGCGGACTCGACACCAACGCCGGCGATCTCGATGCGGAGGCGCTGGAGCGCGCCAATGCGCAGTTGATCGACCTGAAGGACGCACTGTGGGCGATTCGCCACGACCGGCTCCGGACCGCTCGGGAGGTCGGAGCGCTCGCAGGCCGCGACGCGCTGCCGTCGGCGCTCGGCGGCTACCTCGCCGTCCAGCAGGCATTCTCCGCGATCGATCGGCTCGAGGTGCGCGGTCGCGATTCCGCCGGCCTGCACGTGTTCGTCTGGGGCCACGACATCGATTCTGACGCCGTGGCGAGGCTCGTCGCCGAGCGCGGAACCGATCCATTGTTCCAGTCCGGTGCGGTCGTCGACGCCGGTGCGTGCCTGTCGTTCGTGTACAAGGCTGCGGCCGAGATCGGTGAGCTGGGCGACAACACGGCGGCACTGCGTCGTGCGCTGAGCTCCGACGCACTGCTGCGCCGTGCGTTGCAGTCGCCGTCGGCTCGGGTCGCGATCCTCGGCCACACGCGGTGGGCCAGTGTTGGGATCATCAGCGAACCCAACACCCACCCGCTGAACTCCTTCGAGCTCGAACAACCCGGCGGGGCGCAACCGCCGTACGTGGTCGCCGCACTCAACGGAGATGTCGACAACCACGCCGATCTTCGAGTGTCCCATGGGTTGCGGATCGCGTCGACGATCACCACCGACGCCAAGGTGATCCCCGCTCTCGTCGCCCGTCACGCAATGACCGCGCCGCTCGCCGAGGCATTCCGTCGCACGGTCGCTGAGTTCGAGGGCTCGGTGGCGATCGGTGTCGCCAGCGCCGAGTCGCCCTCGCAACTGTTCCTCGCCCTGCGGGGGAGTGGACAGGGCCTGTACATCGGCCTCGCCGACGACTGCTACATCGTCGCCAGCGAACCGTACGGTGTGGTCGAGGAAACGGCGCATTACGTCCGGATGGACGGCGAACAGGGCGGCGAGATCGTGATCCTCGACGGCGACCGTGCCGGCGAACTCTCCGGCATCGGTCGGTTCGCCTATGACGGTTCGGATCTCCCGGTCGCTGATGGTGACGTCGCGACTGCGGAGGTGACCACCCGTGACATCAACCGGGGCGACGCTGCGCACTTCCTCCTCAAGGAGATCACCGAGGCACCGATCAGCTTCGCCAAGACGCTGCGTGGCAAGATCGTCGAGCGGGACGGGCGCCTCCGTGCCGACGTCGGTGAGCGGGCGCTACCGCGCGACGTGGCCGAGCGCCTTGCTGCGGGAACGATCACCCGGATTCGCGTGATCGGCCAGGGCACTGCCGCCGTGGCCGGCCAGAGCACCGCCGCGATTCTCGACGAACTGACGGATGCAACACTCGACGTCGACGCGATCACCGCAACCGAACTCTCGGGGTTCGGCATGCGGCTGGACATGAGCGACACGCTCGCGATCGCCATCAGCCAGTCGGGCACCACCACCGACACCAACCGCACCGTCGACCTCCTGCGGTCGCGCGGGGCGGCGGTGATCGGCATCGTCAACCGACGGAGCAGCGACCTCACGGACAAGGCCGACGGGGTGTTGTACACCTCCGACGGGCGCGACGTGGAGATGAGCGTGGCGTCGACCAAGGCGTTCTACGCGCAGGTCGCTGCCGGCGCGTTGCTGTCGTGTGCGATCGTCGAGGCCGCCGGGCTCGGTGACGAACGTCGCCGCTCGGACCTGCTCGCCTCGCTGCGCGAGCTGCCCGATGCCTTGCGCACGGTGTTGACCCGGCGCGAGGTCATTGCCGATGCCGCTCGTCGGCTCGCTCCGCCGAAGCGCTATTGGGCGGTCGTCGGCAACGGCCCGAACAAGGTCGCCGCCGAGGAAGTGCGGATCAAGCTCAGCGAGCTCTGCTACAAGTCCATGGCGTGTGACTCCACCGAGGACAAGAAGCACATCGACCTGTCGTCGGAGCCGTTGATCCTCGTGTGTGCTGCCGGCCTGGTCGGCTCGACTGCGGACGACGTCGCGAAGGAGGTGGCGATCTTCACGGCGCACAAGGCGACCCCGATCGTGATCGCCAACGACGGCGAGACCCGGTACAACGCCGCGGCGACCATCAACGTGCCGCCGGTCGACCCCGCGCTCGGCTTCGTCCTCTCCGCGATGGTCGGCCATCTCTTCGGCTACGAAGCGGCCCTGGCGATCGATGCATCGGCGCATCCGCTGCGCGCCGCCCGCGAGACCATCGAGCGGCTCGTCGGCCAACAGCTCTCCGGTGACGACGTGGTCGAGCGACTGCGCATCGAGCTGCGGCAACTCGCCGAGCAGTTCCAGGACGGGCTTCGATCCGGTCGCTACGACGGTCACCTCGAAGCCTCGACCGCAGCCCGCCTGTACGGCTTGCTGCGCGACATGTTGTCGGACCGCCCGGTCGAGCAGTACCAACAGCAGTCGGGCAAGGTCGGCACACCGATCGCCCTGATCGACGACACGGTCGCGGCCCTCACTCGTGCGATCGAGGAATTGACCCGACCCGTCGACACGATCAAGCATCAGGCCAAGACCGTCACCGTCGGGATCTCTCGCAGCGACGAGGGGATCATCGACCGACCGCTCGTGCAGGCGGTACTCGCCGCCGGTGCCGGCCGCGACGTGCTCAGCTACCGCACCCTCAAGGTGCTCGCCGACCTCGATCCCGCAGTGGCCGACGTGCGCGGCTACACGCGCTACCGCATCGAAGGCGACACGATCTCGATCATCGACCGTGGCGGCATTTCGCGTGACCTGCCGAGCCGGGTCGAACGCAACACGGAACTACGCGGCACCAAGCACCGCGTGGCGTCCGAGCGCGAGGTGCTGATCGCAACCGGCCGCAGCGACGGGCGAACGGTGGCGTTCGTGCCCGAGGTGAAGGGTGGCGAGACCACCGGGATCACCCTGTTGCACCTGGCGTTCCACGACCGGCTCCCCGCCGACGTGATGCGTGGCGTCCTGCAGGGCTATGACCGCCGCTACGACCGCCTCGTCGACTGGGTGACCGAGACCGAGGGCAGCTTCGACGAATCGGTGCTCGGCGAGCTGCCCGTCGCGGGACTCCTCATCGGACCGATCTCCGACACCGCTGACCACTGGCGCCGGTGAACGGGTCGCGGGTGCGAAGGTGACCGTCATCGGAATCGGTGTCGACTTGGTCGACATCGAGCGGTTCCGTCGTTCGCTGGAGCGGACTCCCTCGATGCGCTCGCGTCTGTTCACCGAGGTCGAACTGGCCTACGTCGCGCCGCAGACCGACCCGATTCCATCGCTGGCGGCGCGTTTCGCAGCGCGCGAGGCCGTGATGAAATCCCTCGGGGTCGGACTCGGCGCGTTCGGCTTCCACGAGGCGTGGGTCGAGCGGGCGCCGTCGGGCCGACCTTCGCTGGCGCTGTCTGGTCGCGCCGCCGAGTTGGCCAGCCAAGCGGGGGTCGTCACCTGGCACCTGTCGCTGACGCACAGCGATGTGACGGCGGCGGCCTACGTCATCGCCGACGGACCGATCACCGCAACGACTGACCCCGACTAGGAGTTCGGTACTCGGCGCTGCGAACATGCTCGCCATGATCGAGGAGTACCAGCAGGCGTGGGACGAGCTGACCGCACCGGGGGCGCAGTTCGCGACCAAGGTGATCGAGGTCCGGGGGGTCCCCATCAAGGTGTTCGGGTCGGCGTTGCCGACCATGCGCACCGTGTGGGAGATGGCCCGTGGCTACGGCGACCGTGTCTATGTCGTCTACGAAGACGAGCGTTACACCTACGCCGAGGCTGACGCCATCATTCGTGCGCTCGCTGCCCGTCTCATCGACGTCCACGGTGTCCAGCCCGGCGACCGGGTGGCGCTGGCGATGCGGAACTACCCCGAGTGGGTCTTCGGTTACTGGGCGACGATCTCGATCGGTGCCGCGGTGGTCGGCATGAACGCGTGGTGGACATCGGAGGAGATGCAGTACGGGCTCGCCGACTCTCGGCCGAAGGTGCTGATCGCCGACGGTGAGCGTGTCGAACGGGTGCTCCCGGTGCTCGACGGCTTGCGCGCCGAGACGCCGCTGGCGCTGATGACGGTTCGCTACGACGGTGACCTTCCTGAAGGGGCGGAGCGATGGGAGGACGTCATCGATCCGGCGTCGGCCCCTGGCGACCTGCCGAGTGTCGAGATCGACCCCGACGACGATGCCTGCATCTTCTACACCTCAGGCACCACCGGATTCCCCAAGGGCGCCCAGCTCACGCATCGCGGTTCGGTCCACAACTTGTTGAACATCGTGTTCATGACCAGCGTGGCAGGGCTGGCCGGGGCCAAGGCCGGCGTCGAGGCACCACCTCCGATCACCGACGAGAGCGGGCAGCCCAAGCAGGCGGTGTTCATGGCACCCACGCCGCTGTTCCACGTGACGGCCAACAACTGTCTCCTCCATCCGGCCACGATCTCGGGCGGGAGGATCGTGTTCACGTACAAGTGGGATGCCGGTCGCGCGCTGGAACTGATCGAGCGCGAGGGCGTCACGAACTTCTCGGGCGTGCCGACGATGAGCCGTGAGTTGCTGATGCACCCCGAGTGGGAGACCCGGGACACCTCGACGCTCGCCGGCATGGGCGGCGGCGGCGCTCCGTTGCAGCCCGACCTGGTCGACAAGATCGACAAGTCGCTCGCCGGTGGGGCGCCGAGCACGGGCTACGGCCTCACCGAGACGCACGGCATCGTCACGGCCAACTCCGGCAGCCTGTACGTCGCCAAGCCGTCGTCGTGCGGGCGGGTCGTTCCGACGCTCGAGGCGAAACTCGTCGACGAGTTCGACAACGAGGTGCCATCCGGCCAGCCCGGTGAGCTGTGTGTCCGCGGGGCGATCGTCATCAAGGGCTATCTCAACCGTCCCGAGGCGACCGCCGATTCGATCCGCGACGGTTGGTTCCACAGCGGCGACATCGCCACGATCGACGAGGACGGCTTCGTCTTCATCGTCGACCGCATCAAGGACATGGTGCTGCGCGGCGGCGAGAACGTGTACTGCTCGGAGGTCGAGGCCGCCATCTACGAACTCGACGGTGTTGCCGAGGTCGCAGTCTTCGGAGTCCCCGATGACCGTCTCGGCGAGATCGTCGGTGCGGCGATCGTGCTCACGCCCGGGGCGTCGATGACCGAGGAGCAGCTGGTCGCTCGTCTCGGCGAGCACGTGGCGAAGTTCAAGATCCCCGAGCGGGTGTGGTTCCTCAACGAGTCCCTGCCTCGCAACGCCAACGGCAAGTTCGTCAAGCGTGAACTCAAGGAGTCGCTGCTCGGCGCCTGACTTCCCCGTCACTACGATCGGATCCGATGATCCCGATCGTCACACCCGAACAGATGGCCGCGATCGATGCGGCCGCGCCCGAACCCGTCGAGGAGCTGATCGATCGTGCGGGTCGCGCGACGGCGCGAGTGGCGTTGGAGATGCTCGGTGGGTCATACGGTCGGGTCGTCAATGTCATCGCCGGAGGCGGCAACAATGGCGCCGACGGGCGGACCGCCGCGGCGTACCTCGCCCGTCGCGGCGTGAACGTGCGGGTGATCGATGGGGTGATGCGGCCCCCGATCCTGCCGGCGTGCGATCTGGTCATCGACGCCGCGTTCGGCACGGGCTTTCGAGGCGAGTGGATCGCTCCAGACCTTGCCCCCTCCGGGGGCGACCGGCCGCTCGTGCTCGCGGTCGACATCCCGAGCGGTGTGAACGCGCTCACGGGCGAAGCAGGGTCGGGGGTTCTGGTCGCCGACCGGACCGTGACCTTCCAAGCGTTGAAGCCGGGCTTGGTCTTCGGGCAGGGGCGTGAGTTGAGCGGCGAAGTCGTCGTGGCCGACATCGGGCTCGACGTGACGTCGGCCGACCGCTTCCTCGTCGACGCCGATGACGTCGGTGCATGGTGGACACGGCGCGCCGTCGATGCACACAAGTGGAACGGTGCCGTACGGGTCGTGGCCGGCAGCCGGGGCATGCTCGGTGCCGGACGCCTCTGCGCAGCGGCCGCAGCCCGGTCCGGAGCCGGCCTGGTGATGTTGTCGAGCCCCGGTATCGATCCGCTTGCTCGTGACGAGATCATCCAGCGACCGATCCCCGCCGAGGGGTTCGAGCACGTGGTGCTCAACGACCTCGACCGATTCGCTTCACTCGTGATCGGGCCAGGGCTCGGCCGAGACGAGCCGACGCTCGCCGGCGCTCGCCGGCTGATCGCTGACGCTGCAGTGCCGGTCGTCGTCGACGGTGACGCCATCTTCGCGTCGGCCTGGAGCGCAGACGGCGCGGGCCCGCTGGTGCGAGGACGCGGCCTCCCGACGGTCGTCACACCTCACGACGGCGAGTTCGCGCTCCTCCATGGATCTGCCCCCGGGGCCGACCGGGTCGAGGCAGCGCGGCGACTCGCGGCCGACCTCGACTGCACGGTGCTGCTGAAGGGTCCGACGACGGTTGTCGCGGAGCCTTCGCGAGGTGGAGTCGCCTACGTGATCGACCACGGTGACGAACGGCTCGCGACGGCCGGCTCCGGCGATGTCCTCGCGGGGATGATCGGGGCCCTTCTGGCGTCCGGGCTCGACGCGGGCCGGGCTGCGGCTGCGGCGGCGTGGCTCCACGCCGACGCGGGACGACGCGGGCCGGAACGGGGCCTCTTGGCGGGCGACCTCGTCGATCTCATCCCAGCGGCGTTGTCGGCGCTGTGACCAGCGATCTGCCCACCCGCTGGGCATGGGCAGACATCGAACTCGATGCCGTTCGTCACAACGTCGAAGTGCTGCGGTCGATCGTCGCCCCGAGCGACGTCTGGGCCGTCGTCAAGGCCAACGGGTACGGCCACGGCGCCATCGACGTCGCTCGTGCGGCACGTGCCGGCGGAGCCGATGGGTTGTGTGTGGCGTTCGTCCACGAGGGTGTCGAACTACGTGGCGCCGGCATCGATGCACCGATCCTGATCCTCAGCGAACAGCCGATCGACGCAGCTGCCGAGATCATCGAGCATCGTCTGACGCCGACGGTGTACCGGGTCGAGTCCATCGAAGCATTGAGCTCCGCCGCGGTCGATGCCGATGTGTTCGGGTACCCGGTCCATCTCAAGGTCGATACGGGGATGCAGCGCGTCGGAGCGCCAGCCGGTGCTGCTCGATCGTTGGCCGAGGCAATCCGTGCTGCGTCACCGTCGTTGCAGCTGCAAGGCATCTTCACCCACTTGGCGATGGCGGACGAACCCGACGACGATTTCACCGATCTCCAACTGGTCCGCTTCGACGACACCCTCGCTGCGCTCACGGACCCGTCGGGGTCGAGCTCGGAGGGGACCGAGTTGCCGCTTGTGCATGTCGCGAACTCCGCAGGGGCGTTGGCCCATCCGGCGACTCGACGGTCGTTCGTGCGCGCCGGCATCGCGATCTACGGCATCTCGCCGGGGCGCGGCGTCGATCACCTCTGCAGCGCACTCCGGCCGGCGCTCTCGCTGCGCGCCCGCGTGTCGTTCGTCAAGCGCGTCCGTGCCGGCTCGCGGATCTCGTACGGGTTGCGGCACACGTTCGAGCGCGACACCGTGGTCGCGACGGTCCCGATCGGGTACGCCGATGGCGTGTCGCGTCGATTGTCGACGACCGGCGGTGAGGTGCTGATCGGTGGACGGCGGCGACCGATTGTCGGCGTGGTCACGATGGACCAGCTGATGGTCGACTGCGGACCGGACAGCGACGTCGCGATCGGCGCCGAGGTCGTGCTGATCGGTGAGCAGGACAGCCCCGACGGACCGCAGCGCATTCGTGCCGAGGACTGGGCTGGACGACTCGACACCATCGGGTACGAGGTCGTTTGTGGCATCGGGCCTCGCGTGCCTCGGCGAACCGGCCCTAACATCGACTTCTGAATGGTGGTGTGCTGACGTGTTGGAGCTCCGAGTGCAGTCGCTCGTCGAGACGCATGCTGTCGCCGCGGCCATCGCCAGGTTGACTCGCAAGGGCGACCTGATCGTCCTGTCCGGGGAGATGGGCGCCGGCAAGACCGCGTTCGCCAAGGGCTTCGGCGCCGCGCTCGGGGTCAGCGAGCCGATCACGTCGCCCACCTACACGCTGGTTCACACCTACGAACTGCCGCGCACCGCGCCTGCTGCCTTGTTGCACCACGCCGATCTCTATCGTCTCGATCGCACGGCGGAGGTCGCGGACCTGGCACTCGTCGAGTTGGCAGAGGACGACGGGATCGTCCTGGTCGAATGGGGCGACGTCGCCGACGCGCTCTTCGGCGACCACGTGAGTGTGCATCTGGAGGTCGATGACGATGACCCGGTCGACCTGGTCGACGGTGCGCGGTTGATCGAGATCTCTGCGACGGGCTCCGCGTGGGCCGGCCGATGGGCTCGGATCGTCAACGCCGTGGAGGAGTTCGCATGCTGATCCTCGGCATCGAGACCGCCACCGAGCGCGTCAGCGTGGCAGTCGGCGGGCACGAGGGTGTGATCGGGTTGTTCGAGGTGACCAAGGGACGCCGTCACGTCGAGTCGCTCGTTCCGGCGATCGAGTTCACGATGCGTCAGGCGGGGATCGAACTCGACGAGATCAGCGTGGTCGCCGTCGACGTGGGCCCTGGTCTCTTCACCGGGATGCGAGTCGGTCTGGCGTCGGCCAAGGCGATCGCTCAGGCGTTTCGGATCCCGATGATCGGGATCTCCTCGCTCGACCTGCTCGCGTTCCCGTGCCGGCACACCGATCGGGTTGTCGTCCCGGTGATCGACGCCCGCAAGAGCGAAGTGTTCTACGCGATGTATCGGCAGGTGCCGGGCGGCGTGCAACAGGTGGCCGAGCCCGCGGTCGGACCGGTCGAGGAACTCGTGGCCGACCTTCTCGCCCGCAGCCAGGACGTGTTGCTCGTCGGCGACGGCGCGTTGCGCTATCGCGACGAGATCCTCGACGGCTTCCGTTGTGAGATCGGCGGCGATGCGCATCCGTCCGCGGGGCCGCTGGTGCAACTTGCGCATGCTCGAGCGCTCCGCGAGGAGTGGGTGAATCCGAGGGAGATCGAGCCGATCTACCTGCGAGCCCCCGATGCTCAGATCAACTGGTCGACTCGGGTGACCCGATGAGTGTGCTCGAACGGCTCCTGCGGCGTGACGGAGATGCGGACACGGCCATCACCGGCCTCGCGATCAGCCCGATGCGCCGGCGGGACCTCCGCGACGGGGTCATGGACATCGAGGCGGTCAGCTACCCGCGGCCGTGGTCGCAGGGCGTGTTCGAGAGCGAGATCAGCCAGATGCGCTCCGGCGCCCGTCGATACCTGGTCGCTCGACGGCCGCCGACGGGCAGCGCGCGACGCCGTGGGCCGATCGTCGGCTACGCCGGGCTGTGGTTCGCTGGCGACGAGGCCCACGTCACGAACGTCGCGGTGAAGCCGAGTGAGCAACGTGGTGGGGTGGCGACCGCGCTGTTGTTGGGGTTGGCCGACGCGGCCATTGCACAGGGCAGCACCGCTTGGACTCTGGAGGTGCGCGTGTCGAGCGCTGGCGCTCAAGAGCTGTATCGCACGTTCGGGTTCGCTCCGGCCGGCGTCCGCGCCCGCTACTACGAGAACACCGAGGACGCGATCGTGATGTGGTGCAACGACATCCAGAGTGACGACTACTCGGCGTTGCTCGACCGCATTCGTGAACGGGTGACTCGATGAGTGACGCACTCGGGTGGCCGGTCGACGACTCCACGTTGATTCTCGGAATCGAGACGAGCTGCGACGAGACGGCGGCGGCACTCGTGCTCGGCGGATCCGACGTGGTGTCGAGCGTGGTGTCGACGCAGGTCGACCTTCACAGCGACTTCGGTGGCGTCGTGCCCGAGATCGCCTCGCGAGCGCATCTCGACGTGCTCAACCCGGTGATCGCTCGGACGATCGTCGAGGCCGGCGTCGACGAAGGGCGCATCGACGCGGTGGCGTGCACCGTGGGGCCGGGCCTGATCGGCGCGCTGCTCGTCGGCGTGTCAGCGGCCAAGTCGTTCGCGCTGGCGTGGGACGTGCCGTTCGTCGGCGTCAACCACATGGAAGCCCACTTGTACGCAGCGTCGCTGGAAGACCCGACGCTCGAGTTCCCGCTGATGGTGATGCTGGTGTCCGGCGGGCACACGATGCTCATCGAGATGCTGGATCACGGCCGGTATCGCCTGATGGGCCAGACGATCGACGACGCTGCCGGGGAGGCGTTCGACAAGGTCGCTCGATTCCTCGACCTCGGTTATCCCGGCGGGCCGGCGATCGACGCGGCGGCGCTCGATGGTGACCCCGAAGCGATCCGATTCCCGCGGGCGATCATGGACGAGGGGTACGACTTCTCCTTCAGTGGTCTGAAGACCTCGGTCATGAACTACGTGCGCAAACACCCCGACGTGTCGTCGGCCGACGTCGCCGCCTCGTTCCAGGCAGCCGTCGTCGATGTGCTGGTCACCAAGGCACGCCGTGCGGCTGCCGAGGTCGGTGCAACCGGCATCGTGCTCGGCGGTGGGGTCGCGGCGAACTCGCTGCTGCGTGAGAGCGTGCTCGACGCCTGCAGCGCTGATGGCATCCAGGGGTTCCTTCCGAGCCGATCGATGTGCACCGACAACGCCGCGATGATCGCGGCCGCGGGCTGGTACCGCCTGCGCTCCGACGGTCCGACCCCTCTCGACGTGGGCGCCACCCCCAACCTCCGCCTCCCTTTCATCCTCTGAGCGCCACTGTCAGCCTTCAACACCGAAACGCGTGAACAACCGGGACTGCTGAGCGCCCAGGTGTTCACGCGTTCGGACGACGCGGGGTCCGGATACCGTGGTTCGGCATGTCGTTCGCAATCGGCCAGTTCGAGCTGTCGGCTCCCGTGGTGCTCGCTCCCATGGCGGGCGTCACGAACGCGCCGTTCCGCACGATGTGCCGTCGGTTCGCCCCGGGGCTCGTGTACGTCAACGAGATGGTGATGGCCACCCCGGTCGTGCACGGCAATGGCAAGACCGACCGGATGATCAGCTTCGCCCCGGACGAGCACCCTCGGAGCTTGCAGCTGTACGGCAGCGATCCGGAGATCATGGGCGGGGCCGTCGCCAAGTTGTGTGATGCAGGACGAGTCGACCACATCGACATCAACTTCGGTTGCCCCGCCGCGAAAGTGACCCGTCGAGGCGGGGGAGCGGCGGTGCCGGCCCGACCCGAGTTGTTGCGGGCGATCCTGCGCGCAGCCGTGTCCAATGCGAGCCCGTATGGCGTGCCGGTGACGGCGAAGTTCCGCATGGGATTGTTCGACGACTGGCTGACGCACATCCGCACCGGTGAGGTGTGCGCCGAGGAAGGCGTGGCATCGATCGCACTGCACGCCCGGACGGTGCAGCAGCACTACTCGGGAGAGGCCCGCTGGGAGGCGATCGCCGAACTGAAAGATGCGGTCGGCTCGATCCCGGTCCTCGGCAATGGCGACATCTGGGAGGCGTCCGACGCCGTTCGGATGATGGCGGAGACCGGCTGCGACGGTGTCGTCATCGGCCGCGGCTGCCTCGGACGGCCCTGGCTCTTCGGCGATCTGGTCGAGGTGCTCGCGGGCCGCCCGGTGCCTCCGAGCCGCCTGCTGGGCGAGGTGTGTGCGGTGATGGTCGACCACGCCCGCTTGCTGGTTGAACACCTGGGCGAGAACCACGCGATGCGTGACTTCCGCAAGCACACCGGGTGGTACATGAGCGGCTACCCGGTCGGGCCCGAGGTGCGTCGCCGGTTCTCCATGGTCAAGACGCTGATGGAGCTCGAGGACATCGTGGCGGGGCTCGACGCGAGTGCACAGATCGTCGATGGCGGTGAGCGCATCAAGCGCGGCCACACCAACGGCCCGATCAAGGTGAGTCTCCCCAACGGCTGGCTCGAGGGCCACCGCCGTGAAGAACTGCTCGACGACCTCACCGTTCCCGACGACGACCGCGTCATGGCCGTCTCCGGCGGGTGAGCCGACACGCGCTGGGGCAGACGTGACACTCCTCGACCTCGACGGGTACCGGTTGGTGCTTGCGTCGGCATCGCCGCGTCGCTCCGACCTGTTGCGATCGGTCGGGCTGCAGTTCGAGGTGCTCCCGGCGGACATCGACGAGTCGGTGCTCCGCGGCGAGGTTCCGGCGGACTACGTCGCCCGGCTCTCGAAGGAGAAGGCCTCGAAGATCGCTGCCATGGTGGACCATGGAATCGTGGTGGCGGCCGACACGACCGTCGATGTCGACGATCAGATCCTGGAGAAGCCGGTCGATGATGCTGATGTCCGCCGGATGCTCGGCCTCCTGTCGGGTCGAACGCACCTCGTCCACACCGGGGTGACGGTCCTCGGTCCTGTCGAGGCCGCGTCCGGAGTGGGACCAGCCCGAACCATCGTGGTCGAGACAGCCGTGCGGTTCGTCGACCTGACCGCACGTGACCTCGACTGGTACGTCTCGACCGGTGATGCCGTCGGCAAGGCCGGCGGATATGGAATCCAGGGGGCTGCCGGCGCGTTCGTCGAGCGCATCGACGGCAGCGTCACCAACGTGATCGGCCTCCCTCTCGCTGAGACCCTGTCGATGCTCGCACAAGCCCTGCGCCGCGATCCTCCTGCTGCTGCTGCTGCGCTGTGAGCGATACATGCGGCTGCGGCGTGCTTCGTTCACCGCAGCGACGAGAACTCATCGGGTTGTGAGCGGTGCGGGTCTCTGGGGGCGTGCACCGCTCACAACGGTGGCTCTGCCAGCGCTGCGCGCGGGGCAGCTGCGTTAGCACTCTCGGGTGGCGGTTGCTAACGGTGGGGTGACGGCCCTAGTCTTGGCAGTCGACCGGGGCGAGTGCTAACCCGCCTCGGCGCATCAGAACCAACGGGACTCAACCCGCCGTGAGCAAGCCAATGGAGGCTTACACCATGAACCTGAAGCCGCTGGATGACCGCATCGTGGTCCGGCCGAACGAGGCCGAGACGCAGACCGCATCGGGTCTCGTCATCCCCGACACCGCCAAGGAAAAGCCGCAGCAGGGCGAAGTGCTCGCTGTCGGTCCGGGCAAGCGTTCCGAGACCTCGGGCGAAGTGATCCCCGTCGACATCAACGTCGGCGACACGGTCCTGTACTCGAAGTACGGCGGCACCGAAGTCGCCGCCAACGGCGAAGACCTCCTCGTGCTCAACAGCCGGGACGTTCTCGCCATCGTCGAGTCCTGAGTCGCGCCGAGTACCTGATCCGAAATCCATTCGAAAGCCAGAGAGGAACCCCCAATGGCAAAAGTATTGAAGTTTGACGACGAAGCGCGTCGCGCGCTCGAAGCCGGCGTGAACAAGCTCGCCGACGCCGTCCGCGTGACCATCGGCCCCAAGGGCCGCAACGTCGTGCTCGACAAGAAGTTCGGCGCCCCGACGATCACCAACGACGGCGTGTCCATCGCCAAGGAGATCGAGCTCGAGGACCCGTTCGAGAACATGGGCGCCCAGCTCGTGAAGGAAGTCGCCACCAAGACCGACGACATCGCCGGTGACGGCACCACCACGGCAACCGTGCTCGCTCAGGCGATGGTCTCGGTCGGCATGAAGAACGTCGCTGCCGGCGCCAACCCGATGGCGGTCAAGAAGGGGATCGAGAAGGCAGTCGTTGCGGCCGTCGAATCGATCGCCAAGCAGTCCAAGGACGTCGACGACAAGTCCGACATCGCCAGCGTCGCCACCATCTCGGCGGCCGACACTTCGATCGGCGAAGTCATCGCCGACGCGATCGACAAGGTCGGTAAGGACGGTGTGGTCACCGTCGAGGAGTCGAACACGTTCGGCACCGAGCTCGACTTCACCGAGGGCATGCAGTTCGACAAGGGCTACCTGTCGCCGTACTTCGTGACCGATGCCGAGCGCCAGGAAGTCGTTCTCGAAGACGCCTACATCCTGCTGAACAGCGCCAAGATCTCGACGGTCCAGGCAATGCTGCCGACCCTCGAGGCCGTCATGCAGACCGGTAAGCCGCTCGTGATCATCGCCGAGGACATCGAGGGTGAAGCCCTCGCGACCCTCGTCGTCAACAAGATCCGTGGCACGTTCAACGCCGCCGCCGTCAAGGCGCCGGGCTTCGGCGACCGCCGCAAGGCGATGCTGCAGGACATGGCCGTTCTCACCGGTGGCCAGGTCATCAGCGAAGAGGTTGGCCTCAAGCTGGAGAACGTCACCCTCGACCTGCTCGGCAGCGCCAAGCGCGTCGTGATCACCAAGGACAACACCACCATCGTCGATGGCGGCGGGACCACCGACGACATCGACGGCCGCGTCAACCAGATCAAGGCCGAGATCGAGAACACCGACTCGGACTGGGATCGCGAGAAGCTCCAGGAGCGCCTCGCGAAGCTGGCCGGCGGTGTGGCGCTCATCAAGGTCGGCGCCGCGACCGAGGTGGAGCTCAAGGAGAAGAAGCACCGCATCGAGGACGCGGTGTCGTCGGTGCGTGCAGCCATCGAGGAAGGCGTGGTCGCGGGCGGCGGCACCGCTCTCATTCGTGCCCGTACTGCGGTCTCCGAGGTCGTCGAGTCGCTGGAAGGCGACGAGAGGACCGGCGCCAAGACGGTGTGGGAAGCGCTCACCGCGCCGGCCCGCAACATCGCCAACAACGCTGGCCTCGAGGGCTCTGTCGTCGTTCGCGAGATCGAAGCCGCCGAGGGCTCGACCGGCATGAACGCCGCGACCGGCGAGCTGATGGACCTCATCGCCGCTGGCATCATCGATCCGGCCAAGGTGACCCGTGCGGGTCTCCAGAACGCTGCATCGATCGCCGCAATGGTGCTCACCACCGAGTGCCTCGTCGCCGACGAGCCCGAAGACGAGCCCATGATGCCCCCGGGTGGCGGCGGCATGGGCGGCATGGGCGGCATGATGTGAGGACGGCGCGAGCCATCTGAACACCAGCTGAACCTTTCTGCACACGAACGAGGCCCCGGG
>Ga0316190_10000298_pt1 | contig 33677 bp, 29 predicted proteins | sample Eddworburrow2_MG_FD_204929 | JGI IMG/M metagenome (GOLD analysis project Ga0316190, IMG submission 204929) | Coastal sediment microbial communities from Maine, United States - Eddy worm burrow 2 | ecosystem: Environmental > Aquatic > Marine > Coastal > Sediment | place: USA: Maine | collected... | reverse complement strand
TCGTCGCCCCCTGAACGCAACACGCGAGATGGCGTGAGGAATACCAGCCCAAGCCGACCACAAGTAGTGAGCCGGAAGCCACCAGTCGAGTCGTCGCCCTCTGAACGCAACACGCGAGATGGCGGGATCAAAAACAGCCCCACGCGAAGTGGCGGGACCAAAAACAGCCCAAGCCGGCCACAAGCAGTAGGCCGGAAGCCACCAGTCGAGTCGTTGCCCTCTGAAGGCCCCGCGCGAAGTGGCGGGATCAAAAACGACTTCGCCCTGTGGGGGAGCAACCGGTACCCTGACGCCCTGGCGTGCACGTGGCCCAGGGAGCACCAGATGCAAGGCGTGATCAAGTCTTATGATCCGGCGACCGGCGTCGGTGCGGTAATCCGTGATACTGACATGGGCGAGTTTGCGCTTGCCCCTGGCGCCTTGACGGGCTCGGTGTTTCGGATGCTCCGCCAAGGCCAGAGGGTTCGATTCGAGCTCGACGGTGATGACCGCGCTGCGTCTCTGAGCCTGGGCTCGGAGATCGACATGGGCACGCCGGGGTTTCCTGACCCGCACGAGGTGGATTAGCCACTCTCATCTACGAGGTGCATTCCCGATGGGGATGCACCGTCTTCGCCATACCCTGGAATATGGCACCCCGCCAGCGACAACGACGTCGGAGAAAGAGGCGAATACGTGACTACTAGGACCGATACCGCACCTACCGCCAACGCGAAACTGTGCGACTGGGTATCGAAATGGGCCGAGGTGCTCCAACCCGACGCCATCGAGTGGTGTGATGGTTCGGCCGAGGAGTACGACCGTCTCTGCGGCCTGCTCGTCGAGGGCGGCACTTTCGAGAGCCTCAACGAGGCCAAACGCCCGAACAGTTATCTCGCCCTGTCCGATCCGGGCGACGTGGCGCGGGTGGAGGATCGGACCTTCATCTGCAGTGAGGATGAGGCCGATGCCGGTCCCACGAACAACTGGCGGGCGCCCGACGAGATGCGCGCCGAGTTGGTCGAGCTCTTCCGGGGCTCGATGAAGGGCCGCACCTTGTATGTGGTGCCGTTCTCGATGGGTCCGCTCGGTAGTCATATCGCTCATATCGGGGTACAGCTGACCGACTCGCCGTATGTCGCGGTTTCGATGCGCATCATGACCCGGATGGGCCAGGGGGCACTCGACGTGCTGGGCGAGACCGGCGAGTTCGTGCCTTGTGTGCACTCGGTGGGCATGCCTCTGGCCGAAGGGCAGGCCGACGTCCCTTGGCCCTGCGATGCCGAGAACAGGCACATCGTGCACTATCCGGAGACCCGTGAGATCTGGTCGTACGGCTCGGGCTACGGGGGCAATGCGCTGTTGGGCAAGAAGTGCTTCGCGTTGCGTATCGCGTCCACGATGGCTCGCGACGATGGCTGGATGGCCGAGCACATGCTCATCCTCGGCATCACTCCGCCGGACGGAGAGAAGCAGTATGTCGCGGCGGCGTTCCCGTCGGCGTGTGGCAAGACCAACATGGCGATGTTGATTCCGACTCTGCCCGGTTGGACGGTGGAGACCGTCGGTGACGATATCGCCTGGATGAAGTTCGGCAAGGACGGTCGTCTCTACGCGATCAACCCCGAGGCGGGCTTCTTCGGCGTGGCGCCGGGCACCTCACACCAGACCAACCACAATGCCATGGAGTCGCTGCACGCGAACGCCATCTACACCAACGTGGCGAAGACCCCGGATGGTGATGTGTGGTGGGAGGACATGACCGACGAGATCCCGCCCCATCTCACGGATTGGCGAGGTAACCCTTGGACTCCGGACAGCGAGGGCCCGGCGTCGCATCCCAACGCCCGGTTCACCACTCCGGCCAGCCAGTGTCCTTCGATCGCTCCTGAGTGGCAGGATCCGGCCGGCGTACCCATCTCTGCGATCTTGTTCGGTGGCCGCCGGGCCACAACCGTACCCTTGGTCACCGAGGCCCGGGATTGGCAACACGGGGTGTTTCTCGGGTCGATCATGTCGTCGGAGAAGACCGCGGCGGCCTCTGGCGATCAGCGCGATGTGCGTTTCGATCCCTTCGCGATGTTGCCGTTCATGGGCTACAACGTGGGCGACTACATCGGCCACTGGCTCGAGATCGGCAAGATCGCGCCGGATCAGTCGAAACTGCCGAAGCTGTTCTGGGTGAACTGGTTCCGCCGAGACGACGACGGGGCGTTCATCTGGCCGGGGTTCGGCGAGAACAGCCGGGTACTGAAGTGGGTCCTGGAGCGCGTGACCGGTACTGGGGTCGGCACCGAGACGGCCATCGGAACGATTCCGACCGCCGCGGCCCTCGATCTCGATGGTCTAGACCTGTCCGAGGAGAACGTTGCCACCTTGCTCGAGGTGGACCACGATGCGTGGCGCTCGGAGCTCGAGCTGATCGAGAAACACTTCGATCTCATGGGCGATCGCCTGCCCGCGGAGCTGCCTATCGAGCTGGACACTCTGGCCAAAAGGCTCGGTGACTAGTGTCGTTCGGTGCGAAAGTTCCCTTTCGCACTGAGGTCTGATCAGGAGTTGGCCGGGGCCGCAAGGTCCCGGCTTTTCGCGTCCGACGGGAATACAGTTGGACGACGATTAGTTGAGTCTATTACGCTCAGCTTTTCTGCTGAGGCACCCAACATAGTTTGTCTTGAGGAGAGCCCCATGTTTGTTCGCTTTGATCCCTTCCGTGACCTCGATTTGGCGGTTGGCCGCAATGCCGGCCATGACCCCAACACCATTCCCATGGATGCCATCCGGTCAGAGAATTCGGTCACGATTCATTTTGACCTCCCTGGCGTGTCTCCTGATTCGGTCGATCTCGTTGTTGAGAGGCGCGAGCTTCGACTGAACGTGACCCGCGAGTTCGCGCCCGCCGATGACCATGAGGTGGTAGCCCACGAGCGGCCTCATGGCGTGTTCAGTCGTACCTTGCATCTGAGTGAGACGCTGGACCCATCCGCGCTTGACGCCAAGTTTCACAATGGGGTGCTGACCGTGGTCATCCCGGTGTCCGAGACCGCTCAGCCTCGCAAGGTATCGATCGGGGCTGGTGGCCCTGCGCTGGAGACCAGCAGCCGTGTGAGCGCTGACTCCTCTCCCGAGGCCTGATTCTCGCTCAACCCATCCCCGCTCGACGCGAGCCCTGCACTGTTGGGTAGCGCCCGCGTGATGTGGCTCTGGCCCATCACGCGGGTCGAGCGGAGGAGTTGGCCCCTTTCCCGGTTCGGACGAGCACGGCGACCGGTGGGAGTTGGCGCATCGTTCGAGTCGGGCCTCTATGCTCGACACGCCCGTCGACCGGTCAGACCTTCAACGGGACCCGCATTGATCGACGATGGGGTGGGGAGAAACGATGAGGCTGGACCGAGTATGAATCTGGACCATGTCCGTACCGGACTGACCTTCGATGATGTGTTGCTCGTCCCTCAGCGCTCGTCGGTTCGTTCCCGTTTTGACGTGTCGCTCGAGACCCAAGTGAGCCGTAACGTTCGTTCCCGGCTTCCGATCCTCGCCGCCAACATGGACACGGTGTGCGAGGAGGCCATGGCGGTGGCGCTCGGCCGAGACGGTGGCGTGGGCATGATCCACCGGTTCCTGCCCATCGAACAACAGGCCCACATGGTCAAGACGGCCAAGGCCTCCGGACCCCAGGTGGTGGTCGGTGCCGCAGTCGGCACCGAGGTCGACACGCTCGAGCGGGCCCGCACCCTGGTGGAGGCCGGTGTTGACGTTCTGGTGCTCGACATCGCACACGGTCACGCCGATCATGCCCTCCACGCCATCGAGCTGATCAAGCGGACGTTTCCGTCGACCGACCTGATGGCCGGGAACGTGGCGACGCGAGCCGGTGCTGAAGATCTGGTGTCGGCCGGTGCTGACGCCATCAAGGTGGGTGTCGGTCCGGGTGGGGTGTGTACCACCCGAATCGTGGCCGGTGTCGGCGTGCCCCAGCTCACCGCGGTGAGCGATATCGCCGGCGTCGGGGTACCGGTGGTAGCCGATGGTGGTATTCGCACGTCGGGCGATATCGCCAAGGCCCTGGCGGCGGGCGCTGACTCGGTCATGATCGGCAGCATGTTTGCCGGCACAAAGGAGAGCCCCGGCGATCTGGAGCAGTCCGCCCACGGGCTGGTGAAGAAGATCCGGGGTATGGCCAGCTTCGAAGCCGTCGAAGCGCGAGCCGAGCGGGCCGGCCAGAGCGTCGATGATGAGTATTTTGAGCAGCGCGCGCCCGAGGGTGTGGTCGGATCGGTTCCCTACCGGGGCGAGGTGGGCAAGCTGGTCAGCCAGCTGATGGCCGGGGTGCGCAGCGCCATGAGCTACTGCGATGCCCGGACAATCTCCGAGCTCTGGGAAAAGGCCGAATTCATCCGCGTAACCTCAGCCGGAATCGTCGAGAGCCATCCTCACGCCACATTGTGACGTGGGGCCAGCCCTAGAGATTGGGGCCAGCCCTAGAGATTGACGACGGGGCAGGTGAGGGTTCTGGTGATGCCTTCGAGCATCTGAACCTTCGAGACGACCAGTCGGCCCAGCTCGTCAACGGTGTCCGCCTCGGCCGAGGCGATGACGTCATAGGGACCCGTCACATCGTCGGCCGCGGTAATGCCGCTGATCGAACGAATATGGTCCGCCACTGACGCGGCCTGGCCGACTTCGGTTTGGATGAGCACGTATGCGCGCACGGTCATGGCCGCATCGTATCGGGCCGGGGCCCCACCGTTCTCCCGCCCCAGCGGTGTCGGTCGGACTGGAACCGAAAGGTACTTTTTCGCTCGGGCTCAACCCGGGAACGGCGAACTGCTGAGGATCATCGCTCGGATGGCGAGCCCCATCAGGAACAGTCCGCCCAGCCCGTACAGCAGATACTGCCATTCGGTTACCTGGGTCCGGTAGGCGTAGATCATCCCGACCGTGAACAAGGCCACGAAGCCGTAGAAGTTGTGCAGGCCAGGGGCCTCGATCTCATCAACTCCCACGAGCCACGCGCCGAGCACCACCTGGACCAGGATGGTGGACTGGGCGGCGATCGTGAACCACCACAACCGGGCTGATCGCCAGGCGGGACGCCAGTGAGCCAGGAGCGCCCAGGACCCCACGATGGCGTTGGCGAATACCACGACCCACGCCCAGTTGGCATGGATGTTCCCGACCGTCACGGCTCGGACCCTACCCGGCCGGCGCGGCCGCCCGGGCCAGGAGCCGCTCGCCGGCTTCGAGGGGATAGTGGCAGGGATTTAACAACGGGATCGGGTTCGGGCGGCGAGAAGAGCAGGGACCGGGTGCAGGGGTGCGCAGATCTGCGGGGGCAGGGTCGGTGCGGGGGTCTGAGTAGCCTTTAGGGAGCTAGCGGATAGGAACGACCCTGTGCTTGGCTGGGGCGCTCGGTCGTCGAGCTCGGCGTCAGAATGCGTCCTCGACGAGGGCCCGGACATCGGCTTCGCCCGTTGGGCGGGGATTGGTCCGCACCGACGGGCTTTGTTGGGACAGTCGGGCCACGGCTTCGATGTCCTCATCGATGACCCCGACGTCGGACAGTCGTTCGGTAATGCCCAACTCCGCCACCAGCTCATCGACGGCGGAGGGAAGATCTTCGCGCCCGATACTGGCGCCGAGTTGTTCGAAACGGTCGCCCACCGCGTCCTGATTGAAACGCAGGGCCGGCGCGAGCAACAAGGCGCTGGCGAGACCATGGGAGACACCGGACCGACCGCCCAGCAGGACGGCGAGCCCGTGAACGATCCCTAACTCGGCATTCTCGGCGGCACGACCGGCGAGTGCGGCGGCCTCGGTCATCGATGTCACCGCCTCGGGCGAACCCTCGACCGCCGCAGGCAACGAACCCCAGATCCGGCCGATGGCCGCCAGCGCCAGGGCTTCGGACTCGGGGGTCCTCTGCGCCGAGATCGTTACCTCGATGCTCTGGGCCAACGCCGCCATACCGCTCAGAGCCGCCAGGGCCTTGTCGGTGGTGGCGATCAGCTCGGGGTCGTACACCGCTACCACCGGCGCCACGGTGGGTCCCCCGCCCACGGTCTTGTGACGAGAACGCGGATCGGTCATGGCGAACCGCGAGGTGGACGCCGCGCCCGACCAGGTCGTGGGAATAGCGATATGGGGCAGAGCCGGCCGGTCGGCGAATCCGGCTCCGGGCGTGCCGGATTCATGTTCGAGGAAAAAGCCAACCGCTTTCGCGGTGTCGATGGCGGAGCCACCGCCGAGGGAAACGAGAGCATCGATCGTCTCGCCCCGGGCCTGGATCGCTGCGGCTTGGATCACGGGGGCGGGCGCGTGTTCCAGCACCTCGGCAAATGTGGCGGTCAGGGCCCGGCCGAGCCCTTCGACGACGGCCGCGCCCTCATCACTGTTCGCTCGTCCGGCCGAGGTGACCAGTAGAACCCGGCGAATACCCAGCTCGCGCAGGACCGAGCCCAGGCGTCGCGACACGCCGACGCCGAACCGGACCTGTTGAGCGGTGGAAGTGTGTACCCAGCCAGACGTCGCCGAATCGGTGTCCATCAGTCCAACAACCTTTCGAAGAATGGTGCCCCAGGAGCTCTCGAGGTCTTCCGATCGATGAACCACTCCGTGCCAAAGGCCTTGGCGAACACAACGTCGGCCATGGCGAGGAAGAACGACTCTTCGGTGATCTGACTCGAGTGGGCGGCCATAGCCTCGCGCTTGACGCTCAACGCCGCACTCACGTCGATCGCATGGGTGATCCGATCGGAGGGCATCCCGAAATCGGGGGTGGCATCGAAGTCCGGCGCGTCGTCGATGTCGGGCATGTCGGCCATCATCTCCACCACCTGATCCCGGTTGATCGTGGACTCGAACACGCGGTCCACCGCGGCCATCTCCGCAGCCCGATACCCGACACGATGTACCTGAATATGGTCCGGATGCCCATAGCCACCGTGCTCGTCGTAGGTGAACAACACGTCGGCATCGGTCTCGGTCAAGATCGCCGCGAGGCGACCGGCCGCTTCATCCACGTCGGCCTGCCAGAACGAGTCCGGATCATCGTTCGTCGCTTCGCCGATCATTCCGGAATCTCGATAGCCGAGGAACTCGAGCCGCTCCACCCCGAGGATCCGGGCCGCGTCCCTCAGCTCTTGTGAACGTCGCTCGCCGAGCTCCTCGCCCTCGGCCAGCGCGTCGGGCTGGTGCTCGCCGACCTCCCCCCGGGTCGCGGCCACCAGAACCGTGCGGTATCCCGCCTGCGCGGCGAGTGCCATGACACCCCCTGTCGCGATGGCCTCATCGTCGGGGTGGGCATGAAAGAACACCAGCGTGGTCAAACGAATCGAGCTCCAGATCGTGGCGGACCGGGTCGGTCGAAACCGACACCGGCCGCAGGTTAACGACTATGCGATCGCCAAGCAGGGTGTTCGAAAAACACATACCGGCATTCTTCAGCACCCTGCTTAGCGGCTACTCCGATACCTACCGACGGTGCCAGAGATCAGGCGATGGCCCCGGCCGTACGCAGAGCGTCGACCTCCGCTGGGTCAAAGCCGAGCGATTTCAGCACCTCGTCGGTGTGTTGGCCCGGGTGAGCGGCAGGACCCTGGATGTTCCCGGGGGTCTTGTCGAACCGTGGAGTCGGTGACGGCTGGGTCATACCCGCCACTTGGGTGAACGTGTTCCGGGCCACATTGTGGGGATGGTGCGGGGCCTCGTCCATGCTCAACACCGGGCCGAAGCAGATATCGCTGCCCTCGAGGATCTCGCACCACTCTTCGCGGGTCTTGGTCTTGAAAATGCCGGCGACCTGCTCCTTGAGCTCGGGCCAAGCACTCCGATCCATCTGGGCGGCCAACTCGCCGTCGGACCCCAGGCCGGTGAGCTCCAGCAGCTCCGCATAGAACTGGGGTTCGATCGACCCGATCGACACATAGTTACCGTCGCTCGTCTCGTACACATCATAGAAATGGGCGCCGGTGTCGAGCAGGTTCGTCCCCCTCTCCTCGGACCACATCCCCGCGTTGTGCATGCCGCGAATACCCGCCATGAGCGCAGCCGACCCGTCGATCATGGCCGCGTCGACGACCTGACCCTCCCCGGTTCGTTGGGCGCTGAGCAGGCCGCACACCATCCCGTAGGCCAACAGCATGCCGCCGCCCCCGAAGTCGCCGATCAGGTTGAGCGGCGGCGTGGGGGCCGCACCCCGCCGACCGATCGGTTCCAGGGCACCGGCCAAGGAGATGTAGTTGATGTCGTGGCCCGCCATCGTGGCGTACGGCCCTTCTTGACCCCACCCCGTGATCCGGCCGTAGACCAGCTTCGGGTTGCGGGCCCGACAGACATCCGGACCGAACCCGAGTCGTTCGGCCACCCCGGGCCGGAACGGCTCGAACAGGCCGTCGACCTGCTCGACCATCCGGAGCAAGGTCTCCACCGCCTCGGGTTTTTTCAGATCGAGCGCCACCGAGCTACGGCCGCGCCCGAGGATATCCGCGGGAGGATGGGCCGGGTCGGTGTCGGGATCGACATTTCCGGCGCGGTCGATGCGGATGATCTCCGCCCCCATGTCCGAGAGCATCATGCCGCCGAACGGGCCGGGGCCGATGCCTTGAATCTCGATGATCTTCAGTCCGCTGAGCGGTCCCATCGATGTCTCCTATGAGTTCGAGGAGCGGACGGCAAGAGCCGTGATCCGCTCGATGATCGCTGACCAGAAGTTAGGGGGAAGATCATGACCCATGCCCTCCAGAACCAGAAGTTCGGCGTCGGGAATGAGTTCTGCGGTGCGCTCCCCGCCGCTCTTGTCGATGAGGGTGTCAGCGTCGCCGTGCACGACCAGGGCCGGCACAGACAGATCGGCCAGGCCGCTCGCACGCTCGCCCGACGCCACCAGCGCCAGCATGTGTCTCGGACCGGCCGCCGGGTGATGGGCCCGCTCATAGTCCTCGGCGTAGCGACTCCTGACCCACTCCTCGTCCCATTGCTCGGGACTGGCCCAAATCCGGCTTATCCGCGCCCCGTGGTCGAGCAGGGCGGACCGCTCGGTGGGCGCAGGTTCGAGCAAGGCGGTCAAGGCCTCGGCGCTCGGCTGGCCGATATCGGGTTCTCCTGTGCTGGACATGATCGAGGTGAGTGAAGCCACCATCCAGGGATGCTCGATGGCGAGGGTTTGGGCGATCATTCCTCCCATCGAGGCGCCGACAACATGCACCGGCTCATCGATGCTGAGCGCCTCGATGAGGCCGCGGGAATCCGCGGCCATATCGGTCAACAGATACGGCGCGTCGAGGGGCTCGCCGGCCTCGACCGTCGCAATGGCGGCCAGCAGATCGACCTCGTGCTGATCGAACCAGGTCGACAGCCCTACATCGCGGTTGTCGAAACGGATCACCCGGAAGCCACGGTCCACCAGACCGAGACAGAATTCCTCGTGCCACATCGTGAGCTGGGTAGCCAGGCCGGCGACGAGCAGAAGTGGTGGATCGTCCTCATGACCGAGAGATTCGTAATGAACGTCAACATCGTCGTTGACCCTGGCGGTAGGCATGGTGCCACGCTAGCTCTGCGCGGTCCCGCCAACTCACGACCGGTGGGACCAGGTGGACTTGAAAACCGAGCAAACTGGTCACGGTGATCTTGAACCGGCACATCCTGACCAATATCGATCCTGTCACCCTCTATGAGCTCCTGCGACTCAGGGTCGATGTCTTCGTCGTTGAGCAGAACTGCCCGTATCCGGAGCTCGACGGCCGCGATCTTGAACCGAACGCCGAGCTCTGGTGGCTGGAGGACGACGGCCGCGTGGTCGCCACGCTTCGGGTATTGACCGAGCCAAGCGGTGAGAGGCGTATCGGTCGCGTGGCGACCAGAATCGATCGTCGGGGCGGGGGTCTGGCCGCCCGCATGATTCGGACGGCGACCGACGAGCTGAAAGGTCCGCTGGTGCTCGACGCGCAGTCGCACCTTCACGACTGGTACGCCGAATTCGGGTTCGCCCAGGACGGACCCGAGTTCGTCGAGGATGGAATCGATCACATCCCTATGCGCCGACCGGCTGCGGGTCACCATTGTTGATCGCGGGCCTCAGTGCGCAGCAGGTCCATCAGCGCGTCGACGCGGGCATCGGGCAATGCGGCAGACCGTCGCACCGCCACCAGCTCACGGGTGACGAGAGGACGCCGGCGAATGGGCGTCAACGGATCGGGTGATCGTTCAGCCTGCACGACCGGCAGTACCGTCCAACCCAGCCCGAGCCGGACCATGGCGCACAACACGTCGGGCTGGTGGGATATGGCGACCACATCGGTGGGAGCACCGACGCGCGCCAGCGCCTCGATGACCAACTCCCGGGTGTGGGACCCCTCGGGGAAGGTGAGCCAGCTCCCCCAACGGGCCGGCCGGCGTGACGGGGCCACCCCCGGCGGGCCATACACACGAAGGGGTTCTTCCAGAAGCGGGTCGGCCACGAGCGAGATCGGCAGCTCGCGAGGCCTCACGCACACCGCGAGCTCGAGCAACCCTCGGCTCAGCTTGTCCAACAGCTCACCGGATGGCGCGACGGTGAGTCGTAGGTCGAGCCCGGCGCGCTCGGACCGGAACGAGCGCAACACCTCCGCGAAATGATCGACGGCCGCCACGTCGATCATCCCCACCCGGAACACGCCTTCGAACCCACCGCGAGTGGCGCCGGCCCAACGGACCAGATCTGCAGTCTGGGCCAGCACCCGCTGAGCATGGTCGACCACCGTTCCCGCGGCTGGGGTCAGCACCCGGCGCCGACCATCACGGTCGAACAGTGGAACACCCACACGGCGCTCGAGTTCCGCCAAACCTTGGGAGAGCGCCGATGGGCTCACCCCGACCTGCTCTGCGGCATGGGCCCATGTCGGTGCCCGATCCACCGCCACGAGATATTCGAGCTGTTGCACCGTGATGTTGGGGAGTATCGGTCCCCCGGAGTCAGCCATCGACCCTCCGACACAATTGTTTAGAGATACTGAACTATACCGTCTCTTTGTTGCATAGCCCTTAGGGTTCGCGGCCATGAACGATCCCTTGCAGATCGCCCCTGCGTCCGGCCGGCTCGGCGTCCTCACGCCTGGACTCGGCGCCGTCGCATCAACCTTCATCGCCGGCGTGATCGCCGCTCGAACCAGCGGCCAACCGCCCATCGGGTCAATCACCCAGATGGCTCACATTCGGGTCGGCAACCGGGCCGAGGGCCGCAACCCCCTCATCCGCGAGTTCGTACCTTTGGCCGAACTGGATGACCTCGTATTCGGCGGCTGGGACCCGATAAGCCCCAACGTCCTCGAAGCCGCCCGCAATGCCGGAGTGCTGTCCGATGCCGACCTCGCGCCGGTCTCCGGTCAGCTCGAAGGGATCGTGGCGATGGACGCGGTCTTCGACCAGAGGTGGGTATCGAAGCTCGACGGCACCCGCGTCAAGGCGGCAGCCTCGAAGTGGGATCTCGCCCTCGCCCTCATGGAGGACATCGAACGCTTCCGCGCCGAGAACGACTGCGACCGGCTGGTGATGGTGTGGTGTGGCTCCACTGAGGCCTACTCAGAACCGGCGCCGGTCCATGCGGACGTCGCTTCGTTCGAGAACGGTCTGCGCGAGAGTGATCCCGCCATCGCGCCCAGCCAGATCTACGCCTATGCCGCATTGAACTCCGGTATCCCGTTCGCCAACGGCGCACCGAACCTCACCGTCGACCTGCCCTGCATGATCGAGCTGGCCCTGACCCGCGGGCTACCGGTCGCCGGGAAAGACTTCAAGACCGGCCAGACGTTGATGAAGACCCTGATCGCCCCCGGTCTCAAGGCGCGCATGCTCGGCCTCCGAGGCTGGTACTCCACCAACATCCTCGGCAACCGCGACGGCGAGGTCCTCGACGATCCGGAGAACTTCAAATCCAAGGAGATGTCGAAACTGGGGGTGCTCGACACCATTCTCCAGCCCGAGGTCTACGAGGACCTCTACGGCGACATCAGCCATGTCGTGCGCATCAACTACTACCCGCCGCGCGGTGACGACAAGGAAGGTTGGGATGCCATCGACATCTTCGGATGGATGGGCTACCCGATGCAGATCAAGGTCAACTTCCTCGCCAAGGATTCGATTCTGGCCGCGCCGATCGTGCTCGATCTCGCCCTGTTCATGGACCTGGCGGCCCGCGCCGGCCGGTCCGGGGTCCAGGAGTGGCTCAGCTTCTACTTCAAGGCCCCGGAGACCGAGGGTGGCCTCGAACCTGAACACGACCTGTTCATCCAGCAAACCAAGCTGAAGAACACCCTGCGCGAGTGGATGGGCGAACAACCGGTGACCCACTCCGAGGCCGGCTGACGCTCAACCCCACCCACCAACCGCCTCCGGGTGTTGGGCTCCGCCTTCTATCTCGATCGCGGAGCGGAGCGGAGCGGGGCGAGGGTGGCGCGGAGCGGGGCGAGGGTGGCGCGGAGGCGGGTGATGGCGGCCGGGGTCCGGGTACCCCACCAGAACAGGTCCTGGCCCTCGACCAGGTGAGCGGGCGCCAGGGTGGTGAGCTCGGCGAGATGGCGGGGCGCGAAGGGGTAGGGCTCGGTGGGGGCCAGCACCATGTCGGGCGCCCGGGCCCGGATCTCCTCCTCGGTGACCTCCGGGTACCGGGTCGGGTGGTCGGCGAACACGTTGATCACGCCGAGGTGGGCCAGCAACGAGGAGCCGTACGTGCCGCCGTTGAGGGTCATCCACGGTTTGCGCCAGATGGGCACGAACGCCTTCAGCCATGGCTCGGCATCATCGCCGACCACCGCCAGATTCTCGATCTCGGCCTCGTCTGGTTCGACGCCCACCGCGTTGGCCATCGCGGCGAGATGCGGGGCTACGTCGGCGAGTCCGTCGATCCTCAAGGTGAACGTCGCCACGCCCCGCCCGACCAGCTGATCGTGGTGATCCTTGAGGTTCTCCTCTTCGCACATCACGACGAGGTCCGGTCCCAGCTCGACGATGGCATCGAGGTCGGGATCCTTGGTTCCGCCGACGGTCTGGAGGTGGGGTTGTTCACAGAATCGGGTGCAGGCCACCGGCTCCACCCCCCACGAGAGCAAGCTCTCGGTGGCCGATGGCACCAGGCTGATGACCCGGAGAGGTCTCGTCATTCGCTCGTCCTCACATCCGGTCCAGCAGCTCGGCTTTTTTCTGTGCGAACTCGGCTGCGCTGATAATGCCCTGCTGGCGCAGATCGTTCAGCTGGGCGATCTGAGCGGGAATCGAATCCCCGTGCCCTGCGCTCGGGGCCACCGCCCGACCCATCTGTCGATCCCGGCGATCCTGAGCGAGCTCGATCTGACGGTAGATCTCCTGTTGCACCGAGTTGGGCTTGCGCACATTGGAGAACTCCTGGCGGCCCGACTCCCCCGCCGATTCGATGGCCAGATCACCCGACCCGAGGAGTCGCTCCATCACCGACTGGCTGAAATGCACGGTGTTGATCTTTTCGAGCGGGATCTCCATTCCCCGTTTCGCGATGATCCCCTCCCGGGTGATGACCCGGTCGCTGGTGATCACGAAGTTGGTCGTGGCCCATACCGCGTACTTCACTGCCGCGTACACCACCGCGACCAGGATTGATACGCCGATCACATAGCCGGCGTTGGCCGGCCAACCGTTGGCAATCGCCATGATGCCGACGATGACGGCACCGGCCAAGGCCAAACCCGCGGGCGCGAGTACGACCCAATGGGGCCGAAGATCGAGCACCGCATCTTCGTCACGGTTGAGAAGCTTCTCCGGAAAGGCCACCGGTCAAAACCTTACCTGCCCGTGCCGACCAGACGGGTCGCGCTCCCGTCGGCGACGAGGTGATGACCTCGCCCGGTGTGGGGGTAGCGTCTCAAGTCGTGCCCCCCAAGTCCACCACCAAGCGGCGCATACCCGACGCCGCGGAGCGCAAGCTGGCGCTCGCCAAGCTGCGCGAAGACTTGAAAGGGAATGCAGCGCAAGGCTGGAGGCATACGTACTCGGCTGATCAACGGGAGCACATTCGCGACGGACTGTTCTTCAGCGAGGACCCACGCTGGAAGTTCAAGTTCGGGTTCTTGCTCGGCCTGTCGGTGACGATCGCGGTGATGGGCCTGCTCAGCGACAGCACGGCGGTGGTGATCGGCGCCATGCTCGTCGCCCCCCTAATGACACCGGTACTCGGCCTGTCCTATTGCATCTCCGCCTCCTGGGGATCGAAGATCAGCGCGTCACTTCGCCGGGTCGGTTTAGCAACCGTCGGCGCCATCGTGTTGGCCGTCCTTCTGGCACGGCTGGCCGGTGATGGCCATGGCCAGTCCGAGGTCATCGCCCGAACCGCCCCCTCGTTCAAGGATCTGATCGTGGGGTTGGCCGCGGGCGCGGCCGGCGCGTACGCCACGCTTCGCGACGACGGCTCGGCCGCCCTGCCCGGAGTCGGCGTCGCCGTCGCGCTCGTCCCCCCGCTCGCGGTCGTCGGCATCATGCTGGAGGCCGGCGAAATCGGGCTCGCCGGTGGCGCCTTTCTGCTCTATCTGGCCAACCTTGGCTCGATCGTCCTCTCGGCCATCGCGGTCTGGTTGGGTAGTGGGTTCGTAACCAGCTCGAGGCTCAAGGCCAGACCGGTGAAGATCGCGATCGGGATCGTCGCCACCGTCGCGGTAACGGTGGGGATCAGCGTCCTGCTTCGCGGCGCCGCCCAACAGCGCCAGCGCACCGCTCAGCTCGCCGCGGATATCGAAGCGCTGTCCACCGCCACCGAAGACGTGGTGCGTGATTGGCTGACGACCGCGGGCAACAGCGCTGAGCTGACCCTCGACGCCGTCACCGTCGACGATGAATCCGACACCGTGATCGTCAAACTGATCGGCTCCGGAGATCCTCCGCCATCGACCGACCTGTTCGAGCCGCTCTCTTCGGTTCTCGGCCGTCCGGTGACCGCCCGCGTCTTCGTCACCCTCCAAACGGAGCGGTCGAGCGGACCGGAACCCGCCGCCCCGCCAACCGATGAGGAACTGGCCGTGGAACGCATCCGGCCACTGGTGGACGTCTGGTTGGCCTCGGGCCAGACGGTCGCGGAATACAAGATACGAGACCTTCTGGTCAACGACGGTTTGGTCACCGTGGAGCTCGCCGGCACCACTTACCCACCCCCGGTTGAAGACCTCGAGGCGCTCATCGACGAGGAGCTGGGCGACGGGTTCGTGGTCGAGGTCCCGTTCACCGAAACCATCCGAGCGGTTCCCACCACCGTGGCTGATATCGCCGAGCTCGACGAGGCCGGCGTGGCCGCCGAAGCCGCTCGGCTCTGGATCGCCGCGCTGGCCACTTCGCCCGACCCGGACCGACCTTTTGTCCCCGACATGGCCGTCCTCGGCACCCATCTGCTGACCGAGAGTCTCGTCGTGGACCTGGTCGGCACCACCGCTCCCGATCCCGAGCAGGTATCGGAGCTTCAAGTCGGCATCGTGGAAGCCCTGGGGTATGGGACCGATGTCGTCGTGCGATTCACCCAACGCCTGACCCTTCCCGGCACGACGACCACAACCACATCGCCCACGACCACATCGACCACAACAACATCGATCACGACGCCGACCGATGCCGATGACGGCGAGGGTTGACGCACGCGATGATCCAAGTCTCACCCGCTCGATTCGAAACGCTCGTCGAGCGGGCCCTCAGCACGGTTCCCGACGAGCTGATGGCCCTGATGGACAATGTGGCGATATTTGTGGAAGACGAAGACGAGACCGAACCCGACCTGCTCGGGCTCTACGAGGGTGTGCCACTCACCGAACGCGATGACGGCTACGGCGGAATGGTCCTTCCGGACCGGATCACGATCTATCGGATTCCGATCCTTTGGCGGTGCGAGACCGAGGACGAGGTCACCGATGAGGTGCTCATCACGGTCATCCACGAAATCGCCCACCACTTCGGTATCGATGATGAACGACTCCACGATCTTGGCTGGGGCTGAGCCGGAATCCCATCGGAGCTGACCGGGACACGACCGGACCGCACCCGCCGGCCGGGCGGGGTCGATGTACCTTGTCAGCGGTGGAAGCCGACGCGATTGTTGCCGGGCTCGATCCCGACCAGTACCGGGCGGTCACCGCTCCGGCTCGCACCATCCGCGTCCTCGCCGGCGCCGGGTCCGGCAAGACGCGGGTCCTCACCCGCCGACTGGCGTATCGGGCCGCGACCGAGGATCTGCTGCCCGGCCATGCGCTGGTCCTGACCTTCACCCGCAAGGCCGCCCACCAGCTCCGCACCAGACTCGCCGTACTCGGTCTGCGTGACCAGCCCGTCGCCGGCACGTTTCACGGGGTCGCGTACGCCCAACTGCGCACGCGCTGGGCCGACCGGAACCGGCCAGAGCCCTCGTTCGTCGACAACCGGTACGCGTTCGTGCGCAGAATGCTCGGCAATCACCCCGCGGCCCGCCAGGCGAGCGCGCTCAGCGTTGAGATCGACTGGGCACGAGCCCGGCGGATCCGGCCCGAGGGGTACGCCGCCGCGGCCGGGGCCCTCCAGCGCCGGCCGGCGCTGGGCATCGACACCACAGCCGAGCTGTTCGACCGGTACGAAAAAGAGAAACGCTCGCGTCGCAGCATCGACTTCGATGACGTTCTCGAGCAATGCATCGAAGGGTTGAATCGCGACTCCCAATTCGCCGAGGCGCAGCGATGGCGATTCCGCCACCTGTTCGTCGACGAGCTGCAGGACGTGAACCCCCTTCAGTTCGCGCTGTTGCGCGCCTGGCTCGGCACCGGCGATGACCTCTGCGTCGTCGGCGACCCGAACCAGGCCATCTACGGCTGGAACGGCGCTGAACCGGACCTGCTCGAGAACCTCGAACACCATCTCCATGTCCCGATCTTCACCACACGGCTACGCAGAAATCATCGGTCCACGCCCGAGATCGTCGAGATGGCCGTCGCGGCACTCGAACCCTCGCTTCGTGAGCAGGCCCGCATGACCAGCGAGGTAGCGTCAGGACCACTCGCCGTGGTCCGTGGCTGCGAGAACGATGCCGATGAGATGACAACGCTCGTCAAAGCATTGCGAGAGCACCACACCGGTCAATCATGGGGGCGTCAAGCCGTGCTGGTCCGTACCAACGGGTTGGCGATGGTCGTACGCGAGGCGTTGGAAGCGGCATCGATTCCGAGCCGGGTTCGTGGCACCTATGGGTTGACCGACGATCCGGTCATCAAGAAAGCCTTGGCGCGTCTCGACGCCAGTCATGATCTCACCGTCGGCGCCGCGGACCTCGAGATGGAGGCCGATCCGGCGAGCGATGGTGATGCTCTGCGCAACCTCGCACGGCTCGTTCGCATCTATTGCGATCAGGAGCGAACCGGGACCGCCAAGGGGTTCAGGCGATGGCTGCATTCGTCGGGTCGAGCGGATGACGACTTCCGCTCGGGCGGGGTCGAGATCGCCACGTTCCACGGCGCCAAGGGCCTCGAGTGGCCGGTCGTCCACATCTGTGGGGTCGAGGCCGGTTTCGTGCCTATCGTCCATGCCAAGACGCCGGCCGAATACGCGGAGGAACGCCGACTGCTCTACGTGGCCTTGACCAGAGCCCAGGAACGGGTGCTGGTCTCGTGGGCGTACGCCCGCGATTTCGGGGGCACGATCGTCGAACGAAAGCCGTCGCCCTACCTGACCGACATCATCGCGGCGGATGCCACCCTCGCGGTGGCCCGCACCGGCGGCCCGGGGCCTGTGGCGGCCATTGCGGCCATACGTCGCTCCCTACGACCGGCCGTCAGCAGGCTGCCGGATCCCGCCGAACGAGCCCATGAGGCGCTGGCTGTTTGGCGAGCCAACGTGGCGAAGGCAGCCAAGGTCGAACCCGGCGCGATCCTGCACGATGACGTTCTCACCCGTCTGGCCGAACTCCGACCCGATGGGTTGGAAACCCTGAGCAAGGTGCGAGGTGTCGGCCCGATCAAAGCCCGCCGCTACGGCGCCGAACTGCTCGAGGTGTTGCGGTAGATGCTCGAGTTGAAAGCACCCGTTCGCACTGAGCTTTCGCGCCAGGCACTACGGTCGAGGGCCGATGAGAATTGCTACATGGAACGTGAACTCGCTCAACGCCCGCTGGCCTCGGGTCGCGGAGTGGTTGACCGAGATGGAGCCCGAGGTTCTGTGCCTGCAGGAAACCAAGCTTGGCGACGAGGACTTTCCCCACGCCGAAGCTGAAGCCCTCGGCTATCAGTCGGTGCACCACGGCCAAGGCCGGTGGAACGGGGTCGCCATTCTCAGCCGGATCGGAATCGATTCCCCTCAGTTCGGCTTCGACGACGACCAAGCACCCGACCCCGATGCCCGGCTGATCGCTGCAACTTGCGGTGGCGTGCGGGTGCACTCGGTGTACGTGCCCAACGGCCGCTCGCTCGACGACGACCACTACCAGTACAAGTTGGCCTGGCTGGCCCGCCTCCAGAGCGGTGTCACCTCACGTCATGCGCCGACGGACCATGTTGTGGTGTGCGGCGACTTCAACATTGCCCCCGATGACCGCGACGTGTGGGATGTCGGCGAGTTCGTCGACTCAACCCATGTCAGCGGGCCGGAACGGGATGCACTTCGTGAGCTCATGGCGTGGGGGTTCCACGACGTATTCCGCGATCGTTACCCGGACGAAGGCTTGTACACCTATTGGGATTACCGGGGCGGTAGCTTTCACAAGAAGATGGGTATGCGCATCGATCTCATCCTCGCGAGCACCCCGCTGGCGGAACGCTCCACGTTCGCGCTCGTCGACCGCAACGCCAGAAAGGGCAAGAAGCCCTCGGATCACACCGCCGTCATCGCAGAGTTCGATCTACCCTGACCGACCCGCCCGGGTGCGCGTCATTCCGGGTGCGGGTCGGGCCCCTCGTGCCAGGGTTCCCACGATGGCCGATCATCAAGGTCTTCGAAACCGAACGGCTCCGAGGCCACGCCACGACCTTTGGGATGAGGCTTCGGTGGGGCTTCGGGCAAGGGCACCCCAACGACCGGTCTGGCCGGCCCTATCTCGGGTGCCGGGTTCAACCAGACCTCGAAGAGACAATCGACGAGGCCATCGTCGGCGGCCGGGACCGGTGGTGTCGGGTCCATTCCCTGGTCTTGGGGACCGTCCGGCAGTGGTGCCACCCCCGGCACGGCCCGCGCCGACCGGCCGACCCGCCCAAGAAACCCCGGTCGGGACCAGCTGCGTACTCTGGGTCCGAACCTCATCATCTGGTGTCCAGACCAATTCGGAACGGGCCCCAACTCGGGCGGCCCGGGGACTGAGCATGTACGAGGAAACCGAACACGACGCCCTTCCACGGAGACAGACGAACCTTCCGACAACAACGGTTCGCCGCTCGCAAAACGTGAGGAACAACGCGCCATTTCCCACACTCGCCTGGTATCACGATCTTCGCCGCCTCATGCCTTAGGGGACGAACTCCCTCAACTGGCCGCCTTTGCCAGAACGCCCGCAAGAAATGACTAACAAAGACGCTACGCCTTCGAACCCCGTTTCCGCCAACCACCAACCAGGTCGCCAAAAAAGGCGGTTCTCCGGCCTGACACCGCGGCGCCACCTACCATGGTGCGGTGACGACGAGCGCTGTTTTGTGGAGCGACTATCTGTGCCCCTGGTGCTATCTGGGCCGGGCCACGACCCGGCTGATCCGCGAGCTGGACCTAGAGGTGCGGATCCGCCCCTACGAGCTGCATCCCAACCTGCCCCCAGCCGGCAAGCCGATACGGGGCGAGAGATCTGCCGTGTATCGCCACATCGCCACGGAGTGCGAGCAGATCGGCATGCCGTTTCGCATCCCTGACCACATCCCGAACAGTCGGCTCGCGCTCGAGACCGCATCGATCGTCGCGCATGATCATCCCCATCTGTTCGCCGCCGTGGACGACGCTCTCTTCGAGGCCTATTTCGTCGCAGGCCAAAGCCTGGCCGACCCCGCGGTCGTCAACTCGATCCTCGAAGCCGCAGGGCTACCCGTCAAGACGATTACAGAGAGCGTCGCGGCCGGACGGGGAACCGCGGAGATCGAGCGTTCCATGAGCGATGCCCGCTCGCTCGGCATCACCGCCGTGCCGTCCTGGTGGATCGACGATGTGTTCCTGCTCCCCGGAGTGCAAGATCCCGCGTCGGTGACCCGCTGGGTCACCAAGCTTCGCGACAAGAACCACACCAGCTGACCGGCCGAGCCGGCGCAGTCCACGCCGGTGGGCCGTGCTCGGCCCCAGTGCCAACAGCGCGGGGTCTCGAAACCGGACGTTCCCGATGGTTACCCTTCGGGGGGTGACCTCCTCGCCCCCCTCGGATCGCCCGGTGGCGACAAGCCGCGACACGTCTTCTCCCGACCCAGACCCTGGCTCTCCCGACCTTGGCCTTGGCTCCGACGAAGGGGCCTTCCGCGCTGTCGGACCGAGCACGCTCGGCCCGAACGCCTGGCTGGTCGACGAGATGCACAATCAGTTCTTGGTCGACCCGTCGTCGGTCAGTGCCAGTTGGCAGGAGTTCTTCGCCGACTATCCCCAACCGGTCGCCGGCGGAGCTCGACATCTGGCCCCGGCACCAGTCCACAATCCGCCAAGCGCTCCGGCACCGCCGATCGCACATTCCGGGCCGACACCGCAGGGCACCGACACCGTTGACCGACCGGTCGATCGAGATGCTCCTGGCCAGGCCATTCGTGGCGTGGGCGCCAGGATCGTTTCCAACATGGAGGCCAGCCTCGAGGTCCCCACAGCGACCAGCTTTCGACAGGTTCCCGCCAAGCTGCTCGAGGTCAACCGAGCGATCATCAACGGCTACCTCGGCCGCACGACCGGGGGCAAGGTCAGCTTCACCCATCTGATCGGCTACGCGCTCGTGCGGGCCATCGCTGATCATCTACCCGTCATGAACCGCTCGTTCACCCGTGATGACGAGGGCAAGCCACGAGTGGTCCATCACGACACCATCGGGCTGGGGATCGCAGTCGATCTCGAAAAACGCGACGGCTCCCGCAGCCTCGTCGTCCCGGTCATCGCCAACGCGGACAAGGCGGATTTCGCCACGTTCGTCACCGCCTACGAGGATCTTGTACGGAAGGTGAGAACGAACAAGCTCTCACCCGACGACATGGTTGGCGCGACGGTTTCGCTCACCAATCCCGGCACGATCGGCACCAGCCAATCGGTGCCCCGACTGATGCCGGGCCAAGGTCTGATCGTCGGCGTCGGCTCGCTCGCCTATCCGCCCGAATATCACGGCGCCGATCCGTCGACCCTCGCCGAATTGGGTTTGTCCAAGATCGTCACCATCTCGTCCACCTACGACCATCGCATCATCCAGGGCGCTGAGTCGGGCATGTTCCTGGCGAAGGTTCACGGCATGTTGCTCGGTGGGGAGGATTTCTATGAGGAGATCTTCGCTGCCGTTGGGGTGCCCTACACGGCGGTCGAATGGCAGACCGACGCCCGGTCGGCCGACAGTCCGGACGCGGTGCTCGAAAAGCAGGTGCAGGTCAGTGCCCTCGTCAACATGTACCGGGTTCGAGGCCACCTCATCGCCGACCTCGATCCGCTCGCGGCGGATCCGCCCGAAACCCACCCGGACCTGATGCCCGAGACCTACGGACTCACGATCTGGGACCTGGACCGGGAGTTCCTCACCGGCGGATTCGCCGGAATGTCCGCGCCGGTGGCCGGTCGGAGCCGCATGAAGCTCGACACCCTTGTCGGCGTGCTTCGCGACGCCTACGCCAGGACGGTAGGCATCGAGTACATGCACATCCAGGAGCCGGTCGAGAAACGTTGGATCCAGGAACACGTCGAGGGTGCCGACACCGGGATCACCACCGACGAGCAGCGCCATGTCCTCGACCGGCTCAACGCGGCCGAAGCCTTGGAGAAGTTCCTCGGAACCAAGTATCTCGGCCAGAAGCGATTCGGCATCGAAGGCGCCGAAAGCGCGATCCCGTTACTCGACTCCGTCCTCGGAGCTGCCGCCGACGACGGAATGGACCGGGCCATCATCGGGATGGCCCACCGTGGTCGACTGAACGTCCTCGTCAACATCGTCGGTAAGTCCTACGGCCAGCTGTTCCGAGAGTTTGAAGGCATGGTCTCGGCGACCACCACGGAGGGGTCGGGCGATGTCAAATATCACCTGGGCCAACGGGGCGTCTTCACCTCCCGACAAGGACGATCTCTCGATGTGGAGCTGGCGGCCAATCCCTCGCACCTCGAGGCCGTCGACCCCGTCGTCGTAGGGATGGCAAGAGCCGAGGGTGACCCGTTCGGGGCCGATCGCGCCGACCACATCCTCCCGGTGCTCCTCCACGGTGACGCGGCGTTCGCCGGTCAAGGGGTGGTGGCCGAGACCCTGAACCTGTCGATGATCGACGGCTACGAGGTTGGTGGCACCATCCACCTGATCATCAATAACCAGCTTGGCTTCACCACCGCGCCGCATTCGGCCCGGTCCTCGGAGTATCCGACCGACGTGGCCAAAATGGTTCAGGTCCCCATCTTCCATGTCAACGGCGACGACCCCGAAGCGTGTGTGCGGGTCGCCCGGCTCGCCTTCGCATACCGGAAACGGTTCCGCAAGGACGTCGTCATCGACATGGTGGGCTACCGGCGTCACGGCCACAACGAGGGAGACGATCCGAGCTACACCCAGCCGCTCATGTACCGCAAGATCGACGTCCGCCGGTCGGTGCGCAAGATCTACACCGAGCTGCTCGTGCGCCGCGGCGACATCTCGCTCGACGAAGCTGAACACGCGCTCGACGACTTCGCGATCCGTCTCCAGACCGCGCTCGACGAAACGCGCAGCGACACGCCCGAACCCGAGATCAAAGCCCGGCCGGCATCCACTCGGGTCAGAACGCTTCCGTCGACGGATACGTCGGTACCCCTTTCCGCGCTCCAACGCATCGACCGTGCCCTCGCTCAGCTGCCCGACGGCTTTGTCGTGCACCCGAAACTCGCACGACAGTTCGCGACCCGCGCCGAGATGGCGGCGGGCGGCGAGGTCGATTGGGCCTTGGGCGAGGCGTACGCACTCGGCTCGATCCTCGCCGACGGCACCTCGATCCGACTCACTGGACAGGACACTCGACGAGGCACGTTCTCGCACCGCCATTCGACTCTGTTCTCCCACACCACCGGCGCCGAGTACACACCGCTCAGCTCGCTCGCCGGGGACGGGACGAGATTGGCCATACACGATTCGCTGCTATCGGAGTACGCCGCCCTCGGCTTCGAGTACGGCTACTCGGTGGCCAGCCCCGAAACCCTCGTGATCTGGGAAGCTCAGTTCGGTGACTTCATCAACGGCGCGCAGATCATCATCGACCAGTTCATCGTGGCCGCCGAAGACAAGTGGCAACAGCGGTCCGGGCTGGTGTTGTTGTTGCCCCACGGCTACGAGGGCCAGGGCCCCGAACACTCCTCGGCTCGCATCGAACGGTTCCTGATCCTGGCCGCCGAGGACAACATCGCGGTGGTCAACGCCACCACCACCGCACAATTCTTCCATCTGCTGCGTCGTCAGAGTCGGCTCGGGAACCTGAGACGCCCACTCGTCGTCTTCGCCCCGAAGTCGCTCCTGCGCTCACCGTTCAGCCGCTCGCCCATCCAGGCGTTCACCGCTGGTGGGTTCTCCGAGCTGCTCGACGACCCTGGAGAGTTTGACGAATCGGTCGGCCGTATCGTGTTCTGCAGTGGGAAGATCGCCGCGGACGCTATCGCCGAACGCGACGCGAAGGGCCATGACGCGGCGGTGGTCCGGGTGGAGCAGCTCTATCCATGGCCGGACGCACAGGTACAAGCGATGATCGAGAAGTACGCCTTTGCCGACACGATCATCTGGCTCCAGGAGGAACCCGAGAACATGGGTCCGTGGAGCTTCGTGCGCCCCCGCCTGGCCCCGTTCGAACACACCCACCGTGTCGACCATGTCTGTCGCCCCGAATCGGGCAGCCCCGCGAGCGGAAGCCACCGGGTCCATCTCCAGGAACAACGCCAACTCCTCGACCTCGCTTTCGGTGTCTGAGCGCAGAGGCCCACGGCCTCACTCAGGACAGACGAGCGATTGGGCGACATTGGCTCCCTTCCACTCGGCCTCTACCATCCGGAAATGATTCGAGCAGTGCTCTTCGACTTCGGTGGCGTGATCACGACCAGTCCCTTCGACGCGTTCGCCGCGTATGAACAGGCGAACGGTCATCCGGAAGGCATCATCAGAACGATCAACTCGACCAATCCGGACACCAACGCCTGGTCCAAGCTCGAGCGCAGCGATGTCGATCACGCAGGGTTCGCCGAGCTGTTCGGAGCCGAGGCCCGTGCGCTCGGCCACGACATCGACGGGAACGACGTCCTCGGGCTCCTCGGAGGCGAGGTACGACCGGCGATGGCCGAGGTTGTGAAGCGGTGCGCGGCCCGGCTGATCACTGCTTGTCTCACCAATAACTTCAACGCCGCCGACGGCGAGCGGTCCGGCACCGACCCCGCCGATGACCACCGGGCCGCCGAGGTTCGCCGGGTGATGGCCATGTTCGACGAGGTGATCGAATCCCGGAAGGTCGGCGTCCGCAAGCCCGAGCCCCGCTTCTATCAGCTGGCCTGCGAGAAGCTGGCCATCGAGCCGGACGAGGCCGTGTTCCTCGACGATCTCGGCATCAACTTGAAACCGGCCCGAGCGATGGGCATGACCACCATCAAGGTGACCAGCGCAGAGCAAGCGATCACCGATCTGGAGGAGGTCGTAGGCTTCGCGCTCACCTAGGTCACCGGCCCTCGAACTCCGGCGATCGCTTCTCGAGGAAGCTGGCGAGACCTTCGCGGAAGTCTTTGGTCCCGAACAGGGGGAGCAGGGCCAGATACTGGCGTTGGACATGATCTTCCAGGCCTTCGGTCATGGCGTGACGCATCAGGCGTTTCGAGGCTCGGACCGCGAGCGGTGCGTTGGCGGCGACCTGGTCGGCCAACACACGGGTAACTCCGACCAGCTCGTCGCCGGGCACCACCTGGCTGACCAGTCCGAAATCCAATGCTTCGGTCGCGGTCAGGGTGCGGGCGGTGAACAACAGCTCGGCGGCCTTGGACCAGCCCACGATGCGAGGCAACAGCCAGGTGCCCCCGCTCTCGGGAACCAGCCCGCGAGCGGTGTACGCCGCTGACAGCTTGGCGGTGTCCGCGGCGATACGGAGATCACAGCCCAGGGCGAGGTCCATGCCGTAGCCCGCGGCGCCGCCGTTGAGCGCAGCGATCGTGGGCGTGTCGATCTTGTGCAGCACGACCGGCGGCGCGTCGCGCAGATCGAACTCGCCGGTGGGCCGGGCACTGGTATCGCCGCCGATTCCCTTCCCCGACGCCGCCGCGCCCACGTCGAGACCCGCACACCAAGCCCGTCCCTTGCCAGTGATCACGATCACGCGCGCGTTGTCATCGGCATCGGCTTCGAGCAGACGCTCGGAGAGCGCGGCGAGCATCCGCATGGTGATGGTGTTCATGCGCTCCGGTCGGTTGAACGTGATGGTGGCGATATGATCATCCACCTCATAGAGCAGCTCATCGGTCATGGCCAGCCACGATACTCAGAGTGGGCGCCGTCGATAGTGTGGCGGTCTCACCGCTCTCACCTTCTCCGCCGGGCGGCCCGGTCAGCTGTGGCACGATCTGGGTCATGAGTGTCGACATCGCAGTGGACCTTGATTCGGCCTGTGGGTCCGAGCCGTCGTCGGCCTGTCGGTTCTTGTTCGAGGTCAGCGGCGACGAGACGGTCGCCCGGCTCGGCGAGTGGCTGGTCGTCCGCCCCTTGACGATTCTCATCATCGTGGCCGTAGCCTGGCTGGCTCGCCGGGTCGCCCACCGGGCCATCGCCAACCTGGCGACCGACATCGTCGAGCATCGTGCGGAACGCAAGCGGGCCCAGCTCACCGGATCTGTCGAGCCCCTCGACGGGGACGGTGAGCCCAACACCCGCCTCGCCGAGCTGTTGGCTCGCGACGATCGCTCCCTGCAACGCACCGAGACGATGCAGCATCTGCTGCGCAGCCTGACGACGACGGTCGTGATCACGATTTCTACGCTGCTGATCTTCGGGGAGCTGGGCATCAGCCTCGGCCCTCTCATCGCCGGCGCCGGCGTGGTGGGCGTCGCCCTTGGGTTCGGGGCCCAATTCCTGGTTCGCGACCTCATCGCCGGGGTGTTCTTGTTGATCGAGGACCAGTTCGGTCAGGGAGACATCGTCGACGTAGGCGAGGTGACCGGAACTGTCGAGCGGGTCGGGCTGAGAATCACCACCATCAGGGACATCTCCGGGACACTGTGGTTCGTGCCCAATGGCGAGATCAGTCGGGTCGGAAACATGTCCCAGCTGTGGGCCCGGGTCATTCTCGACATCGAGGTGGCCTACGACACCGACATCGGCCGGGCGATCGAGGTCATCGCCGAGGTCGCCGACGAGCTCCGCAGTGAAGCACGCGAGGATGCCACAATCATCGACGCTCCCGAGGTGTGGGGCGTAGAGAGCCTTGGTTCATCGGCCATCGCGATCCGGCTGGCGGTCAAGACCGAACCCTCAGAGCAGTTCGGCACGGCTCGCCTGTTGCGCCGTGGCATCAAGGAGGCATTCGACCGCGACGGTATCGAGATCCCCTACCCCCAACAGGTCGTCCACCTCCGTGATGGGCCGACGACCTGAATCGACAACCTGGACCGACAGCCCCTCAGCCCGGATCGAGCCCGGCGCGAGCGAGCAGGTCGTCGACGCGGGCCATGTCGAAGCCGACGACCACCTCGTCGCCGACGACGAGCACCGGCGTGGTGCGGATGTCGCGGGACTCGAGGAAGTCGGCCGCGTCCTCGTCCATCATGGGATCCTTCACCGCGAAGGCCACGCCCCGCGCCGACAGGTGCGCTTTCAGCCGCTCACACGGCGCACAGAACACCGTCGAGTAGACGACAACGTCGCCAGAGCTCACGACGAGGAGCCCTCGTTCTGGACGCGAGTCTTCTGCTTGCGAGCGATCCAATTGTCGTAGGCCTCACCTTCGAGGAAGGGTTGGTCCTCGGTGAAGATCAACTCCTTCCAGCGGGTGTCCTCGCTCCACACCATCGGCGCGGCAACCGTCGTGCGGGGCTCGGTCGCGGTCTCGAGCAGCTCGAGACCCATGGCGAGCACGGCGTGCTGTTCGGCCGGGTCGAAGGGGCGCCCACAGGGGTTCCCAAGGGGGTAATCCACGAACGCGAAGCGCGGCACGCCACAGTTTTCGACGATGTCGCGAGCGGCGCCGAACACGACGGTCGGGATGCCGTTGGCCTCGAGATGGCGGGCGACCAGACTCACGGTCTGGTGACAGACCGGTCAAACCGGGGTGAGCACCGCCACGTCGACCCCGTCCGCTCGACAGCGGGCCAGCACCTCGGGGGCGTCGGTCTCGGTCGTCTTGCGGTGGCTGTAGGCCGTGTACACCCCGTGGGAGCGATCGGCCAACGAACCGATCCTGCCCTGCTCGACCAGCTCGTGTAGTCGGGTGATCGGGAAGTAGCTGTCGGTGTCGTCGAGCGTGGTCGCCACCTGGTCGTAGTGCTCCTGGCGACTGAAGTAGAGGGCCGGATCGGTGTCGCTGGGCAGCGAATACACGTTGCCGACGCGATCCTCGTGGCGCCGGTCGCGACCTCCATCGGCGGCGCGGATGGCGATGTCGCTCGTCGACACGAGCCCGACGCGACACTCGGCCAAGGGCTTGGTCAGCGATGTGAACGGCACATCGTCGAACGTCGCCCACTCGTAGGGCTTCTCGTATCCCTGGCCCAGGTAGTACTCACGCGTACGATCGATGTAGCGCACATGGCTCATGGAAATCCCCCTGCTCGTCACCATCAACTTACCCGACGCCCCCGGACGCCATCTTGCATGAGCCGGTCGGTACAGTGAGCGGGATGGTCGGGGAGGGCACGATCGAGGACAAGCGCAGGGTGCTGTTCTTGTCGTACGCCCACGAGGACCGGGATCTGTGCGGGCGGGTGGCCAAGCACGTGACCCGGCGGGCCGAACACCTGGGTTACCGCGTGTGGTGGGACGAGGCGCTCAAGCCGGGACATCGGTGGAAACAGCAGATCGACCTGGAGCTGGATCGAGCGGGCGCAGCCATCGTGCTCGTCAGTCAGGACGCCCTCGACTCGGACTTCGTGCTCCCCGAAGAGATCAGCTACCTACAAGAGCGCGATGTGCCCGTGGCGCCGCTGCTGGCTCGGGCCTGCGACTGGGACCTCGTTCCCGAGATCAAGCCTCAGCACTTTCTCCATCCACCGGAGACCGGGTTGGTCGGGATGCCTGGGCATGCCCAAGAAGAGATCCTGACCATCATCTCCCGCGGACTCGGTGACTGGCTGCCGGAGTGTGATTCGGTGTCTTCGGACGGCACCGCGCAACGCGACATGGGTGGCGAACGAGAGACCCATCCCGGGCTCGAGGTGGCGGCCAAGCCAGGCGTAACTGCACCGTCGGTGCCCGATCTCCCCGAGGGCTTCCAGGCACGCGACGAAGAGCTCGAGCGGTTCCGCACCGCCCTGCTGGGCGAGGGGCCGGGCGCGGCCGGGTTGACCGGCGAGGCCCGCTACGGGCTCCACGGTGACGGTGGTACGGGCAAGAGCGTGCTGGCGATCGCCCTGGCCCGCGACGAGCTGGTGCGGCGGGCGTTCCCCGATGGGGTGCACTGGGTCGAGGTGGGCGACAAACCCAACCTGGCCGCCCTGCAGATCGAGTTGGCCGAGGCGCTCGGCGTCGATGTGGGCGAAGACACCAACAACTCGGCCCGACGCAAGCGCCTGAGCGAGGCCCTCGACCAACAGCGGGTGCTCGTCGTCGTCGACGATGTGTGGAACGGCGATGCGGTGGCCGCCTTCGACCTGGCGGGCCCGACCTCGCGCGTGCTCTACACCACCCGCAACGCCCGGCTGCTCGCCACCGACGGCCACCCGGCCACACCTCTGTTCGTCGACCGACTCGATGACGGCCAGGCGCTCAGCTTCCTCGCCCACGCCACGGGTGTCGACGACGCCGCCGAGCTGTCGGCCGCGGCGCGCCGGGTGGCCGACGCGACCGAAGGGGTCATCCTCGCCCTGCGGTTGGCCGCAGGTGCTCATCACCACGGCATGGACTGGGACGAGCTGGACCGGCGCTTCACCGAGTCGAGCCGGCTGTATCCCGGCGACGACGCCGGCAACCTGCGGGCCATGCGGGTCGCGCTCGAGGCCCTCTCGCTCGACGACGCCGAACGCTACCGAGATCTGGTCGTGTTCCCCGCCGACACCGCCGTGCCCGCGTCCACGATCGTGCGCTACTGGACCCATCTCGGGCATCCGGAGCCGAACGAGCTCCTCGGCCGCCTCGCCGAGGCGCGGCTGCTCGAGCTGGACCACGACCCGAGCGGATCGCGGGTGCGCTTCCACGACGATCAGCTCTTCTACCTGCAGTCCAACGCCACCGGCCAGAGCGAACGGCATGCCGAGCTGCTCGCCGCCCATCGGCCACCGGACGGATGGGCCGATCTGGACACCGACGAGCCCTACCTCTGGGATCACCTGGTCGGCCATCTCGACGGCGCCGGTCAGTATCAAGAAGCGACCGAACTGGCCACCGATCTCGGATGGCTCGTCCGCCGCTGGTCGCACGGTGGCTCAGCCAGGGCGCTGGCCGATCTGGACCATCTGGGCGAGATGACGGCGCCCGGACCGGCGCACGAGCGGGCCCGACGCCTCCACCGCCGGTTGCGGGCCTGCGCTCACCTCCTACCCGCGGCGGACGGTGAGGCGATGTTGGCCCAGACCATGGCCAGCCGCCTGACCGGTCTCGACATCGATCCCGCGCCGCTGGCCATGTTGCAGCATCAGGGTCGATGGCTGGTGCCCCGGACCGACCTCGGTGGTGTGTCCGATGCGCAGCTCGCCATCCTCACCGGCCACACCCACTCGGTGAACTCGGTGTGCGCGTTCACCGACCCCGCCGGCCACCCCCGCCTCGCCACCACCAGCCACGACAAGACCCTACGAATCTGGGACCCCACCCAACCCGAAAACCCGCCCCTCGTCCTCCGCCTGGGCGGAAGGCCTCGCTGCGTCGCGCCGGTCCGAAGGTCGTCGATCGTGGTCGGGGTCGACAACTGGGTCGCCGTTCTCGAGCTCGAACCCATTCCCTGACCGCGCGCCGAGCACGGGAACCAACCCGTCGCGGCGACCGCAAGATCACTCCGTCGGTCGGCATCCAAGGCATCGCCTGGCTCGGAACTGACCGCGCGGGTTCGCCTCTCCTCTCACCCCGAGATGTCGAAGAGTTCCCGCGCGTTGGCCCCGAGGAACCTTCCCCGCTGGGCGTCGGGGATCCCGGCGGCGTTGGCGTCCAGATCGAGGATGTAGCCCGCGGTGTGATCGGGGTGGGGGAAATCCGACGCCCACATGAACCGATCGCCGAAGCGCTCGACCAGATGGGGTATCGACTTCTCGTCGGGGTCACAGGACACCCAGACCCGCTCGCGCAGATAGTCACTCGGCCGGTTGGCCAGCTTGACGGACGCCCCGATGCCCGTGTGTTCGAACACGGCGTCCATCCGGTCCATGAAGTACGGGAGCCACGAGCCGCCCGACTCGAGGACGAGCACCTTCAGGTCGGGAAAACGATCGAACACGGTGAAGTCGAACATCGCCGTGAACTGTTGTCGCACGCCATCCGACGCGGTCACCATTGGCAACAGGCGCAGCTTGCGAACGCTGTCCCATTTGCCCATCCGGTCGCCCTTCACCGAGAACGGCTCGAAGGTCGGGTGGATGGCGAAGGGAATCCCGAGCTCCTGACAGGTGGCGAACACGGGGTCGTGATCGGGGTGGCCGAAGGGCCGACGGTCGTGGGTGAACGGTGCGACGAAACAGCCCTTCGCCCCGGCCGCCACCGCGCGCTCGATCTCGCGGGCCGATGCCTCGGGGAAGCTCATCGACACGTGCGCCGAGGCGACGAGCCGGCCGCCGCTGTCGCCACACCATTCGGTGATCCAGCGGTTGTACGCCTCGAGGTGGGCCATCGTCAGCGCCTCGTCGCGCACCTCCATCTCCCACAGGAGCCCGACCGTCGTGTAGATCACCGCCGCGTCGATGTTCTCGGCGTCGAGCAGGGTGAGCCGCTCGCCCACGTCCTGGCTGCCGAACGGGGCCATCGTGTCGTAGTCGCGGGCCGGGTCGAACTGGATGGCTCGCAGGTCGGTCGCGCCCATCGATCCGAGGGTCGACACCGCCCCCTTCGAGGAGAGATAGGGGCGCTTGCCGTCGATCACGAGCTGTTCGAGCCCATCGTCGTCGATCTCGAAGTGCAGGGCCCGGTCGCGGAACTTGGGATCGATGTAGTCGAGCCACAGGTCCTTGGGTTCGATGATGTGACCGTCGGCGTCGACGCCACCGCTAAATCGCGACGAGTGCACATCGTGCATCCGCTTCGTGTCGGTCGTGGTTTCGCTGTCTGACACAGCCGGTCCCCCTCGGTCGTCAACGGGTCGACGCCGGGCTCAGCGTCGCCGGCAAACCTAACCCGGCGCCGACGAACCCCGCCTGGGCACCGGTCGTCAGCCGACGACGGCCTCGGAGATGATGGCCCGTTCAAGGACGGCGAGATCGGCATCAACCGGTCGAACTTCTACGGCAGTTCAACCCGTCGAAGAGTTCGGTGTCACTCGATCTCGCCAACCCCGCCGGGCTCGCGCCCGAGCTCGATCGAACGGATCGGATCGACCAGATCGACCGGATGAATCCGGAACGCGACGAGGGTCGGCCGACCACCGAAACGGCCCGCGATTCCGTGATCACAACGTCTTGGCCGAGTACCGCTAGCGGTCAGCCCAATCCAGGAACCCCACATTGAGCTGTGGACACGCTACGGTGGTGGACGTTGTCTGACCGACGATGGACGCCCTGTTCCTGGAACGAGCGTGCCGATCATCGGAGACGACATCACCCCGGTCCTCGTCAAGATGGCGACTCCTTCAAGTGTTCTGGGACCGGGCCACGTTCCTCAATTGCAGGTCTCCCGTAGATTCGTGCCCAAAGACAAGTCCAGTGCCCACATCGTGGTCGACGGTTCCAACATTGCCACCGAAGGTCGGTCAGTACCGAGCCTTCAGCAACTGCGAGAAGCCGTGAAGGCCTTTAAGGCCGAAGGCCATGACGCCCAGATCACCACCGTCGTCGATGCCACGTTTGGTCATCGCATCAATTCCCGTGAGAGTCCCGCCTACGAAAAGGCCATTCTCTCCGGCGAGCTGATCACCCCGCCGGCAGGCGTCATCGGTCGCGGGGATGCATTCATCCTTGAGATCGCTGAACGCGCCGAGGCCACCGTGTTGTCGAACGACTCCTTCCAGGAGTTCCACGGCACCCATGACTGGCTCTTCGACGAAGGTCGACTGGTCGGTGGCAAGCCGGTGCCGGCCATCGGTTGGGTCTTCCTACCCAGGACCCCCGTACGCGGCCCGACAAGCCGACGAGCCGTTCGAGACGCCAAGCAGTCCAAGTCGGGCTCCTCTCGATCATCGGACCGCTCTCGAACAAAGTCGGCCTCACGCCCAGCCGGCCGCTCGCGAGCCGCCGCGCCAAAGACAGCCAAGGCAAAGAGCGCGGCGAAGCGCACCGAGCAGCCGGCGAAGAGGCAGACACCACTGAACGGAGCGATGCCTTTCATCGAGTTCGTGGGCAGCCATCCGATCGGCTCGGTCGTCGAGGGTGAAGTGGAATCGTTCGCCTCGCACGGCGCGTACATCTCGGCCTCGAACACGAAGTGCTATGTGCCGCTGAAGCTCCTCGCTGACCCCCCACCGACGAGCGCTCGAGAAATCCTGACCGTTGGCGATGTCCGCCGGTTCGTCGTGCACACCATCGATACGCCGCGCCGCGGCATCGATCTCATCCTGGTCGACGATCTCACCCAGGAGAACGCAAACGGGGGACCAACCGGAACCACGGCTCCGACCGAGCCGACTACCCCCGGCCCGAGCAACTCCCTCGGCGCTCCGAACCAAAGTACCGACCAGACGAAACAGGACGACAACATGGCAGCAGCAAACAAGGCGGCCCCGCGAAAGGCGGTCGCGAAGGCCAATACGGCAAGGGCGACCGCAGCTCGCCGTACTGCGGCCAAACGAACCCCGGCCAAGGTGCGGGCGGCAACGAAGAAGGCCCCGGCCACAAAGGCAGCTGCGACCGACGAGACCACGACCGTGAAGAAAGCACCCGCGGTCAAGAAGACCACCGCCGCCAAAAAAGCACCGGCAGCCAAGAAGACCACCGCGAAGAAGGCACCGGCGGCCAAGAAGACCGCGGCAGCGAAGAAAGCACCGGCAGCCAAGAAGACCACAGCAGCCAAGAAAGCACCGGTAGCGAAGAAGACCACGGCAGCGAAGAAAGCACCCGCCGCCAAGAAGACCACCGCCGCCAAGAAAGCACCCGCCGCCAAAAAGACACCGGTAGCCAAGAAGACCGCGGCAGCGAAGAAAGCACCGGCAGCCAAGAAGACCGCTGCAGCGAAGAAAGCACCCGCGGCCAAGAAGACCACCGCCAAGAAGACACCGGCAGCCAAGAAGACCACCGCCAAGAAGACACCGGCAGCCAAGAAAGCACCCGCGGCCAAGAAGACCACCGCCAAGAAAGCA
>Ga0316190_10000296_pt1 | contig 33840 bp, 35 predicted proteins | sample Eddworburrow2_MG_FD_204929 | JGI IMG/M metagenome (GOLD analysis project Ga0316190, IMG submission 204929) | Coastal sediment microbial communities from Maine, United States - Eddy worm burrow 2 | ecosystem: Environmental > Aquatic > Marine > Coastal > Sediment | place: USA: Maine | collected... | reverse complement strand
CGAGGCGCTGATGAACGGTGCGCCGGAAGACTTCATGGCTGCACTCACGCGCCGATTCGGACACCGGCTCGGCGCCTTCACGCTAGAGGGCAAGCCGCAGTCGTTCCCGCTCGTTTTTCAAATGGCGCGCGCCTTTATCGGCAACCGACTCGTGCTGGTAGGGGATGCCGCGCATGTGGTGCACCCGCTGGCTGGCCAGGGTCTGAATATCGGCTTCCGGGATGTGGCCGCTTTGGTTGAGACAATTGTCGATACGGCGCGGCTTGGGCTCGATGTTGGTTCGGCCACCAGCCTTGAGCGCTATCAACGATGGCGGCGCTTCGATGCCGCCTTCTCTGGTGCGGTCATGGATGGGATGAACAGGCTCTTCTCAAACGATAGCGCGCCGCTGCGCGCCATCCGTGATCTCGGTGTCGGGCTTGTCGACCGTGCCCCAAGCCTGAAACGATTTTTGGTGCGTGAGGCAGCCGGTGCCACCGGCGACGTGCCACGCTTGATGAAGGGCGAGGCCCTCTAGCCCGCGGAAGGACGCCCCCTTTCGATGCCGCAGCCCTTCGTCACCCGATTCGCACCCTCGCCGACGGGTCTCCTCCATCTCGGCCATGCTTTTTCCGCGTTGACCGCATGGGACGCCGCCGATCGAGCCGGGGGCACCTGTCTTCTGCGCATTGAGGACATCGATGCCGCGCGCGTGCGACCGCAATATGAGGCGGCGATCTACGAAGATCTGGCTTGGCTTGGATTAAGTTGGCCCGAACCCGTCATGCGGCAGTCGGAACGGCGCAACGCCTATGCCGTGGCGCTCGAGAAACTTGGTGGCCTTGGTCTCACCTATCCGTGCCGCTGTACGCGCGCCGATATTCGGGCGGCCCTCGCCGCCCCTCAGGAAACAGTGCCTCAAGAGTTCGTGCCGGCCGAGGCAGCGGCGCAAGCGGCCCGTAGCCAACCATTCGGTCCGGTCTACCCCGGCACGTGCCGGGGTCGCAGGCTCGCCGATAGTGGGCCAGGCGATGCGATCCGGCTTGACCTCAGCCGAGCCTTGGACCACCTTAACCGACAGGCACTCACCTGGTGTGAGACGGGTCCGGCAAGGCCGGGCGCGCACATGCTCGACCCAGACACAATGCTGCAGCAGGTCGGCGATGTGGTTCTGGCGCGCAAGGATATCGGCGCGGCGGCCTATCACCTCTCCGTCGTCGTCGACGATGCCGCCCAAGGCATCACGCATATCATTCGTGGCGAGGATCTCTGTGAGGCAACACCCATCCACCGTCTGCTGCAGGCACTACTGGACCTGCCAGTACCGGTCTGGCATCACCACGCGCTTGTTCGCGACGAGGCCGGCAAACGTCTTGCTAAACGCGACGACGCACGTGCGATCCGCACTTGCCGGGAGGCAGGGCAAACGCCGCACGACATTCGTCAAATGCTCTGTATAGGGACGAGCTAACGCTTCATGTTTCGCAGCTCCGCCGCGCGATCAGGACCCGTCGAGAGTACGGGCTTCCTCTGGCAGCATGATCGGAATGCCGTCACGAATAGGAAAGGCAAGCCCTGCCGCACGGCTGATCAGCTCTTGGCGCTCCGCATCGTAGTCGAGAGACGTTTTAGTCAGTGGGCAGACCAAAATCTCCAACAGTTTGGGATCGACGCCTCCACCTTTCGGATCACGTCCCGTATCTGAGTCTGTCATTGTAGAGAAGTCCCCGAACTATCGTCTCTCGCCGCAAGCTCCATTTCCGCAAGAGCCACCAAAGCATCCGCGCGCTCTCTGAGGCAACTTGCCTCAAGAAGGGCCTGCTTTTCCTCAGGACCGTATGGGGAGAGGATCGCAAGAGTGTTTACAAGCTGCTCGTTCGGCGCGGCGTTGATGCGCTCCCAATCGGCATTCAGTCCATTGGCTTCAAGGTAGCGGCGCAATGTCTCCAAAAGAGACACGCGATCAACATCGTCCTCACCGAGATCTCTGACAAAATCATCTGTATACGGAGAAAAACCGACGTTGCAGAGGCGATACGGCGCCTCCGATGGTTTCTCACTCTTAATGACAAAGCGCGCAATGCCCGACAACGTAATCACGAGTGGGCCATCGTCCGTTTCGTTGAACGCAACAATGCGTCCCGCGCAACCGACATTGCGCAATCCAAAATCCTTGCCAACAGGAGACTCCGCCGTCCCGTTCTCGGCGCTTGGCTGCACGACGCCGATCAACCGGTCGTGTGCGAGCGCGTAGTCGACGAGTTTCAGATAGCGCGGCTCGAAGACGTTGAGCGTCAGCGATGCGCGCGGCAGCAGAATGGCGCTCTGCAAAGGAAACACCGGCATGAGGCTCGGAACTGCATCAGGGCTCCCATAGTGCGTGGTCACGAAACGAGGCTCCTTGCGTCGATTAGGCGAACAGCAAGGACGAGAGCTTCTGGCGTCCCGAAACTGTCGCCGGGTCGGTGGACCCCCAGGCCTCGAAAAATTGAACGAGTTGTTTGCGCGCCGCATCGTCGTTCCAGGTCCGGTTCTTGGCAACGATCGTGAGCAGGGCCTCCAGCGCCCCGTCGCGGTCTCCGCTCGCATTCAAAGCAAGGGCAAGATCGAAGCGGGCTTGGGGGTCATTTGGGTTCTCGTCGGCCTTTGCCCGCGCGGCCTCAACATCGCCGGCATCGTCTGACTTGCGTGCAAGCCCTAGAGCTGCTCGGGCGCCTGCGATCGGTGCGCTGTCCGCCTTGGCTGGGGGCGCGAGCGCCAGCGTTTGCTCGGCGCGGTCCAGATCGCGGGTCTTGATGTAGCATTTCGTCAGGCCTCCGAGCGCGTCCATGTTTTCGGGGTCGCCCTGAAGTATTTCGCCGAAGACTTGCGCCGCTGCGTTGACATCACCGGCCTCGAGGGCCGCTTCCGCGGTCTCGACCTCCGCCGCGGCCCCGACGGTCTCGCCCACCAAGCGCGCAATGAATGCATTGATCTGAGATTCTGGAAGCGCGCCCATGAAGCCATCCACGGGCTGCCCATCCTTGAAGGCAAAGACGGCTGGAATGGATTGGACACCCATCTGGCCGGGAACTTCTGGATGATCGTCGATGTTCATCTTCACCAGATGGACGGCGCCTTTGGCTGCGCGTACGACTTTCTCAAGGACGGGCGTCAGCTGTTTACATGGGCCGCACCAGGGTGCCCAGAAATCGACCAGGACGGGGCGCTCGCGCGAGGCCTCCACGACATCGCGCATGAAATCCTGGGTGGTGGTGTTCTTGATTGCCTCAGTGCCGGGCGCATCCTCGCCGCCCCCGCCGAGGATCGGGGTCTCCATACTCATTCTCGCATCCGTAGGCGGCATGTATTGGGGAGCTTCGGAAGGCGCCGCTCTTCACCTCAAAGATGGGACCTATGAGGGCATTTGGCAACCTTGAGCGGTGTGGGGTCAAAGCGCTCTCATTGGAGTGGCAGAATCCGTGGGTCATGCCCGCAGGCTTGCATAAAGCGGAGCAGATCCCCGGTTGCGAGCCTGGTCGTTGCACGATTGACGAGCGGATGGCAATTCACCTCATCGAATTGCATCAAGGTCTCGTCTACCACGACAGCGGCGAGTTCCCTGGCGCCCGCATGCATCAGGGCAAATGCCGTGACCGAGCCTGGCGCGACGCCCAAAACGGCCTTCATCTGCTGCGGTTTACCGAAGCTCAGCCGGCCAAAGCCCAGCCGTTTGGCGAGCGCCTTGAGATCGACCTCGGTGTCGTCCTTGGTGATGACCAGCGCCAACCGGCCAGCCTTGTCCCGCAAAAAGAGGTTCTTCGTGTGCGCGCCGGGGCCGGGAATGGAGCCGCGCAGGGCGCGCGACTGCTCCACCGTGAACATGGGCTCGTGTTCGATTGTTTCGCAGGCGATCCCGAGCTGTTCAAGCCGGACAAAGAGCAGGGCGGATGCTAATTCCATTGCGTTCGGCCCATAGTTCCGCTAATGGGAGCCCCTCGGCGGGGCCACATTGGTTCAGTTCGTTTAGTGCCGGACTTGAGTAGACAGTCCCATCGCGATCGACTACAAGGCCACGACGTGGCAAATGACCACCTAGAGACTTGAAATTCAAGACTGTTCGGTGGTTTGGAGTGCGGGTGTAGCTCAGGGGTAGAGCACAACCTTGCCAAGGTTGGGGTCGTGGGTTCGAATCCCATCGCCCGCTCCAATTTTCTGAAAACTCAATCAGTGACATAGCTGAGCATCGGCTTGCGCGCGAAATCGTGCGTGGCGCGGAATTGGTGCGTAATACGTTCCCCAGTTGTTCAGCGGGTGTGTTGGAACACAGCCCTGCCGCTTCCAAGAAGGAGGCGGCGTGATGGCCAACTACGGAACTCAAAGCTCCAAGCCCATCGACAAAAACTTGGACGTTCTCGGACCGTCCCGAGAACAGAATCCTGGCGGTTCTGTAGGCGCGGTAGGTTCGAAAGCCGATCCCCTAGTCTCTATTAGATGTGACCCCGCTGCAGCCTCCACTCTCAAGCCCGAGCACACCCATCGTCCGCGCTACCGAGACGGCGGCACCAGATTCATTCCAGTTCCGCAGGCCGCGAACCTCATGGAGGCCCTGCGGTTTGCGAGATCAATTGACCGAGCCCCCTGGTGGCCCATCTCACGATCCACTGGGGCGTGACGGAGGCCGGCGACGATCCTGATGCGAAGCGCTTCGCCAGAGTCCGTGAAGGCTTGCACAAGTGGTTTAAGCGTCGCGACATTGAGTTCACCGGTGCGTGGGCGCGTGAACGTCCAGGCGGTGACGCCGAGCACTGCCATCTGCTCTTTCATCTCCCCGCCGCGCACCAGCAAGGACCAAAATTGCATGCGGTGGAAGCGGCTGCCCTTCGCCTCGTCGGCCTGCATGGCGGAGGTATCTGGGGTGATGGCGCGATCAAACTCGTCATCTGGCCCAGCCCTGACGGCCTCTACCTCCTAAAGGGTGGAGGTCCAAAGGTCTGGAAGCAGTTCCGGCTTCGAAAGGAGCATCGCCGCCAGCAGGGCATCATTCACGGCAAGCGCTGCGGCACTACGCAGAACATTGGGTCAGCCGCCCGGCGTCAGATCGCGGAAGCGCATGCGTATGAGCTTGAGCTAGACGAGCGGGCCCAACGCCTTCGAATGGAGGTGGGGTGATGCCTAGTTGCCAGCACTGCGGAACGGATCTCCCATCAAAACAGCGTGGCAGGCCGATCAAGTTCTGCTCTGATCGTTGCCGGAAAGCGGCAAGTCGGGAGGGGCTGAATTTACGGACAAAAAGGCAAGTCCTGACCGATAGCACCGGACTGCAAAATCGTCTGAAAAAAAGCACACAAAAACATAGAGTTGCGTGTCCGGAAATTGAGTTCTCAGAAAACAAACCCCTCCGCTTTGAACGGGTCAACGAAGTGACGTGGAAACTCACCGACGGAACCCATACCGACGTGCCAGCGTCACACGGCCAATGGGGTGGCTATCGCACCGCGAAGGCCGAGGCATGCGTCATGGAGGTTGGCCCTAATCAGCGGGCTGCACGATGCGGTGACATGGCCAGCGACCCACTACCCTTGGCGCAAGCAAAGAAGGCCGCTCAGCGGATGGTTGCCTCCGGCTTGCACGACTATCGCGTGACCGACTTCGGAGCGCCGGACCTCAACAACCTTGCCGTCCAATGCGACGAGCTCGATGTGATCACGAGAGAGTGGGAGGAATAGGGACCCGTATCTTGTGACCCCCCTGGGTGCCTTGCGGCTCATTACCCTGTAGCTAAGTCTACTTGCACCATCATGACGTCAATGCGCCGCGCGTCATCGAAGGTAAGCACGCCTGCCTAGCAGGAGATTGAACCATCACTATCAGCGGAGCAATTTTCGGTTACTCTTCTGGCGATGTTACGGATCGTACTTGAAAGGTCACTGCCCTTCAGGTTCGAATAATCCATGGACTTGACGATACTTTCGACTGCTTCGCGAAAGTCATCCACGCGCTCCAACTGGCCCCGTTTCGTGCCCGCCACTTGGGCATGGGCATGCCTTGTAAGCGACGCGTCAACTTCTTGCGCGATATCATTGGCTGCGTAGCCAAGCAGAAACACGAGCGCTACTTTCATCAGCGTAATTTTCATGACCTACTCCCTCGGCAAGCTAAGAAGTCCCGGCAGCTTAGCAACATTCACGGCGATGCGCCGCGCTTCATCGAAACTCAGCACCTTGGCATAGCAGCCTGAGGTCATGCGCCAAGGTTGTGAGGGGAGGCCCAGCGGCTACTCTTTGCCGAGGACAAGCGTCCAGTAGGCTTGCCGATCTTGGGTCTGCACCATTCCCACTCCGGCGGCGGTTACATTTGGGCGCAACAGGTTTCGCCGGTGTCCACGACTTCTCTTCCAGTAATACATGACGTCACAGCAACTGCCCTTGGCAAAGGCGGTGCTTTGCCAAAGCGTGCGGGCCCTGGCGCCTACGGCATCTGGGGCCAAAGCGATGGCAACAACAGCAACGTCACCATTCACAACGCGGGCACAGCGACGGCCCGTGGTGCGGTTGGCTACGGCATCTGGGTCTTCACCGGGGGCAAAAACAGTAACATTTTGATCGAGAACTCCGGCTCGGTGTTTGGCAGCACCGCTGGCATCGTCGTGAATCCTGATACTTTTGCCTACGGCGTGGCTGCCGACAACCCCACCACGATCATCAACACGGGCGACATCTCGGCCGGCTCTCACTTCGCGATCGACGTTGACGGGCCGGGAACGACAAAAATCTATAACGCGAGCCTCATCACAGGCTTTGTCGACCTGACCGAGCAGAACGATCTCTTCGTCAACCAGGCGGGCGGCACGGTTCAGGCGGCGACCATGGCCGGGCAGCGAGAGACCAGCAGCTTCCAAGGGCTTGAGACGTTCAAGAACGCCGGTCTGATCTCGATGATGGACGGACGTGAAGGCGACAGCTTCACCATCTCCAATACGCCTGGTGGTAAGGATCTGTCCTTCCAGGCTCAGTCGGGCTCAAGATTGGCCGTGGATGCCTTCCTTGGCGGTCCTGGCTCCAAGTCCGACATTTTCACCGTCGACGGCAATGTATCGGGCACAACCAAGGTCGCGGTGAACAACACCAATGCAGGGCTTGGTGTGTTCAATGCCAAGGGCATCCGGGTTGTAAACGTGACGGGTAAGACCCCGAGGGAGAGCAACTTTGTGCTTAAGGACGGGCCCATCGATACGGGGCTGTTCGATTACGACCTGTTCTTTACGCCCACCGGTAGCGGCCATTGGGACTTGAAAAGCTTCGCAGGCGCGAGAGCGTTTGCACTGCCGCAGCTTGTGACGGCGGCGCAGGATCTCTGGCACCAGACTTCGGCCACGTGGTTCGACCGCACGGCGGATCTTCGCGTTGTGCTGAACGGCGGCGGTGCACCGGCCTATGACGCGGGCACCAAGTCTTTGGGTGAGCCGGTGTCCGATGGTCTGACGCCTGGTGTGTGGATCAAGGGCGGCGGGTCGTGGCTTGATCGGGATGCCTCTGCCAAGACGACCGCCTATGGCCGGAACTACACCTTTGATCTCGATAATGAGCTTCAGACGATCGACCTGCAGGTCGGCATCGACATCGGGCAGCGGGATGTGCTGGGCTAAGGCGATGCGCTGGTGTTCGGTGTCCTTGGCGGCTTTGTGCACGGCAATCTCGACTACAGCTCGCTCGTGGATCAGTTCAACTTCTCAGGCGGTCAGGTTGGCGCCTATGCGACCTATCTAAACGGCGGGTTGTTCGTGGACACGCTGTTGAATTTGCATCTCTATGAGATCGACACACCCAACTTTGGCTTCCCCGACAGCCTCAATGCCAGCACGGTGGGCCTCCGGTCTGATGCAGGCTACCGCTTCGGATCATTCACCGGCGGGGGCGTTCGTCGAGCCTCTCGCCACCATTGAGGTGACCTGGGCCGATATCGACGGCTTCAATGTGGGCGGCAACGCTGTCTCCTTCGCAGACGATGCGAATGTCAGAGGCCGTCTCGGTGCCCGCACCGGCACCACCATGCAGGCCTGGGAAGGCACCATGATGGAGCCGTTCTTGATCGGCAGCCTCTGGGGCAATCTCAACGGCGACAACTCCGCCAAGCTGGTCTCCTCTGGCCGCACCTTCCAGTTCCAGGATGATCTGCAGGATGTCTGGGGCGAGGTCTCTGCCGGTGTGAACTTCTTCAACTTCTCTGAGACCACCTCCGTCTTCGCCAAGGTCGACTACACCTTCGGTGAGGACATCTCCGGCCTCGGCGGCAAGGCCGGCATGCGCGTCAGCTGGTAAGCGCGAGCGCAAGTTGTTGGCACTTAGCGGACGTTCTGATGCTGAAGTTTCATGCCCGGTTTTGGCTGTTAAGCAGACCCTCTAGCGTCTCCGGCCTCGCGTTCGCCTGAGTATTCTTTCTTTCTGTTCATGAACCTTGGTGAGAGTGGTGAGTGGACATAGCTTGGCTTGTGCGGCCAAGCCACGAACCTCGGAGCCAAGCGGAGCCGGGCGCATAGATGGATCGAGAGAACCTCAGTTGAGGGAGGCCGGGCTCAGGCGGTCGGCCTTTGCGTCCCGCTCCGTTCTGACGCGGGAACGCCGCTCGCTGATCCACCAGTTTCGCGGCTACCTGTCGGTTCGTTTGAACGAAAGCCTACTCCAGGAGCCTAGGCTCCTTTTTGCCAATGCCATTCGGTCCTTGTGACACAGGTGCTCGCGACTGCCTGGTTAGCGCCACGGCCTGTAACCCATTGTGGGCTGGCTATATTCAACCAGCCCCACCTACGAAGGTCGGCAGGCACTCAGCTCGGAAGTTGAATGAACCGATGCCGAAGTGATTTCAGTCACCCACTGGTCACGATCAGCCGCGTCATAAAGTGGAACGCGATTTGCCTTCCGAAAACGCGGACCGCCTCCGACGACAGCTAGTTTGGATAGAGTCGCGTAGGTGCGACGAATTCCGAGTCGCTCAAAGAGATACTCGGAAGCCTCGTGCCGATTCATTAAACGGTCTGGGATATTCATTTCCGATCCTCGCAATTAGAAGCGCGCTCGACCGGCAAACAAAAAAGGAGGCCGGTCGAAACCGGCCCCATAAGTAAGACACGACGAAATTCGGCGCCGTCAGCTTTGGTCCGAATTCAAAAACTCGCGGCACTCGATCAACCAGCCTTTTTTGGAGCGGGCCGTTAGCGCGGCGCCGCGGGCGCGAGCCGCAGCCTGTTGGCCGTGCCAATGACGTTGCCGCCCGGTCATAGCAAAAGCGCCGCATCCGACAATTCAGGGAATTGAGTCCGCCCGACTAGAACCGGAAGGAATTGCGTCGCTGAGAGGACCGGCGTGAATGGCGCGACCGCGAATACGTCTGACGGGTATAGGCCGGCGAGACTCGTCGTTGCGTCGATGTCACCCGCCGCTTTTTCGCACGTCGCTTCGGCGTCGTGCTCGCGCGCTGAACTTTGGCCGCCTTGCTCGTATCCCAAACGAGGAAGTCTGCGCCCTTCGGCAGCGCGGCCGAGTTGATCGCGGTATCGGCCACGATCAAAGAAGACCCCGGCGTCAGGCGCTCCGAGATCCTCTGGCGCACGTCCTCAGGGACTTCGATCCGGTCGAGCACAGCGTTCGCGCTTTCCTTGTCGTTCAAGCTGATGGCGGTCCAGTTCGCCTCGGTCGAGCCCGGCGCGAAATGCATCACCGTGAACAGATGTGTGCCGAGCGGTTTGTCGGGGTTGGCGAAATGGACTGGCACGGCGAACACGCTGGCGAATTTCTGACGCACAAAGAGTTGGCCCTGTGGGGGCTCCGTCTTTCCGGCAACGTCGTAGATCTTCTTCGTCACGTCGTCCGTGAACGCGCCGGTCACCGGCATGTCGTTGGCTTTCTGGAAGGCTTTCAGAGCCCGCACCGTTGCTGTACCGCGTGTGCCGTCGAAATTCTGAGGTGCCAAATAGCCCATGTCAGACAGCATGTGCTGGATATCGACCGTGCGGTCGCGCGCGGTGCGCCGGGTGATCAAAATGCGCAAGGGCTCCTGCGAGATCGGGTCGGCGGCCTGAACAGCGGCTGTGGCGGCACCGGCGGTCAGACGGGACATCATCACGGACGGCCGTTCGAGCGGGACAGGGGGATGATCGTTCACGCCGAGTAAGGACAGCGAGACCGAAAGGGGTTGGTGCTCGCGGGCGGCCAGGGTGGTGGCCGAAACGTTGAGTATGGGCCGCACATGATGGTCGGAGTCGTCTTGCGGTTCGGCATCGGCGACAGCCTCGGCATCCTGCGCTGGGTCGTCGGTCGGCTCGGCGATCCGGGCCTGGTGCTTAAGACGCTCTTGGTGCTTGAGACGATCCTCGTGTTTCATGACATCGTCGGAGGTGCCGACAGATGCGTGCGATTCGCCTGAAATCGTTCCGGTGTTTTCAACGATCCCCTGAGATTGGGAGTCCTCCGCTGGGAAGCCTTGGGCAGCCCTGCCAGCGAATGGCGCGGCGCTGGGGTCGATTGCGTGATCGTTGGTGTCCTCAAGGGACGCGGCTTTTGAGGGGCCTTGCGCGGCGGAGGTCGGAGAGATGGAGCCTGTGATCTCCCGGACAAGCGCGACGTTCGGCTCAGACGTGCCGAGCGGCGTTGCCCTCGGCGTGACCGCTTCGGCCTTTGCAAAGATCACAGAAGACCGCATCGCCTTACGCAGACCGGACTTGGCTGATCCAGAATGGCCCGACGCTGGATCAAGGCTCGACTTGCGCAGCGGTTCGGCTTTCGCCTTGTCCTGGCTCACAAGTTCCGGCGGCATGGGCGGCGGCAGAGGCTGGAAGAGCGCGCGATGGGAGATCGGCTTCGGGCGGACCATGCTATTTGCGACCACGACCTGCGCGCCGACACTCGTCATGGAGAACAGTTTGGGGGCAAAGGAATAAGGCAGCCGGATACAACCGTGCGAGGCCGGATAGCCTGGCACCACGCCGGCATGAAACGCCGTACCGGTCCAAGTCAGGCGCTGCATCCAAGGCATGGGCGCGCCATTGTAGAGGTTCGAATAGTGGCGTCGCCGTTTCTCCAGAATGCTGTAAACGCCGGCCTTGGTCGAATAGCCCCGCTTTCCGGTCGAAACGCTGGTGCTCGTGATCAGCGACATGCCCCGATAGACATGGGCCTTCTGGTTCCGCAGCGACACGACGATCGTCATCGGGTCGTTGGAATTGGCCTCTGCCGCTGCGTCGCCGTTTTCTGCAACGGCAGGCGCGATCGCCAGCGCCGCTGCAACCATCGCGGAGCTGGCAAAGATCGAGAAATTGAAAATTGTGTGCATCTTGGCGCCCGCCAGTTCATTGCCGGTCATACGCCTACGCAACACTGTACCTGCCCTCATGAGAGCCCCCAAAACGACTCACGAATCAGCCTAGAAGAGGCCTTATAGCTTGACTAGCAAAGCCTACTGATTACCTAACGCCTACGCTGGGTTGATCTGGCTCGCACCACGCGTAAGCGCTGTGGTAAAATGTTTGAAAGTCATGCACTTAGTGAGCGTGTGTTAGGCCGAATCGGTGGCCTCTGGAAGGGTTTTGATGCCTTCTTGGGGTGAGAAAGTTGGCAGGTGTTCCATTCTCGCAACAGTCCGGCGAGAGGACCGATGGGAGCCATCGCGCGCCATTGGCGGGAAACCGCTTGTCACCGGCCTGCGCTCTAACTACACGAGAGTTTGGTTCTGACTTAAGGCTCTGACTTTGGGCACTGACTTGTAAGGAGGACGTCATGCAGGCATCGGCGCGGATGTGGAGCAGGCATTTTGGCCGTGCAGGACTTCTCATGCTGGTCAGCCTTACTCTAGCGGGCTGTGGCATCAACCAGATCCCAACGCTCGACGAGCAGGCCAAGGCGGCATGGAGCCAGGTCCTGAACCAGTACCAGCGCCGGGCCGATCTCATCCCCAATCTGGTCGAGACCGTGAAAGGCTTCGCCGATCAGGAAAGCAAGGTGCTCACCGAGGTCGTCGAGGCGCGGGCGAAAGCCACCCAGATGCAGATTCCGAAGGACATCCTCACCAACAAAGAGGCCTTCGACAAATTTCAGAACGCTCAAAATAATCTGTCCGGTGCGCTGGGGCGGCTGCTCGTCGTCGTCGAGCGGTATCCTGACCTGAAATCGAACCAGAACTTCCTCGCCCTGCAGTCCCAGCTCGAGGGGACCGAGAACAGGATCGCCATCGCGCGGCGCGACTACATTACGGCGGTTCAAGGCTACAATACGGAACTGCGGACCTTCCCAGGCCGGCTCTGGCACATGGTGCTCTACTCGGATTTGAAGCCGATGCAGAATTTCACCGTCTCAGAGGAGGCGACGAAAGTCCCGAAGGTGGAGTTCTAAGGGGCGGGCGAGCCGGTCCTGCCAAACGAGGGCTTGATGGCCTCCAAGACGCAGCGTTCAGCGATCCTGCAAGCACTGCTGTGCGCGCTGAGTGCTCTGTTTTTGCTCAGTGTTTTCCCGCAATCCACCCTCGCTGATCCCACCTTTCCACCTCTGTCCGGACGCGTGGTCGATGCCGCGGGCCTGTTGAGTCCTGAGGACAAGCGGGTGCTGACCGAGGAACTGAAACAACTCGAAGAAAAGAGTTCCGACCAGGTCGTGGTGGTGACGCTGCCCTCGCTGCAAGGTTACCCGATCGAGGATTTCGGCTATCGGCTCGGGCGTCATTGGGGCATTGGCACGAAAGAGCTGAACAACGGCGTTCTGCTCATCGTTGCTCCCAGTGAGCGCAAGGTCCGCATAGAGGTGGGATATGGTCTGGAGCCCATCCTCACCGACGCCCTGTCGCGGGTCATTATTGACAATGCGATCCTGCCGCGCTTTCGCGGTGGCAATTTTCCGGCCGGCATCAAGGACGGTGTTCGCGACATCGGGCTTGCGCTCACCGGCAATGCGGCTGAGCTGGAAGCGCGCGCGAAAGTGCGCCGCGATGCGGACCAAGTCCCCATCGATTGGTTCACGATTCTGTTCTACATCGCGATCTTTTTGCTGATCATGTACCTGTCAAACAAAGGCGGGGTCGTCGCTCCCGGCAGCGGACGGAGCCGTGGCGGAAGTTGGGGCGGTGGCCGCAGTGGCGGGGGGTTCTCCGGCGGCGGCGGAAGCTTCGGCGGCGGCGGGTCGTCGGGTAGCTGGTAGCTGTGATAAAAAGCCTATTGCACGTAGAGATCGGCGAGGGCGGCGATATTGCGCCCACCCGTATCGTCCGCATCGCTAGACACCGCGACCGCCACGAGCCGGCCGGGCGTCCTACCGAAGGCCCGTTTGAAATCGGCGCGCAATGAGGCGCTTTCCTCGAACCAAACTCCAGGCTTGGTGTTCGCGGCCCGGGTCATGATCGTGCGTCCACGGCCATTGAAATAGGGAAGTTTAAGGACGGTTCCACGCGTGCCAGCGCCACCCCACACATACATCAGCACGTCACCGCGTCCTCTCTTCAGGAGTGAGGTCAGATCTGTGCCGGCCTTTACGTCTTTCGGATCGGCAAAGGCGAAATAGAGCGCAAGCACCCGGTCATCGCCGCCTTTGCGGGTGAGATCAGTGGGTCCAACGCCTTGGATCTTGCGCCAGCGCCACTGGGCCTTGCTGGGGTTGGCAATGGTCGCCGGCGCCGAACGCCACAACAGCCCGGCGCCACCAGTCGTCTCCACCACAAGCGTGTCCTTGCCGCGCGCGGTAAACTTAACCGGCCGGCGGCGGGGAAAGTTGACGGCCTTCCATCCCGAGGCCGAAAGGCTTGGTCCAAAGGGAAACGCAACCCCGCCCGCCGTTGCATTGCGTCCCTCAATGCCTTCCCCGCGCGCAAACGCATCTCCCGAGGCGGTGAGCCCGGCAAAGGCAAGTATGAGACAGCAAACGCTCTTGGAAAAGAGGACCAAGACACGGGGTCTCGAAAAAACTCTGAAAGGCATAAGTCCCTCTGCAGGCTATGGCTTGTGGCAATTCACGATGCGCCCTGCCGAGCTCTCGTTGTTCACATTGCCGGTTCCAAAGCGCGCCATTATCGCCATAGTGGGCACGGGCGCGGTCCTTGTGCCCGGCTTTCGAAGACCATAAGCGATGAAGCCGTTCACCCGGGATGAACATGCCGTGATCGCCGCGGCGATCTCTTGCGCCGAGAAAGCGACCAGCGGTGAAATCGTCGTGGTCGTGGCACGGGCCTCATCGGGCTATCATTTCTTCGCGTTGATGTGTGTGGCGCTTGTTGCGCTCGCCGTTCCGCTGCCTCTCATTCACCTCACCAAATGGCCCATCGAATATGTTTATCTGATGCAACTCGGCGTCTTCGCGGCCGGCGTCCTGATTGCACAGTCCGAGCGTTTCCGTGTTGCCATCGCGCCACGGCGCCTGAAACACGGCCGGGCTCACTTGCGGGCCATCGAGCAGTTCCTTGCGCAGAACCTGCATACGACCAAGGGCCGCACCGGCGTGCTCCTCTACGTGTCGAACGCCGAACGCTATGCCGAGGTGATCGCAGACGACGGCATCTACAACAGCGTACAGCCCGATATTTGGGACGACCTGATTGACGATCTCACCGCCCAAATCGGCCGGGGCGCGAGGGTTGAGGGCTTTGTCGCGGCGATCGAGAGGTGCGGTGCGATTCTTGCCGAGCATTTCCCGCCCGAAAAGCTCGGAGAAGACGAACTGCCGAACCATTTGATTGTGCTCGATGTCGCCAAATTCACCTGAATTTGGGCGTCCCCATGAGGGGAAATCAACGCGCCAGCGAGGCGTGGTCGGGTGGGTGTTGTTCGATTGGGCGACGCAGCCCTTCTACACATTGATCGTCACGTTTCTGTTCGCACCGTATTTCGTGACCGGGTTCATGGACGATCCAGCGCGCGGACAATCGCTCTGGGCCTTCACGACAGGGGCCGCGCAACTTGTCGCTGCGGTGCTTGCGCCCGTGCTTGGCGCCATCGCCGATGGAGGTTTTCCGCGCAAACCCTGGATCGCTGCCTTCTCGGTCTTGTTGGTTGTTGGCCTCTGCGGGCTGTGGTTCGCTGCCCCTGGCGCGGTAGCCTATGTGCCGCTTGTTCTGATCTCATTTGCCGTAGCGACACTCGGCGCCGAACTCGCCACCGTGTTCAACAATGCGATGATGCCTGGGCTCGTTTCGGATAAGAAGCTTGGCACGCTGTCGGGTACAGGCTGGGCCGTTGGCTATGCTGGCGGTCTGCTCAGTCTTGCCCTTGTCGCAGGCCTCTTCCTGACAGACCCCAATACCGGCAAGACCCTATTCGGCTTGCAGCCCATCATCGCGTTGGACGTGGCAACGCGGGAAGGCGAGCGGCTGGTCGGCCCGCTCTCGGCTCTGTGGTATCTCGTCTTTGTCGTCCCGATGTTTCACTTCACGCCCGACCGGGCAAAAGCAGCGCGCGTCGCTGACCCGATCCGCGAAGGGCTCGGCCGCTTGGCGCGTTCGGTCAAGGACATCCTGCGGCACCACGGCAACGTCGCGGTCTTCCTGCTGGCGCGCATGCTCTATGCTGATGGACTTGCGGCGGTGGGCGCCTTCGGGAGCATCTATGCAGCGACCGTGTTCGGCTGGGGACCGACCGAACTTGGTCTGTTCGGCATCATCCTGACTGTCGCGGCCACGATTGGGGCCCTGCTTGGCGGCCTTCTGGACGACAGAGTTGGCTCGAAGAGGGTGATCGTGATCTCGCTGCTCGTCTTTGTCGCAGGGTCCATCGGCGTGCTTTCGATCGATCCCGACGAGATCCTCTTTTTCGTCTCCGTCACGCCCAAGGCCCCGGGTGCCGGCTTGCTGGCCTCCACCGGCGAGCGTGCATATTTGGCCTTCGCCATGCTCATCGGGCTTGCGCTCGGTCCGGCGCAAGCCTCCAGCCGAACCCTGCTTGCCCGCATCATTCCATCCGATAAGACAACGGAGTTTTTTGGCTTTTTTGCCTTCTCCGGCAAAGTCACCGCCTTTGCCGCACCGCTCGCCATCGGTGTGGTGACCGCGCTTTCCGGGAGCCAGCGGCTCGGCATTTCCGTCAGCCTTGTCTTTCTCCTCGCAGGGCTTTGGCTTTTGCTTAGGGTTCGCCCAACCCGGTAGGGTCGGAGCGATCAGGTGTGGCTGTGCCGCAGTCTCATTGTGCGGGTGCCGGCGGCTTGGGGCTTATCGCCAAGTGGGATCCATTTGGACGCGATGCAACGTGGGAATGCGCGCGCGTTTGCGCTACGTTGGGGCCGAATGCGCACAGTGTGTATGACGCTCGGTGGCACAAACGATGTGCCCGGACCAATCGGACGCGAAATCTTAGGATCGGGGGCGGTCATGAAGTATTTGGGTTTGGGTTCGGTTCTGCTGGCGGCGTGTGTCTTCACGGCCTGCGAGAAACCGAAAGAGGACGAGGCAGTCGAGCAGCCCGTTGCTGAGGCGCCGGCAAAAGATGCGGAGGCTGGCAAAGAGATGCCAGCACCCGATGAGAAACCGTTGGACGAAGAGCCAACCGACGAAGCCGCAGCCGAGGGCGAGTCCGAAGTTGCTGTCGAGGAATCAGTGGCCGAGGAAACGATCGTGGTTCCGCCCACGGTTTCCGAGGATGCGCCGAGCGAGCCTCATATGGGCGAGCCGCCGTCTCCAAACCAGCCGCAACCAGTTGTGCCGGAAGATGAGATGGATGAATCCAGCGCAGACGGGCCTGTGGTCATTGAGGAAGGCGTCGTGATGGAAGGCGTCACGCCCGATGGCAAGACGGTCATCGTCGCGGAAGATCATGTCACGGTCATCGTACCGCCCATGGTCGCGGACGATGCACCGAGCGAATCCCATAAGGGTGAGCCTGCATCCTAAAGCCAGCCTCAGCCGGTCTATCCGGACGGGCTCTAGGCGCAGCGCGCCATCTCAAGACGTCGAGATCTCATCAAAGGCCTCCCTTCGGAGAGGCCTTTTTGTTGGATCAGTCTGTGTTCTTGTTGGAGACGTTTAATGCCGGAAATGGCGCATGCCGGTGAAGACCATGGCAAGGCCAGCCTCATCGGCGGCGGCAATCACCTCGTCATCGCGCATGGAGCCGCCCGGTTGGATCACGGCGGTGGCACCCGCCTCCGCGACCACGTGCAGTCCATCGGCAAAAGGGAAGAAGGCATCGGATGCGGCAACCGACCCGGTGGTCAGCGACTCAGGCAAACCGAGCGCCTCGGCTGCGTCTTCCGCTTTTCGGGCGGCGATACGGGCTGAATCCACCCGGCTCATCTGGCCTGCGCCAATGCCCACCGTCGCCCCCTTGTTGGCATAGACGATGGTGTTCGACTTCACATGTTTGGCCACGGTGAAGGCGAAGACGAGGTCGGCTAGTTGTTGATCTGTGGGTTTGCGCTTGGTGACGACTTTCAAGGCGTCCTGATCGACCAAGCGGTTGTCGCGCGACTGCACGAGAAAGCCGCCCGCGAGCGACCGGAAGCTGAGGTCTTGCGCCTGCGGATCGGGCAGAGAGCCGGTGAGCAGGAGCCGCAGATTCTTTTTTGCCGCGATGATGGCCTTGGCGGCGTCGGTCGCATTCGGTGCGATGATGACCTCAGTGAAAATCTTGACGATCTCTTCCGCCGCGTCCTCATCCAGCGTGCCGTTGAGCGCAACGATGCCACCGAACGCGCTCACCCCATCGCAGAGTAGGGCATTCGCGTAAGCTTCAGCCAAAGTCGGGGCGATTGCGACGCCGCACGGGTTCGCGTGCTTGATGATCGCGACTGCGGCGGAAAGGTTCGGGTCGAACTCCGCGACAAGCTCGAAGGCCGCGTCCGTGTCGTTGAGATTGTTGTAGGACAGGGCTTTGCCCTGGACCTGAACGGCGCTCGCGACCCCTGCGCGCGGCGCCCCGGTCTTATAGAACGCTGCCCATTGATGCGGGTTCTCGCCATAGCGCAGCGTGGTCTGGCGCGTGCCGGCGATGACACGCTTATGCGGCGCGTGCACGCCCAGCTCATCGGCAAACCAGCTTGCGATCGCTCCGTCATAGGCCGCTGTGTGAGCGAAGGCTTTGGCGGCAAGCCGCCGCCGCGTACTTCCCGTCGTGCAGCCCTCATGGGTCGCAATCTCTTCAAGCACCTGGGCGTAGTCCTCCGGGTCAACGACCACGGCAACGCCTCCATGGTTCTTGGAGGCAGCGCGGATCATCGTCGGGCCGCCAATGTCGATATTCTCGATACACGTATCGAAATCGGCGCCTGCCGCAACCGTCGCTTCGAACGGGTAAAGGTTCACGACCAGAAGATCGATGGCGGAAATGTCATGGGTCTGCATCGCCTCCTCGTGCTCGGCATTGCCGCGCACGGCCAGCAGACCGCCGTGGATCTTTGGGTGCAACGTCTTCACCCGGCCATCCATCATCTCGGGGCTGCCGGTGATCTCGGCGACATCCGTTACCGCAAGACCGGCATCGCGGAGCGCGATGGCCGTGCCTCCGGTGGACACCAGGACCACGCCGCGCGCGGCCATGGCCTTCGCAAAATCCACAAGACCTGTCTTGTCGCTGACCGACAGCAGCGCTCTATTAATCTTTCGGGTTGGCATGAACTACGCGTCGTTGAGACCCGTACCGGGCGGGTCGTTGGGGTCGATGAGAGGATGCGGTGCGGTTTCCTCGCCGGTCTTTTCGAGGTTCCACACGATCCGGACTTCGTGCGCCTCGCCCATCATGCCGCTCAACACGACTTGCGAGGTCATTTGCGGGCCGCGCGGATCGGCAAGCAATACGCTCTCCTCGACACTCATCTCCTCGGCGTTGGCGCTGAGACGCCAGGTCTCCCCATTGCGCAGGATGAGAGTTGCCGATTTTCCATCGCCCATCATTTGCGCCTTCACGGAAGGATGCAGATGAAAGCGCACGGCATAAGAGCCCGCGATCAGGCCCTCGGGGCTCTTCAGTCCGCGGGTTGAGAGCTTGTCTTCACCGGAAATCAGATTGCCGTCCGGTGCGATCAGGATTTGCCGCGAATGGCTGACGCCGTAGCGCTCCTTATAGCCATCGTGAGAGCCCTTGATCCGCAAATTGCCGCCTTCACCCTGATCGAAAAAGGCGCCTTGCGGGTTCACCGGCCCCTCCAGCGTCGTGTCTGCGGCCGGTTCACCGCCTGCGGCGGGCATCGTGAACTCTGCCAGCGAGTCATCCTCGAGGCTGAGCGTCGAATGGGCGGGCGTCGTGCGCGAAAACAGGCGCCAATCCTCGAATTCAGGGGTCGGGGCACCACAATTGATAATCATGGTCGCATCGCCGGAGCTCATCTCGAACGACAGAAATCCGGCATGGGCTTCACGGGTGAGCGGGAGAATGGGCGGTGGTCCGTGATCGCATAAGAGCAGCGTTGTGCCTGCCTCGACGCGTACATAGCCGGAATTCGCCGCCGAGCGGACGGGAGCGCCTTCGACGTCGTCATACGCGCGGACCGTCGCCAATGCGTCGGTGGGCGTCGGCCCGGCACCATTGAATCGCGCCATGGAGCCATCGCCCAACCGGAAGAAGCGGAGCATCGGCATGATGCGGTCCACGGCGTCGGTGAGTTCTTTTGGCGGCGTGCGGTCGCGCGCCACAAAGCACTGACGCAAGGGAAGTAGATCGAGAAGAAGCTCAATCAGCGCCTCGGGGTTGCGCGAGATGTGTCCGCCGTCGGGCAGAATCTGCCGGTCAAGTTCACGGCAGAACGGCTTCGTGTAGCGGTCGACCACGGGCTGCTGGTCGGCGATGCACAGGCCCCCATAGAGCAGTGCCATCAGCGACAGAAGCCGTGGCACACCGTCGGGCGCATCGCGGTAGCCTGCCGAGAGATAGCGAAGCTGCGCCGTCAGGGCCTTCAGGAACGATTCGTAGGTCTCTGGCTCGCCGGCATCGAGGATCAGAACCGAGTTCGAGAGCCACGAGATGACACGCCTGGCGACGATCTCCGGCTGCCAGGCAAGTGGGTGGATCTGGCTTTTCAGCCGGATGAAGTCGCGCACGATCGTCTTGGCCTGTTCGCGCGACAGCTCGGAGTCGGCTGCGCGCAAATGGCGGAGCCAGCCAAAGCCGTAAAGCTCGCGCGCCCAGCTTGCTGACGGTGGACGAATCTCGAATGGTGACTCAGCGCCCATCTCGGCGAGTTTCCCTGCGAGCCCGAAATGGCCGTTATAGACCTCGGTCGCAAAACTCGGATCGGCGGTCCGCAACTCTTGCGGGGCGAGCAGAAGCTGCTCGGCTTGAGAGCCCGGATAGCTGATCGTGGCAACGCTCGACAGGATCAGTCGCCTGAAGGGGCTTGGCCCGCCAAGCTGTACCTCTTCAGCGCCAGAATCGCGCTCTAAGGCCTGATCGCCCGCCATAAAGACTTTCTCCACACAAGCCGCACCACGCAATATGGGTGCTAGGCTCCCCCGCCGCCGCCTGTCATCAAAGCGGCGGTCATTTTCATGTAGCATGAACCCAAGGGCAAGGGGACGGGCGGTTTTCTTCCTTAGCTTTCCCGGATGAGCCGGCTTGCAAAGAATCCGTCCATGCCGCTCCACTGGGGCGACTCTCCCTGAAGCTGGAACGGAAACGTGCGGAGAATCCCAGAGGCCTCCGCCCATTCCGTGTCGCCGAAAGGCTCGTCGTCGCGCAAAGGATCAATGCGCAGCGAATCGGTCCGTGCCAGCAGCGCCGCGATTTGCGCCTCGCCTTCTTCCATCTCCAGCGAGCAGGTCGAATAGACAAGCGTGCCGCCGGGTCTCAAGAGGCTCACGGCATTGTCTAGGAGCCTCGCCTGGAGCGCGGCAAGCGTTGCGATGTCACCGTCCGACTTGAGATAGGGCACATCGGGATGGCGGCGGATCGTCCCGGTCGAGGAACACGGCGCATCGAGCAGGATCGCGTCGAATTGCTCTCCTGGCTCCCAGAGGCTGGCATCGGCCTGAACGGTCGTGGCGCTAAGGCCAAGGCGCTCAAGGTTCTCGCTTAGCCGCTTAAGGCGCGACTTGGACGAATCCACCGCGATGACTTCGGCGCCAGCGGCCGCCAGTTGTGCTGTCTTGCCGCCAGGGGCGGCACAGAGATCGGCCACGCGCTTGCCTGCAACATCGCCGAGAAGCTGCGCAGGTAGGCTGGCCGCTGCGTCCTGCACCCACCAAGCGCCCTCCGCGAAGCCGGGGAGGTCCTCAATGCGGCCCTTCGGCAGCAGGCGCACGCTACCAATGGGGAGCACGCGGCCACTAACCCTCTCGGCCCAGAGCGCGGCATCGCTCTTCACGGTCAGATCGAGTGGCGGTTCCGTGAGCTGGGCGTCTGCGATGGCTTGCGTACGCGCCTCCCCCCAAGTCCTCACCCAGCGGTCCCAGAGCCACTCCGGCGTGTTGGCGAGGCCCGCGTCGAGCGCGGCGGCAATACCGGCACCCTTTTCCGAGACACGCCGAAGGACAGCGTTGACCAGCTTGTCATAGCGCTTGGCGCGCGGGTCCCATTGGGCTAGCCGGACTGCCAGGTCGATGGCCGCATGGGGCGGCACATTCATGAAGAGAATCTGCGCCGCTCCAGAGAGCAGGATCGGATATAGCGTACCGGCGCGCGTGGGCAAGCCGCGCTCAAGAAACGATTTGAGCACCTCGTCGATCTGACCCTTGCGCCGCAAGGAGGTGCCTACGATGGCGCGGGCAAGGGCGCGATCACGGGGCGGCAAGTCCATCATGGCCCCATCGCGCACTTGCCCCAGGACATCGTCCAGCGGCTGCTTCTTTTGCAACACAGCATCGAGCAGGCTTGCTGCCGTGCGCCGTGCGGGCAGGCCCACTTGATGATCGCGCGTGGGGGAGGCTGTCTTGGTTGCGGTCATGGGGTCGTCTCCAAAGTGCTTCGGTTTCAAGAATAGACGTGAAACAAAGCCCCCGCGCGCGCCAGGGTTTGGCCTCACGCGCAAAGGCTCGGCGTTACGCGCAAAGGGTTGGCGTCGCGCATAATGGCTTCATCAACCCCAAGGTCCCCTCCGCCGCCTCGGGCTGTGTGGCACGCTACCCGACCACGGGCTCGCTAGCTCGGGATCGAACGCGCCTTGGGCCCGCGTGCTGCCGGTACCGGCTGAGCCTATATCAGTTGAGCTCTGGTCCTGCGACATGGCCCGAAGCCGGGCGACACGCTCCTCCATTGGCGGATGGGTGGTGAAAAGCTTATCCAGCCGCATACCGTGTAACGGATTGACGATAAAGAGATGCGCGGAGGCCGGGTTCTCCTCCGCCTCTTCGTTGGGGATGCGTGCCGCACCGCTAGCAATTTTCTGAAGCGCGGACGCAAGCCATAGCGGGTGGCCGCAGATTTCGGCGCTGCCTGTGTCGGCCTCGTATTCGCGCGTCCGGCTGATCGCCATCTGCACAAGACCGGCTGCCAGTGGGCCAAGGATCATGAGCGCAATAGTTCCGATCAGGCCTACATGATTGCTGTCGCGGCTTCCGCCGAAAAACAGGGCGAAATTGGCAAGCATCGAGATAGCGCCCGCGATGGTCGCTGTGATCGTCATCAACAGCGTGTCGTGATGGCGGATATGCGCGAGCTCGTGCGCGATCACGCCCGCCAGCTCGTCCTTGTTCAGCGTGTGCAACAATCCCGTCGTCACGGCGACGGCCGCGTTCTGTGGATTGCGGCCCGTGGCGAAGGCGTTCGGCTGGGGGTTGTCCATGACATAGACTTTCGGCATGGGCAGATCGGCCTTGCGGGCCAGTTGGCCCACCATGTCGTAGAGCGCGCGGGCCTCGCTCCCTTGTGCGGGGTCGACCTCGTGGGCCCCATACATCCGCAGCACGGCTTTATCCGAGTTCCAGTAGGCGAACAGGTTCATGCCGCCCGCGATCACGAGGGCGATGATCATCCCGGTCTGGCCGCCCAGCAGGAATCCGAACCCCATAAATAGCGCGGTCATTCCGGCGAGCAAAATCGCAGTGCGGAAATAACTCATGGACTGTTTGACCTCCTAAACGTCTAAAAAAACGCGGAAATCAGCCGCGTCATACATGTTGGGAGCCTTAGCGTGCTGGACAAGGGCGCGGCGCGGCGCGCAACATCGGCCTTCGATGAGCAGGTCCGCCGCCGAGATGCTTAAGGGCCCGCTTACCTTAACGCTTCATCAATCGGATACGCGCATTCTACAGGTAAGACAGTTGAAGGAGAAACGCGACATGCCTGCCGCACTGCAAATTTCCGAAGAGGCACCGAAAAAGTCCGCTCGCCGCGCCCGCCGCCAAGCGCCGAAGGACATTCATCTCACGTCTGATCAGAAACGCTTAATTCTCAAGAGCTTTATGCGCTTTGAGCCAGCGCTCGACCTCGTTGCGCAGCTGTTCTTCCTGAAGCTATTCCGTCTTGATCCCGGCCTTCGCAAGAAGTTCGATGGCCCTGTGGAGCTACAGGCGCGGAAATTCGCCGCCGGCGCTAAGCTGGCCATGCTCTCGCTTGGCCATGAGGACGGCCTGGCGCCGACCTTGAAGCTCCTCGGCACTCGTCACCGTCAGATGGGTATCCGCACGCGCCACTACCGCACCATGTCGCGCGCCCTCGTTTGGACGCTCGAGCGGTCCCTGGACACCGCGTTTGACCGGGACACGAAGGATGCCTGGACGGCGATGCTGGCGCAGTTCACCAAGGTCATGACGGGCTAGAGCCGCCACTGCCGGACGAAAGGTCCGTCAGGTCAATCAAGTCATGAGAAGGGGGTCTCCAGCGGAGGGCCCCTTCGTTTTGGCACGCTCTCGTTCCGGCGAGGCTATTTGGCCGGGGCGACCTTCACCTGCGCGGTACCGTCCTTGGCGACATACACCGTCACGTTTTCCTCGGGCTCCAACACTTCAGCCTTGCCATCGACCGAGAGCTGATCGCCCGTGACCATGATCTCATGGCCTTCCACGATGATCTTGATGCCGTCGGCGACGGATTCTTGGCTGAGATTCTTGTAGTGTCCGGCCACTGTCACGGTGTGGTCGCCTACGGCCAGCGTGGTGGCCTCGGTACCTTTGTCGCGTGTGCCGACATTGCCGATCAGCACCACGAAGACGATCACGAGCCCCAAGCCAAACGCGAGGGCGACCAGGATTCGCATGATCCACGCCATTGATCGTTCCCTTTAGCGCCCCTGAACGCGGCGCGCTGATACCGTTCGGCTAGCGATCTCGGACCGGCCGACCACGCTGAGTTCTTTAGGGCATCCGGCGATTTTGGCGGTTCTCGATCAGGTGATCCACCACGCCTGGGTCGGCCAAGGTAGAGGTGTCGCCCAGATTGCCAAATTCGTCCTCGGCGATCTTACGCAAAATCCGGCGCATGATCTTGCCCGAACGCGTCTTGGGCAGCCCTGGTGCGAACTGGATATGATCGGGTGCCGCGATGGGGCCGATCTCGTTGCGCACCCAATCGCGCAGCTCCTTCTTCAGCTCGTCCTTCGCTTCCTCGCCGGTCATCAAAGTCACATAGCAATAGATGCCTTGGCCCTTGATGTCGTGGGGAAAGCCCACCGCTGCCGCCTCGGAGACTTTCGGGTGCGCCACAAGAGCCGACTCTACTTCCGCTGTTCCCATGCGGTGGCCCGAAACGTTGATGACGTCGTCGACGCGGCCGGTAATCCAATAATACCCGTCCTCGTCACGTCGGCAGCCATCGCCTGTGAAGTACTTGCCTTTGTAGGCGGAGAAGTAGGTGTCCACGAAGCGCTGGTGGTCGCCATAGACCGTGCGCATCATGCCGGGCCACGCATCGAGGATGACGAGATTTCCAGCACCTGCGCCCTCGATCGTCTTGCCGTCCGCGTCCACCAGGGCCGGCTGAACGCCAAAGAAGGGCCGTGTTGCCGAGCCTGGTTTCAACGCCGTTGCGCCAGGCAGAGGTGTAATCATGATGCCGCCCGTCTCGGTCTGCCACCACGTATCGACGATGGGACAGCGGCCCTCGCCCACCACGTGATAATACCACTCCCAGGCCTCTGGGTTGATGGGCTCGCCGACGGACCCCAGCAGCTTCAGAGACTTGCGGCTCGTGGATTTGACCGGTCCATCGCCCGCACCCATGAGTGCGCGGATCGCGGTGGGCGCAGTATAGAAGATGTTGACGTTGTGTTTATCGACCACCTGCCAGAAGCGCGAGGTGTCCGGGTAGTTCGGCACACCCTCGAATATCAGCGTCGTGGCGCCATTGGCGAGCGGCCCGTAGACGATATAGCTGTGACCGGTCACCCAGCCCACATCGGCGGTGCACCAATAGACGTCGCCTTCGTGATAATCGAAGACATATTGATGCGTCATCGAGATGTAGACGAGGTAGCCGCCGGTGGTATGGACCACGCCTTTGGGGGCCCCTGTCGAGCCGGACGTGTAGAGGATGAACAGCGGGTCTTCCGCATTCATCTCCTCTGGCGGACAGTCAGCGTCCACGCTCGCCATCGCCTCGTCGAGCCAAACATCGCGCTCAGGATTCCAAGAGATATCGCCACCCGTATGGCGTACGACCAACACCGTCTTGACATGCCCGCTCTTCTCGACGGCGGTATCGACGTTGGCCTTCAGGGGCACGCTGCGCCCCCCGCGCCGGCCTTCGTCGGCGGTGATGACAACGGCTGATTCGCAGCCCTCAATGCGTCCGGCAAGGGAGTCCGGCGAGAAGCCGCCGAAGACGATGGAATGAATGGCGCCGATCCGTGCGCAGGCGAGCATCGCGTAAGCCGCCTCGGGGATCATCGGCAGATAGATCGTCACTCGGTCTCCGCGTTTCACACCGTGCGCCTTCAGCACATTCGCGAAGCGGCAAACGTTCTCGTAGAGCTCGCGATACGTGATGTGCCGGGCCGGTGTGTTCGGGTCATCCGGCTCCCAGATGATGGCGGTTTGATCGCCTCGCTCCGCGACATGCCGATCCACGCAGTTGGCGGCGACGTTCAGCGTGCCGTCCTCAAACCACTTAATAGAGACATCCGGGTATTCGAAGCTGGTGTTCTTGACCCGGGTGAAGGGCTTGATCCAGTCGACGCGCTGCGCGGCGCTGCTCCAAAACGTGTCGGGGTCTTCGATGCTTTGCTTGTAGAATGCCTGGTACTTGGCATCATCGATGAAGGCGTTTTCCTTCCACGCCTCCGGTACGTTTACTGTCTCGTCGGGCGTCCAGCCATGCTCAGCCATCTGTCCGCTTCCTCCTTACTTGATCTACTTGCGCCTTTTGGCGTGTTCTTGAGACCATTATGGTCCATTGGCCTTGACGCGCAAAGCGCTCGCGTATCGTCCTTTATGGTTAGACCCCAAACGCCCCAATCACGGCGCCCATGATCAAGAGCACCGCGAGCCAGTGTCCGCCGTCGATCAGTGTCAACATGGGTTTTGCACCGCTAAAGGCGTGGTTCACACCCATGGTGGTGATCACAAATCCGACCCAGATAAACAATCCGCTGATGGCGCCGCCTTTGACCGTCACGTCGCCCAAATGGCCCATGAGCCCGGCCAGCATGATGGCCATCACAAGGTCGGCGATCAGCGCGATCGCGAACGGCAGGGACTGCGCAGCGCCGGCGCCGCCCTTGATATCGGCCTCGGTTTTGTCTAGAGCCCGCATCCACGCACCGCCCAGCACCATGTACCAGACCGCGCCGACGCCAAAGCCCGCGAGCGCCGCGATAATGACCGCGAGATAATTCACACCTGAAAAGGTCATGCCGCTCTCCTCATATCTCCCCACCCTCGATCTTGTCCGTACAACACTAGCCCAAGATTTCAGGTGAGGGCACTAGGCTACGGGTGGGTCTTTCAGTCCGGCGAGCGCGCAAACGGCTTTCCACTCTGCAGCGGTGACGGGCTGCACGGAAAGCCGTGAATTTTTGACCAGCACCATGTCTTGGAGTTTTGGAGTGGATTTTATCTCGACCAACGTCACCGATCTTGGCAGATCGGTCATCGCAGCGACATCCACGCATTCCCACTTCCCCGTCGTGTCGGTGCTATCGGGATGGGCTTCGACGACGACCGTCACGATGCCGACGCAGGCCTTCTCGCCAATCGAATGATAGAAGAAGGCAAGGTCGCCCTTCTTCATTGCGCGCATATTGTTGCGGGCTTGGTAGTTGCGTACGCCGTCCCACTCGGCGCCTTTCGCGCCTTCCTTCTTCTGGTCCTCCCAACACCAGGTGCTGGGCTCCGATTTCATCAACCAGTAGGCCATTGGGTCTTATGCCTTCTCGTTCGGTTTGCCGAGGGACCACAGCCAGGGGCGAATCTCCACCGAGGCAAAGAGGCCAGCCTTCGCGAACGGGTCGTCATTTGCGATTGCACGCGCTGCATCAAGGGACGAGGCCTCTACCACAACCAGACTGCCAGTCATGGTCTCGCCGTCTTCTTGCGTAAAGGGACCGGCGAATTTCAGCGCGTTCCCAAGGCTTTTCAGATAGGCCAGGTGCTCCGGTCGCTGCGCCTTTCGGATAGGCAGCCCGTCCGGCTTGTCGGTGCAGATGAACGCAAAAAGCATGATGGCATCCCTCGTCTGATTGCGCGTGAAGCTATTGCGGCACTTTCGAGCTGTCACCCGATTTCGGACCTGAGAGGGCGGGAGAGCAGAGTGCCGATGGCCTCATCCACGCCGGTCTCGCCTGAAATCACCGCATGGACCGCCTCGGCGATGGGGAGTTCGATCTCGCGCCGCCGCGCGATCTCAACCATGGCCGTTGCCGTTGCAACGCCTTCGGTTACGTCGATCCGCGCCGAGAGCACCTCGCCCGCGGTCTCGCCTTGGCCGAGTGCGACCCCTAAAGACATGTTGCGCGATTGCTCGCTTCCGCAGGTGAGCACGAGATCGCCAAGTCCGGACAGGCCAATTAGCGTCTCGAGCCGTGCGCCCAGCGTCACGCCAAAGCGCGCCATTTCTGCGAAGGCGCGCGTGACAAGGGCCGCTTGTGCGCTTTTGCCAAGCTCTTTGCCGACGACGATCCCCGAGGCAATTGCATAGACATTCTTCACCGCCCCGCCGATCTCCGCACCGATCACATCGCCGCTCCAATAGCAGCGAAAGGTCGGAGTGCTCAGCGCATGGGAGAGGTTGCGTCCCAGATTCTCTTCACCCGCGGCCAGGGTCACAGCTGCAGGCATGCCGCAGGCTACCTCTGCGGCGAAGCTCGGACCCGAGAGCACGGCAAGAGCGGCCTCCGGCAAAAGATCGGCCACGATCTGAGACATCAGCCGTCCGGTTTCCTGCTCAATTCCTTTGGAGCAGATGATGAGGGGCTGGCCCGCGCGCATCGATGGCTTGAGCGCCTCGGCAATGTCTCTCAAATGCTGAGCAGGGCTGACGATCAAGATGGCGTCGCGCCTTGCCGCCTCGCTGAGGTCCGTGGTGGCCTTGATGCTGTCATCGAGGCGCACGCCTGGTAAGAAAACGTCGTTGCAGTGCGCCTCGTTGATGGCCGCGACAGTTCCCGGCTCGCGGGCCCAGAGCAGGACGTCGCGTCCCGCGCGCCGTGCAACGGTCGCAAGCGCCGTTCCCCAGGCGCCACCGCCGACAATCCCAAGGCTCTGAAGTTGCATGCCCACCACACTGAGACTTTTAGCGCACATTCCAAGGCCGGGTGGACCGAAAATGCATCAAGCCTTCGCACCTGCCCCGAGCGCTGGCGGTGCATCGGGATCGAGTGGCCAGCGCGCCCGTGCCGGCGTTCCCATATCGTCGATGAGACCGCGCGCGAGGCGCTGTGCGCCAGCCCACGCAATCATGGCGGCATTGTCGGTGCAGAGCGCTGCCGGCGGCACAACCAGCCGATAGCCGCGGAGGGATGCGATCTCGTCGAGTGCGACACGCAACCGCGTGTTGGCCGCGACCCCACCTGCGGCCACAAGAGCCTTTGGGGCCCCACTGGGCAGCCGCTGCTCGAACTGTCCCATGGCGCGCCCGACGCGATCCTGCACCACGTCCGCGACGGCGTCTTCAAAACTGGCGCAGAGGTCGGCGACGTCCTGGTCGCTCAGCGGCTCCCGGGCCATGGCTTCGTACCGCAGAGCCGTCTTGAGGCCCGCGAAGGAAAAATGAGCCTCGGCCCGCCCGGCCATTGGGCGCGGCAGCTTGATCGTGGCGCGCCCAAGCCTCGCCATGCGCTCGACTTCCGGACCACCCGGATAGCCAAGGCCCAGCAGCTTCGCCGCCTTGTCGAAAGCCTCACCCAGTGCATCGTCAAGGGTGGTTCCGAGGCGTTCGTAAACCCCCACATCTTTGACGATGAGGAGCTGGGTATGGCCGCCCGAGACGAGCAAGAGAAGATAGGGAGGCGCCAAATCGTCGGTCAGGCCTGCGCTTAGGGCATGGGCCTCCAGGTGATTGACGGCCAGGAACGGCTTCCCGGCCCCCAGAGCGATCGCCTTAGCCGTGGTCAATCCGACGATCAGACCGCCGATGAGGCCCGGCCCAGCGGTTGCGGCAATGCCGTCCAGATTATCATAGCCAAGGCCAGCCTCCTCCATCGCCTGTTTGATGCTTGGGTCCAGTAGGTCCACATGGGCGCGGGCGGCGATCTCGGGCACGACACCGCCATAAGCCGCATGGAGATCGAGTTGCGCCCGGACAATATTGGCAAGGATCTCGCCGCTTCCGTCCTCGTGCAGGCGGACCACGGCGGCGGCGGTCTCGTCGCAACTGGTCTCAATTCCAAGAAGTGTGACGGCTCGATCGGTCATCGCACTCTTCTATATAGACCGGTTCAGGATTCGCGAGGACATTGAAGGGAATTGATGGGACGGGCGAAACCGTCCATTAATGCGCCCCCTCTTTCTGAGCGTTCGCCCAGTCGGCTTGGTCACGCAAGGATTATGAGCAAATTGCCTGCCTCTCTCCACATCGGCACTCGTGGGAGTCCGCTTGCACTCTGGCAGGCGGAGCACGTGCGTGCGCGCTTGAGCGAAACCCATGGCGCGGAAAGCGGAGCCGCAAGTCTTGAAGTCATCACCACCAGCGGAGATCGCATCCAGGACAAGCCGCTCGCCGACTTCGGCGGCAAGGGGCTTTTCACCAAGGAGATCGACGAGGCGCTTTTGCGGGGTGATATCGCTCTTGCGGTGCATTCCATGAAAGACTTGCCGACGCGTCTTCCCGATGGACTTCGCCTCGCCGCCGTGCTGCCCCGGGCAGATGTGCGCGACGCCTTTTTGAGCCCCGTTGCCCCCTCGCTCATGGCACTTCCGGCAGGCGCCGTGGTGGGGACATCGTCCTTGAGGCGGGCCGCGCAGGTCAAACGTCTGCGGCCCGACCTGCGGGTTGTGGATTTTCGCGGCAATGTGGAAACGCGGCTCAGAAAGCTCAACGAGGGCGTGGCCGATGCGACTCTTCTGGCCAAAGCGGGGCTCGACCGGCTGGGCCTTACAGAAACGATCCGTTCGGTGTTGTCGCCTGAGGAGATGTTGCCTGCCGTTGCGCAAGGCGCCATTGGCCTTGTGGCACGCGACCGCGATGCGCACACAAACGCGCTTTTGGCGCCGCTGAATGACGTTGCGACTGCAACCGCCGTGACATGTGAGCGTAGCTTTCTTGCCGAACTCGATGGCTCTTGCCGGACCCCGATCGCGGGACTTGCCGAAATTGTGTGCAGCAGGATCCACTTTCGTGGCTTGATCCTGTCGCCGGGCGGCGCAGAATGGCACGATGTCGAGATGACAGGCCAGGCTGAGGAGGCCGAAGCTCTTGGACGAAACGCTGGCGAAGACGTCGCCGGCCGTGCCGGGCCTGGTTTCCTCGCAACTGTGATGTGATGTGGTGTAATGCGATTGCTTGTAACGAGGCCGGAGCCTGACGCGACCCGCGAAGCCGATGCGCTAAACGCGCTGGGGCACGAGACTGTACGGTCCCCGCTCCTTGAGATCGAGTTTCTCCCCGACGTGCCGCTGCAACTGGACGGGGCTCAGGCCCTTGTCATCACCAGCCGCAATGCACTGCGTGCGCTGGCCACCCATCCTGAGCGCGACCGGGCGCTCGAATTGCCCCTGTTCGCGGTGGGCGAAGCAACCGCTTGGGCGGGGCGCGAGGTCGGTTTCAGCGAAGTGACAATCGGCCCCGGAACAGGCGCCGGGCTCCAGCCGATCATTTGCAGCGAAGTGCATCCTGACAACGGGCCCCTCGTCCATGTCGGCGCAGAAAAAGTGGCATTCGATTTGAAGGGCGCGCTTGAAGAGGATGGATTCGAGCTACGCCGTGCGATCCTTTACCGGTCACACCCGGTGGATTCGTTGAGCGAGGACATCGTGTCCGATCTGAAGAGCGGTGCATTCGACGGCGTCCTTCTCCTGTCGCCGCGCACCGCCAGAACCTTCGCGCGGCTTGCGACGCGGTATGGCCTCGTCACGGAAGCTAAGGGACTTGTTTGCTATTGTTTGTCGAAGGCGATAGCAGAGACCGTCGCGCCCTTGGGGTTCGCAGTGCGCATGCCGCAGTTCGCGCGTGAGGAAGATCTATTTGCGCTTTTGGACGAAAGTGCGTGAGTTCCCTTCGGTGCAGGTCGTTAGAACATTAGGTGTAACGCAGAGGTCATGACGTGATGGGCGGTTCGTTCGATGATCCGGGCAGCGGGTCGAAAGGCTCAAATAAGCGCCCAGCGCCGACCATCGAAGCCACGGCGACTGAAGTGTCTGTCGAGACCGAGGCTGAGGAGCCAAAACCCTCGGACCAGAGCGCCGAAGACTCTCATTCCGCAGAAGCGCATTCCGAAGACTCCAAGACCAAAGACGCTGACACTGAAGACACCGAGTTGGAAGACACAGGTTCCCAAGACTCGCATTCAGAAGAAGACTCTGGTTCAGAAGAAGATTCGGATTTAGCAGATGAAGGCTCCGAGGACCCAGAGCTTGAGGACGGCGAGGCCGACGACGCGCACGCCGCCGCGACCGGCGGTCATGAAGACGCACCGCATCAAGCCCCGCGACGATCGTTCGCTGGAGCATTGCTAACTGGCTTGGTGAGCCTCTTCACCCACGCCTTCGCAGGCGTTCTAGGCGGTCTTGCGGTCCTCCTCGCGATTGCCTGGGGCTATCTACCCATGGGTGCCATGGAGGATGCCCTTGGAACGCGGTCACTCAAAGATCGCATCGCGAAGCTCGAATCGGCCCCCGCGACGCCTGACAATACGGCCTCTGTCGAGGCCCTGAAGTCGCGGCTTGCAACGCTTGAGACCAAAACGCCGGAAACGACGGCCGGCGCGGCGACGCCAGCACAAGTCGCGGCGTTGTCGGACCGTGTGGCGCAAGCAGAGGCCAGTGTGAAATCGATGGCGGATGCGGCGAGCGAGGGTGGCTCCGTCGCCAGCGCCGCGGCTATCGGTCAGCAGGTTGCAGAAGCCGAGAAGCGTCTTGATGCCAAGATCGGATCGGCATTTAAGAGCGCGACATCCGGCGCCGCGAGCGATGCGAAAGCCATCGAGGGCATGAAATCGGAGATTGCCGAGCTCGATGCAAAGCTGAAAGCCTTAACCGAGGCCGAGTTGGGCTCCGAGGAGATGGCGCAGCTCGTGCCGGAAGTCGTGGCCATCGACGAACGTCTTGGCCGCATCGAGGCGACCTTGCCCGCCTTGGTCAATGCGGTCGATGAGGAAAACGCCGAGACCAAGAAGGCGACCCTTGCGATTGCCTATGCAAGTCTGGGCGAAGCGGTGAATGCGGGCCGGCCCTACGCGGCGGAGCTGTCGACCCTTGCGGCGTTGTCGCCGGGCGCAGGCGATTTGGGGAGCTTGCTCGACTATGAGGACAAAGGCATCCCCACGGTGCGCGCGCTGAGTGCCTCTTTCGGAACAGTGCGGGACGAGGCGCTCGCGGCGCAAGCGGCTGCAAACTCCGATTCGCTGATGGGACGGCTCTTGGGCAGCGCGCAGTCACTCGTCCAAGTCCGGCGTATCGATGAACGCGCCAAGGGCGATTCAACCGATGCGGTGCTGGCGCGAGCGGCCGCTCACCTCCAGAAGGGCGATCTCGAACCGGGCGTCATGGAGGTTGAGACACTCAAGGGACCATCGGCCAAAGTCTTCGAGGCTTGGCTCGATGAATCGCGTGCGCGTCTCGATGCCCAAGTGACCTTGGCGCGTTTGCGGGACATCTTGCTCGTTTCCTTGGCCGGAAGCGACTCCACGGAGAAGGCAGACGATGCCCGGCAAGACGACAGGTCGGAGCAAGAGTAGATAATGACCCGCATCCTCTTTTTCGTTCTCTTTATTGTTGCGGTGGCTCTTGGCCTCGCCTGGCTTGCAGACAGGCCAGGCACGATTACGCTTGAGTGGCTGGGCTATCAGGTTGAGACGAGCGCATTTGTTGCAGCTCTTTTCGTTGCGGCATTTGTCTCTGTCGTGATCCTAGTCCTTGCTGTGCTCCGCTATGTGTGGACGCGCCCGGCGGCGATTGCCGCTCATATGCACGCACGCAAACAAAAACAGGGCTTCGATGCCCTGTCGCGTGGTCTCTTGGCCATTGGCGTTGGCGACCGGGTCCAAGCCAAGCGCTATGCGGGCATTGCGGGGCGCACCCTTCCGCGCGAGCCCCTCACCGCCTTGTTGCGCGCGCAAGCCGCCCAGCTCAAGGGCGACGATGCGGTCGCGCGAAGCGCCTTCGAAGCCATGCTCGATGCGCCAGAGACGGAGCTCCTTGGTGTGCGAGGGCTCTTCCTGGAAGCCAAGCGCGCGGGCGATGAAAATTCCGCACGGGCCATGGCCGAACAGGCGGTCAAACGTAATCCCAAGCTGCCCTGGGGCGTGAACGCGTTGTTCAACATCGAGGCACGGTCCGGCGACTGGGATCGGGCACTGAACACGCTCGCCATTGCCCGGCAGAATGGCCATGTGGACGCCGAGACGTCCAATCGCCGCCGCGCCGTGCTGCTCACGGCCGAAGCGCGCGAGATCGAGGAAGGCAATC
>Ga0316190_10000295_pt1 | contig 33869 bp, 39 predicted proteins | sample Eddworburrow2_MG_FD_204929 | JGI IMG/M metagenome (GOLD analysis project Ga0316190, IMG submission 204929) | Coastal sediment microbial communities from Maine, United States - Eddy worm burrow 2 | ecosystem: Environmental > Aquatic > Marine > Coastal > Sediment | place: USA: Maine | collected... | reverse complement strand
GATTATGTGACCCCGAGCCAGGCCGTTGTTGACCTGGTCGATGCGGCCTCGCTGGATTTATATGCCGAGGTGCGTGGCAACATTGCGCAGTCGCTGGCGCAGGGGCAGGTCGTCGCGGTTGATGTCAATGGTGTACAGGTCCCGGGCGAGGTCATTGCCCTGCAACTAGATCCAAACCCGGAGACCTTTACCCATGCGCTGCGTGTGCGCATTGCCGGTGACCAGGCCAGGCCGGGGCAAGTCGCGCAGGTGCGGTTACCCTTGCGCGAGATGCTCGGAGTTACGGCCGTGCCCTCGACTGCGGTGTTGTTCGACGAGGGCCGGGCCTCCGTGTTCCTTGTCAATAGCAACACACTGCAGCAGGTTGAAGTCAAGCCGGGTGAGCGGGTGGATGGGCTGCAGATAGTGTTGCAGGGACTGGCGGCGAGTGATCGTGTGGTGACGCGCGATGTTTCGGCGCTCAGTCACGGGCAGCAGGTGCAGGTCATTGATGCGGCCACCGAGTAACCGGGTCCCCACCCCCTCTCGATTCCGGCTTTCATAATGCTGATCCGTTTCTCAATCAATAATCCGCTGATTACCAACCTGTCGCTGGTGATCGTGTTTATTCTCGGCGTGTTGTCGTGGAATGCCATGCCCCAGGAGATGTTCCCTTCCATCGAGCTTGATGCCGTGAGTATCTCGGTGAAGTTCGAGGGTGCCTCTCCGGAAGAGGTTGAACGCCAGGTCATCATCCCCGTCGAGGAACAGTTCGAGGGCATGCCTGATATCGATGTCATGAGCTCTACCAGCCGTGAAGGGATGGGCAGTGTCATTATCAAGCTGAAGTCCGGCACCGATGTTGACCAGTACATGCGCGATGCCCAAACTGCACTGGACCAGATTACCGATATGCCTGACGAGGCGGATGAACCGGAGCTGATGCGCATCAAGGCGCGTTTCCCCGTTATCAGCATGAGTCTCTACGGTGACGTGTCGCGAGGCTATCTCTACGACCAGGCGGACATCATCAAGCAGCGCATGGCAAAGATAGCGGGTGTTGCCAGTGTCGGTGTCGCCGGTAACCGCGAGTGGGAACTGTGGGTCGAGGTCGATCCGTTCGAACTGGCTGCACACAAGGTCTCGCTCGGGCAGGTGCTGCAGGCCATTCGTGGCAACCTCCGTGACCTGCCCGGCGGCTCACTGAAAGCCAGTGAAGGGGACATCCTGTTGCGTGGCAAGGGCGTGGCGCCGGATCCCGAGGCGATTACACGCATTGCCGTGCGCAGTAACGACCGCGGCGGTCAGTTGCTGCTCGGCGAGATTGCAGAAATCCAGCTGCGGCTGGAAGAGGCGGAAACCATCGGCCGCTTCAACGGCCGCCCGGCCGTCAACCTGACGGTAACGAAAACCGCGGATGCCTCGACCATCGTGGTCGCGGATGCCGTACGCGACTTTGCCGAGCAACTGAGAACGGAGCTGCCGCCAACCATTGAAGTTGGCCTCTACAACGACCTGTCGGTGTATGTCAAAAACCGTTTGAACACGGTGAAGTCTTCGGGCCTCGTCGGGCTGTTCCTGGTGCTGCTGTCGCTATACCTGTTCCTGAACTTTCGTGTTGCCCTGATTACCGCGATGGGTATCCCGGTATCCTTTCTGTTTGCGGTGATAGCGATTTTTTACCTGGGCTACACCATTAACATGATATCGCTGTTTGCCTTTCTCATTGCGCTTGGTTTGATTGTCGATGATGCGATTATTGTCACGGAAAACATGTACCGGCACATGGAGATGGGCAAGCCGGCACCGGAAGCGGCACGCATCGGCGCGCGTGAGGTGTTCTGGCCGGTCATGGCGAGCACGGCAACCACCATTGCTGCGTTTATGCCGATGTTTGCCATCAAGGGCATCATGGGCGCGTTCATCGCCGTGATCCCCGTGGTGGTGAGTGCCTCCCTGCTGGGATCGCTGTGGGAGGCCTTCGGGGTTTTGCCTTCGCATGCCGCGGAGATGCTGCATACCCGACAGGCCAGCAAAAAGACGCATGAGCGCCGTGTTGACTGGAGTGCGCTGCTGGAGCGCTACATAGGCTGGTTACGCTGGTCGTTGCACAACCGTTATTTTGTGTCGCTGCTTAGCATAGCCGTGCTGGCTATTACGATTATCTACGCGGCGACACGGATTCCTTTCCAGTTATTTGACAATGTCGATGTCGGCCAGTTCTTTATCAATGCGGAAGCGCCACAGACCTACAGCCTCGAGGATACAGCCGTACTGGCCGCGCAAATGGAACGTGTCGTGCTGGAATCGCTCGATGCTGACGAGCTCAGCACGCTGTTGACCAATGTGGGCGTGAGCTTCATCGACTTCAACCGATTCGAGATCGGCAGTCAGTATATTCAGCTGGTGATTGACTTGCAGAAGGCCAGGCCGGAAGGCTTTATCGAGCGTTTTATCTCGCCGCTGGTGAGCCTGCAGTTCGCATGGGAAGGTACACGGGTGCGCCCGACCGAGGACATTATCAATGAGCTGCGTGAAAAGCTGCAGGTGATTACAGGTATCAGCCGCATTGCCATCCAGCGACCGCAGGGCGGACCGGCGGGGGCGGATATTGAAGTGGGTGTGAGTGGCCCGGATGTGGATGTGTTACGCGAGCAGGCGACGCGCATGCTGGAGTACCTGCAGCGCCTGCCCGGGGTACATGATGTGCGCCAGAACCTCGAGAGTGGCAAGCTTGAGTACCAGTATTCCCTGAATGAGCGGGGCAGGGAACTCGGTATCAAGCAAAATGATCTCGCCGATGCCGTGCGTACCGGCTTTCTCGGTGTCGAGGCTGTGCAGGTCACGCTCGGTAACAAGCGTGCGCCGGTACGCGTGATTTATCCGGAGACCATACGTCGTACCAGCGACCTGAAAAGCCTGCCCATCGTGCTTGATGATGGCCGGCTGGTATATCTTGGAGATGTTGCAGAAATAACCGCCGGGCGTGCCATGAACACCATCAGCCGGCGCGACAACCAGCGTCTCGGTCTGGTGACGGCCGAGGTGGACAGTCAGGTCACCACGCCGCTGGAGGTCACCGAGTTACTGCGTGCCGAATTCGCCGACCTGGAAACCGTGCTGCCAGGGTATGAGTTGATATTCCTGGGCGAGAAGAAAGATGCCTCCGAGTCTTTCAGCGGCATGCGCGATGCCATGCTAATTTCCGCAGCCATCATATTTTTTATCCTGGCGGCACTGTTTCGCTCCATGCTGGACCCGCTGATCGTCATGTTTGCGATTCCCTTCGGCATCATCGGCGTGGTCTTCGGCCACATGCTGTTTGGCTATCATCTGCAGTTCCTTTCGGCCATCGGCTTTCTCGCCCTGACCGGCATCGTGGTCAACGATTCACTGATACTCGTGAATTTCGCCAAGCGCATGCGCGCTGAAGGCATGGAGCGTACCGAGGCTATGATCGAGGCAGGGCGGGTGCGTATTCGTCCCATACTGCTGACCAGCATCACGACCTTTCTGGGTATCTCGCCACTGATATTCTTTGCCACCGGACAGACCGCCTTCCTGTCCCCGATGGCAGTCAGTCTTGGCTTCGGGCTGCTGTTTGCGACGGTAATTATCCTGATATCGATACCGTGCTTTTACATGATTGCCGATGACATGCGTGAACATGTGTGCGCAAGGATGCGCAAACTATTTAAACCGGTTAAAGACGATTTAACCTGAGCAGTTCCCACAATGACCCTCACACAGGAACCCGCAGCGTGCCCGAACGACTCGAACAATTGAAACACTGGCTGGAAAACGAACTCAATTTCAGTGAGTACACGCTGCGGCCAGCTTCCGCCGATGCCAGTTTCCGGCGCTACTTTCGCGTGCTTCACGAAGGCCTCAGCTACGTGGTGATGGATGCGCCGCCGCAAAAGGAAGATTCGCGGCCGTTTATCAGGATATCGAAAATGTTTTTTGATCTGGGGCTTAATGTTCCAGAGGTTATTGATGAAAACCTGCAACAGGGTTTTCTGCTGCTCTCTGATCTTGGCAGTGCACCCTACCTGGATGTGCTTGATGAAGAGACGGTTGAGCGCCTCTACGGTGATGCGCTCGGGGCACTGGCAATCCTGCAGGCCTGTGCACCGGATAACGCCGGCTTGCCGGCCTATGACCGTGTGCTGTTGCTGAATGAAATGGAACTGAGTCGTGAATGGCTGCTCGGCAAGCACCTCGGCTTGTCACCGGACGCTGCGCAAACAGGGATGATCGACGCTGCCTTCGAGCTGCTGGCAGAGAATGCGCTGGCACAGCCACGCGTGTGCGTGCACCGTGATTATCATTCGCGAAATCTCATGCAAACTGGTATGAATAATCCGGGCATACTGGACTTTCAGGATGCCGTTATCGGACCGGTTACCTACGACCTGGTTTCATTGTTACGTGACTGTTACATCGACTGGCCGCGTGCACGCGTCGAGGACTGGGCACTCGGTTATCTGGATCTTGCCCTGCAATCCGGTATCCTGCGGGCAGAACATGATGACCCGCAGCAATTTCTGCGCTGGTTTGACCTGATGGGCATGCAGCGGCACCTGAAAGCGGCCGGAATCTTCGCCCGCCTCAAGCATCGCGATGGCAAGGCAGGCTATCTGCAGGATATTCCCCGCACCCTCGGTTACGTGGTTGAGGTGGCGGGTCGCTACGACGAACTGACAGCATTCGGCAGCTTTATCGATGCCGAGGTGTTGAGTCGCCTCACCCGCGACAGTTGATCGCCGCTGGAGAGGTTGTGGTTCAATTCTATAGGAGCGCCGCCCCCGGCGTGAATCGTGGCGAGGGCGGCGCTCCTGCATGAATATTCTTTGGCGATGATTGGCATCACAGGAAACAAATGAACAGGCTCTGGTTGATAATTTTTGCGCTGGTTTTTGCCTGGTCCGCAATCCGGCCGTTTGATACCTTTACCTGGTTCCTGGAGGTGTCACCCGCCGTCATCGCGCTGCTGGTGCTGTTTGCGACGCGCAAGGTTTTCCCCCTGACCGGCCTGGTATACACCCTGATCCTGGTGCATTGCGTCATTCTCATGGTGGGCGGGCACTATACCTATGCAGAAGTGCCGTTGTTTGACTGGATACGGGATGCATTCGGGCTGGCGCGTAATAACTACGACAAGCTCGGGCATTTTGCCCAGGGCTTTATTCCCGCGATGGTTGCGCGTGAGATCCTGTTGCGCAACGATGTGATCAACGGCAGGGCCTGGATGAATTTCCTGGTGGTGTGTTTTTGCCTGGCGGTCAGCGCATTTTACGAACTGGTAGAATGGGCGGTCGCAGAAATGGTCGGTGGTCCTGCCGAGGCATTTCTCGGGACACAGGGTTATATCTGGGATACACAGTCAGATATGGCTTTTGCGCTGACGGGTGCGGTTGTCGCGTTGCTGTTGCTGGGTGGCTTGCATGACCGGCAACTGCAAGATGGCGGCTTTCTGCCGTGAATTTAACCAGATTCCTGACGGAGGTGCATGATGGGTAACTTAAACTTTCCATGGCTGGCATTGGGCTTGGGTCTGCTGGTTGCGGCTGGCCTGTTGTTCTCGGGTGCCTTGTCACCGGATGCCGACTATGAGCTGCCTTTGTTGACCATGCTGATTGTGAATGAGTTCGGGTTCTTTGTTACAGCAATCGGGGCAGGTGTTGGTATCAATATGCTCCTGAAAGACGGTATGCAAGCCCCGTTGCTGCTGGTGGTGGTTGGCTGTGCCATTATGGCGCTCGGTTTTTTGTATATGGCTATCAGGCTGTGGCCTGGCATGGCGGCGATACAGTAGTCCACGGTTGTCAGTCGAAAAAACAGGATCTGTGCCGGACAGGCAGCTGCTGCAAGGCATGTTTCCCGTACTTTACTCTTTCCGCCGCTGTCCCTATGCCATGCGTGCACGCATGGCGATTTCCTATAGCGGCATCAAGGTCGAATTGCGTGAAGTGGTGTTACGTGAAATGCCGCCGTCTTTGCTGGCCTGCTCACTGAAGGGCACAGTGCCGGTGCTGGTGCTGCCGGGTGGTCGCGTTATCGATGAAAGCCGGGATATCATTGCCTGGGCGCTTGCTGAAAGTGACCCGGAGCGGTGGTTGCCGGATGGCAGGGGGGGTGGCCGGGAAGATACAGACCGCCTGATCGATGAAAACGATCATTCATTCAAGCAGCACCTGGACCATTACAAATATGCCGAACGCTATCCGAAACACCTGGCCAGCACTTACCGTGCCGAGGGTGAGGGCTTCTTGCAACAGCTGGAACAGCGGCTTGGGCGGCAGGCCTGGCTGGCGAGTGAGCGTATGGGTGTGGCTGATATCGCCATATTTCCATTTGTTCGCCAGTTCGCGCATGTTGACAGGCTGTGGTTTGAACGCACACCCTATCCGCGATTGCACGACTGGCTGAATTATTTTCTCGATTCAGCGTTATTTCACGAGGTGATGAAGAAGTACCCGCAGTGGCAGGACGGGGATGATATGACACTGTTTCCGGAATGAGCAGGAATTCGGTACGATAGGCTACTTTAAAGACTGCAAATCCGGATGTGTGTGTGGTCTGCGATGAGCTGCACAGTTAGTGGACTGGTTTATGCCAGAGAAAAACCTGTTTTCGATTGTTGAATCACCGCTGCATCCGGATTTCTCCGGTTTGTACAGGCGGCTGGGGCTGCGTGAGGTCAGGCTGGGCTCCATGCGCAAGGCCATCAGTGCGCTGAAGTCCCGGACGCCGGATATTGTGGTCGCGGAATTTATGTACGGTTATGGCAATAACTATGCCGGTGTCAATATCAGCAACCTGGATGTGTTTCTGTACAGCCTGCAGAAGTACTCCAGGGATAGCGCCATTATTGTAATGGCGGACAAGCGAGAAGTTCAGTACGTTGACAAATTGCAGGCACTGTTTCCACTGCATGCCGTGTTACAACACCCGGTAAGAGCGCAGGATATGGAGGCTTGTCTGCATGACAGGATCATAATCGATAGATGAACAGCCAGACAATAAAACAGTCAGATGGTGGTGGCGTTGCCCTGGGTGTGTTGCTGGTTAACCTGGGCACGCCGGATTCACCGTCTGTTGCCGATGTGCGCCGCTACCTCAGGGAATTCCTGTGGGACCCAAGGGTCGTGGAGCTGGCGCGTCCCGTCTGGTGGCTGGTACTTAATCTGGTGATTTTGACTACCCGACCGCAACGCTCCGCAAAGGCCTACGCAAAAGTCTGGACAGATGCGGGTTCACCCTTGATGGTGTTTTCAAGAAAACAGCATGCTGCACTGCGGGCCCGTCTGGAGACGCAGGCCGGGCCGCCCGTAACGGTGGCCCTGGCCATGCGCTATGGGCAACCGGGAATTGCGTCGGGGCTAAAGGAGTTGCGAGATGCAGGTGTAAGGCGCTTGCCGCTCTACCCGCGGCTGGGATGACGAGTGATGCCTTTAACCAGGAATATCAGCGGATTGATTTAATGAAAGCAATGATTCTTGCAGCCGGACGTGGTGAACGTATGCGGCCCCTGACCGATACTACGCCCAAGTCCTTGTTACGCATTGGCGGACAGACACTGATTGAGCGTCATGTGCATGCCCTGGCACGGGCTGGAATTACGGAGCTGGTCATTAATCATGATCACCTTGGTGAGCAGCTTGTGAAGGCGCTGGGAAATGGCAATGTCTATGGCGTTGGCATCAGGTATTCACCTGAAACGGGGAGGGCGCTGGAAACGGGTGGTGGAATATTCAATGCATTGTCCTTGCTGGGTCGAGATCCATTCCTGGTAGTGAATGGTGACATCTGGACTGACTTCACATTTGAACGGCTACCTGAGCAACCTGATGGACTGGCACACCTGATTATGGTGGACAATCCCGAGCATCATCCGGATGGAGACTTTTCGCTGTCGTCTGGACTGCTTTCTCAAAGCGGTCCTGCCTTGCTGACATTCAGTGGCATTGGTGTCTATCGACCTGAATTGTTCTCTGAGTGTACCGCGGGTGCATTTCCCCTTGCACCGCTTTTAAGGCGGGCGATGGATGCCGGGCAGGTGAGCGGGGAGCACTACACCGGCAGCTGGTTTGATATCGGCACGCCGGAGCGGCTGGATGCGATCAACCGGGTGGTGATTAATCTACAATAGTAGTTCATTTCGCGTCATTCCCGCTCTCCGTTGCGCTTCTACCGGAATGACGGTTTTAAAAAAGTTGCTGAACGCATGGCATGATATTGATAACTACTCAGGGCGGTTGCTGACTAACGATGGGCCAGGAAATCGAAGCGGCACTGTTTACTCCCGATGATTTTGTGGAGTATGCAGAGCATTTGCGAGCAGAGACGGCGTTGCTGGGCGAGTGGTTTGCATCCGCTGCATTCTCTCCCCGGGATCGCATGGGTGGCTACGAGCTGGAAGCCTGGCTGGTTGACAGTCAGTCACGCCCGCTTCCCATCAATGACATTTTTCTGCAGACCCTGAATAACCCCATGGTGGTGCCAGAGCTGGCACGTTTTAATGTTGAGCTGAACGACCATCCACAGCACTTGTGGGGATCTGCATTCAGTCGCTTTGAAGCCAGTTTGGGCGCCACCTGGCAACAGTGTGTGCAGTGCGCATCCGGGTTGCATGCTCACCTGATGATGATCGGTATTCTGCCGACCTTGAAGGAGGGTGAACTCACGCAGGCAAATATGTCGGATCAGAAGCGCTACCGTGCACTGAATGAGCAGGTGTTACGGTTACGGGAAGGGCGGCCGCTGGAGCTGGACATCAGTGGGCAGGAACATCTCAAGGTTGCAAATAACAGCGTGATGCTTGAGGCGGCGACCACCTCCTTCCAGTTGCATCTCAAGGTGCATCCACAGAATGCCAGCCGTGCCTACAACGCCTCGATGATTGTTGCTGCACCGATGGTGGCAGTTGCGTCGAATTCACCCTATCTGTTCGGCCATGAGCTGTGGGATGAAACCCGTATTCCGTTGTTCGAGCAGTCGGTAGCCGTTGGTGGTTTTGCCGGCGCCAGACACGGGCCGTTAAGGAGAGTAACCTTCGGTTCCGGTTATGTACGGGACTCTCTCCTCGAGTGCTTTATCGAAAATGAACAGCACTATCCCATCCTGTTACCGATGCAATTCCATGACGGGCTGGAGCAGATGTCACATGTACGCTTGCACAATGGCACGATCTGGCGCTGGAATCGGCCCCTGATCGGGTTTGATTATGACGGCATGCCGCATTTGCGTATCGAGCACCGCGTTGTGCCCGGTGGTCCAACGATAGTGGACATGATCGCAAATGCGGCACTGTTCTATGGCCTGATGCAGGCGCTGATGATGGCAGAGACTCCGCCGGAACAACGGCTGGAGTTCTCGCTGGCGCGAGATAATTTTTATACCGCAGCACATCATGGCCTGGGTGCGCATATCACATGGCTGGATGGTGTTCGTGGCACGCTGCAAAGCCTGCTGCAGGAGCAATTACTGCCACTGGCGCGGCGTGGGCTGGAGCAGCTGGAAATCGATACGCAGGACATTGATCGCTACCTCGGGATTATCGAGGCCCGGGTGCGCAGCGGACAGACCGGGGCCGCATGGCAGCGGGCGTATGTGGCGCAGCATGGCGATGATCTGGCGAAAATGACACAAGCCTACCGGAAAAATCAGGAAAGCAAGGTACCGGTCCATGAGTGGGGCCTGTCGTGATCTGTTTATGATGCTGAATGAGATCGAAAATCTGCCCGAGGGGCTGCTCGATACCCCGCTCGAAGGACTCGAGGCCTTGCTGGGTGCGCCAACCCTGATGCACTTGCCGGGGCGGCGACCAGCGCCGTTGTTTGTCACTGTGCTGGCCCATGGCAATGAGGGAACCGGTTTTTATGCTGTGCAGGCACTGTTGCAACGCTACCGGGACCAGGAACTGCCACGGGCACTGTCAATATTTTTCGCTAACGTGAAAGCTGCCAGCCAGGGGGTGCGCTTCCTTGACAGGCAGGCGGACTATAACCGCGTCTGGCCAGGGACGGAGGATCCGGATGCCCTGGAAGCCGGCATGATGCAACAGGTGGTGGATAGCATGCGTCAGCGCGGTGCCTTCGCCAGTCTTGATATCCACAACAACACGGGCATTAACCCGCATTACGCCTGTATAAACCGGGTGGACAACCAGTTTTTACACCTGGCGTCGCTGTTCAGTCGCACAGTGGTGTATTTTATACGTCCGCTCGGTGTGCAATCCATGGCGATGTCTTATGTGTGTCCAGCGGTAACAATAGAATGCGGCAAGCCGGATCAGGAATACGGACTGGCACATGCACGCGATTACATCGATGCCTGTCTACACATGAGCGAGCTGCCTGCGCATCCCGTACCCTCGCACGATATCGATTTGTTTCACACTGTCGCGACAGTGAAAGTACCGGCAGAGGTCAGCTTCGGCTTTGATGAGAGTCCTGTGGATTTGCGTTTCATCGGAAACATTGACCATTTGAATTTCAGGGAGCTGCCCGCAGGTACGCAGCTCGGCTGGCTGCAACCGGGTGTAGCCCTTACACTGGATGTGCGTGACGATAACGACCAGTCGATATTTGACCACTACTTTGCGATCGAGGCCGGCACATTGGTTACCGCACGACCACTCATGCCGTCGATGTTCACCCTTGATGAAAGGATTATTCGCCAGGACTGCCTGGGTTACCTGATGGAAAGACTGCTGCCGGAGAGTGGCTAGCCTGTTCGGTTATGTCGCCGCCGCATTTATTACTGGCTCTTTCCGGGCATGGCTATGGACACCTGGCGCAGTGTGCGCCGGTTATTAATGCCTTGTGGGCAGAGCGTCCTGATCTGAAACTGACGGTTTGTGGTGCCTTACCCCGGGATATTGTGGCGGAGAGACTCGATCGGACTTTTGATTGTCGGTGTGTCGAGCTGGATCCCGTGCTGCAAATGGTCAGTGCCTGGGAGGTGGATACACCGGCATCACAACAAGTTTACCGTGCATTTCATGATAACCGGGATGCCGGACTGCAGCAGGATATGGATTTACTGCGGCAGTTAAGCCCGGATCTGGTACTTGCAGATATTCCATGGCGTATTCTGTCGGCAGCCGCGCAACTCGAGATAGCGGCGATCGGCTTGTGTTCATTAAACTGGGCCGCTATCTACGCGGCCTACTGCCAGGGTGATAGTAAAGACAGGCAGATTATTAATCAGATAATGTCGTCTTATCAGACGGCGGATGTCTTTCTAACCCCGGAGCCCTCCATACCGATGCCGCAACTGGACAACGCGGTTGCCATCGGTCCCATTGCACGTCGGGGTACCCGGCAAAAGAGTGCATTGTGTGTGCAATACGGTATTCCACGAGTAGCAAACATTGTGCTGGTCGCACTTGGCGGGATTCCAACCGAGATGCCGCTCGAACACTGGCCCCGCATCGACAATACTGTCTGGTTATTTAGCGGTGAGGTGTCTCTGCTGCGGGATGATTTTCTGGACGCGAGCGCATCGGGTTTGCCGTTTATTGATGTCCTGGCATCGATAGATGCGGTGCTCACCAAGCCGGGCTATGGCACCTATACCGAGGCGGTATGCAACGGTGTGCCGGTACTCAGCATTGAACGTCCGGACTGGCCGGAAACAACCGTGTTGAACCGCTGGGTGCAGCAATATGGTCATATTGAGGTCATAACGCATGCGCAGTTAAACAGTGGTACCTTTGTACCGCAGTTGCAGGCACTGCTTGCAGCTGCGCCCAGCCCGGGGATTGAGCCGACCGGGATCAGGCAGGCCGCTGACCATATTCAAGCCCTGTTGTGCGGATCGGCCCATAAAAAAAGCGGCCCGGAGGCCGCCTTGAGGAGTGTCAATGAAAAAAACGTTCGTAGGAGTTAAATACGATGTCTTAATGACAAATAAACTATAGCAAGTATTTTGGATTCAATCTATTGGGGGATATACTTACTTTTTACTTACTGTTTCTGGGGGCAGTGAAGACCCTGAAAGGGCAGGTCCTCGTTGTTTATATGATTATTATTTAAAATCAGTGGCTTATCATGAGTCCGGAAGCGCGTTGATTTTTCATACTACAGTTTGCAGGCCCTCTTGTGACCGACGGTGCGCTGTTCAATAGTTTGCTCCTGCACTTGGGCAGCCCATTGCGCGACACTCACAGGGGGAGCCGTGCCAGACAACCCCCTGGCGGGTGACAATCTATAACAGTCTGAAATTACTATGAATTATCCGTTCCACTCGGCTTGTTGATCCGCGTGGTAAGACGACCGCACCATCGGCCCGCTGGCAACGTGACTGAATCCCAGCGCATAACCCAGCTCCCCCAGACGTTCGAATTCATCCGGGTGAACATAGCGGTCCAGTGGCAGGTGATGGACGCTGGGTTGCAGGTATTGCCCGAGCGTAAGCATGTCACAATCATGCTCGCGCAGGTTGCGCATCACCTGTTCCACTTCGAAAATCTCCTCACCCACGCCCAGCATCAACCCCGACTTGGTCGCGACCTCCGGGTGTAATGCCTTGAAACGTTTCAGCAGATTCAGCGACCAGGCATAGTCAGAACCCGGTCGCACTTTCCTGTACAGGCTCGGGACTGTTTCCAGGTTATGGTTGAAGACATCAGGTGGCGACTTGATGAGGATATCCAGTGCGCGATCCATGCGGCCACGAAAGTCAGGCACCAGTACCTCGATCCTGATAGCGGGGTTGTGTCGCCGAATAGCCTCAATACATTGCGCAAAGTGTTTGGCACCGCCATCACGAAGGTCGTCACGATCCACCGAGGTGACCACGACGTAGCGCAGGCCCATGGCCTGGATGGTACGCCCGAGGTTTTCCGGTTCGTCCGCATCAAGAGGGTCGGGGCGCCCGTGTGCTACATCGCAGAATGGGCAGCGGCGTGTACAAATGTCACCCATGATCATGAAGGTTGCCGTTCCGCCAGAGAAACATTCACCTATGTTGGGGCACGAGGCTTCTTCGCATACGGTATGCAGACGATTTTCACGAAGGACGTCCTTGAGACGTGATACCGCCGGATCGGCTGGTGATTTCGCACGGATCCATGGTGGTTTACGTAACGGCCGGGTCGTCGTTTCGATCTTGATGGGAATACGGGCCGTCTTGGCTGCCCCGCGTTGTTTCCTTTCGCTGTTACTCATGTGCCCTGTGTTTCCAGTAATTTTTCAAGGTGGTTCTGCAACTGATCAGTAATGGCTTGCATTGATGACTCAACGCCGAGATCCCGCAGTTGTGTCACTTCCATGCCTGCATAGCCGCAGGGGTCTATCATCGAAAAAGGTGCCAGGTCCATATCGATATTGAGGCTGAGTCCATGAAAGGAACAGCCCTTGCGAATACGTAAGCCAAGTGCAGCAAGCTTGTGATCACCAATATAGACACCGGGCGCTTTCTCGCGGCGCTGCGCATCAATGCGGTAGTCTGCGCACAGGTCAATAACGCTCTGTTCCAGTATCCGGACAAGCGATTGTACACCCAGCTGACGTCGATTGATGTCCAGCAGGATATAGACAACCAGCTGACCGGGCCCGTGATAGGTGACCTGCCCGCCACGGTCAACGTTTATCACCGGTATCATGCCGGTCCTGTGCAGATGTTCCTGTTTGCCGTTGCGCCCCAGCGTGAATACCGGGGGGTGTTCGAGAAACCAGAGTTCGTCAGGGGTATTGCGGTCGCGATTGTTCGTAAAGGTCTGCATATCGCGCCAGGCAGTTTCATAATCCACCAGTCCGGGATGACGGATGACCAGGGCGTCGGCGGCAGGCATAACGGGCAGCATGCTGACTTCAGAGCGCTATGATGACTGCCTCGCAGTCGACCAGGTCTTGATAGATGGCATCCAGTTGCGCGCGGCTGGTGGCGTTGATCACGACAGTGACCGAAGTGTAGTTACCCTTGGCGCTGTCACGATTGTAGACCGCGCCTTCACTCAGGTCGGGGACATGTTTACGGACGATCTCGACCACGATCATGTCCAGCTTGCAGTCAGACTTTCCCATGGCCTTGATAGGGAATTCACAGGGAAATGTCAGCGGGCTTTCTTCATCCTCACTCATGTCGACAGTGTAGCAATCTATTGAGTGCGACTCACGATCCTATTGGCCATTGTTTAATTACCGCCAAGATCCGGATTGCCCCGGCATGCCCGGTGTTTTTCCAAGAGAGGTCCTGGGGTTTTTGGGGCGAGCATGTCCCGGGTAGGCGCGATGGACCGGATTATGTCCGTGGCCAGGTCGCCCGGGGCGGTGCCTGTAGCGTGGATAGTACGGGTACGCCGGATAATAGCGGGTATCGTCATAGGAGCTGTTGTTGTATGAACGCTGTTGTAGCGCAGCGGCTTCCGCGCGTGCCTTGCTGGCCTCGGCAGCGGCCTGTTCTTTTTCGGCGGCCAGTTTCTCGTTCGCCAGACGACTTTTTTCCATTCTTTCAGCCTGATTGATCACGGAATAGAAATCCTTGGCGGGGGCGTCGTTGGATGTTGGGCTTGGCTGGATGTCGACGAGCTGTGTGTCTGTGGCAGGGTTAGGTGGTGGTGTTTCGCTGAAATGGGTAACACCCATAGCATCGACCCAGGTGTAGACCTGTGCTGCGCTGGCGAGCGAGGCGGGTACTAAGAGCAGGATCGACAGGCAAAGGCCGGTGGTTTGTTTCATGGGTTAAACCTCGTGAATGCCGCCATGTTTGCACCTGTTGGTGATTGGTACTTTCAGTCTAGCCGATGATGGGCAGGGTAGTACAGGCAGATCCGGAAGGCGGAGGTGTGAACGTATTGATTTAATTTAGCAATTAAATACAGTGAGTTACATTGGTGTTGTTAACTGGCGCACTGGTCCTCGTCCGCATCATAAGGCGGTGGAGCTTTTGTCTCTAAAGGCATTTTCCGGGGTGGCCGATAGGTTTTTTCAGGCCCCGTCAAGAAGCGTTGTCAATGGGGATGCAACCGCCCAGGAGGCAACACCATGAGTGCAGTAACACCTGACGTCATTGTTGATCGCAAGCCGGGTAAGAAACGCCGCAAGGGTATGGCCGCATTACGTAAGCTACGCAATGCGCTGGCCAGGCGGAAGCTTGAAGAAATGCGCGAAGAAGAGCTGTTGAAAGAGCAGATTTATGATGTCTTTGCAGACCCGGAAGATTCCAAATAGTATTTACCGTGTACTGATTTCTTCCCCGGTAATATGAGCTGATTCGTTGATCGCCTCAGCGCGGTTAACAGCGACTGCCTGCAAGACATGCTCCCGGTTCCGGATTGGCATAGAATCCGGGCATGGCTGCCCGAAAAATCACCCTCCACTGTGATGTCACCGTCAAGCACATAGCCTGTGCGGCTATTCGCGACTATGCGCATGCTGCCTATCCTGAGGGTGGCTCTGAATGCGCACAGGTCGCGCGCTATACCCTGCTGGAGCTGGCTGCAGATATTGATGCCGGCATTACTGACCACAGCGAGACCATCGAGATAAGCAAGCGACCCCGGGCTATGGTCAAAGCCGCCATTGAATATTATTTCAATCGCATGGATGAAGCCCGGGGGGTGGCATCAACACATCAGCGCAGCTTGTTTCTCGAACTCCTGGAGGGCAGAACAGTAACCTCATCCGACCTGCAGGCGGCTGCAGCTGCGGATAATGCCGGAATTACCTGATCCAGTCCTGCAGGGCCGCGATTATTTTCTCGGCCTGATCCTTGCTGGATATATTGAATTTTGATTTGGGCTGGTACTCGCCATTGCGCTTCTGGTAACGGCGGATGGAATACTTGTCAGGGCCGTATTCTTCTTTCGCGCGGTTCCAGTCCTGGTAACGGTATATGATGGTTGACCAGGCGCCCTTTGTGAGCACCTTTTTGTCCAGCTCCTTGACGGTCTCGATGCCGTCTTCCTCATACCTGATTGTCAGTTCGTCTACTGTTTCAGCCATGCCACCCTCCGGGGTATTCAATTGGGTTGTTGGTTATTGCCGGTCATCATACTGATTTATGCATTTCAGTGCTCTATCCACGTGATAATTGCGAGTTCAGTTAGCTTGTCTACGTTCACGACAAGGCACGTCTCGCAGGCAATGGCTAACCCCCTTGCCAAGAGGCGAAACGCAGTCCGTGGGCGTTGACAAGCTAACCCGAAGGGCGTCCCTGTGGTATCCCGCAGCTGCGTTCCAGTGCTCGACAAGGAAATAGCCATTGCCTTCGCACTGCGCCTTGCTACGAAATACCACAGGGACGCTGAATCCGTAATTATCACGTGGATAGAGCACTAGCAACAAAGAGCAGATTATTCAGGGTATCATCGCCGACTTTAACGTCTAAGGACGGATCCGGTGTCAAAATACCTCACTGCGCCTGTCACCCGCAGCGATATGCCCGGTGGCATACCCTACATTGTCGGTAACGAGGCGGCCGAGCGTTTCAGCTTCTACGGCATGCGCGCCATCCTGGTGGTGTTCATGACGCAGTATCTGGTGGATTCAAGTGGTGCACTGGATGTCATGTCGGAGGCTGAGGCAAAGGGCTGGTACCACCTGTTTGTATCTGCCGTGTACCTGACACCGCTGCTGGGTGCACTGCTGTCAGACGGGCTGCTGGGAAAATACCGGACCATTATCCTGTTATCACTGCTTTACTGTGCCGGGCATGCTGCGCTGGCGCTTGATGATACGCGGTGGGGGCTGGTAGCTGGCCTGGGTATGATTGCGCTTGGCGCTGGCGGCATAAAACCCTGTGTGTCATCACACCTCGGCGATCAGTTCGGTCAAAGCAATCAAGGCCTGTTATCACGCGCCTTCGCCTGGTTCTATTTCGCTATTAATCTGGGTGCGTTTTTTTCAAGCCTGGCAACACCATGGATGCTGGCACGCTTTGGATCTACCGTGGCTTTCGGTGTGCCCGGTGTTCTGATGCTGGTTGCAACCCTGACATTCTGGGCGGGTCGTCACAAGTTTGTGCATATACCACCGGGTGGACGAAAGTTTCTGAAAGAGGCCTTCAGCAAAAGAGGTCTGGGCGCACTGGGCAGATTGAGCCTTGTGTATGTGTTTGTTGCTGTGTTCTGGTCTTTGTTTGACCAGACGGGCTCTTCCTGGGTGCTACAGGCACGGCATATGAATGCCGTGATTCTCGGTGTCGAATTGTTGCCTGCCCAGGTACAGGCCGCGAATCCATTACTGGTGATGCTGTTGATACCGGTATTTTCATACGGAGTCTATCCGGCGATCGATAAAGTATTTCCATTGACGGCTCTGCGCAAGATAGCGATCGGACTGTTTGTTGCGGCAGCAGCCTTTGCGATTCCTACGCTAATACAGCTGACGATTGACCAGGGTGGTGCACCCTCCATTGCCTGGCAGTTACTGGCTTATGTCGTGTTGACCGCGGCAGAAGTCATGGTATCGATTACCTGTCTGGAATTTTCCTATACCCAGGCACCGAAAACCATGAAGTCATTTGTGATGGCCTTTTTTATGCTGTCGATTTCACTCGGTAACCTGTTTACCAGTGCGGTCAATTTTATTATCCGGAATCCCGATGGCAGCAGTGCCCTGGAGGGTGCGGATTATTTCCTGTTTTTTACTGTACTGATGCTGGTAACCGCCGTGCTGTTTGTTGTGGTGGCACGCTATTATCGCGGGCAATCCTATATCCATGCCGAGCAACCGGCGATCGCCTAGCATGCGGATTCTGTTACTGTCTGCGTATGATGCGCACAGCCATCGCCGCTGGCGACAGGGACTGGTGGCCGCGTTCCCCGAATGGCAATGGACGGTCTTAACCCTGCCGCCACGGTATTTCTCCTGGCGAGTGCGTGGCAACAGCCTGAGCTGGGCCTTTTCTGAACGGGAGACACTGGAACAGCCCTATGATGTTCTGATCGCGACATCCATGACTGACTTGTCTGCGTTGAAAGGCCTGGTACCTGCACTGGCTTCGGTGCCCAGTCTGGTGTATTGCCATGAAAACCAGTTTGTCTATCCCGATCACCGCGAAGGGCAGCGCATCGAGCCAAAAATTACCAGTCTGTATGCCTTGTTGTCAGCAGATCGCGTGGTCTTTAATTCGGTGTATAACCGTGAGTCGTTTCTCACCGGTGCGCAGGCACTGCTGCAGAAAATGCCGGATGCCGTACCGCCCGGTGTGGTTGAGTCGATTGCCCGCAAGAGTTGCATACTTCCGGTACCGCTTGAGCAGTGCTGGTTTGAAGGCCGGGCCAGTATTGCAGACGGCGAGCAGCGCTTTACCATCGTCTGGAATCACCGCTGGGAGTACGATAAGGCGCCGGAACGACTGTTTAGCGCACTGCTGAAACTGCACGATGCCGGTGAAGATTTCAGGGTGCATGTCATTGGTCAGCAGTTTCGCAAGCAGCCACCGGTATTTGACGACATGTATCCACGATTGCAGCAGCATGTTGGTGAGTGGGGTATGGTTGACTCCGACCGTAACTACCGGTTATTGCTGCGTCGTTCACACGTGGTGTTGACGACGGCACTGCATGAGTTCCAGGGGTTGGCTGTACTGGAGGCCATTGCATCCGGCTGTGTCCCGCTTGCACCAGACCGGCTGGCCTACCGGGAATATATACCGGACGAATGTCGTTATGCGTCTTTCCCGGACGATCCGGATTCGGAGAGCAGTGCGATCGCATCTCATTTGCAGTCGTTGTGCCAGCGCTTCGGGCAGGGTGAGCTCCCTGCGGCCCCGCTTGTTGAAAATCTGTCCTGGAGACAGTTAGTGTCGGCCTACAGAGAAGAGATCAATGGCCTTGCATAAAAAGGAGCAGTTTCACGGTGGTCGTGACAGGAATCGTCCGGTGCCGCTGTCGCTGCGCGGCTTGCGTATTTTATTCTCAACGCTGGGCCGGATTTTCCCTCGGCTGATGGGACGCTGGGCCTACTTACTGTGGTTTCGCACCCGGCGATTTCCTGAATCGGCCGCGGGGAAACGTATTGCCAGCAAGGCACAGCGTGACATCCTGATAGTCGACGACATCCCGGTGGCTGTTTATACGTGGGGTACGGGCCCGATTGTGCTGTTCATACACGGATGGTCAGGTCGCGGAAGCCAGGTTGCGGCATTTGCTGAACCGCTGATCGCTGCCGGATACAGGGTGATGTCCGTTGATGCCCCCGGGCATGGCGCTACACCGGGAGATCGAACCAATATTCTTGAATGTGCCGCGGTGGTACAGGCGTTTAGCTACCAATACGGGCCGGTTCATGCTGCGATTACACATTCATTTGGTGGCATGGTGCTGGCCTATGCCATGAACAATGGCATGTCGGTTGAACGGGTTGTCTGTATCAGTGCACCGGCACATATTGATTACCTGCTTGATAGTTTTGCCCAGACACTGAGTATCCCTAATGCGGTGATTGCGGACTTGCGGCGGCGCATGGAAGCGCATTTTCCGGGTGGTTACTGGGAGAATATTTCAACGGTCGTTAATGTGCGTGAACTTGATGTGCCGGCATTGATTATTCACGATGAATATGATCACAGTGTGCCGTGGGAGCAGGGGAAAATCATTGCCAGTGCCTGGCCGGAAGCACAGTTCCTGAAAACCACCGGCCTTGGACATGGACGTATTCTGCGTGACAAGACGGTAATTAATGCTACAGTGGATTTTATTAATTCGTAATATAGAGTGAATCCTTTACGGGAATGTCCAGTCAATAAAATATGAAACTCTACCTGGTTCAGCATGGAAAGGCGTTAGCCAAAGCGGAAGATCCCGAACGCCCGCTGAGTGAGCAGGGCGAGCAGGATGTGAGTAACGTGGCATCACAACTCGGGGACGCCGGTGTTCAGGTAGCTCGAATCTGGCACAGTGGTAAACAGCGCGCCACCCGGACGGCTGAAATACTGGCCAGGAGGGTCCTGTCAGGTCGTCGTATCGAGGTTATCAGGGGGGTTAGCCCGAATGCTCCGGTCGCCGAGTTCGCAACCGATGCGGATGTCTGGGATGAAGATACACTGGTCGTTGGCCATTTACCGTTTATGTCACGGCTGGTATCACTGTTAACGGTCGGCGATGCGGAGCATGAGCTGGTGCAATTCACTCCCGGAAGCGTTGTTTGCCTGCAGCGACAGGATGACCACCACTGGGTAATTGTCTGGATGATCCGGCCTGATCTGCTCTCCGATGACTAATCGCTGGAGAGTCCTATGAGTTTACGTGGTATGGTGCCCCCGGATCCCCAGACCAGTGTTTCACAGGAGCGCTTTGCCGTGATATTTACTCCACGCACCGACCGAAAACGCTTTCCTGCGGGTTGTGTGGAAATATTTGACACAGTGGCGGCCACGCTGGCGGCCGCAGACCCTGAAAACAAACGCCATGCCGCACGGGTAGTGGGACCATCAAAGTCATCCGAGGGGCAATACATATATTATCTGCTGGCCTGGATAGTATAGGTCAGCATTATGGGGCCGGGTCTGTTAATCCAGCCCCCGCAGAAACTCTATGTAGGCCGGTTTGTCCCATTCCCGGTCTCCCAGTGCCTGGTACTGTATCTTGCCGAAAGGATCGACAAGGAAAGTCGAGGGCAGCCCCCGGGGTTGCCAGACCTGTGTCACCAGTCCGTCGCTATCCATTAAAGGCAGCAGGTCGGGTGCCACGATACCGAGAAAACTGAATACGGCATCTTCTGTTTCCGCGGTGTTCACAACCACGAACTCCAGGTCGCTGTCTTCCAGCAGGGATATCATGCGTTCTATGCTTGGCATTTCACGACGGCAGGGGCCGCACCAACTCGCCCAGAAATGCACAAAACGCCAATGCCCGCCCGTTGTCGCGAGGTCATAGGCTTCGCCATCGATATTGTCCAGCTTCAGGTCAGGGGCAGCGAGGCCATCGATGCGCATTATTCCCCGGGGCAGTGTCTCTGTGGCTGTGCAGCTTGCAGTCAGCAGCATGCCGACTACCAGCACTGCAAGTGATCTGGCAGTCATTAGATATTGCAGTGTGATTCGCATAACATAGCCATTAACAGCATTGCTCTTACTCGCTTTGAGTGTGCACGGTTTCCTACAGGAGGACAAGGTATGCGCAGGATTCTGACAGGGTTTCTATTTTGTGTGCTAGTCATACCCACTCTACAGGCCGCTGATGTCATTAGCGTACGGTTGATGACGCTTGATCTTGCGGTCGATATTGCACAGGGTGCGATCGATGCCTGCCGTGAGGATGGTTACCAGATTTCGGTTGTTGTGCTTGACCGCAGTGGCAGGACGCAGGTCGTGATGCGTGATGTGTTTGCCAATCAGTACATGACGCAACTGGCGCAGGCCAAGGCTAATGCGGTGGTGCTCTCTAATACAAGTTCCAGTGCGTTGCGCAAGAATCGTGCAGACATTGCCGATGAACTGAACTTGCTGGATGACTTGCTGGTACTGGATGGTGGTTTACCAGTGATGGTCGCTGGCTCGATGATCGGTGCGGTAGGGGTGAGTGGTGCGCCTGGCGGTGACAAGGATGAGGCCTGCGCGCAGCGGGGTCTCGATGATGTGCAGGAGAAACTGGATTTTGCGGACTAGCTGCTAAGCACCAGTTTGCCGACGGTTTGACCCGACTCCAGATCCCGGTGTGCTTCGGCGACTGACTCAAACGCATAGCGGGTCACTGTCGGCAGTGCTATCTTTCCCTCCTCCAGCCATTGCAGGATCTGCTGCATTCCCGTTGCAATCAATTCGCGCCTGTCAAACAGGTAGCTCAGGTTAAAGCCAAGTAAACTGCGGTTTCTCGTGGTCAGGTCGAAAGGGCTGAAGCGCGGTGTGCGCAGATAATCCCATGCGAGCCGGACTTTTCCGGGCAAGCCCTTATGTGTCACAAGCATGCTATGGAAACCATAAACCACCAGCCGTCCAACAGGTGCCAGGTGGCGGTAACTCTGTTTCAGGGTTGCGACGCCATTGGCATCCAGAATGACGTCAAAGCCGCCCGGTGCGTAACGTTCTGCTTCCTCCCACAGATCGCTTGTTGATTTATCGATGACCGCATCTGCGCCAAGCGCGGTAACGGCGGCAGCTTTATGGGTAGCCCCGACGACACCGATCACCCTGCAACCGGACAGTTTGCCGAGTTGTACCAGCATGCTGCCGACACCACCGGCCGCGGAATGCACCAGCAGGGTATCGCTGGCCTGAACGTGCGCCAGTTGAAACAGTGCGAACCAGGCAGTTAAGGACACGGTGGGTAATCCGGCTGCCTCTGCATATGAGAGCTGTTGTGGCAGATGAAATACCTGCTCCCTGTTGACGCAGACCCGGGTTGCGTAGCCATTGAAACGTGTCACTGCGATGACGGCTGTGCCGGGCTCAAGGTCTGTAACGTCAGCTCCGCACTCCAGCACGGTACCACTCACCTCGAATCCGGGGGTGACGGGGTAACCGACATAATGCTTAGCAGAGGCATACAGGCCCATGCGTGTCACGCAATCGGCAAAGTTTACGCCAATGGCGTTGACAGAAACGATGACGTCATTCGGCCCGGGGCTCGGGTCGGGGTGCTGCTCGATGGCCAGTTGTTCATAACCACCGGGCTTGTGGATGACGATCTTTTTCATGGCTGGCGCAGGATCAATGTATAACGATCAGTATTATGGCCACGAAATCCACGAAATCCACGAAATCCACGAAATCCACGAAAAACACGAAAGGATAAATGCCTTACTGGGTATTCTTCCGTGTTCTTCCGTGGATTCCGTGGCCATTTAATAAAAAAACCGGCAACCGGCTCAACTTAATGAGATTTAGTATCCGCTGTTTTTCCCCAGAGTTCCTCCAGTCGCTTGTCACGGCCACAGCCATAGCGGTAGAACTTGTAGCGCACCGGGTTTTTTTGATAATAATTCTGGTGATAGTCTTCGGCAGGATAAAACACACTGGCCTGCGTTACCCCGGTCACAACGGGTGCATCAAACGGTTTCAGTTCGATCAGGGCCGCCTTTGACTGCGTTGCCAGTTTTTTCTGCTCGTCATTCTGGTAGAAAATTTCGCTCCGGTACTGGCTTCCCCTGTCACAGAACTGGCCGCTGGCGTTTGTCGGGTCGATGTTATGCCAGAATTCATCCAGCAACTCTTCATAGCTGATACGCGTTGGGTCGTAGACGATTTGTATGGCCTCGGTATGTCCTGTCCCGCCACGTGAGACTTCCTTGTAGGTCGGGTTTTCCTTGTTGCCACCGGTATAGCCCGAAGTCGTCGAAATGACGCCGTCAAGCTTGTCGTAGGGTGGCTCCATACACCAGAAGCAGCCGCCGGCAAAGATCGCAGTTTGGTACGGTGTATTTCCGGTGTTGCTTGCCGCGTTGCTATTGACTGCGGCGCAGCCGAGAAACAGCAAGCTGAGCCAGCGGTTCAGTCGGGTGGAGTTCATGGCATTATTCTTCCATTGTTGGTTGTCGTAGCCAATGGACAGCACAGCTGACTGTTTGTTGCATTTTATTGCCATTCCGATAGCCGGGATTGATAATCAGGCAATGACATTTAGGGAAGCTCTGATTTATTCGTCATGCCGGCGACGGCCGGCATCCAGTGCATTGAAAACTCTGGATCCCGGCATGCGCCGGGATGACGATAAAGGAATTGATCAGAGGTTTCTTGGTTTTTCCATAAATTCACTGCTGCTGGCGGGCCAGCCCCTTGCTTAAACACCGTCGCGTGGTCGGTCTACTGCTTGGCCCGCTGCTGTTTCTGCTGGTTCTGCTGTTGCCACTGCCTGCCGGAATGACAGCACAGGGACTGCACGTGGCTGCTGTTACGGTGCTGATGGCCGTGTGGTGGATGACCGAAGCGATTCCAATCCCGGCAACGGCCCTGCTGCCGATCGTGCTGTTCCCAGTGCTGGGGGTGTTATCTGCCAGTGAGGTCACACGTGCCTATGGTAATCACCTGATCTACCTGTTTCTGGGTGGCTTCCTGATTGCCGTCACGATGAGGAAATGGAATCTGCATCACCGCATCGCCCTGCAAACAATCCGGCTGGTCGGGGTGACACCGCAGCGGATTGTGCTGGGCTTCATGCTGGCCACGGCATTCCTGTCGATGTGGATCAGTAATACGGCTGCCACCATGATGATGGTGACCATTGCAATGGCGGTGCTCAAGGAGGTGGATCACGATATCAAGCCTGAATCCGGCGAGTTCTGGTTTGGCACGGTGTTGATGCTCGGCATTGGCTATGCGGCTTCTGTCGGTGGGGTTGCAACCCTGATTGGTTCGCCACCCAATGCGATTTTTGCCGGCGTGGTAGAGAAAACCTATGGAGTCAGTATCAGTTTCATTGAATGGATGAAATTCGCATTGCCGTTATCACTGGTCATGTTGTTTATTATCTGGTTCTATCTGGTGCACATGCTGCTCCCGAATGCCGAGGTGCACATGCCAGGCAGCAGGGCATTGATCAGGGACCAGATAACCCGGCTTGGTCCCATGTCACGTCAGGAGAAAATGGTTGCAGCCGTGTTTTGTGCGGTCGCTTCGCTGTGGATCCTGCGTGGCCTGTACCAGCCGGCAAGCCTGGCAATGGTCAAGGACTCCACCATTGCGATTGCCGGGGCAATGCTGTTGTTCATGATACCGGTGGATCTGAAGAAAGGGGAATTTCTTCTGGACTGGAAGACGGCTGTCACCATTCCCTGGGATATTATTATACTGTTTGGCGGCGGTTTCGCCCTGGCGCAGGGATTCAGTGAGTCCGGTTTGACGCGCTGGTTGGCAGAACAGTTATCGGTATTACAGGGTGTTGACGTTATCCTGATTATTGCAGCGGTTGTGCTGCTGGTGGTGTTTCTGACTGAAGTGACATCCAATACAGCCACGGCTTCTCTGCTGCTACCCGTGATGGGTGCGCTGGCAACGGCCATCGATATGAATCCCCTTGGCCTGATGGTGGCAGTGGTTGTTGCGGCCTCGTTTGCCTTTATGCTGCCCGTTGCAACGCCTCCCAACGCGATTGTGTTCAGCAGCCGCTATATCAGCATCGCGCAGATGGTCGCGGCCGGGTTCCGGCTAAACCTGATTGGGGTGGTGGTTATTACGGGGTTTGTGTACCTGCTGTTGCCCTGGGCCTGGGGTCTTTATTTGCAGGGCGCGGTCCCTGTTATTCGTTAACCTTGGCGAGAACATTGACCTGGAAAGAAATCTGCTCAAGAAAGGCTTGTGTGTCACGGGCGCCTGCTGCGATATTCATGCGAATACGACAGCTGTCATCATCCATCTCTCCGGCAGCACCGAAGATTTGCCAGCCGGCGAAGCTTGCTACCCCGTCTGTGCGCGCCCCGGCCAAATTTGCCGTTGCAACAATATTGACGATATCTTCGCCTTTATCGCGGTCATATTTTCTGCCTAACTCAAAACAGACCAGTTCCAGTGACCAGCGCGGATGCGGCAGGCCACCGCAGAGATCAACTTCTGCCATACCACTGTAGATGAACAGGCGGTTCGCGCCGTCCGGGCCATTCACATACACCTCCATCTCCTGCATATTGGTGAGGCGGTTTGGTTCAATGATGTTGGAAGTGTCCATGTTGATGCTCCAGGTGTTTTATTTGTATGGCTTGCCCATAATCCTGCTCTGAACAGGTCTTGTCAGGCGCTTATTTGACGATACTTGGAAGGATAAGGCAAGTAACCGGGTGCTTTTACGTCATTTCCATGTACGCTTCAGTCGGATTGGTGCTCGCTGCAGGACGGTGGTGACGGAAACGGCATTATATTTCCCTTGTGTGAGTCTGCGGCAATAATCTTGTTGCTGCCTTCACGGTCGACCTCGTCAATACGGATTACGGCCTGTAACGGGATATAGGTTCTGCTGACACCCTCAAACTCTGTTTTCAGCCTTTCCTCGGTGGGGTCAACGACAATGGTGGAGCGTTCGCCAAAAATGATCCCCTCGATTTCAAGGAAGGCATACATACTGCCCTGGTGTATCTCATGCGCGTACAGCTCGTAGATGTCACCCTTGTTGTAGAATGAAATGCGGAAAATCTTTTCGTCAGTCATGATGTCGTGCCCGGCTATTGCTCAAACAGGTGATCCAGCTTGTTATCCATGTGCAACTCGGTCAGTTCGGTAAAACCACCAATGCATTCGCCATCAATAATTATCTGTGGCACGGTGCGCGCGCCGTTGGTGGCAACGGCAAATTCGCGTCTTGCTGTCTGGTCGGAGTCGATCATGGCCTCCTCAAAGGGGATGTTCCATTTTTTAAGCAGATGTTTTGCCTTCACACAAAAAGGGCAGCTCGCAGTGCTGAAGACTTTTACTCTCGCCATAAATGTGTCCAAATCTGGTTTCAGGGATGCGCGAAAGTATACAGTATTACCGGTCGCCGGGTTTTGTAAACTGTACTACCTTTTTTTGTGGCGACAGATTGATTTCGTCAAACACCGTGCCGGTTCGGGCTTCCAGGATGGTCAGCACCGCCCTGGCAATATCTTCTGGCAGGATATAGTTTTCCGGTTCATCGCCATGCTGAAAGTCCAGGTCATCGAAGAACGCAGTTTTAACCATACCCGGATTCACGATGCTGACCCGTATCCCGCTGGCGGCACATTCATGACGCAGTGACTGCGCCAGCCCGCGCAAGCCGAACTTGGCCGCCGCGTAGACAGCGCCACGCTTGCCGCCGGTGCGTGCGGATTCGGAACCCATAAAGATAATGTCACCCGCGGCACGCTGTTTCATCCCGGGTATCAGGGCGCGTACCAGGTAAATCTGGCTGGTGAGGTTGAGTTCAAGCAGGGTGCTGATCTGTGCGTAGGAGAATTCCTCCAGTGAGCCAAAACGGCCGCTGCCGGCGCAGCAAATGACGCCGTCAATTGCCTGCTCATTTTTAATCAGGGCTTCTAACCGTGCAGGTAATTCATCAAGCCGGGACAAATCAATGGACACTGCCCTGAAGTTGTCGCTGTCGAGTGAGGATTTGCTGAAATCACGTGCCATACCAATGACCCGGTAGCCGTGCCCGAGAAGTGACATGGCAATGGCCTGACCGATACCGGAACTGGCCCCGGTGACCAGGATGGTTCTGTTGGTCGCTTTATCCATTTAGTGTACAGGGAAATAACAGTGATTCCGGTACATGCTGCAACAATTCACGGGTACAAAAATCGGTCATTTCCTGCTCCAGCGATTCCGGATAGGAGATCATGCCACGCGTGTCGCTGAAACTGCCGGCAAATAAGGGCTCGTCCGGATAAAGCTGCACCATGTTTTTGAAGTAGCTGCGTGGCAGACGAAATGTTCCCAGGCTGACGGAGTGCAGTTGCGCACCGTTCAGTTGGCTGAACAGTTGCTGAAACAGTCCGCGGTACTGGAGCTGATAATCCTCCTGGTATATGAGCGGGTCAAACCGCAGTCCGATCTGCCAGCCGGCCTGCTGCAGCTGCAGCATCGCCTGCAGACGCCTTTCAATCGCCGGCACCCTGTGCTCCAGTGCCTGGTACACCTCTTCGGGAGTAAAGCTGAAGGCAATGACCGCATTCGCTACCGGTGCCATTTTCAGCAGGCTGCGGATCTGTGTGCTTTTGGTGCGCAGCTCGATGTGTGCCAGCGGGCGACGGGCGAAGAACGGCAGAAAATGTTGTACGAATGCCGATACCGGCTCCATGGCAAGGCTGTCGCAATCATAGCCTGAGAAGAACCAGCAGGGTTCGCTGTCAGCCGCTGCCAGGATTGTGTCGATGTCAGTCCCAAAATCTTCATAATTTACATACAGCACATAGTGCGCTGAGCGGTACATACCTTGCAGGAAACAGTAGCGACAGTCATACAGGCAATTAAGCATGTGGGAAAAATACCAGTTCCGGTGCCCGCCGAGGCCATATCCATCCGGTGTTTCCAGAACGCGACCCTTGTGTTTGTGTGCCAGGATCAGTGCCGGCTTGCGTTTTTGCAGGCGGAAATCCTGTGAGTTCGGGTTGAATACCTCTCCATAACGATCACATACAACACGTGCTGCGTCTGGAAATCGTGCGCAAATGTCCTGTGTACGTGGATGATTGGCAACCTGTTTCTCTATATAAATGATACTAAACACGGGCATTTTGTGCTTTCTGCACGAGGCTGGGTGGTAGTGAGTCGAGGTGCTGCTGCAGGCTTTGCAGCACCGCGGCGGCATTTTTTTTCTTGTCAAGCTCACTTAGCCACAGCGGCTGGTCCGGAATGAGTACCTTCCAGCGCCGTGCCAGTTCAGCCAGTTGATGCTGCTGTGACACCGTAAAGCGCCATTGACGGGATAACTGTTCGAGTCCCGCATGCGGAGCGCGCCAGCTAGTGTATTCCTGTGCCAGTGAAACCAGCGCCCTGACCAGTGCGTCAATCTCATCCAGTTTCTGTGTAACAAGCTGCCTGCAGCCCTCTGCGGTAATGTTTGCGCTGGATTGTTCGCGGTTATCCGATACCACCTTGAAACATTGCACCAGCTCCGTGCTTGAAAAACGGCTGGCCACGGGATAGTAGCCACTGGCCTCCATGTCGTAGGCCACCTCCTGACAATAGCTGTTTTCGGGTGCATCGACGGTTATCAGGCTGCTTGTTACCGTTGGCAGATCGAATAGCTGTGGCGGGTACCAGCTTTTCCCGGTGGCGTGATCAGTAATGCGATGTGCGAGCAGGCTCTGTCCGGTGGCGCAGCTTGCATGTCCGGCGATGCCGATATTCAGCCAGGCAGCCTGCTGCTTTGATGTGTTGCAGCCGGCCAGCAGTGCGGTTGCCGCGGCAGCAGCAACTTTTCCCGGACCGGAGACGATCAATGACATGTCTGCGCGTCGATACATGCGGAATGTCCCGATGCTGGTCTTGTCACTGAGCCGGTAGAACTCAATTAGCGGGCGTGCCTCGGCGGGGAGCGCGACAACAACATTAATCATGCTGGACGGCCCGGTGCCAGAGCGTTCTTCTGGCGATAGTGTTGTTGTTTCTCGCGACAGGCCTTGGCCAGTTCATGATTGCCGTGTTTGACTGCGCCCTTGATCACAATGGCCAGTTTATCCAGCAGGGTTGCGAGGGCTGCAGTATGGTTCGCCGCATCAAGGACGTTGGATGCCAGTATGTTTTCCAGGGAGTGGATACGAAATCGGTCCATACCCCAATAGCGCCTTGACAGCTGGTCTGCATGACCGCCTGTCTTGGTGATGAGTGGTTTATCAATATACAGTACCGGGTGCATGGCACAGATTCTCAGCCACAGATCATAATCCTCACAGGCTGGCAGGCGTTCATCAAACAGACCAATCTTCCTGAAAAGATCGCGATGAATCAATACGGCGGAGGGTGAAATGGCACACAGCGGCAGGCAGTGCCGGAAAATATGGCCGCCCTGCTTGGCGTGTTTCTTCATGGGGTTTACACGCTTGCCGTTGCGTATCCATATTTCATCACTGTGACAGATTTTATAGTCTGGCCGGGCACGCAAATGATCACATTGTTGTTCCAGTTTGTCGGGTTGCCAGCGGTCGTCCGAGTCAAGTAACGCGATCCAGTCACCGCTTGCCGCCTGTATGCCGGTATTGCGTGCGCTGCTGACCCCCCTGTTTTGCTGATAGATATAGCGGGCATCCCGGAACTGGCTGTGCACAAGTTCGCGGGTGTCATCGGTAGACCCGTCATCCACGACAATGACTTCCGCCGGCGGGAGGCTTTGCGCGAACACCGACTGCAAGGCCTTCGCGAGAAGATCGGCCCGGTTCCAGGTTGGGATGATGACAGAGATGTTCATTTTGTCGGTGTTGCTGGCAAAAACCACGGCCCGCTATTCTCTTACAGAATGGGGTCAAGTTGTAGGTGGGTAATGCCGCACGCGGGCGACACCGGTCTGGCGGGGGCAGGAAACGGCATTCGGTTGACGAAATGCCGAAAAATTGGCGTTTATTGCTTACTGAACAGTGTCCATGCGGTCACTCAGTTGTTTGCCTACCAACTGCATCAGTTCATCCATGGTCAGGCTGTCAGGTACATGCTTAACGTCTGAAAACCATAGGTTTTCTACCTGACCGCCGGCGTCTGCATCCTGTTGTGACAGCAGTGGCAGGCCAACAAATATTCCCTGCTTTCCGTCGTCGAGTCCAACTGTAATTAACTGAAGTTCAAGAGTTTTCATGCCGAGATCTCCGTGACTGCCGCCACTTTGCCAGATGGCAGTGTGGTGTTGGGTTCGGCAATTAACCTGCATATCACATGCCATGTCGGGTTAGGTGCCGCGGTGTGTGTGTGCGTCGATCCAGCGCCACAGCGAGCCACTGGGGGCGTCATAGCCTAGGTTGATGTAATCAAGGGCATGCAGACTCCGGGCACTCCAGCGCATGTGTGTCTCGGCAGACGGTTGACCACAGAGCAGCAGCTGGTCCCCGATCTGCAGCGGCATGTCATCCCCGGGCAACAGTACTTCGTTGTTGTCGGCCTGTTTGATGAAGACCGCAATACAGGGCAGCGGGGCCGTGTGGTCCCGCGGGTCTTTGAGCAGGTCGCCCAGCGAGATGCTGGCGCCCCCGTTCAGCAGTTCCACCACTGCCGGGGTTTGCTCTGTAGAGATAGTGATGACCCAGGATTCCGGTGGCCGGTCCGTCAACACTCCGACTACCCGACTGACCAGCACATTGGCCCAGTCTTCTGTCTGGTCTCTTGCCATGCGCAGGAAATTACCCAGCAGGGGCGTCGTAATCAGATCAACGACGCGCCGGCCCGTAAGTCTGCCGGTTTGCATGATGATGTCGATGCCGGCAGCCGCAAACAGGGTGTCATTGGTGCTCAGGTTCTGCCGTCCCACGGTGAACAGGTCTTCGTTGAGCTCCATAGCGGTCATGATGATAGACAGATTGTTGGCGTCATTATCCGTTCCTGCGATGATACCAACCGCCTGCTCAATGCCGGCCTCGTACAGTGTAAAGGCTTCTGTCCCACGCCCTTCGATGACGCCCTCCGGCGCCCCTGTCCTGGCGATATCCGCTTCAATAATCACGGTCTGTATGCCTTTAAAGGACAGGGCCTCCCGCACTGCCTTGCCAAAGCGGCCATAGCCGCACAGCACCCAGGTGCCCCTGGGGGGAGCTGCAAATTCACTGAGCGGCGCCTCATGCATACTGGTCATCCATTCATACACAAGGTACATGCTGGGTGACTGGAACATCATGGCAAACCGGCTGGCGAAGGCGTCAAACGGATTGATGATGTAGTCGGTACCGAATGAGGCGATGTTGGCCTCTGAGTCGTGTGTTTCGGAGCGGCAGATCACGGGCAACTCGGGGACCAGCAGTTTGCTGATGATGGCCACGGTCATGTTGGTGTGGTCATTGCCGGTCAGGGCGATGACGCCCTGGCATTCCGGCTTCAGCAAGCCGGCTGCCCGCAATTTGGATGTGTCGGTTACGTCTGCACATATACCAGGGACGGGGGTGGGTAGTTCTTCAAGCCGCAGTGACTGGATCTTGTTCTCGTCCCGGTCAATGATGACGCTGCGTATATTGTGTGCCGCCAGTTCCCGAATCACCAGATGACCGGCATCGCCCATACCGCAAATCAGATAAAATGGCTCGCGTAGCTGATTGATTACCCTGGTAAACGCCGTGAATGCAACCATGCGCCGGAAGGCCGGGTCCTGGAGCAGGGAAAACAGCGAACCGATTGCATACAGCCAGGAGATGACGGTCAGGTACATGGCAACCGTTGTCCAGACGCGCTGTGGATCGGTAAACGGGTAGGGGATTTCCCCGAAGCCAATGGTGGAGCCCATGAAGCTCACAAAATAAAAGGCGTGGAAGAAGCTCATGCGCCACGGATTGCCCTGGTCGTCCATGCCGGGTATCAATACCAGCCCGAGGATGGAGATCGCATAGGCCAGTATGATCACGATCAGCGGCAGCCGCATGCGCCGCAACAGCAGGTACAGGAGGTTATGCACGGTCGCTTACACCTTGCCGGCGTCCGTCAAACCCTTAACGGCGGAACATGACCGTTTCGGTCACCAGGATGATGACAGAGGTCACGTTTGCCAGCAGTGCGCCCCCCGAGAGTGACACGATGCTGGCCATGATCATGGGTGTCAGGCCAACGTCGCTGGCGTGTACTGACAGGGTCCAGACCACCACGGCAGCAATGAGCTGCAAATCGGCGACCAGGCTGGTTGCCAGCAATACCGCCCCGATGTGGGCGCGGTCGCCGAACTTCATAATGGTTGCAATCAGGCTGACGACCAGCGCGGCATAGAGTTCATACACATTGTGATGATTGGGGTCGTCCAGATCGCCGAGAAAAAAACCGAAATTCAGTGTCAGCGCGAGTACGATGAAGAATGCAAAAAAGACTTTCTCCAGGTTCATGATCGGTTCCCCTTGGTTTGTTGACCCCTGCCTGCTGCAACCGTAGCAAATGGCCCTGTCGATAACAAACCTGTGTTGAACCGGTTCGTTTGAATGATTCGCATGGATTGAACTTTCTGCACGCTCGTCCGACAATGGTATATGAGTTCCAGTCCAATTGATGATGCGACCCTTGAACTGCTGCAGCGGCGTGTTGGCAAAATCCATCTCCGGCAGCGCCTGGGTATTGAGCGCGATTACGAGCGCATGCTATTTGGCCATGGCCGGAATTTTTTCCATATAGAAAACTGGTATTTCCTGCGTTCCATTATTCGCAACAGCCTGCGGCTGGTATTGCTGCATGGCCGGGCAAGGCGTAATGCCCGCCAGATCGAGATCCGTCACAATCACATCAGGCTACAGCGGCTACCGGCCGCGTTTGAAGGTTTCACCCTGTTGCAGATTTCTGATCTGCACCTGGATATGGCTGATGATTTCCCCCATGTACTGATTGAAGCCATTCGCAAGGTGGACTATGACCTGTGCGTGTTAACCGGTGACTTCAAGGCGGAAACGCACGGTCCCTATGAAGCTGCCCTGCAGAATCTGCAGCAGGTGCGAACCCATCTTGAAGGCGAGGTATACGGGGTGCTGGGGAATCACGACACCATTTGTATGGTCCCGGCGATGGAATCGATGGGTATCCAGATGCTGTTGAACGAGCAGGTGGTGCTGCAGCGTCAGGGTGAGGTGATTTACCTGGCCGGGATTGATGATCCGCACTTTTACCGTGCCGATAATATCGAAAAGGCCGGTGATGACATTCCCGAGGGGGCTGTGTCGATATTGCTGGCACATTCACCCGAAATCTACCGGCACGCTGCACATGCAGACTTCGATGTCATGCTGTGCGGCCACACACACGGTGGCCAGATGTGCCTGCCGGGTGGGTATCCGGTGATGTGTAATGTCGGCTGCCCGCGTGACTATTGCGCAGGTGCCTGGACCTATCACGGCCTGTCAGGTTATACCTCTGCCGGCTCAGGCGCCTGTGTCGTGGACCTGCGGATCAATTGCCCGCCGGAGATTACCCTGCATTACCTGCATTGCGCCTGAAACCTGCCTGAACCATCCCCTGGTCGTGGCCTGCAGGTTTGTTTCACTGCCTGACGGTCCTGAGCGGTCTGGAGAGTAACAGGTCGATCACTATAAAGATGGCCACCGCCAGGGCCATTTCACTCCCGCTTGCCCCGAGTACTGATTGCATGCCCCAGAGCGGCAGGATGGCTTCAGGTAGTTGATCGAGCAGAGGTACCGAGCGGCTGGATACAAATCCGAGGCGCCGCTTGATGAAGCTGGAACAGAGATCCCCGAGCATTGCCAGCAGGGCGAAGCTGGCACCTTCGAGCATTGACAGTCCAAACAGCGGTGCCAGTAGCCCGGTGACGACCAGGGCGCCGACAAGGCCGCGCAGCGTCTTGGATGGGCCCAGCAGGGGGCGGTGGTCAGTGAACTGACGGTTATTGTCCAGTGGCCAGTTCCAGTGTGGACCCAGCGCCAGCCAGA
>Ga0316190_10000294_pt1 | contig 33888 bp, 26 predicted proteins | sample Eddworburrow2_MG_FD_204929 | JGI IMG/M metagenome (GOLD analysis project Ga0316190, IMG submission 204929) | Coastal sediment microbial communities from Maine, United States - Eddy worm burrow 2 | ecosystem: Environmental > Aquatic > Marine > Coastal > Sediment | place: USA: Maine | collected... | reverse complement strand
CGCGCTGACGTCGCGCAACAGGACGTCTCGAAGGGGTGCTTGCTCAGGCGCGTGGGCCTCGAACAGCGTGCCCACGTCCTCCACCTCGAAGTCCTCAAAGACGATGTCGCGATAGGTGGAAGGGAAATTGCCGCCCAGCTGGCTGGGGTAGTTGAGCTGGAACCAGAACAGACGGTTGAAGGATCCCACTTTGAAGCGCCGTACGCCCACGTGCTCGACCGTGCCGCCGCGGTCCAGGTTGGCCTTGAAGCGAATGGCCGAGTCCCCTGAGCGAAGCACGTTGTCGGTGAAGAACACGTAGCGGATGTCCCCCGACATCTCGCTGCCGAGCGCGATGCCGTCCTCACCACCCATGTCATTGTTGCGCACGACCACATACTCGCTGGGCATGGCCACGGTGCGACCGTCGAGGTCGCGGCCCGACTTGACCACCACCGAGTCGTCCCCGGTGCGGAAGGTCGATCCCTCCACCAGCACCCAGCGGCTCGAGTCCACGTCCACGCCGTCGTTGTTCGGAAAGAGGCTATTCACGTTCAAATCGCGCACCGTGGCGTGCTCGCAGTAGACCAGGTGGTTGACCCAGAATGGCGAGTTCACGGCCGTGTAGCCTTCCAGCCTCACACGGCGGGCACGCACGAGCTGCACGAGCGGCGGCCGCAGATGCGTGCCGGCTCCGAACACCCGCTCTTCCAACGGCACACCAGTGAAGCCCATGCGGCGCAGGCGCAGCATGTCGGGCTCCGCCCGGCCATGCCAGCCGTGGAAGCCGCTCTGTGCGTTGCCGTCGATGGTGCCGGGGCCTGTAATGGCCACGTCTTCCACGTCCCGGGCGTAGATAAGCGGCGAGTAGCTCAGTACCCGAGTTCCCTCCCAGCGGGTCTCGACCACCGGCAGGTAGTACTGCGGGTCGGGCGAGAACAGCAGGTGCGCTCCACGCTCGAGATGGAGCTCGATGCGGCTCTGCAGGTGAATCGGGCCGCGGCTGCGCCAGACGCCCGGCGAAAGCACCACGCGTCCGCCACCTTCAGCCGACGCCCTCGCGATGGCCGCCAGGATGGCGGGGCGCGCATCCGCCGCGCCGTCAGCAACGCCCCCGAAGTCGACCACGCGGTAAACCTGCGCTGGGATTTGTGGGCCTTCGATGCGGGAGACGATGGTCTCGATCAAGTCCCAGTCCACCCGGCCAGGAGCAGGATCCTGGGCTCGGGTGGGCCAGGCCCCGAGCAGCAACAGTAACGAGATCAGACTGACACGGACCTGATTGCCGATGCGGCGTTTGTACGTCATGCCGTCATTGTAGCGACGTTTGATCGGAATGGCCACCGGTGGCAGAAAATTGAGGTTAATGGGTCGGCCGAGGGTCGACAGACCAGTCGAATTCGTTAAATTCCAATACAGTAATTTGAAGATTTTAATCTTCCACCCGGAAGGTATATACTTCCGAACCACCGTGTTATCAATAATTTAGAGAGAATTTTTTTCAAGTGGCACATCATTCACGTTGCGAAGAGGTCTCACTTTGCCACCGGTGGCAGAATTTTCTTGCATTTTGTGCTGACCCGGTGATAATCGGTGCTATGTGCAATCGAAGACATCCGTTGGAATTTGGAACCGCGAGGGGAGGTGCACGAGGCCGTTACGAATTTTCAGATTCCGGGAATGACCTGTTTGGAACAAGGAATATGACCTGATCGGACCTAGGAAAAGGGGGAGAAAAATGCAAAGTGCTCGATCCTTGCTGTCACGCTATTTGGTTGTCGTGACAATCGTCGGACTGCTCGTTGCCACGGCCGGTATCCAACCGGCTTTGGCGCAAGAACCCGAAGATCCAAAACAAGAAGAGCCTCAAGTTCAAGAGGAAGGAGCGGCCTACGAAGGGGCCGTCGAAGAAGTCCCAGAAGGCGAAGAGCCGGTAGTCTTCGAGGAAGAAATCGTGATCACGGGTTTCCGCTACAGCTTGGAACAATCCGTGGAGCTCAAGCGAGAAGCTGTCAACACCCGAGACAGCATCGTGGTCGAGGACATCGCCAAGATGCCCGACCTCAATCTTGCAGAGGCTCTCCAGCGTGTGCCGGGCGTGGCCATCGTCCGCGAGGGCGGCGAAGGTCGCCAGATGTCACTGCGCGGTCTTGGCGCGAGCTTCACACGTGTCACGCTGAACGGCATGGAAGTGCCGGCTTCTACTGGCGGCCTTGACAGCTCCGGCGGTGTCAACCGGGGTCGGTCGTTCGACTTCAACGTCTTTTCCGCCGAGCTCTTCAATCGCATCGACATCAACAAGTCGGCCGTCGCCTCCATTGAAGAGGGTGGTGTCGCGGGTACCGTCGAGATGTACACCGCGCGCCCGCTGGACAAACCCGGCTTTCGTGGTGCAGCGACCCTCCAGGGAGGCTACAACGACCTGTCGGATACGGTCGATCCACGTGCGACGCTTACGATGAGCACCACCAACAAGGCAGAAACCGTGGGGTTTCTCTTCTCCGCCGCATACACGGAGCGTACCTCGTGGCAGGATGGTTTCGGGACCGTACGCTGGGCAAAGCCTGACCGGGACTTCGCCGGCAACGAAACGGACCTCAGTGATGAAGAGCTCCATGATCTGTGGTACCCGCGTTTGCCCCGCCAAGACAGCTTCCGTCATGACCAGGAGCGCCTGGGCCTCAGTGCCGCGTTGCAGTTCCGCCCGAGTGACGAGTTTGAATTCGCTGTGACCTGGGTGCACTCGGAGTTCGACCACACAACCAACAGCTACAATTCCTTTGGGGAGTTCCGCCGCAGCGGAAGTTGGGGCTACCCGGCGATCACGCCGACCGACGTCACCGTGGCCAGCGACGGTAGTGGTCTGTATGCCGTGGCCGGCGATTTTGAAGGGGTAGCTTTGCGGACTGAAAGCCGACAGACAGTCGACAACACGAAGTTCGACCAGTTCTTGGCAGATTTCACCTGGGACCTCAGTGACAAAGTAAAGCTCACCGGTGTGATCGGTCAGGCCCAGTCCGATTTCGAACAGGACTACTTCCGCGTGAACATCGAAACATTTGGGGGAAACGGCTTCTCGTATGATTTCACCGGGAACCCGGATGTGGCCGCAATTCACTACGACATCGATGTCACCGACCCGAACAATTTCTTCATCATGGACAACGAACGATTTGAACGGAACCAGGTTGACCGCAAGAACCAAACCGCGCGGCTCGATCTGGATTGGGACGTTGATGAGGATGGAAAGCACTATTTGAAGTTCGGTGCGATCTACAATGACCGCGACGTGAACAGCGTGCAGTATCGGCAAGCTGCAGACCCCCCGCCGGAAGGCCTCGATTCCATAGGCTATGTGTTCGACTACGTGGATGTCGGCGGTTATGGCAGTGCAACCGACCTGGACTTCGTGGTTCTGGACTATGACGAGGCCAAGGAGGCATACGGATATGGTGACGGCTTCGAGCTGTATCGCGGTCCGGGCAGAGCAACATGGTATGTCAATGAAAAGACCATGGGTGCGTATGCCGACTACAGCCTGTTTGCCCTGGTGGGAGGGACCCACAGCCTCCGTCTGAATGTTGGCGCCCGGTATGTGAAAACCGATACGGATGCCACGGGCTGGCTCACATCCGAGATATCGAATACCGAGTCGAACTCCTACAGCAACGTGCTGCCATCGGTGAATTTCGCGTACGATCTCACGACGGACCTCGTCTTGCGCGCCAGTGTGAGCCGCACGATGACGCGCGCCTCCCTCTCTTCACTGGCGCCGGCCAAGGGTTATGGCGATGTGAACTTCACGGTCAGCGGCGGCAACTCCCAGTTGGATCCTTTGCTGTCGGACAATCTCGACCTGGGTCTCGAGTGGTACTTCACCGAAGAAGCCGTGTTGGGATTGGCCTTTTTCTACAAGGACATCGATAGCTTCATCTCATCGCCGTCAACGGAAGAGCCCCTGCGGGCCGTGGATTACCCCGGTGTGGCATCGGTGTATCCCGAACAGCCTGAATTGCTGGATCCGAGTCTGATCTGGACATACAGTACGGCTGCCAACACCGACGGCACGAAACTGAAGGGTTTCGAGCTGGTGTATCAGCAGGCCTTCAGGGGTCTGCCCGGTATCCTGTCGAACTTCGGCTTTGTCGGCAACTACTCGTATGTCGACGCCGAAACAGAAGTGATTCGTAATGACGAAATAGTGACGGTGCCGTTGGAAGGGATGTCCCAGAATTCCTGGAATGCAACGCTGTACTATGAAGTCCCCAAGGCTGGTATCCGAGTGTCCGTGAATAATCGGGACGACTACATCACCGACAACACCGGGAGCAACGGCAACATCTCCCATGGCACGACAGGTCCCGTGCGCTGGGACTTGAGCGCCTTCTGGCATCTCAGTAAAGCCTTCTCGCTGACGTTGGAAGGCATCAATCTGACGGACGAGAAGGAGCGGTTGTACACAACCGGCGACGGAACGATGAACCTGGTACGTGAGTACAACAAAACGGGCCGCCAGGTCTTCCTGGGAGTGCGTTTCAACTTCTAGAGACCTCCCTGATGCTCTGCAACCCCTGGCTGGCTATGCCGGCTGGGGGTTGCGGGCCTCTTTTTGCTGACGTTTCGCGACGGGTCGATTCTGGGCGAAGGAATCTGGGCCGCGGTAAACACCCGTTCTTCGCCCGGCTCGGCTCCGGGTGATGGTTGCCTCGAGCCATACATGCAGGAGAGTCTGAGGAGGATCTGTAGCGGCTCCACTCGTTGGAAGGTTGGCCCGCCGTTGGCAATAGAATGGCGGATCATCGCTCGATGGTCAGGCTCAAATCGGTGCGCGGCGGATAACTGATCGGAAGTTGACATGAGCTACGAGCACAAACAGCCGTCGACGATCAGTGACGTTGCTCGATTGTCGGGAGTCTCGAAACGAACCGTCTCGCGCGTCATCAACAACTCCACGATGGTGCGGAAGGCGACTCGGGAGAAAGTTCAGAGCGTAATCGATGAATTGAGCTACAGGCCGAATGTGCAGGCCCGGGGTCTCGCGGCCAGACGCTCCTATCTGGTGGGCATGATCTATGACAATCGAGACCCGCTGTACACCGACGAAGCACAGCGCGGCGCGTTGAGTGTATGCCGTGAGCTGGGCTATGAGCTCGTGATTCATCCCTGCGACAGGTCGAGCGACTCGCTGACCAGAGAGGCCCTCGGTTTTGTCGATCGGTCGAATCTGGACGGTGTGATCGTCCTGCCTCCGGTCTCTGAGAACAACGATCTCGCGGGGGTTTTTGGGGACGCACAGATCCCGTACGTTCGGTTGGCTTCCATTGGCCTGGACACCGCTGATCGCGTCGTGATCGCCAACGAACGGTCAGCGGTGGCTGCAATGGCCGATTATCTGGTCAATCTCGGACACCGAAATATCGGCTATATCATGGGGCCGGAAGGCAGGAAATCAACGCGCGAGCGGCTCGAGGGCTTCTGTGACGCGTTGCAAAAGCACGGATGTGCACTTCGCGAGGAAATGATAACGCGTGGGGCGTATACCTTCGAATCGGGAATAGCGTGCGCCCGGACTCTGCTGGAGATGTCTGAGCCGCCAACGGCCATTTTTGCCAGCAATGACGAGATGGCTGCGGGTGTGATCTACACCGCTCAGGAGATGGGTGTGAAGGTACCGGGAGACTTGTCGGTGGCGGGATTTGATGACAGTAACCTGGCGACGAGAATCAGGCCGTCGCTCACGACGATCCGCCGGCCTGTGCGCGAAATGGCGCGATTGGCGACGACAAAGCTGATTGCGTCGATTGATGGTCGAGTGGACGAGGCGCGGGTGGGGATCTTTCTGGACCCGGTACTGATCATCCGCGATTCGACGCGCTCCATTCAGTGGTGGAGGGAAGAGACTCCCCCACCCCAACGTTGAACCAAAGGATCCTGATGGACAAACACGAGAACATCGAGAACAGGCAGGGCAGACGGTCGCTTTCGTTTTTCGTGAGCGGCCTGATGCTCGGCGCGCTCCTGTCCACCGTCGGCTTCGGATTGTTCCTGCGTTCGCAAAAAACCGCCGAGCAAAACGCGGTCTTGGCCGGTGGTGGCGACGGGGCACAAAAACAGATGGTCCTGAAGCTCGGCCACGCCCTCGACACGGGACACCCGGTGCATGTCGCCTTGGAGAACATGGAGACTCGCCTCGGGGAGCTGTCCGGCGGCACGGTGTCCATTGACATCTATCCCAGTGCGGTGCTCGGCTCCGAGGTCCAGCTCCTCGAGCAGGTACAGAACGGCTCCCTGGACATGACCAAGGTGTCGGCGGCGGTGATGGAGAACTTCGTGACGGAGATGGCGGTCTTCGGGCTGCCGTACCTGTTCCGCGGGAGCGATCACTACTGGCGTGTGCTCGACGGACCCATCGGCGCCGCCCTGCTGGAGAAGGGCGAGTCCAAGCTGTTACGTGGGCTCTGCTACTACGACTCGGGTTCCCGTAACTTCTACACCCGGTCGAAACCGATCCGCACGCCGGATGATCTCGAGGGGATGAAGATCCGGGTGATGAACAGTGCCACCGCGATCGCCATGGTCAAGGCCATGGGCGGGGCGCCCACACCCATCGCCTGGGGCGAGCTCTACTCGGCGCTGGCCCAGGGAACGGTGGACGGTGCCGAGAACAACCCGCCGAGCTTCACCACGAACAAACACTACGAGGTGTGCAAACACTTCACTCTCGACGGTCACACCCGAATCCCCGACGTCGTCTTGATCGGGACCAAGACGTGGGACCGGCTCTCTCCGCAGATCCGGGAGTGGTTACAGCAGGCCGCGGACGACTCCTCAGAGTTCCAGCGCCAGCTCTGGCGCCGGGAGACGATCCGATCGCTGGAGATCGCGGAAGCGGAGGGGGTGACGATTTACGAAGTGGATCTGGCACCGTTCGTGGCCAAGGTGGCGCCCATGCTCGAGGAGGTGGAGGATCCCGCGGTGCGGTCTCTGGTTCTTCAAATCCGGGAGACCGACTGAGATGCCGGCTGCTCTGCGGGTGCTCAAGGACGGCCTCACGAGGGGACTCGAGCTGCTGATCATCGCCACCATGGCGCTCCTGGTGGTGGACGTGGTGTGGGGGGTGTTCACCCGCTACGCCCTGGGGGAACAGGCCAAGTGGAGCGAAGAGCTGGCCCGGTTTCTGCTCGTGTGGGTGGCGCTCCTGGGGGGTGCGCTTGCGTTCCGTACCAAGGCCCACTTGGGTGTTGACTACTTCGTGAGTCTGCTCCATCCAGATGCTCGCAGGTTGACGGCGGTAATCGCCGATCTGGTGGTTCTTTTCTTTGCCGGAGCGGTGTTGCTGCTCGGCGGCGCCAGCGTGGTGAGGGAGGCCCTGGCCCTGGAGCAGACAACCCCGGCCCTGGGCTGGAAGATGGGTTACGTCTATCTGGCCCTCCCCATCTCCGGCTTTTTCGTGGTGCTCTACACTGTGGACAACCTGATGGAAACACTCAGGGGACGGCCAGCGGGCCGTAGCTTGGGAGGGTAGTGCTCATGGCAGCAGTCGCCCTCATTTTGGTTCTCGCGTTCGCCATCCTGCTGGTGCTCCACGTGCCGATTGCGGTGGGCATCGCCGTGGCCAGCTATGTCGCCATGTTGGCGGACGGGGCCGATCCCTCGGTCATGCTGGCTCAGAAAATGGCGAACGGCGTCAACAGCTTCGCCCTACTCGCGATCCCGTTCTTCATCCTCTCGGGCTACCTCATGGGTCGAGGAGGCATGGCCCGTCGGCTGATCGACCTGGCGGGCGCCCTGGTGGGATTCCTTCCGGGCGGACTCGCCTATGTCAACACCCTGACCTGCATGCTCTTCGGTGCCATCTCGGGTTCCGCCGTCGCCGCCGTGTCCTCGGTGGGCGGGTTCATGATCCCGGAGATGAACCGCAAGGGGTACAACCGCGAGTTCAACGTGGCGGTGACCACGACGGCGGCCACCACCGGGCTGATGATTCCCCCAAGCAACATCATGATTGTTTATTCGGTCGCCGCCGGCAGCGTGTCGATCGCCGCCATGTTCATGGCGGGGGTGCTCCCCGGCATCCTGACCGGTCTGCTCATCATGGTGGTGTGCGGATTTTTCGCCTTTCGCAACAACTATCCGACCGAACCCCGCTCCAACCTGGGGGAGATCCTGCGAGCGTTCAGGAGCTCCTTTTTGAGCCTCTTCATGGTAGTGATCGTCATCGGCGGCATCCTCAAGGGAGTGTTCACGGCCACCGAGGCGGCGGCCATCGCAGTGGTTTACTCCCTACTGCTCACGGTGGGGCTCTACCGTGAGATCCGGTTGCGGGCGCTGCCCGGGATCCTGCTCGAAACGGGGATCACCACGGCGGTGGTGATGCTACTCATCGGCGCCAGCTCGGGGATGAGCTGGATCATGACCATGGCCAACATCCCGCAGACGGTGAGCGCCGCCCTGCTCGGACTCTCAGAGAACCCGGTGCTGATCCTGCTCTCCATCAATTTCCTGCTGCTGGCGGTGGGCACCTTCATGGACATGACCCCGGCAGTGCTGATCTTCACGCCCATTTTCCTGCCGGTGGCAGTGGCGCTGGGCATGCACGAAGTCCATTTCGGGATCATGATGATCGCCAACCTATGTATCGGTCTGTGCACCCCGCCCGTGGGAACCTGCCTGTTCATCGGCTGCGGCGTGGGCAAAACCACGATCGCCAAGGTGACGCGCACTATGCTGCCGTTCTTCGTGGCGATGGTCGTAGCGCTCCTGTTCATCACCTACATGCCCTCCCTGTCCCTTTGGTTGCCGGTACAGACCAACCAGCTCAAGAAGATCGAGGTGGAACAGTCCCGGTTCATGAATACCGGGCCAGACGACGCACAAGGAGACGACGATGCCCAGCCTTGACCTGAAGCCGAAAAAGTCGTGCACGTACGACATCCTGTCCCTGGGAGAGGTCATGTTGCGCTTCGATCCGGGCGAGAGCAGGATCCGAACGACCCGTCAATTCCGGGTTTGGGAGGGCGGAGGCGAGTACAACGTGGCCCGCGGTCTACGCCGATGCTTCGGTCAGCGAGCGGCGGTGGTCACCGCTATCGCTCGCAACGAGGTGGGCTTGCTGTTGGAGGATCTGATCCTCCAGGGAGGGTTGGATACGTCCCTGATCAGGTGGGTGCCGTCCGACGGCATCGGCCGATCCGTGCGCAACGGGCTGAATTTCACCGAGCGAGGATTTGGCATTCGAGGTGCGGTTGGCTGCTCGGACCGCGGCCACAGCGCTGCCTCTCAGCTGCGTGTGGGCGACATCGATTGGGAGCACATCTTCGGCACTCTCGGGGTCCGCTGGTTTCACACCGGTGGCATCTTCGCGGCGCTTTCGGCGACCACTGGCGACGTGGTGATCGAGGCGGCGCGGGTCGCCAAGAAGCACGAAACCGTGGTCTCCTACGACCTCAACTATCGACCATCCCTCTGGGGGGCCTACGGCGGCATCGAACGCTGCCGCGAGGTGAACCGGGCCATCGCTCCCTCGCTTGATGTGATCCTCGGCAACGAGGAGGATTTCACGGCGTGCTTGGGGTTCGAGGTGGAAGGCGCGGACGAGAACCTGGTCGATCTGGAGGTGAGCGGTTTCCAGGGCATGATCAGGGCCGCTGTGGCGACCTACCCGAACTTCAAGGCCGTGGCCGCCACCATGCGCGCCGTCAAAACCGCGTCGATCAACGACTGGGGCGCGATCTGCTGGTCTGACAGGAAGTTTCACACGGCTTCCCATCGGCCCGGCCTGGAGATCCTCGACCGGGTAGGTGGTGGTGACAGTTTTGCCTCTGGATTTATCTACGGGCTGATGGAGTTGGACGATGCGGCCCTGGCGGTGGAGTACGGTGCGGCCCACGGCGCCCTGGCGATGACCACGCCGGGAGACACCACCATGGCGTCACTGGCCGAGGTGGAGAAGGTGGTCCGAGGTGGCGGTGCCCGGGTGGACCGGTAGGGAGGCGCGACATGATCGAGAAATTGACAAAGCATCCGGTGATCCCGGTGATCGTGATTGAAGACGAGAATGACGCCGAGCCGCTGGCGGAAGCGCTGCTCGAGGGTGGGCTCGATGTGATCGAGGTGACCTGCCGTACCGCCGCGGCCCCGGCAGCCCTGGCACGCATCATCCGGTCCTTCCCCCAGATGTTGGTGGGCGCAGGCACCGTGATCACCCGGGAGCAGGCACAGCGGTGTGTGGACTTGGGCGTCTCGTTTGCTGTGGCCCCGGGGTTCAACCCGGAGACCGTACGCCTGTTTCAGGAGAACGAAGTGTTGTTTATCCCCGGGGTGCTTTCGCCCTCGGAGATCGAATCGGCGTTCGGCCTGGGCTGCACGCTGCTCAAGTTCTTCCCGGCCGGTGCGGCCGGTGGCCCCAAGATGCTGCGAGCCCTGGCGGGACCCTACGCATCCCTCGGCGTGCGATTCTGTCCCACAGGCGGCGTGAATGTCGACAATATGAACGAGTACCTGTCCCTGCCCGAAGTGTTTGCCATCGGCGGTTCTTGGATCGCGAGCAAGCGGCAGATCGCCGAGAAACAGTGGTCGGCCATCACCCAGCAGACCCGAGAGGCTCTGGCCCGGGCGCGGGAGGTTGTCCAGTGAGCGGTCTGATCCACGAGCGGTTCTTGCTCCAGAACGAAGAGGCGGTCCGTCTCTATTTCGACTATGCGGCCGAGCTGCCGATCATCGATTTCCACACCCACCTCCCGCCGGCCGAGATCGCCGCGGACGCCCGCTGGGAGAACATCACCCAGGTCTGGCTCAACGGCGACCACTACAAGTGGCGCCAGATGCGCACCAACGGCGTTGCGGAGCGCTTCTGTACCGGTATGGCGACCGATCGGGAGAAGTTCGACGCCTTTGCGGGCATCGTGCCCTACCTGCTTCGCAACCCTCTCTACCATTGGTGTCATCTGGAGCTCGCCCGTTACTTTCAAATCGACGATCTTCTGCTCAGTGCGGAAACCGCTGATGAGGTGTGGGAGCGGAGCACGGCAGTGTTCCAGAGTGGCGTCTCCGCGCGTTCATTGATCGAAACCAGCAACGTGCTCGCCGTCTGCACCACCGACGACCCGATCGATACCTTGGAGCACCATGCGGCGGTCGCGGCAGATGAAACATTCACCCCCCGGGTTTTTCCCACCTGGCGTCCGGACCGTGCTTTGGCGTTCGCCGATCCCGTTGCGTGGAACGGCTACGTGGACCAGCTGGCCGCTATCGCCGATGTCGAGATCGGGAGCTACGAAGACCTGATCCAAGCGCTGACCGTGCGCCACGACTTCTTCCACCAGGCGGGCTGTCGTCTTTCGGATCACGCGCTCACCACCTGCCTGTTCTCGCCGGCAAGGGAGCTGGAGATCAGTTCAATTTTCGGCCGAGTCCGGTCGGGTGCTGTTCTCTCGCCCGACGAGCGCGACCAGCTGGCCACGGCGCTGCTCCTGGAGCTCGGTCGGCTGAACAGCGAGAAGGGCTGGACCATGCAGCTCCACATCGGGGCCTTGCGCAACAACAACAGCTCGATGCTCACCGAGCTGGGGCCCGACACAGGATTCGACTCGATCGGGGATTGGCGGTACGCCGAGCCGCTGGCTGGATTTCTGAATGCGCTGGACTCCGCGGACAACCTACCAAGGACCATCCTCTACAACATGAATCCGCGGGACAACGAGATGCTGGCCTCCATGATCGGCAACTTTCAAGACGGCTCGGTGCCCGGGAAGGTACAGCTCGGTTCCGCCTGGTGGTTTCTGGATCAAAAGGACGGCATGGAACGCCAGCTGGAATCCATCTCGCAAATGGGCTCACTGCGGCGGTTCGTCGGAATGGTGGCTGACAGCCGTTCGTTCCTGTCGTTCTCTCGTCACGAGTACTTCCGTCGCATCCTTTGCAACGTGCTGGGTAGGGACATGGCCGAAGGGCTGCTGCCCCGGGACTTCGATCTGGTGGGCGGCTTGGTGGAGGACGTCTGTTTCAGGAATGCGGCAAGCTTTTTCGGGTTCGACCTCCCGTGACCCTGCGAGCGTAGCGCCTTGCGCGATCACTACGCGACTGCTGCCGAGTTGTCACGCTGACGCTCGATGGGGCGTCTACCGAGGACTGAGCGTGTCTACCGGAGGAAAGGATCTCGGGGGCAAGGTGGCGTTGAGCGTGCGGGCGCCCTGCTGCCAGAACTGGCTGAGAATCTCGAGAGCCTGAGCGCTCGACGGAGGCATGACGACGGTGGCATCGATCTTCTTGGCCCTGACCATTTTCTGCCCTTCATCGGGCAGACCGTCACACCCTATGATCGGTATCTCTGCGATCTCGGTGGAGCCAAGCAGCTGGGCCTGGTTGTCCAGCGCCGCGCGCACTCCTGCAGCCATCGGGTCGTTCTGGCAGAGGAAAAGGTCGACATTGATGTCTGCGCCGCCGACACCCAGGAAATGGTTAACGGCAGCCTCCGCTCGTTCCATCAGCCAGCGGCCATGCAGCTCTTGCACGGTGACGTGGTCTCCAGCCACCTCCAAAAACCCTTGCCGCCGCTCGAGAGTTGAAGGGGCACCATCGACGCCAAGGACGAGGATGACGTTGCCTCCGCCAGGTAACATCTTGAGGCACTGACGACCTTGGAAGCGTCCAATCTCCACCTGGTCCGGGGCGACCGAGGCGAGGAGAACATCGCTGTGTTCCTCACTCATCTGAGGAAAAAACGTCGGAATGCGATTGACCAGGACACAATCGACGCCGGCTTTCGCAACCGCTTCAACTGAGCCCTTCATGCTCTCGGCGGAAACCAGCATCGACACGATGCCGTCCGGTGGAGTGGCGCTGGCGATACAGTCGTAAAACTGACTGATCTGCTTGACCTCCCTATTGCCCGCAAAGAGTGGAGGCAGTACCTCGACGCCATATCTGCCCGAGACCTCCTGTGCTTCTTCCGCCAGGAGCTGCTGGTACGCATTATCCTCGTCCGCAAGGAGTAGCGCTGCTTTTTTCATTACCGGCTAAGATAGCAGATCTTCAACCTAAAACTGCTAATGACAGAACACTACTTCGGAGATCAGCGCTCAGTCGTCCAGGCGATAAGCGGCTCGCTAGAGATCCGCATTGCCTACAGAGCCCCGTTAGGTTCCAGGTAAATGTTATCGTGCAAGGGGAACCCCATGAGACGATTCTTGTTAGCCCTCACCTTCTCATTCTTGATCGCCCTCCCGGCAACTGCAGCCGAGACTGTCGATGCGGTTTGGAAAGAACAGGAAGTCGAGTTCGCGTTTCTCGGTCTCGAAGTGGCGTATTCCTGTGATCTGATGGAAGCCAGAATCGAGATGTTGCTGCGTCATGTCGGCGCCGCGAGCGACGTAAGAGTCACTGTGCCACCTTGTCCGGCATTTGTCCGCCCACAAAAACAACATCGAATAACGGTCACGTTTTCAACCCTCGTTCCCGCCGGCGAGAGTGATGTTGACATCGTGAAGGCTGCGTGGAGCGAGGTGGAACTGGGCGAGAGGCATCCACGGTCGATCAACGATGGCGACTGCGAGTTACTCGAGCATTTTCAGAAATACCTTTTGTCGAATATCGAGCATGAAGTGATTGAAGGCAAGACAGGATGCAGTGCAGCCAGACGATCAGTTCTAGGGCAACTGAAATTGAAGATCCTCAAACCCGTTGCAGGGAACGATGCAGAAGAGAAAAATGAATAGGCTATTCAAGGGAGAGTTCAACAATTGAAGCACCAGAACGATCGGCCCAATTAGGATGAGAGGATGAGATTCGCCTTTCTTGTGATCGCAACCCTGCTCTCCTCCGGGCTGACGTTCGCTGAGGATCCAAGGACCTGGGGCCAGCGCCTGGCCGACAGCACCATCGCCGAGTACCCGAGCGCTTGGAGCATGCGCAAGTCGGACGGCGAGTACGCCTGGGCCTACCTCCAGGGTCTGGTCACCTACGGCATGTACAAGCTGCACCAGAAACATCACGAGCCCGGCTACTACGCGTACATGAAGGGGTACGTCGATCAATATGTCGAGGACGACGGCACCATCCGCACGCTGGCGCTGGATGAGTTCAACATCGACTCGATCAACTCCGGCAAGCTGCTATTCCCACTCTTGCGGGACAGCGGCGACGCGCGCTACCGGGCGGCGATCGAAGTGTTGCACAGGCAGCTCCATTGGCAGCCGCGCACCCACAACGGCGTGTTCTGGCACAAGGGCAAGTACCCCTGGCAGGTCTGGGCCGACGGCCTCTACATGGGCGCGCCTTTCCTCGCCGAGTACGCTTCGAGTTTCGGCTCGAAAGACTCCTTCAACGATATCGCCCGGCAGTTTAGTGAGAGCTATGCAAAGCTGCGCGACACGGAAACCGGCCTGCTATACCACGGCTGGGACGAGAGCCGCGTCCAGCGCTGGTCGGACCCCGACACCGGTCGTTCGCCCGGCTTCTGGACCCGCGCGCTCGGCTGGTACTCGATGGCCCTGGTCGACACCTACGAACACTTCCCGGCCGAGCACCAGGGGCGGCGCGAGTTCGCACGGATGTTCGCAGAGCTGAGCGATGCCCTGCTCGCGGTGCGGGACACAAGAAGCAAGCTGTGGTGGCAGGTGCCCGATCAGGGCGGCCGTGAAGGCAACTACCTGGAGGCCTCCGGCTCCGCGATGATCACCTATGCCTGGGCCAAGGGCGTGCGCCTGGGCATGCTCGAACCGCGTTACCGCGAGCTCGCCCAACAGAGCTTTGCCGGGCTGGTCGAGGAATTGGTGGATTGGGATACGGAGACCGGACGCATGCAGCTGCGCAATGTGTGCCGTAGCGCCGGCCTCGGCGGCAAGCCGTACCGCGACGGGAGCTATGCGTATTACATCTCGACGGACGTGGTGGTCAACGACGCTCACGGGGTCGGCGCCTTCCTTCTGGCGAGCTCGGAGATCGAGTAGAAATCCTCGTCGCTACTCAAAGAGTGGAGCGACGCGGAACCAGGCGAAGTCTGCCGCCGCCCTGGTGGGTTGTCCCGCGGTTGTGGCGGAAAACACGCCGACCTTGGCGCCGACCCAGCGCCCCGGGCGGGCGGCAAAGGTCGCTTCGAAGATGGTGAAGTCGCGCCCGTCGAACGACACGCCGAAGCGGCAGAGGCCGCCCGCGCGCCATTCGACGCGAAGGTACACCGGACCCTCGGGGGCGGGAAGAGTTGCGACCACTCGTTCCTCGCCACCATCGCGCGCGCCGAGACAGGTCTTGACGACGACGGCGCGTCCGGCGGGCGTGCGCTCGACCCCGATCCAGGCGTAGTCGGTGCCGAAGACCAGGAGGCCCGCGCGCTCACCGAGCCGTTTCGGCACAAACGCCATCTCGGTCGTGACCGTGAAGGCCTCGGCGGGAGGCTTCTGCAAGAGTAGCGAGGGGACGGGCCAGAGGTTTCCGGCCCCTTCGGGCAGGGGCTGCGGGAACAGACGCAAGGCACCTGGGGCATCGGTCAACGACCACCAAGTCCCATCGGGATTCGCCTGCCACTGCCATTGCCGTCCGAGTCGCCCACCGTCGAACTCGTCCGAGCTCCGCGGGACCGCCGTCGGTTGTGGGGACAGCGCCGGTTTGCGCCAGCGGGTCACGGGCTCACCACGCTCGTTGCCGTCCGGATCCCAGCCAATGACGGGCCAGCCGTCCTCGCTCCACGCCATCGGCTCGAGGTGCACGATCCGGCCGTGGGCGCCCTTATCCTGGAAGTGCACATACCAGTCTTCTCCAGAAGGCGTGTCGATCCATGCTCCCTGGTGGGGGCCGTTGACCGCCGAGCGGCCCTGGTCGAGGACGATGCGCGACTCGTATGGGCCGCGAATGTCAGTTGCTCGAAAGACGGACTGCCAGCCCGGCGTCACCCCCCCCGCCGGCGCGAACACGAAATACTCGCCGCGGCGTTTGTAGAGCTTCGGGCCTTCGAGAGTGCTGTATCCAGGGAGCTGGTACCCGTCGATGATGTTGACTCCCCCATCATCTGCCGGCGCCAGGCCGTCCGGGGCCAGGCGGCGCAAGGTGATGACGTTGTTGAATCCGGCGCGGCTCCGCGCCCAGGCGTGGACGAGCCAGACGCTGCCGTCATCGTCAAAGAGCGGGCAGGGATCGATGAGCCCTTTGCCCGGCAGGACCAGCACCGGTGGGCTCCACTCCCCCATCGGATCGGCGGCCGTCGTCACGTAGATTCCGAAGTCGGGGTCCGGGTAATAGATCCAGAAGCGGCCATCGTGATGGCGGATGGCTGGAGCCCACACGCCGTTCCCGTGCTGGGGCACGCCGAAGACCTGGTCGGGCACGAGCCGCGGGAGCGCGTGATTGACGAGCGTCCAGTTGACGAGGTCGCGCGAGTGCAGAATCGGCAGGCCCGGAACGTGGCTGAAACTGGAGGATGTCATCCAGTAGTCGTCTCCGACCCTGACGACATCGGGGTCGGAGTAGTCCGCGTGCAGGACAGGATTCATGAACGTGCCGTCCCCGACGTCGGGGGACCAGGCCGGCGGAGGAGGCACGAGACGGTCGAGCTTCAGGTACCGCACGAAGGGCAGGTGGACTCGCACCATCTCTCGCGCAGCCAGCTCCGCGACGAGCCGGGCCCCGAGTTCGGAGTAGTGCGTGTCGTCGTGGATGCCGTCGGGCAGCTGCGAGTGCTCGCCGGGTTCGAAGTGCAGATAGAGCGATCGGGATTCCTCGAGGCCGAAGCTCTGCACCAGTGTGCGCGTGACGTCCTCCATCTCGAGAAGCGGCACGCCCTCCTCGGCCGCCACCTCGCGCACCACGCGAGGGTACTCAGCGTGGCTGTCGTAGAAAGCCCCGACCTCGTCGAAGCGGCGTCTCACAACCGACGTGGCCAGGACGGGATGGGCGCCCCGGGCGCGGGTCTCCCGCACGTATCGCTGCAGATTGGCCCGATACTCGCCATATGGGTCGGTGAAGCGCGTAGGGTCCGAGACCTTGCCGTCGTTGTGTCCGAACTGAATGACTACCCAATCTCCCGCCGAGAGCGACTCGAGCAGGGAGTCCCAGTGCCCCAAGTCGCGAAAGGACTTCGTGCTGCGGCCGTTCACGGCTCGGTTCTCGAACCTGAGCGGTGGCTGGACCAGCTCGCGGAACGCCTGTCCCCAGCCCCGCTCGGGAAGCGCGAGGTTCGGCTTGTCCGCCATCGTCGAGTCGCCGGCCAGGAAGAGCGTCGGGCCATCTGCCGGCTCCTGGGCGACGGCGGCCGGCGTCGTGAGCGTTGTCCCAACCACGGCCGGCGTCGGATCCCAGCCTCGAAGGGCAGTGGCCGGAGTGATCTGATCGGCCTCGCTGGGCGTCAACTCTCGCGCCCACGAGACTCGCCCGGAGCGCTCCGCCCCGGGGCCGGTGTTGCGGTACTCGAGATAGCGGCTGGTGGCTTCCCTCCAGGGCTTGCCCCAGTTGTGCCAGCCTTCGGGACGGATGCCCGCGCCGAGTTCGCAGCGCATGAACAGCGTCGCGGCGTGATCGCGCCACGGCCGGCCAAGAAAGCTTGCCTCGCCCTCAGCCACGCTGATCCGGCAAGCATTGAAGATGAACCCAAAGGCGGCCTCAGGCGGTGTGGCCGTAGCCGTGAGGTAGCTGCTGTCGAGTGAGTGGATGTCGCAGTCCTCGAACCAGGCCGTCGCCCCTCCGAACAGGAAGTCAGTCGTGCCCTCGATGTCACAGCCGTCGAAGTACTGCCGACCGCGGTTGAGGAATACCGTGTCCTGGTGCCCGAGAAAGCGACAGTTGCGGAAGATGACACGATCGCCGTTGACAGCAATGGCCAGTGCCTGGCCGACTGGACCCGCGTCGTTCTGAATCGTCATGTTCTCGACCGTGAAATCGTCTGCGTCCAGGTATAAGGTCGGGGTTCGAAAGGTCCCGATCTTCTGGCCGTCGAGCCCCGTTCTATTTGCGTGAAGCCCGTAGACGAGGATGGTGTTCTCGGGGTCTTCACCGATGAGGCGCACGTAGCGCTTCTCGCGCTGGGCGTACACAACCTCCCGGTACACACCCTTGCGCACGTAGATCGTTGCAGGGCTCTCGGGAGAGCCCATCCCGATTTTGGCCATCGCCGCCTGGATCGTCGTGAAATCCCCGCTGCCGTCCTTGGCCACCACCGCGGTGAGGAACTTGGCATCGGTCTGGGCCTGCGCCGTGGATACCGCTAGGACAAGGCTGAAGAAAAGGAGGAGGTATCGGGTCGGAATCATCGACATGGAGCCAGGTTATTCCTTTTGTTGAGGCAACGCCAGCACGGCCACCCTATCGGTGTAGAGCGCCGCCTGCGGCCCTCGCTCATGATCTCGGTCGCAAGACAGGGCGTTCAGCAGAACAATCTGACGATGTCGGCAGTCGACGACAAAGGTGTGTCAGGTCACGGACAGGAATCAATAATCTTCAAGCTTAGGGACATGAAACTCCCATTGTTGCGGGAATGACGCTTTGAGTCTTCAAGGATTCAAACAATCCTCGATGGTTTCCCCCTGGAGTAATGCCAGTAGATTATCCGCTGCCCGTCTCTGCAATTCACGATGAGATTGCATGGAATACCAGGCATAGTGACCGGTGCTGATGATCTTAGGGTGGCTGAGCAATTCCTCAGGTAATTCACTCGACAGTTCCGTATTAAAAACATCAATTCCAGCGCTGAAAATCTGCTGTAATTCCAGTGCTTTCAACAGCGCGTCCTGATCGATCACCGGTCCGCGAGCAGTGTTGATGATGATGGGACATTTCTTTGCCAACCCAAATATCTTCTGATTGAGGAGTCCTTCGGTCTCTTCTGTGAGGCTGCAGTGAATAGAGATGAAATCACTTTCCTTCATGAGCTCTTCAAGGCTTACTTCTTCAGCTCCCACCTCTTCGAACCGCTCATCGGAAATATGTGGATCGCTGGCAATGACCCTATGGAACACATGAACTGCCTTTCGGCAGAGCGTCCCTCCAATTCTTCCCAAACCGATAATGCCCAGAGTGCATTCATGAAAATCAAGGATACGTTTTTCAGGCGGTGCACCAAAAGTCTTCCTGATTTCTTTTTGTCCCTGGGTCAGCAGGCGATTACAGGCATACATCAGGGCCAACGCATGATCAGATACCGCATGATTCCCATAGCCCTGCACATTGGCTACCTTCACTCCAGCCCTGCTCGCGGCCTCCAAATCTATAGTGTCGTACCCCACACCATACCTGACGATGGACTTCAGGCTTTTCATCTCAGCTAGAAATTGATCATTGACCAGGGTCCAGCGGATCAGCAAACCATCAGCATCTGAAGCAAATGCCGTCTTGCCAGCAACATCTCCTTTATCACCAGTCCAGATCTGGAATTCATATCCATTGGATTGAAATAATTTCTCCTCATACGAAAATGAATCATATCCGGTGTCGAGTATTTTTATTTTAGACATTTGATTTCAATTTAACTCAAATAATAATTCGATCACTGTTCCAAAATCACTGATTGAATTTAATATCTTTATAGATTTTCGTTTGCCAACCACCCCCAGATGGTACCACCCGCAGAGGCAAGCCGTAACGTGGTAAGCGGGTGGCAAAAGCCGGCAATTGGAACCCTTCTCTCTTGTGGGCTTGGCCGATATCGACTGGATACGTTCCCGTCCTTCGCTGGATGGGAGAAAATGCTATCGAACCGAGGAGATGACAAGGAGGAAGGATTTTGAATAAGGACCTCTCGATTCAAACGCCGCCCAGGGGCTGGGCCATCCTCGCGGTTTTGGGCCCGGGCATAGTCTGGACGTCCGAGCTGGTCGGTTCGGGCGAGGTCATCCTGACCACAAGAAACGGCGCGATTCTGGGCACGGTCATTCTCTGGGCGATTCTCATCGGTATCTTTCTCAAATGCTGGATCGGAATCAGCGGTGCGCACTACACCGTCTGTACCGGCGAAGCCATGATCGACATGTTCGCACGCATCCCCGGCCCCAAAAATTGGGTGGTCTGGACCGTGATGGTCATTCAGTTTTTCAGCGCCCTGATTTCCATAGGATCTCTCGCTCTGGCTGCGGGCATCTTTCTGCACAGCCTGATTCCCGTGCCGCCCCACGTTGCCGGATGGCTCATCAGTATCGTCGCAATGATTGCGGTCTGGTCGGGAGAATTCAAAATCCTGAAGACCATCATGACCTCTCTCATTTTGCTGATGTGCATCGGCGTGATCTATGTGGCGGCCGTGGTTTTCCCGCCGATCTCGGATCTTTTTAAAGGGCTGCTGTTCATCGTTCCCGATGTGCCCGGCTGGGCCACTCAAAATGCCGGTGTCAGCGTCAATCCGTGGAATGAAATCCTTCCCCTCATCGGTTGGGCCGCCGGGGGTTTTGCCAGTCAGGTTTGGTACACCTACTGGGTGCTGGGTGAAGGTTATGGCATGGCCAGGGGCAGAGGGTACGGCAAGCCCGCGGATGTGGAAAGGCTGAAAAGCCTGAACCAGGAGGATGCCGTAAAAATTAAGGGCTGGACGCGCGTGGTTTATGCCGATGCCTCGGTGGCGGTTTTTCTAACCACTCTCCTGACAGTCTGCTTTCTCATCGCCGGCGCGGGGGTGCTGCGTCCACAGGAGCTGGCCCCAAACGGCGCCGATGTTGCCGTGACGCTATCCAACATTTTTACCTCCCAGTGGGGACGATTTGGTGGGCTTCTGTTTATGATTTCGGGAACAGCGGCGCTTGCGGGCACCCTCATGGTGCAGCTGGCCGGCTGGCCAAGACTGTTGGCAGATACAACCCGAATCTGCATTCCCAAATTTGGAGAGCTCATTCCCTGGAAAACTCAGTTTCGACTTTTTCTCATCTTTTTCTTTTTTACCAATATGGTCATCGTCTTTGTTTTCGGATTCAAACCCGTCGTACTGGTCAAGACCAGCGCCGTGTTGGACGGTCTGCTTCTCACGCCCCTGCAGGCCCTCTGGATGGCCGTGGGCCTGTATTTCGTCATGCCGAAAATGTTCACCAACGAGGTCTATCGAATCATCAAACCCCACTGGATCTTTGCACTCTTTCTGGGAATTGCGGTCCTGGTATTCGGTTACTTCTTCTTTTTCCAGATCCCCTATATTCTGTAAATCACTGGATTGAAGGTTCACATGAAAGCGGCCATCCTCAAAGGTGATCGAGACATTCATTGCGCTGACGCGGCCGAGCCCGAGATCTCGCCCGATCAGGTGCTCGTGCATTCCACGGCGGCCGGGATCTGCGGTACGGATCTCCACATTTTCCGCGGCGAGTTTCATGAACGCGTCAAGTTCCCGGCCATGCTGGGTCACGAATTTGGCGGTGAGATCGTCGAAGTTGGCAAGTCGGTGGAAGCCTGGCAGGTTGGCGATCGGGTCGCCGTCGATCCCAACATTTCGTGCCATGGATGTCTGCCCTGCAAGGAAGGGCACCCCAATGCGTGCCGCACCCTGAAACTGCTCGGCGTCGATATGGATGGAGGCTATGGGCAGTACGTCGCCGTCCCGAAAGAGAACCTCTATCGAATACCGGACAATGTTCCTGTGAAACATGCGCCCATGGTCGAGATGTACGGTCTCGGGCACCATATCCTGCGCCGGGGCAGGATCGATCTGGGAGAATCGGTCGTCATTCTGGGGGCGGGGCGCCTCGGCCTTTCCGTGCTCGATGTTCTTTGCCATGGTTCGGGGGCCGCGGAGACAACGGTGGTCGATATCGCGCCGTTCCGCCTCGAAATGGCCCGCAGGCTTGGAGCCGAAGCTTGCTGTAATGCAGCAGAGGTGGATCCGGTTGAATTCGTCCTCGAACGGACGAAAGGCGTGGGGGCTGATTGCGTGATCGAGTGTGTGGGGAGCTACCTTGAGCTGCCCGAGCGCGAAGCGCCCCTTGCCCAAGCGGTCAAGATGATCCGCAACGGAGGGCGAATCGTCACGGTAGGCCTTGGCGATCAGCTATCGAGCGTACATTTCAAGACCTTGGTGCTCAAGGAAGCCGAGATCATCGCCTCCCGCGTCGTGGCTGGAGAGTTCTCCCGAGCGCTTCGTTTGATGGGCAAGGGGCTGCTTCATCCCGAGCTCTTGATCACGCATGAACGGCCACTCGAGCAGGTTGCCGACGCCTTCGCCAAGGTCGATACGGAGGCGCCCGAAGTCATCAAGATCGTGCTCGATCTGACCGCGTGATCTCGCGCCGTCTTCATCCCAGGCGGCGCGTCACGTCACCGGGCCTGGGTTGAAGAGCGCGAGCGCGTTGTGCAGGCGCAGCTTCTCCGCACAGGGCTGGTGGCGGCCGCTGGCGACGTCCAGGATGAGATCGAAGAGCTCGCGACCGACCGATTCGATCGTCGCCTCGCCAGTCGCGATACGTCCGGCGTCGACGTCGATCAGGTCGGGCCACCGCCGCGACAGCGAGGTGCGTGAGGCGATCTTGATAACCGGAGCAATTGCCAGGCCGTAGGGAGTGCCTTCGCCGGTGGTAAAGATGTGCACGTTCATCCCCGCGGCAAGCTGGAGCGTGCCGCAAATAAAATCGCTCGCCGGCGTGGCAGCAAACACCAGGCCCTTCGTCTTCACCCGTTCGCCGGGAGCCGTCACAGCCATGAGAGCGGAGCTTCCCGACTTCGCGATCGATCCCATTGCCTTCTCCACGATGTTGGCGAGGCCGCCGCGCTTGTTACCGGGGGTGGTGTTGGCGGTACGGTCTACACCTCCGAGGCGCAGGTATTCGTCGAACCAGCGTATCTCGCGGACGAGGTCGCGTGCCACATTCTCGCTGCAGCAGCGGGGCGTGAGCAGGTGCGAGGCGTCGCGCACCTCTGTGACCTCGGAAAAGATCACCGTGGCGCCGGCGCGCACAAGCAGGTCTGCAGCGTAACCGACCGCCGGGTTGGCGGTGACTCCGGAGAACGCGTCGCTTCCACCGCATTGCAGACCGACCACCAGGTCGGAGGCGGGACAGGCCACGCGGCGGCGGCGGGCCAGAACGGCGAGCCTCTTCTCGGCCGCCTCCAGGATCGCCGCCACCATCTCCGTGAAACCGTGGTGCTTGTCGTCCTGCAGGCGCACGAGGTTCTCGCCGCCGCAGACGCAATCTCCGCCAGGTGGAAAGAGCCGGTCCGGCTGCAGCTTCTCACAGCCGAGGCTGACGACGAGCGATTCGCCGCCGAGGTTCGGATTCAACGCGAGGTTGCGGACCGTGCGGATCGGGACGGCAGCGCCGGGGGCGTCGATCGCCACTCCGCAACCATAGGAGTGCCCGAGCGCCACCACGCCGTCGACACCGGGATAGCGCGGCAGTAGCTCCCGCCGGATGCGCTCGGCTGCGAACTCCACAGTCGGGACAACGCACTGTACGGTCGTCGTGAGTGCCAGAATGTTGCGCGTGCCGACGGTTCCATCAACATTGGGATAGCCATCAAAGGTGAAGCCTTCGAGTGGCGGCTGGGGCGGCGGCACCGCGGTGGCCAGCGGCAGCTCGTCCAGATCGGACGCCTGAGGGGTAGCCAGCCACTCTTCTCGGACCCACGAACCGCGCGGGATGGCCCGTGTCGCGAAGGCGATCGGTGTGCCGTAGCGCAGGATCGGGTCGCCCTCGGCGATGTCGTGCAAGGCGACCTTATGCGACTGCGGCACGGCCTCCTGCAACACCAGGCCGTCGGGGAGCGTGGCAGCGGCAGGCAGACCCTCGGGGTTGACGACGATGGCGACGTTGTCGGCGGGGTGGACGCGGACGAGGCGCGGGTCCATCGGCGACGCCTCAGGACGTGGCCGTGCAGCGGGCGCGGGCTGCGGCGAGCAGCTCCATCTGTCGGCGGGCGCCGGCGTTGAGCAGCGTGCCGTCGGACCCGCAGGCGATGAACCGGAAGCCAAGCGCATGGTAGCGGTCGAAGTCCTCGGGTCGCGCCATCAGCACGCCGAGCGATTTGCCATGACGGCGCGCCGCGGCCGACACGACCTCGAGCGCCTCGCCGTAGCGCGGGTGATCGAATTGGGCCAGGATGCCGAGGCTCTGCGTCAGATCCATCGGACCGACAAAGAGCACGTCGGCGCCTTCGACCGCGGCGATTGCATCCACCGAGGCGAGGGCGCTCTCGGACTCGATCTGCACGACGCCAAGCAAGGTGGACGCTGCGGACTCCATGTACTCGCGGTAGGTGGTGCCGAACTCGCAGGCGCGGTTGGCCGCTGCTACACCGCGCACTCCCTGCGGCGGGTAACGGAGTCCAGCTACCGCAGTCGCCGCTTCGGGGGCCGAATCCACCCGCGGGAACATAATGCCCTCGGCGCCGAGATCGAGCACACGGTGGGCGCGCTGGCGCTCGTGTGACTCGACGCGGACGATCACGCCGGCGTTGGTGGCCTGAAGCGCCTGAAGCTGGGTCAGCACGTCGGCCTCGGTGCCGCTACCGTGCTCGAGGTCGATGACGGCGAATTCGAAGCCGGCGCGCCCCATGATCTCGGCGGTGAGCGAGGAGCCGAGGTTCAAGAAACAGCCCAGAAGCGTCTCACCATCGTGGAGTCTCTTTTTGAGGTTCTTCATCTCCACCGGGTTTGCCTCCAGCGTCGCTGCCTGTTACCGGATCTCCCGCAGTCTACCATTCGCGTGGAACCCGATCGAAGGCCAGCTCGAACTATCAGACAGTCGATTCCTGGGCTGGTCGAAGCTCGACCCGCCGGATGGGGCCGGCGATGAAGACAAAGCTCACCGTCGCGAGCAGGGCGTGCGCCGCCACGTAGACGAGCGCTCCGTTGAACGAGCCGGTGTTGCTCAGGATGTAGCCGATCACGATCGGGGTCGCGACGCCGGCGAGATTGCCGAATGTGTTGAACAACCCGCCGGCCAGCCCAGTGGCGGTTTTGGGGGCGACGTCGGACATGAGAGCCCAGCCGAGAGCGCCCACGCCCTTTCCGAAAAAGGCCAGGCTCATGAAGAAGATCACGGCCCACTGGGTGGAGACGTAGTTGCAGGCGACGATGCTCGAGGCGACGAACATGCCGACGACGATCGGAGTCTTGCGGGCCGCGCTCAATGACCAACCGCGTCGCAGTAGCGCGTCGGATACCACGCCACCGAGCACGCCGCCGAGAAACCCACAGAGCGCCGGTAGCACGGCGACGAATCCGACCTTGAGGATCGACATGCCGCGGTCCTTGACGAGGTAGATCGGGAACCAGGTGAGGAAGAACCAGGTGAGGACATTGACGCAATACTGGCCCAAGAAGATCCCGATCAGCATCCGGTGGGAGAGCATTTGACCGAGGTCCGTCCAGCGGAAGCCGTCGCCACCCGTATCGGTTTTTCGATCGAGATCGACGAGACCGCCACCCTCCTTGATCAGCTCGATCTCGGCGGCATTGGCCCGCGGATGCTCTCGCGGGGCATGGACCACGCGCGGCCAGATCATGGCGAAGGCCAGCCCCAGCGCGCCCATCGTCCAGAACACATACTGCCAGCCAAGGTGATGGGTGATCAGGCCCATTACGGGGTAAAACATGACGATCGAAAAGTACTGGGCCGAGTTGAAAATGGCTGCGGCGGTGCCGCGCTCGGAGGCCGGGAACCAGGCTGCAACAATTCGGCTGTTGGCCGGGAAGGATGGGGCCTCCGCCGCCCCGAGCAGGAGCCGCAAGCCGTAAAGCGTCCGCGCCGCGAAGCGGGCGCTGCCGAGGAGACCCACAAAGCCCTGCAGGGCGGTGAATGCCGACCAGGTGATGATGCTCCACAGGTAGACGAGCCTGGATCCGAAGCGGTCGAGGAGCCAGCCGCCCGGGATCTGCAGCGTCACGTAGCTTAACGAGAAGGCAGAGAGCAGGAAGCCGAGCGCGACCGGATTGAGCTTCAGGTCGCGTGCGAGGTCCGTGCCGACGATCGAGATCGTCGCCCGATCAGCGTAGTTGATGGCGGTGATCGCGAACAGGAGCAGAACTATCCACCAGCGGGTGCGCGTCGGCTGCTGGTCGTGGGTGGCGGTGGGCATGATCGGGGAATCCTCCATCTCCCGTCGCGGACCGTCAGGCGGATAGCGAGGGACGCCGCTTCAGGCCTCCTCGGTGGTTCCAACGACGTGGCGGGACAGCTTCTCGATGTGGGTGAGCAGCGCGGAGTGGTCGAGCTCGGCCTGGCCCTCGTTGACCAGGGTGGTGAACATCTGGTTGACGAGGGCGGTGACCGGCAACGCGACCCCGTACTCCTCGGCGGTGGCGAGGACGATACCGAGGTCCTTGCGGTGGAGCTTTATCTTGAAGCCTGGCTCGAAGTCATGGTTCAAGAAGTTCGGTCCGCGGACCTCCATCACCTTGTTGCCTGCCAGCCCGCCGCCTAGGACCTCGAGGATGATATCGGGCTGCACGCCGGCCTTCGAGCCGAGCACGAGGGCCTCGGAGACCGCCTCGATGGTCAGCGCCACCACGATCTGGTTGCACGCTTTCACCACCTGACCGGCGCCGTGGGGGCCGCAGTGGATGATCGTCTTCCCCATCGCCTCGAAGATCCTCCTGGCGGCCTCGAAATCCGCCGCATCTCCGCCGACCATGATCGACAGGGTTCCAGCTATAGCCCCCTTGTCGCCGCCGCTCACCGGGGCGTCGAGCACGCGGAGTTCCCGCTTCTGCCCTTCCTCGGCGATCTTGCGGGAGACGACGGGAGAGATAGTGCTCATGTCGATCACGAGCTGGCCGGCCCGGGCACCGGCAAAGACGCCGTTCTCACCGAGAATGGCGGCCTCGACGTGCGGATCCTCGGGTAGCATCGTGATGATGACGTCGCTCTTCTCTGCGACCTCCTTCGACGAGACGGCCGCCGGCACGCCCTCTTTCTCGAGCTCCTCGACGGAAGCGTGGACAATGTCGAAGATCGTTACCGGGTAGCCGGCCTTGACGAGGTTGTTGACCATGGGCCGGCCCATGATGCCGACGCCAATGAAGCCGATTCTCTCTGTCATGAGATGGTTTCCTCCTTCGAATATCCGCCTCTGCTGAGCGCGGCCCCGGCTCCGCAGACCTGTGCTCGACGGGCACGGTCCGATCGCGGCGACGCATTCCCCTGGCGGCGATTGAGCAGGAACCATCCTAGCGGATCAGGTGCCTGGTTGGGGAGGAGTCTGTGTCAATACGCGGGCCACATTCCTTAACGCACTGTACCGCCCGGGAGCGGCCCATGCGGGGTCGTCGTTCATTCCTGAAACAAGCTCCTGGATAAAACTCCCAAGTATCCGCAATAGGCCCGGACCATCTATCCTCAGACGGAATGGATGGGTGCCTCGATAAGAACCCGACAGCTACAGATAGTCGATCAGGGATTGCGCAGTGACGGCGTCCGGATCATCGGGTGCAAGCTCGATGAACTTGCCCAACGCCTCCTTCGCACACTCCACGTCACCCTGCATGTTGCAGGTCAGACCAAGCTGGTAATACGCCGGGGCGAGCTCCGGCTCACGTTCGAGGATGACCTCGAGCAGCGCCCGCGAACCAACCAGCTCATTGGTATCGAAAAGGACCTGGGCGTGCTGCAACATTTCATTGGAAACCATCTCTGGACTCACGTCGGCGAGTCGACGCGCCGAAGGAATCAACCTGTCGATGTCGCCAATCATGAGCTCCGCGAAATACGCGGTGCCCATGGCGTCTAGGCTGTCCGGCTGGAGTCGGAGAATCTCCTCGGCGGCGTCGGCCGCAATCTGGAAATTCTTCAGTTCCAGCGCAATCGCCGCGGCAGCATTCCATGCCTCCGGGAAATCCGGATCGATCTCGGCAGCTTTCAAAAAGTGTTCGAAGGCAGTCGGTATATCTTCGGCCTCGAGGGCGGCGACGCCTTCATTGAAGACCGGGATGGCCGCTGTCCGCGCCTCGGTGACTTCCTGCGCCGGATCAGGGGCCCCGGAAACTGTGGCCGCGGCCGTGTTCTCGGGCGAGGACTCCGCAGGAGAATCTTCGCCGACGGGCGGAAGCGTCACCGTCACCGACTGCGGGTCGTCGGGATCTGGACGGAGGCTGGCCGTGGCGGCGACATAACCCTCCTTCTCGAACGTCAGGTTGTAGATGACGTCGGAGTCGGGCATCTTGATCGAGAATTTTCCGTTCTTCTTCGAACGCGCCGTGACGACAATCTCGCTTCCCTCGGCAACCGCCGACACCTCAACACCGGACAGCGGGTTCCCCTCAAGATCGGCGACAGTTCCCCGGATCGTCACCGACGATCCACCACTGGCGACGGTCGAGGAAAATACCAAGATGACTGCTCCGATGACGATCGACACCAGACTTGCTCGACTCGATTTCATGGCCACCCTCAACTTTCGCCGTGTATCCTACAACGGTTCATCCAAAAAATTCGATCGAATAGGTTTGCTATCGTCACAGCTCTCGAAAGGAGTCCGAAATGAGCCTTCAGGGAAAGGTCGCAATCATCACCGGCGCCTCCAGCGGCATCGGTCGCGGAGTGGCGCTCGAACTCGATCGGGCCGGCATGAAAATCGTAGTCAGCGCGCGGCGGGCCGAACGCCTGGAGGCACTCGCCGGCGAGTTGCGCGAAGCGGAGCCAGTTTCGGGGGACCTCACAGACCAGTCGTTGCCGCAGCGCCTGGTCGATGCTGCCGTCGATCGCTTCGGAAAGCTCGATGTGGTTTTCAACAACGCCGGCATCATGGACACTGCACCCATCGATTCAGCCGACATCGAGAGGCTCTGCCTAAACGTCCGCATCAATTTCGAAGGCGCGGTTCGCATGGCCTACACCGCACTTCGACATTTCAAAAACCAGGGGAGCGGCGACCTCATCACAACCTCTTCCATCCTCGGCACCAAGGTTCGGTCAACCGCTGGAGTCTACGCCGGAAGCAAATACGGCGTCGAGGCACTGACTGAGGCACTCCGAATGGAAGTTGCGGCCTCCGGCGTTCGGGTCGGTTGCATCGAGCCCGGGCTGGTCAACACCGAGCTCCAGGACCATTTCGAGGTCCACCCACGCGACATGCTCGGCCTGCAGCATCCTCTGGAGCCCGAAGACATCGCCCGGTGCGTCCGCTTCATGCTCGAACAACCGCCACATGTTTCCATCCCGAGAATGATGGTATTGCCCAGCGAACAGGCGATGTAGGAGGTTTTCATCAGATGCTAACTCGGTTGGCGATCTTTGACCTCGACGGCACCCTCATCGACAGCCTCGGTGATCTTGCCGACGCGATGAATGCGGTGTTGGAGGATCGGGACTACCAGGTCCACCCGCGGGACAGATACCGCCACTTCGTCGGCGATGGGATCGAGATGTTGGTGCGTCGAGCTCTCCCACCCGAGGTCGTTAACAAGTCAAGCGTTGCCGAATTCGTCGATCTGATGCGTCAGGAGTACTCAACGCGATGGCTGTCCACCACCCGACCATTCCCGGAGATACCGCAGCTGCTTAGCGAACTCGAGAGTCGCGGGATTCGTAGCGCGGTGCTTTCGAACAAACCCGATGGTCCCACCCGCGAGATCGTCGGCGAGCTTTTCCCTGACGACACATTCGCCATCGTGAGGGGCGCTCGCGACGGAGTGCCCCTCAAACCGAACGCCACGTCCGCCCTCGAGGTCGCATCGGAGCTAGGTATCAATTCCGAGCTGTCGGTCTTCGTCGGCGACACATCAATAGACATGAAAACGGGCCGCAATGCCGGCATGCGGACGGTCGGCGTCACCTGGGGTTTCCGCGACACCGAGGAACTGCTCGACAACGGCGCCGAACACATCATTGAAACTCCGCTGCAGCTTCTCGAAATCGTAGGGGCCTGGAATCCGGGCTAGAATTGCTGAGAATTCGACGATCGGAGGCCAAGCTATGAGCGAGTCAACACGTCGCGATTTCATCAAGACCTCGAGTGCCGTGGTGGCCGGGGCGGCGGCGCTGCCCCTGGGCGCGGCGACGGCGAAGAAGCAACGGGTCGCGCTGGTTGGCACCGGCATCCGTGGGCTGAAGATGTGGGGGCCCGAACTCCTCGCCGAGGAGGGTCACAAGGTGGAGATGGTTGGGATGTGCGACAACAACTCTCTACGGCTGGAAGTGGCCAAGGAGGTGATGAGGGAAGCCGCAGGGGTGGAGGTGCCCACATACACCGACTTCGACCAGATGGTCCGGGAAACCGAGCCTGAGCAGATCATCGTCACCACAGTCGACTCGGTTCACCACACCTATATCGTGCGCGCCATGGAGCTCGGATGCGACGTCATCACCGAGAAGCCCATGACGACCGATCCGGCCAAGTTGAGGGAGATCCTCCAAGCCCAGGAAAGAACGGGCCGAAAGATCACCGTGACCTTCAACTACCGCTTCTCGCCCCACCGCCGGGTGATGAAAGAGATCCTCGAATCCGGCGAACTGGGCGAGATCACCTCGTTGGATTTCCACTGGTACCTCGACACCAACCACGGTGCTGCCTATTTCCGCCGCTGGCACCGGCTTCGGGAGAAGGGCGGCTCGCTGTGGGTCCACAAGGCCTCCCACCACTTCGACCTGGTCAACTGGTGGCTCGAGGCGCGCCCAGTTTCGGTGGCGGCATACGGCGAGCTGCGCAAGTACGGCTCGGCGGGCCCGTACCGCAGCGAAACCAAAACCTGCCGGGGATGCTCCCACCGCGATGTCTGCCCCTTTTTCTGGGACATCACGGAAAACGAGTTTTACATGGATCTCTACGTCGGCTGCGAGAGCGAGGACGGCTACCACCGCGACGGCTGCGTCTTCCGCGAGGACGTGAACATCTGGGACACCATGACCGCGACCATCAAATACGACAACGACGTCAGCATGAGCTACTCGCTCAACGCTTTCATGCCCTACGAGGGCTACCGCATCGGATTCAACTGCACCAAGGGGCGGTTAGAGCACCGCAACTTCGAGCGCCAGCCCTGGGTCACCGAACCGCAGGACGAACTTGTGTTGATCAAGAACTTCGGCCACCGCGAGGTGATCACCGTCCCCCATGGGGTCGGTGGCCACGGCGGTGGCGACAAGCGGCTGCTCGATATGATCTTCACACCGGGCATGCCTGACCCCTACAAACAGACCGCGGACCACATGGCCGGCGCCTACGCGGTGCTACCGGGCTTCGCCGCCGTGAGATCTATCGACGAGCGGCGGATGGTGGAGATCTCCGAGCTACTGTAAGAAGCTGTTGAAGAAACAGAGGGAAGAATTTCGGGGCTTCGGCAACCCAACCGAATTAAGACATCGGTAGCGCTTCGGGGTCAGGTGCAGGCCCTCCCTCGCAGACACGTTCAACGTTTCGGGATGCCGAGCTCCTCGAGCCTCGTGGCGATCTCGGCGCCGTGGGAGCCCGTGTCGACCTTTTTCAGGATGTCGAGAATGGTTCCATCGGTTCCAATGATGATGGTCCATCGCTCGGGGTACGATCGACCCTCGTGGACCACACCGTAGGCATTGGCAACCGTCTGGTCCTCGTCACTCAATACCGGATAATCGAGACCGAGGCTCTTGGCGAAACGATCGTTGGTTGCGGCGGAATCACAGCTCGCTGCAAAAAGGATGATGTCATATTGGTCGAGACCAGAGCCGGCGGATGCCGGAAGGTACATCTCCTTGCCGCTCTCGAGCTCGACGGTGAAGGGTTCGGCACGTCCGCTGGCACGCAGCGAGTTGCACTCGCGGGTTCAACCACCGGTGAAGGCCTTGGGAAACCACGCCAGGACGACGACCTGTTTGCCACGGTAATCAACGAGTCTGTGGGTAACACCGTCGCTGCCGGGAAGCTCGAAGGCAGGCGCCTGATCACCGACCGCCAAACCGCCTGAGCCGGCAATCGCAGCGGTCGAGAACAATGCCAGAACGGCAACTCCGACAAAAATTTTCGTGACGACACCGCGACGTTTATTCATGGCCTCCCGACCTCCTGTTCATCAATTCGTGATTCGTAGCTCTCGCCGGCGAGTATCTCAGCACCACGGCCCCCACGCAATTAAAAACCCGCGAAACTCCCGGTCACCGATTTCGCGCCGGATGGTACAGTCTCGATATGTTCCAGGATGCGTGCAAACAGGGCCGTTTGATCGCGTTCGCCGCCATCCTTGCGGCAACGGCCGCTCCGGCGATCGGTCAGCATCGTACAAACCCCCGACCCGTTGACGTCGAGACGGCGGCGCACCGGCAGGCGGACGAAATCCTCGACACCAGGGCAGCACAACAGAGCCCGCCATTCACCTCTGAAGCCGAGCACGCACGGACGATAGACCCGGTGTTGACCAGGGGTACCGCGATCTGGATCCACGAGGAGCTCCCGTCACCGCCACTGACTGTCGTTGGTGGCAGGGTGTTTTCCTACCGCGATCATATCTACGATCCCCTCGAGACTCCGGTCCTCAAAATCCGACCGATCGATGATGAACACGTGATCCCGTTTTTGGTCCGGGTTGTCGTCACACCTGACCGCAGAATCCCGGATAACGCTGCGATCACCCTTGCCTTCCCGGCGCCGCCGATCTTCAAACCCCGGCTCGACCACGTCCAGGCGTGGGTCGGGCCCAACCCGACACAGACTGCGGTCGAGAGGTCTTTCGAGGAATCGATGATCACGGTTCGGGTCCCTCTTGCGAATGCCGATGGAGAGGCGCCCGCCAACCTCGCGAGCCCCGTTGACGTGATCGTTCAGGGTGAACTCAGGCTTGGGTCGTACCGATGGGTTGCGGCCGGCAGATTTACCGATCTCGGGGCGTACGAGATGAACCCGGAAATCGCCGGACTCGCACGGTTGGAAGTGGGGCGGGACGTCGCCGGCAGGGCTGAGCAGGAGCAGCTGCACGAGATCGCGGAGCTCCTTGCCTCTAAATCGCCAACCTCCTACGGCCGGGTGACCACCATCAACAGCTGGGTCAGTAGTCAGTTGAAGTATCAGGAGAGCCCGGTGACCCGTTCTGCTGTCGAGGCTCTCGAGGACCGCGCCGGCGATTGCGGTGAATACGCCACGGTCATGGTGGCGCTTCTCCGCGCGATGGGGATCCCCGCACGCCGCGCCACGGGCCGGCTCTACGATTTCGACACGCTCTCCGCCCACGCCTGGGTCGAAGTGGCGCTGCCGACGCGAAGCGGCGAACTGCACTGGTTTGTGGCCGATCCAACGCTCGCAGGAACCACGGCAATCGAAAAAGAAAAGGCGGCCTACGTCCAGTTCAACGACCGCATGTTGCTCTATCCGGTGAAGCCGACAATCAAACTCGAAGGAACGACCGCACGCCGAACCTCAGACCTTTTCTTCAACCTACCCAGGATTGGTGAAGAGCGGTTCGCCAAACCGTCCGAGGCCGACAAATTTATCGACATCGTGATCGCGACCGTTGATGAGGAAATCTCGAGCGGCGCACAGCGTCTCGCGGAAGGGGACTTGCTTCTTCGGCGGGAATCGGCCTCGATTGTCGGGAGCCCGTATGTGATCGTCGACCGACCCCTCGCTCCGGAAAGCTCGAACCGGATCCAGCTCCGGCTGGAGAACCAGGAGCGGCTCGTCCTCGACGTGACGGCCGGAAACAGCTCGGAGTTCGACACCGTAATGATTTCCAGACTGCGGTCCGTCTACCAGGATCTCAACAACCATTTCTTTACCGGCGAGCCCGCATTCCGCAATCTGGAGCTGATCTATATCCGCGACCGCCACAGCGATCGGCTCCACACCCTCAGCCTTCGGTTCGGCCGCTACCTCGTCGAGCACTCCCTCGCGCGCATTCTCAAGAGGCTGACGAAGAGTGGTTTGCTGACCGAGGATGAAACGGCGAGAATTGCTGCGATTGCCGAGGCTTCCGGCGGCAAGAATCTCTATTTGCTCCAGGAGCTCGCGAGGCAGGTGCCGGCCGGGGAATAACGACAACCAATCGCCGGCAGGCTTGTGGTGCGGGCGTCTCGCCCGCACGATTCCACAAAAACCGACGAAGTGCGGCCGGGA
>Ga0316190_10000293_pt1 | contig 33913 bp, 18 predicted proteins | sample Eddworburrow2_MG_FD_204929 | JGI IMG/M metagenome (GOLD analysis project Ga0316190, IMG submission 204929) | Coastal sediment microbial communities from Maine, United States - Eddy worm burrow 2 | ecosystem: Environmental > Aquatic > Marine > Coastal > Sediment | place: USA: Maine | collected... | reverse complement strand
ACTGCTCTGCATCTTGATCATGAATCAAACGCACCAATACCTCATGATGAAGCATCTCTTTATGCGGGCAGCTGTAGACGGGTTGGAGATGTAAGGCAACTCTGTCGTCTGCCAGTGCCTGTTGGATGAAAGAGTGCCACTCTGATGCACTGCGGGCTATCTCTTTTTCAACCCCTTCCGGCACAGCAAGAGACCAGCTATTAGCCTCTTTGGATTGCGCCACACGCAATGCTTCATCCGCCTCTATCAGCAGCTGGGAGGCATCCTGTTTGCCATCAAAATAAGCGATACCAACATGACCATTATCTACAGGCAGCAATGTATTGTTACCATATAATCCTGCCAGTGCATCTGACAATCGCAGCCCTATAGCCTCACCTTCAGCAATACGATAATCCTCCGCCAGCAAAGCAAAATCACCACCCGATAGATGGGCTAGTGTATGACGGGGAATATCGGCGGCAATATCACGTAGCGTATCTGCCATTTGGCACAACAATTTGTCACCGGCTGCATAGCCGCGTTTGTGGTTATATCCTTGCAGATCACGCAGCTGAATAAGGCACAGTACCGCATGTGAGCACACTTCAGGTGAAGCTATGCGATAATTTAATGTAGCCATAAAGTGGTGCTTGTTCGCTAGAGCTGTAACAGGGTGCTGATGGGCCTGTTCACGTAATTTGGCAGCCAAATCCTCATGCTCAGTCAACATACCCTGAAGCTTGGCTGATAGGCGATTCATAGCTTCCACAATAAGCCTTAGATCACGAGTGCGAGGCAATTTATCTAAAATTGGAAATTCACGATTACAGATGGACTCCGCCTGCCATTCAACATCTTTTAGCGGGCTAAGCACCACACGCAGTAGCAACAGCCCCAAACCGATTACAAACAGGGCGCTCACTAAAAACCAACCAAGGATTTCACTCACATTTCCCCACAACTGCCTATAGGCAAAACCCGGATGACTCTGCACCAATATCCGACCTGCCTGGTGCCAACCTGCCATTATTAACGCCTCACCCTCCGGTGCTTTCAGTGGCAGATACTCAATAAACCAGGCAGGCACATCTTTTACCTGAACAGATAGTTCACGATTAATCAGGACTTCACCCTGGATATCTTCAAGCTTGATAATTTGGTAATAGCCCCGGTCAAAAATAGCATCAACCATTCGCGCAACTGTGACCAAATCATCATCCACCATATAGGGTGAAACAGACAGTCCAAGTGAGGTTGCAGCATCCTGAGCATGGGATTCAAGCTGCACTTCCAGATATGTTCTGGCATTTTGTACACTGATAAAGAATGTTCCAATAAACACCAACAACAATAGAACCGCCAGCAGTGTTACCAGCTGTCGTGACAATGTCATGACACTCCCCCATTTGTTACAGAGATATTAGTCACTTTCATTTTCCATTTTTGTAATGAGATCTTGCCACAGGCTAATACGATCAGACTGGCCAACTCGTCTTCCTTTACCGCGACTTTTGGCAAGCCATAGCCCATCACCATTAAAGCTGTAAATCGGCGCCAAATCCTGGCGTTTAGATGCTGCTTTTATCTGACCTATAAGATTATCCAGCACCACAGGTTCAGCATCAGGATATGCATAGTAAGCCAAGACCATATGCGCCTGATTTAAGTCTAGTGCTTTAACATAGGTTATACGAAGTTTTTCAACCGGTACGCCCATTTCACGCAGGGTAAAATATTTGGCAATGGAGTAATCCTCACAATCAGCACCATCAATGGAGAGCATCTCCACCGGGGTGGCCCAATAATCCTCTTTGCCCCAAATCTCATCATCCGGGTAATAGGGCGTCTCATTGAAGAAATCATTAACCAGTTTCAGCTGGCTCAGCTCATCCACACCTTGATTGCGTGCAATCAGCTCCTGCCAGTCCATAATTCGGGTTTTTGCAGATTCTCCATACTTGCTCTCTACCCAGGCCATTACCTTGGGGCTGACCCCGCCGCCATCAGCAATGACGATGGAGAAAAAAAACAACGACACAAACAGAAGCAATAGGAAATACTGTGCCTTTCTATCCGGCCAGCAGATCACCAAAACATTAGCTTGAATTGAGAATGCCGTCACTCACAGCCCCTGTCACTCATGAAAAATCTCCGCGCACAAGCACACCATCGGTACACACATGCCCTAAAGAGTTTTTCGTCCACAGCCAGTTAAACTTAAAAATCAGTACCCTAGGAATTGTTCCAATTGGCCCACCCCGTTAGAATGCACGGATATTTTTTAACCACCCGGAACCATCATGCGCACATCCCAGTTTCCCCTTCAGACCGTCAAAGAGACCCCCGCCGATGCCGAGATCGCCAGCCACCAGCTGATGCTGCGTGCCGGATTGATCCGCAAACTGGCCTCAGGGCTTTACACCTGGCTCCCTCTCGGTCTCCGCACCCTGCGCAAGGTAGAGGTCATTGTGCGTGAAGAGATGGAACGTGTTGGCGCACGCGAAGTACTGATGCCTGCCGTGCAGCCCGCTGAGCTGTGGCAGGAGTCAGGCCGCTGGGAAAAGTACGGCCCAGAATTGCTACGCATTACTGATCGACATAATCGCGAATTCTGCTTTGGCCCCACTCACGAAGAGATCATTACCGACTTGGCTCGTAACGATCTGCGCAGCTACAAACAGCTGCCCACCACCTATTATCAGATCCAAACCAAATTCCGTGATGAGATCCGCCCACGGTTCGGCATAATGCGCGCCAGAGAGTTTCTGATGAAGGATGCCTACTCCTTTCATCTGGATCAGGCCTCGCTGCAAGAGACCTACGACAAGATGTATCAGGCCTACTCCCGCATCTTCAGCCGTTGCGGGCTGGATTTCAGAGCCGTGCAGGCCGACACCGGCAGCATAGGTGGACAGGCTTCACATGAATTTCACGTACTGGCTGATTCTGGTGAAGATGCCATCGCCTTCTCCACCGAGAGTGATTACGCGGCAAACCAAGAGCTGGCTGAGGCCGTAGCACCTGCTGGCGAGCGCTCTGCTCCAAGCCAGGAACTCACAACCATCGACACACCCAATCAGCACAGCATTGAAGAGGTTAGCGGTTTTCTCAATGTAGCTGCCTCAAGCTGCCTCAAAAGCCTGATTGTTAAAGGCACAGAAGAAGAGAGCCTGGTTGCCCTGGTGCTGCGCGGAGATCACGAACTTAACGAAATCAAAGCAGAAAAGCTGGAGCAGGTAGCCGCACCGCTCACCATGGCCAGCGATGAAAAGATCCGCACCGCTATCGGTTGCGGTGTAGGCTCCATTGGTCCTGTGGATCTCAGCATCCCCATAATTGCCGACCGCAGCGCCTTGCAGGCGGCCGATTTTATCTGTGGCGCCAATACCGACGGCAAGCATCTCACCGGGGTCAATTGGGAACGTGATCTGCCAGAACCCCTATGTGCAGACCTCCGAAATGTGCAGGAAGGCGACCCCAGTCCAGATGGCCAGGGCACCCTCACCATTGCCCGTGGCATCGAAGTTGGCCACATATTCCAGCTGGGAAAAAACTACAGCGAAGCTATGAAGGCCAATGTACTCAACGAAAAAGGCCAGTCCGTCACTATGACAATGGGCTGCTACGGTATTGGCGTATCCCGTGTAGTCGCTGCTGCCATTGAACAAAACCATGATGAGCGTGGCATTATCTGGCCTACCGCTCTCGCCCCTTTCCAGGTTGCGCTACTTCCCATGAAACTCAACAAATCCTATCGGGTGCAAGAGGCCATTGAGAAGCTTTATAACGAGTTCCAGGATCTTGGCATTGAGGTACTTCTCGATGATCGCAATGTAAGACCCGGTTTTATGTTTGCAGATATGGAGCTAACCGGCATCCCCCATCGAATCGTATTGGGCGAGCGGGGCCTGGATGATGGCCAAGTTGAATACCGTGGACGTCAAGACACTGAGACTCAACTGATTCCCCTTGATAACATTATCTCCTACATAAGAGAGCAATTATCAAAAGATTCGGCACAAAACGGTAAATAAACCCATAAATCAAGGATTCTCGGTTGACAGCAGCCAGAGGCAACCGGAAACTATTGCGCTTGCGCCGTTCAGCACCCAACAAAGCCCTAGCAGGCCGTTTGCTGATTCACCAACAATAAACAACCACAGAGACAATAGGGCAACATGACAAAACAAACCTCATTTGATCGCGACGACCTTCTGAAATGCGGCTACGGCGACATGTTTGGCCCTGGCAATGCCCAGTTGCCCACACCTAATATGTTGATGATGGATCGGGTCATTAAAATCTCAGATGAGGGCGGTAAATACGGAAAAGGTGAGATTATCGGTGAACTCGACATCAACCCGGATCTCTGGTTTTTTCAATGCCACTTCCCAGGCGATCCTGTCATGCCTGGCTGCCTTGGCCTCGATGCCATGTGGCAGATCGTTGGCTTTTTCCTCGCTTGGGTTGGCAATCCCGGCCGCGGTCGAGCGCTGGGTGTTGGTGAGGTTAAATTTACTGGCCAGGTACTGCCCACTGCGAAAAAGGTAACCTATCGAATCGATATGAAACGGGTCATCAGCCGCAAACTGGTTCTTGGCGTGGCAGATGGCGTGGTTGAAGTGGATGGGCGCGAAATATACGTTGCAAAGGATCTTCGGGTTGGCCTCTTTACATCAACCGATAGTTTTTAAGGCCGCAAAATACCAAGTACAAATAAAATTAGGCTAATATAAATAGAATATCCGTAACGCAAGCAGACATATCAATAAAAAATATAACTGGATTTAAATGCTATATCGCAGACTAACACTCAGCGATACTACTTCATGACAAGACCAGAACGCAGTAGCAAAAATACAATCGACGATAACAGGAATCTCCCGCCTGATTCACTGAGTGTATTGCAATTGTCAGACCCCCACCTTTTTGCCGATCCAGAAGGGCGGCTCCTGGGTATGCGCACACTTGCTTCACTCCAGCATGTCATAACAGATGTCACTGAAAATCTCTCTTCAATTGATATGACTCTGGTTACAGGGGATTTGGTGCATGATGCCTCTCCAGCGGGCTATGCCCTGCTAAAAAAACAGCTTACCAGCTTAGGCACTCCCACTTACTGTCTACCAGGTAATCACGACGACCCAAAAGAATTAAAAAAAACGCTCTCCGGGAACCCCATTGACACACTTTTTTCAATACAGAAAAACAACTGGTCGATCATACTGCTTGATTCCAACCTCCCCAACAGCGCAAAAGGGCACCTTAACGATACACAACTCACAAAACTTCAAGAGTGCCTCTCAAGCCATCCCAATCACCACACCCTAATCTGCCTGCATCATCACGCTGTACCCGTCAAAAGCAAGTGGCTTGATACCATGATACTGGACAATGCAGGTGAGTTTTTTGCTGTCACCGACCGGCACCCGCAGATAAAAGGCATAACCTGCGGCCATATTCACCAGTCATTTGAAACAAAACGCAATGGCGCTCTCCTAATGGGATCTCCATCCACCTGTTTCCAATTTACACCACACTCCACATACTTTGATATTGACAATAAATCACCCGGCTACAGGTGGCTTACACTGTTACCAGATGGAACCATCATCACCAAGGTTCTTCATCTTAAAAACTTCACTAATTCAATAGATAGGTCATCTTCAGGCTACTAGCACAGCAGTAATAAACAGGGATAGATAGATGAGTGAAAAACACCACATTCTTGCTGTTGACGATGAACCCATCAACCTGGACATTCTAAAAGAGCTACTGGAAGAAACGTACGACCTCAGTTATGCAACAACAGGAGAGGAGTGCATTGCCCTCGCTAGCCAAACAACTTTTGATTTGGTTCTACTGGATGTAGGACTACCTGGAATCAGTGGATTGGATGCCTGTAGACAATTGAAGGCCGATCCATCGACACAAGACCTTCCAATTATCTTTGTCTCAGCATTAACATCTACAAAAGAGCGACTGAATGGGTTCAATGCGGGTGCTCAGGATTATATAAATAAACCCTTTAATCAAGAAGAGTTAAAAGCAAAGATCCAGCTACTGGTAGATATACGATCTAAAGTGTTGGATCTAAATAAAAATGTGCAATACGCCACTGGAACAGCCATGGCGGCAATGAGCAGTGCGGGCGAACTTGGCGTCGTACTGCATTTTCTTCGAGAGAGCTTTCTCTGCAAAACCCTGACTTCACTGACGGGTAAAGCACTGGAGGCGCTTGAACAATATGGGCTATCTAGCACCATACAGTTAAGAACCCAAAAAAAGAATCTCACTATAGGGCATGACAAGCAAGTACCTGATATTGAACATGAGCTCTTTGAATTGGTAGCCTCCAGCGACTGCCGTATTCATAGCTTTGGAACACGCTCAATATTCAACTTCAACCCGGTTATCATACTTGTAAAAAACATGCCGATGGATGATGAGGCGCTCCAAGGCAGGCATCGGGATAATATTGCTATTCTTGCAGAAGGCATTCAGGCCAGACTCGAAGCGCTTCTACTACAGATTGAAGTAGATCATAAAAAGACTCTTTTATGGCAAGTAATAGAACAAACCGAAAGCGCACTGAAAAAGGTCACTCAGCATCACGAAAAACAGCAACAGACGCAATCTGAGCTTATGGATGGTCTATCAGAGACAATGGAGGCCTCCTTCCAGAATCTTGTAAACCAGAATATCCACCTCAGTGGTGAAGAAGAAGAACAGCTTCTCGAGGCCGCCAAAACCATTCTTGAGCCTACCACGGCCCTCTATGAAAGCAGCCTGGGTTTAGGCGATGAAATTAATGCCATTATGTTAGATGTCCGAAAAGCATTAGGGGATAGTAACCGCTAAATTTTAGTATTTACCTCCCATATCCACTCTGCCACCGCATTATTAGTTTAATTTCCGCACAACAAACTTTCCATATAAATCAAACAAAAACAGCACCTTATTCCTCTTAGCGAGGATACATCGCCATAAGTACAATAAAACCCTGCTATCTTAATAAATTGTAAGAAGTAATTCATATATAGGTAAACATCTGCGCAAATAAAGCTAAGCTTTAAAACAATGACATCATCCCAAATTACATTTCTGCCTTCCCATAAAATTTTTGCTTTCCTCCAGTTTGGAACACAAAAATTCCGCATCTTGAGCGTTTCACTACTAACTCTTTTTGCTGCCATTATTATTTTACTGTCATGGCTGACCCTGGATTACAACAAAAACAAACTATTGGGCAACGTACAACACTCCCTGGAAACAGTTCTAACGACCACGGTTGAAGGGTTGAGCATTTGGGTAAAAAACAAAAAAGTCATTCTGGAACACCTGGCTCATGAGCATGAATTAGTCGCCTTAACAGAGCTATTACTTAAGGAATCTGTAAATCAGGACACACTGGTCGACTCTCTATATCAACGTGAGATACATAAACTCTTTCTAATGGAACAACGATTGATTGGAGATACTGACTTTTTTATTCTCAATAAAGATGGGATCTGCATCAGCTCAAAGAACAGCGCTAATCTCGGCCAGATCAACCTTATTGCCAAGCAGCGCCCAGACCTGCTGAAAAGAGTCTTTCAGGGCAGCACAGTATTCATCCCACCCACCTGGTCTGATACGCCATTAAATACTGAGAGTAACACTACTCTCTCTCCAGCCATGTTTATTGCAGCTCCAATAAAAAACATCAAAGGTGAAGTCCTTGCTGTAATGACTCAACAATTAAAGCCTGCCAATGCGTTTTCACGTGTCACCCAACTTGGGCAAATAGGCCATACTGGTGAAACCTACGCCTTTGACAAACATGGGCGGTTAATATCTGAAAGCCGATTTAATAATGACTTAAAATCAATCGGCCTTATTCAACCAAATCAATCCAGCGCACTGCATATTGAGCTTCGCGATCCTGGCGTTAATCTTAAATTAAAGGAAACCACACTCACTCCAAGAGCTAAAATGCCATTCACCCGAATGGCAAATAGCGCATTAAAGGGCGCGGCAGGCACAGACCTTAATGGTTATCGGGATTACCGAGGGGTGCCTGTGTTTGGCGCTTGGCTATGGAACAAAGAGCTAGAGCTTGGCTTTGCATCTGAAATGGATGTTGAAGAGGCACTTGCAAACTACTACGCCCTTCGCGAAACAACAGTGGGTGTTTTGGGTTTTACACTTTTTATTCTGATTAGCAGCGTATTATTTACTTTATTTATTGGTGAACATGCCAACTATGCCTTAAGGCAAGCACATGATGAACTGGAAGATAGAATCAAAAAAAGAACCGCCGAGCTGTTTAAACTGAACCAAGCAGTAGAACAAAGCCCCGTTGCAGTCATGATCACAAACACACAGGGTGATATAGAGTACGTTAACCCAGCTTTTACGATTGATACCGGATATAGTCTTGAAGAGGTCATTGGCAAAAACCCGCGCATATTAAAATCTGAACAAACACCCAAAGAGCAATACAGTGATGTATGGAAAGTTATTGCCGCTGGAAACAAGTGGGAAGGTGAATTTCGAAATCGCAAAAAAAATGGAACACTCTACTGGGAAAAATCTATTATCGCGCCTATACATTCACCCACCAATGAGATCACACATTACCTGGCACTTAAAGAAGACATCAGCGAGCGTAAAGAGATGGAGCAGCGTCTTCGTCAAGCAAAAAAGGATTCAGACAGTAGAGCTAATGAGACAAAAGTGCTGGAATTACTGCTTAGACTTTCCATTGCTGACACTGAACTGAGCAAATATCTCAACAATGCACTTGATGTACTCATTGAAAACATACCCTGGCTAAAACTACAGCCAAAAGGGGCTATTTTTCTCACTGAAAATGAGGGGCATGGAAAAATACTCAAGCTCACTGCCCATAAGAATCTTGCATCTCAACTATTAACTCTCTGCAATAATGTTCCTTTTGGCCACTGTATCTGTGGGCAGGCAGCCGAAGCAGGTAGAATCCAAACCACTCAGAACTTAGATGATCGCCATCACATTCATTTTGACGGTATGATCAATCATGGTCACATCAATATCCCAATTTTAAAAGGAGAGCTTGTCCTTGGTGTAATTGCGCTCTATCTGCCTCCAGATTACATAGTAGAACCTCATGCACAAGATTACATAGGGCAAACAGCTGGCGTGCTTAGCATGGGCATATCACTTCACTACAACAGACAAGCATTACAGAAAGCATTCACAGAGGCAGAAGAGGCAACTCAAGCCAAGAGTAGTTTTCTAGCCAATATGAGCCATGAAATTCGCACACCGATGAATGCCATCATTGGCATGAGCCATCTCACAATGCAAACCCATTTGCAACCAAAGCAACGGGACTATGTGCGAAAGATTTATAACGCTTCCAATGCACTACTTGGCATCATCAACGACATACTTGATTTTTCAAAAATTGAGGCTGGAAAACTAAGCATTGAAACAATCCCCTTCTACCTGGATGAAGTATTAGAAAACCTAACCAACCTCACCACAGCATACATCCGCAATAAAGATGTTGAATTTTTAGTTTCTGTAGCGTCTAACGTGCCTAATGGGCTACTGGGTGACCCACTCCGACTTGGGCAGGTGCTTATAAACCTGGTTAGCAACGCCATCAAATTCACACAAGAGGGAGAGGTCATAGTAAAGATTAAGGTTCAAGAACAAGCAGCAGATAAAACAACGCTCCAATTTTCTATTACTGACACTGGTATTGGCATGTCCGATGAGCAGATGTCCAAGCTATTTAAAGCTTTTTCACAAGCCGATAGTTCTACCACTCGCAAGTTTGGCGGCACTGGTCTTGGCTTGAGCATTTGCAACCACCTGGTTTCAATGATGGGTGGAGAGATTAAGGTTAAAAGTACACATGGCAAGAGCAGCATATTTACATTTTCAGTCGCCTTCAACATACACAAAGAACAAAATAAGGCAGCACAGTTTTTTATACCAAGCGACCTGCGCAACATGCCTGTCCTTGTCATTGATGACAGCCCAAATTCAAGAGAGATCCTTGAGAGCCTATTAACCACCTTCTCTTTTCAAGTAACAACGGCCTCTTCTGGCAAAGAAGGCATTGATATATTGCTCAACGCCCAAGATAACGGCAAACCTTTTAAGCTTGTATTTATGGACTGGAGAATGCCTGAAATGGATGGCATTGAGGCCACTAATAAAATAAAGACACACATTTCACTAACACCTCCTCCTGCAATTATTATGGTGACAGCATACAGCCGTGATGAAGCACTGTATCTTACAGGTCATACTCAACTTGATGGTTATTTATATAAGCCCGTTACACCCTCAACACTCTGTGATGCCATTATGGAAGCATTCAGCTATAAGCTTGAAAAAGATCACTCAGGAATTTTGGAAACAAAATCAGACCTAGGCTTTCACTTAGTTACTGGTATTCAAGGAGCACAAATACTTCTTGTTGAGGATAATGTGGTTAACCAACAAGTTGCCTATGAATTATTAGATCAAGCACAAATGGCTATCACAGTCGCCAACAACGGCCAGAAAGCAGTAGATGCACTGAGCAAGCAGAAATTTGACTGCATACTGATGGATCTACAAATGCCAATAATGGATGGATACCAGGCAACAGCAATTATTCGCAGTAAGGAAGAATATAGCACCACACCAATCATTGCTATGACGGCCAATGCAATGATGGAAGATCGTGAACGTTGCCTGGCTTCAGGTATGAATGATCATATCGCAAAACCAATCAATCCAAAGGATATGTTTGCCACGCTGGCTAAATGGATAACTCCCGGCAAGCGACCTATGCCATTGAGAAAAGCAGCTGCACCACAATTAAATACTGATACAGAAACACTCCCATCCCTTCCCGGTATTGATACCCAGTCTGGGCTTAAACGTGTGGGGGGTAATATTAAATCCTATATCAGACTTCTAGAAAAATTTGCTGATAACCAACAGCATGTTATTACAGATATAAGCCAGGCTATGCTGAACAATGATCATGTCACTGCGGTTCGTTCTGCTCATACATTAAAAGGAACTGCCGGGAGCATTGGTGCTATAAAGCTGCAAAAAATAGCAGCCCAACTGGAAACAAAACTAAATAGCAAACAATCCAACAACTATTTACAACTGCTGGATGCAACAGCCACCGAACTTAATTATATTCTGACCGTTATTCAAACTAGCAAAAAAACTCAAGAAGCCATCACAAGTGATAGCCATGCTATTGATAGCATTAACATAGCAGAAAAGCTCAAAATACTCCTACAGTACCTTGATGAATATAATTCAGAATCTGAAGATTTTTTAGATGAAATTATCAATCAAACCTCTGATCCTATGATGAAAGCATCTTTTAAGGCTATTATGAAAAAGATAGCCCAATATGATTTTGAATCTGCTGCTGTTGATCTAAGAAATTTGATCAATCGATCCTAAATATTAACTTAAAATAGATATACCATTATGGACCAACAAGAAGAGCTTAAGCAGACCATTCTTGCTGTAGATGACACACCAGAGAATCTGGATGTATTAAAGGGCATCCTTACACCTGAATATTCTGTTAAAGCAGCTATTACCGGAAAAATCGCCCTTAAAATTGCTATAAAACAGCCACCTGATCTCATTCTACTCGACATCATGATGCCAGAGATGGATGGCTATCAAGTATGCAGGCAACTTAAAGCTAATCCAATAACCGCAAAAATCCCTATCATTTTTGTCACTGCCATGAGTGACACAATTGACGAGAAACAAGGCTTTAGTGTTGGCGCCGTGGATTACATAACCAAGCCCATTCAACCTGAAATTGTTCAGGCTAGAGTCAAAACCCATCTGGCTCTTGCCAACCAGCAGAAAGCATGTGAACAACAGGTCATAAAGCGCACTCAACAACTCGAAGCAAGCCAACGGGCCGCTGTTTCCATGTTAGGTGAAGCAGGACATTTTAACGACACCGACACCGGCGTGCATATCTTTCGTATGGCCTCTTATGCTGCAGCCATTGCACGCGCTATCCATTGGCCTGTTGCAAAAACAACAACGCTTGAACTTTCCGCCACAATGCACGATACAGGAAAAATCGGTATATCTGACACCATCTTAAAAGCGCCTCGCAAACTTACCACCGAAGAGATGGAACTCATGAAAACCCACACTACCATTGGTCATGCCATTCTCAAAAAGAGTGATTCTCCTCTCTTTCAGATGGCCGCAGAGATTGCCCTTGGCCACCATGAACGCTGGGATGGCAGCGGATATCCGCATCAGCTTAAAGGGAACAGCATTCCAGAAGCCTCCCGGATAACAGCCATTGCTGATGTATTCGATGCATTAACCATGAAACGCGTATACAAAGAAGTCTGGCCTCTTGATAAAGCATTTGACACCATCCAGAAAAAAGCAGGCACCCACTTTGAGCCACGGCTTGTTGAAGCCTTTTTTTCCATTCAATCCGAGATTCTTGATTTACGAGAACAGTGGAATGCAAAACAGTAAATCCTCACCAATGAATCTTCCGCATAAAAAATGGCAATACTTGCGTACTAAAATTGACATTTTTACTCAAGAATAGAGACCACAACCTTTTCCATTACAGTTAAACCAGATCCACTCCCTGAATATACAAGCTAGCCACGGTGATCAGCATTTGGTTATCATTTTATGGCAAATAAGCTCTTTTATAACTCACTATTTTGACTAAACTTAATAGTACATTAAAGCACCAGGGAAGGCGGCTAATCCCATAATACCTTCCTAGTAATTATTCATAATCCTACAGCGCAACTGGATAGAATGCTGCATGTGGTCAATATTCAGCCCAAATCTGTAATCAGATGGGCAGACTAAAAGAAGACTCAAAACGGACCAGTCAGTTTCGAATGAAAACTCTATTTCCACTTCTTTTTATATTATGCATGTGGGCTCCTCTCGCTCAAAGCGAGGCAATTAAGCCTGAACGGATTTTAGCGGTCATACCCGAAGATTTTCCTCCTCAGTATCAACTCGATAAACAAGGTAAGCCTTCTGGTTTTGCTGTTGAGATGCTTAATGCCGTTGCTGCAAAAGCTAATCTTAATATTGAATACTTAGTTAAGCCCAGCTGGGACGAGGTTTTCTTGGCGATTGAAAATGGTGAAGCCATATTGCTTCCAAATGTTGGAATCTCAAAATATAGAGAAACTTATTTAGACTTCACCATACCCATCGAGCAGTTGCCCATCTCAATTTTTGTTACTAGTGATAACTCCTCCATTCACTCCATCGAAGATCTGTTTGGTAAAAAAGTGATCGCAGTCAAAAAGAATATTGCTATCCAAGAGCTTAAAAAACATCCCTCTATAGATCTCATGATAGTTAAAGATATAGCAGATGGGTTCACTCCACTGCTGTCCCACAAAGTTGCTGCAATTATATACCCTGAGCCATGGGTATGGGCTCGCGCCACTGAAGCAGGTATAGCTGATCATTTAAAAATTGTGGGACGTCCATTAATGCATGTAACACGCGCCATGGCTGTTAAAAAAAACAATAAAGCGCTATTAAATAAACTCAATGAGAATCTAGAAATATACCTTGCTTCCCCGCAATACAAAGCACTAGAAAAACGCTGGAAACATACGTCAAAACCTGTAGAAATATCACCAAGCCTGATTGTTATGGGCACTTTATGCATAGGCCTTCTATTGGCTTTTTGCGCAATACGATTGGGACTAATTCAGAAAACCCCCTTTATCACACACACTTCTATCGGGCCAATTACTACAGAAGGATCTACAGAATCACAAAAAATGAGTGAGCACAGCCGGGCACTGCTCATAATAAGCACCATTGTGGTCGTTATTATTGGCAGTGTGCTTAGTGCAACATCCATGTTCTATCAAAGTGCTTTCGAGTCCACCAGAACACAGCTAATTGACAGCGTTAAACTGCATAAGTCAGCTATTCAAGCATTGATAATGCACGAGGATAATTTCATAGCCAAAACCTCATCCAAGCAACATAAATCTGTACTTAGTGAATACATTGAATTAATTGCCAATACCCGAACAGAAAATCCAAATCAAGAATTAGAATTGGCAAAAAAGAATGGAGAAAATATCGAATTCTTCTTTAGCCACCACAAGAGCCAAACTGGAAAAACTAAAGTAGTTCTCTTTCATTCACAAAATGCAGAACCCATGCGATTAGCCTTACAAGGTAAATCTGGCACTGTAATTGGTCGTGACTACAAGGGAGAGCTGGTATTGGCGGCCTATGAAAGCTTTGATGATAGAAATTTAGGGTTAGTTGAAAAAATAAATATCACAGCTATTAGAGCACCTTTTATCAAATCTGCCCTCTATCTTAGCGCCGTCATCTCTCTGTTAGTGATAATTGGTAGTTTTCTAATTACCCGCCTGGGCAACCCCATAATAATTAACCTGAGAAACAGCCTAAGAGAGCTAAAACGTTTCGAGCAGAAATTGCGACTGCATTACAATCAACATGTTGTAGGCATGATGACAATTGATAAAAATGCATGCATCAGTGAATGGAATATTGCCTGCGAAAAAATATTTGGTTACGCCCGTGAAGAAGCATTAAAACAACAGATTGATAATTTAATATCACAAAATATATCACCCCATACCATGGCGCATCTATGGCAAGAATTAATGGATCAATCTGGCGGAACACACAGCATTACTATAAATAACACAAAATCAGGTGATCTTATAACATGCGAATGGTTTAACTCATCAATAGTCGATATAGATGGTGAGGTGGTTGGTGTCTCTTCTATTGTTTTAGATATTACTGATAAAGCAGCCGCCACTAAAGCATTGAAACTTGATAAAGAACGAAGTCAGCTACTATTAAATCTGGTAGAAAGCACCATTGATGATGAGGATGATTTTATCAAAAAAGCCTTGCAATCATCCATTCAATTAACAGGCAGTCAAATAGGTTATATTCACTTTCTCCATAATAATGAGAAAACTCTTTTTTCCATTACTCACAATTGTTCTATCAAAAACAATACGCCACCAAAACATACGCAACTCAACTCGGCCAAAGATATTTTATATTGGACAGGTAAAATTTATCTGGCAAAAACTGTTATCCAAAATAACAACGCCAACCTAAAGGACTATAAGGAACTATTTGAAGATCAAATAAATATCAAATGCCACATGAGTGTTCCGATAACCCATGGAGAAAAGAATGTAGGGATTGTTGGAGCTGCTAATAAAGATCAGCCCTATACCAATGAGGATGTCAAACAGCTTCGCCTCTATACCCAAAGCATGTGGAATATAATAATTCACCGGCGCACTCAGAAAAAACTAATAGAAAGCCAAACTCACTATCGCACATTAATTGAGTCTTCAGCAGCTATTCCATGGGAAATGGATATAGCTTCATATCGCTTTACCTATGTGGGGCCACAGGCTGTTGCTGTATTAGGGTATCCAGTTGAAGAGTGGTACAAGGAACGTTTTTGGTCTGAACACCTTCACCCTGAAGATGCAGTTGCAGCAATGGAATATTGCCAGACAGCCACAAACAGAGGTGAAGATCATGATTTTAAATATCGCATGATTGCCAAGAATGGCTCTGAGGTTTGGATTCTTGACTATGTAAAAGTAGTTAAAGTAGATGGAAAACCTTCCAGCCTGCGAGGCTTTATGTTTGATATCACAGCTCATCAGTATCGAGAAAATATTTTACGACACACCCAGAAGATGGATGCTATTGGCACCCTCACAGGAGGCATAGCCCACGACTACAATAATATGCTAGGCATCATTATGGGTTATTCTGAAATGTTAGCAGAGCAGGTAGCAGACAACCCTAAACTCACAAAGCATGTTGATCGTATTTATCAAGCAGGAAAGCGTGGCACACAGTTAACCAAAAAACTTCTACAGTTCTCTAAAAAAAGTGGGGCTGCAGCTGAAAACTGTTCTATAAACGAGCTGCTTAAAGATAATGAAGATATGCTGGCAAAAACACTTACTCCTAAAATAACACTCACATTAAGTCTGAAGGAAGATTTAGGCCAAGTTTATATTGATAAGGGCGGCTTGGAGGATGCAATTTTAAATCTTTCTATTAATGCTATGCATGCCATGCCAACTGGCGGAAAACTAGAGATCACTACAAACAATATTTCATTAAACAGTTTTGAAGGAAAACACTACCAATTAACTGAAGGAAGCTATGTTAGCGTCTCTGTCACTGATGACGGCACTGGCATGGACAAGACAACCCAGGAGAAAATATTTGACCCCTTCTTTTCAACCAAAGGCGAAAAAGGCACTGGATTAGGAATGTTTCAGGTATATGGCTTAATCCACAAAGCAGGAGGAGTCATACATATCTACTCTGCTTTGGATCATGGAACTCGTGTTTCTATTCTATTACCTAGATATTACAGCAGTGAGAATGACTATGTTCTTCAGAAGACTGAGAGTGACGAGCTTCTACGGGGAGATGAACATATATTAGTGGTGGACGATGAACCTTCCTTATGCCAATTGGCTGAAGATATCCTCTTATCTAAGGGATATCAGATTGAGACTGCTGAAAATGCAGAAATCGCACTAGAAAAGTTATCTAAAAATCATTTTGACCTGCTTCTGTCTGACATCATTATGCCCAAAATGGATGGCTACCAGTTGGCTCATGAGGTTCAAAAACGTCACCCAAAAATAAAAATTCAACTTACAAGCGGCTTTGACAATCATGCCAATATTGAGGCTAGAGATAAAATATTGCAGGATCACCTTATTCATAAACCTTATACATCAAATGCATTACTTACTCAGATCCGTAACCTGCTTGACGCACCGGATAATGCTTAAGCATTGATCTATCTATTGTCCTGAATATAACATCAGCTTTCTCTAGCGTTTTAATTTCGCAAACGCATCGGCCATTGCACCTTGAGGTGCTGGCTGGGACTTTTTATGTCGTGGCTTGCTGTGCACTCGATCACATTGTTGCGGCTTCTCCGATACTTGATTGCGATGGTCATCACCAAGTCGCATACTGAGGCCAATACGTTTTCTTTTAATATCAACCTGCATCACCTTCACCTTCACCAAATCACCAGCCTTGACCACTTGGTGAGGATCTTTTACAAATTTGTCCGACAGTGCAGAGATATGGACCAGCCCATCCTGATGCACACCCACATCCACAAAAGCACCAAAGTTGGTGACATTGGTGACAACACCTTCCAGCACCATGCCGGGCTGTAGATCCTTCACCTCTTCAACACCATCAGCAAATTGGGCGGTTTTAAACTCTGGCCGCGGATCACGCCCGGGTTTTTCCAGCTCGCCCAAGATATCTTTTACCGTGGGCTCACCAAAGCATTCATCAGTGTAATCAGCCGGTTTAAGGCTGCGGATAAATTTAATATCTCCAACCAGGCTTTTTATATTATGCCCACTGGCATCAACAATGCGCTCCACCACCGAATAGGCTTCAGGATGCACTGAGGATGCATCCAGTGGATTCTCACCGTTCATAACCCGTAAAAACCCTGCGCCCTGTTCAAATGCTTTCTGTCCCAGGCGCGGCACTTTGAGTAGTTCCTTACGGTTTTTAAAGGCACCATTCTGATCGCGGTAGGCGACGATATTCTCTGCCAGGGTAGTACTTAAACCAGATACCTGCTTTAGCAGTGGCACAGAGGCCATATTGATATCAACCCCCACTGCATTCACACAGTCTTCAACAACTGCAACCAGCATGCGCGCCAGACGGGACTGGCTAACGTCATGCTGATACTGGCCAACTCCAATCGATTTAGGCTCTATCTTCACCAGTTCAGCCAGTGGATCCTGCAATCGCCGTGCAATCGAGACTGCACCACGCAGACTCACGTCCAGACCGGGAAACTCCTTAGCCGCCAACTCAGATGCAGAATAGACTGAAGCACCCGCTTCACTCACCATCACCTTGGTCACACGCAGTTCCGGGTGACGTTTGATTAGATCCGCCGCCAGCTTGTCGGTCTCTCTGGAGGCGGTGCCATTGCCGATGGCAATCAGATCAACCTTGTGTGCTGCCGCCAGTTTTGCCAACTGTGCAATCGATTGATCCCACTGCTTCTTTGGCGCATGAGGGTAGATGGTGGCGGTATCCAACAGCTTTCCAGTGGCATCAACCACGGCAACCTTGACCCCGGTGCGCAGACCAGGATCAAGACCCAGCGTGGCACGCGGCCCAGCAGGTGCAGAGAGCAACAGATCATGCAGGTTTCTGGCAAAGACCTTTATCGCCTCCTCCTCTGCCGCTTCACTGAGACGCCCCAGCAGATCAGTATTTAGATGGGTCTGGATCTTTACTCGCCAGGCCCAGCGCACCGTATCCTTCAACCAACGATCAGCCGGACGACCCTGCTCACTGATCCCCAAATGGTTGGCAATCACTCCCTCAGCGACTGAAGGCTCAGATGTCTGTTTATCAACATCAGCTGGCATCTCAATGGAGAAAGAGAGCACGCCCTCTTTGCGGCCGCGAAAGAGCGCCAGTGCGCGGTGCGACGGTATCTTCTTCAGCGCCTCAGAAAAATCGAAGTAATCCGTAAATTTCGCCCCCTGCTCCTCTTTGCCTTCAACCACGGCACACTTGATACTGGCATCATTCCAGAGCATCTCACGCAGCTGCCCCACCAGCTCAGCATCTTCGGCAAACTGCTCCATTAAAATCTGACGGGCACCATCCAGTGCAGCAGTTGCATCTGCCACACCTTTATCCGCATCAACATAGGCGGTAGCGGTGGCTTCAGGCACCAGTCCAGGATCTGCTAGCAATTGCTTTGCCAACGGCTCCAGACCCGCCTCGCGTGCAATCTGCGCCTTGGTTCGACGCTTCTGTTTGTAGGGGAGATAGAGGTCTTCCAGACGGGTTTTGGAATCTGCTGCCTGAATAGCCGTCTTTAATTCAGGGGTGAGCTTACCCTGCTCCTGAATGCGGCTAAGAACCGTAATCCGTCGCTCATCCAATTCACGCAAATACCTCAGCCGCTCTTCCAAAGAGCGCAGCTGAGTGTCATCCAATCCACCTGTTACCTCTTTGCGGTAACGTGCAATAAACGGGACTGTGGCACCTTCATCCAACAGTCCAATGGCAGCTTCAACCTGCTGCGATCTGGCGTTCAGTTCACTGGCGATAGTTTGATGTATATTCATGAAAGAGATCTGCAACGAAAAAAGGGCGGGCATTGTAACAAAACCGCCACCCGCAATGTGTACTGAATTTGGTAGATTATTTGCGCAACACAATATCAAAAATATAGCGTGCCACCGGGTCACCGTTCAGCTGGTGAATACCTTCCTCTTTAGCAATCAACAGCGCTTGTTCAGCTGCAGGTAAACGCTGGAGCAGCAGATCCTTTGCATTGAGCTCCTGACCGGGAAAATACATCTGTGTGGTTAAGAGATGAAAGCCACGCCTGGAGACCTTGAAGTGAATATGCGGTGGGCGCTTCCAGTCCGGGGCTGCCGGATAAATTCCTGGAAAGATGCTCTGAAAAGAGTAGCTACCATCCTCGCTACTCAGTAGCTGGCCCCAGCCTTGGAAATTGGGATCCAATGGTGCACTGTTCCGATCCCGTCGATGATCATAACGTCCCCACTTATTGGCATGCCATATCTCAACCAGCACCCCAGAAACTGGTGCGCCCCTTTTATCAAGCACGCGACCCCGCACCTCGATGCGATCACCCGCCGCCTCACCCTGCAGCCCAATTATCTGCACCAGATTGGCATCCTTGTCAGCTTGATCTTGAAGCGGGTAGAAAGGGCCCTCCGTATGTCTTGGGGTTCGTGCCAGTCTAAGCGCTTTGTTCGCTGAAAAGACAAATCCAGAAAACAGCGATACAGCAGTGCCAAACCCCAGCTTAAGCAGCACCCGACGGTTTACGCATGAACAGTATTTCATCCTCTTTTCCTCGCTTCCATATGACTCATTATATGAGTCGGCATTTATCCTGACATGCACTGTCTGCTCTATACACAGGCTGTGAAAACTCAAAAATGGTCTCCTCAGATCGTTTTTAAGCTCGCCATAATTTCAAATGGGCCCGTATTACTACCGTGAAAATGCTATCGTAGCCAGCACTACCTAATCACGTGACACACTATATTTGATGCCCGCTCTTGCTGTCAGACCTCTGCTGAATTTTCACTCAGTCTGTACACATTGCAGTCATTTAGATTGCCTAGAGCTGACCCTGACTATAGCGCTGAAAGAAGGCAAAGCGTAAGACCAAAGACACATATTTACCCCGTGTGCCATCAATAAAGTCCTCTATTTCCTGAAATGCTGCTTAATTGATGCCCTCACAATCAGTTTTCAATATTACGAAGTACTATGGCCAATGTGGCCAAAACCCATTGATTCATTTAGGGTAAGAGGGGAAGTAATATGAAAAACAAACTTGTATTGGGATTAGTATTTGGGCTTTTGATATCCAGCTCTGCTGGAGCAGCATTTGTTGCACCTGACAATGCTGTTGCATTGGTTGGTGGAGATTATGGTGGGTACCATGATGCAGGTAACCTCATCGATGGCTCAGGCTTAAACGTACACAATGAAACTGGCGTGTTAGCGGGGACTATAGATGCAAATAATAACACCGCATTTTACCCGACTATTTTAAACCAAACGGGAACTCTTAACTTCTCTTTTAATGCTCCACTTAATATTAGTGGTTTCTATTTGTGGTCTGCCGTTCACCAGGGCGGTCAAACAAATAGAGGGATTCAAGATTTTACGCTTGAATTCTTTAATGGTGCCAATTCATTGGGGTTAACTTCCGTAATGACTGCTACTCAATATGCACCTAATCAACCAACATATGGGAGTGAAAGTTTTAGCGGTTTTAACTTCACGGGTGTAACAGGGGTAAATCTAAACGTGCTAAGCAATTATGGTGATGGCTTCTATTACAGTGCCCATGAAGTGGGGTTTGATACCGTATCAGCTGTCCCTGTGCCAGCAGCAGTCTGGTTATTTGGTTCTGGTTTGATTGGCCTGTTTGGGCTAATAAGAAAAAAACCAATGTCATCAACAGGGATCAAAGAGGTCTGATGACCCCATTGATTCGTTTGTTGCTACCAAGTTACTGCTGATTAGAGGTTTCAGCTGGACGGCTCTTCAATACACAAAGCCGTCATTATAGATGCAGGCAGTGATAGGCAGGAGTCGACCCTAAGCGGACTTTAAGGGTTTTACTCAGCCCCTGACCTCTAAACTGTAGTTTGTCCCTGATTACTCAAAATAAGGAAATACAAATAGATGCCACGCTATCAAGATGCCGCTGGCTACCTCCTAGAACTGCGTACCTCAGTCAACTTAGGCTGGTTCAGTGCTTTATGTGATATGGCGCTGAACTCAAATGGCCAGCCTCCAACAACAGAGCAACTGGAAATTTTATGGAATCTCCTTCACCAATTACAGCCATATAACCCTGTTGCAGTAGCTCCCCCCCCTGTTACAACTGCTACTGGTGGGGATCAACAGCCAGTTTTTATAGAAGAACTATCCAGTTTCGATGGGTTCAAGAAACTATCTGGGGGATTGCGGCTTCGGCTTGATAAGCAAGTTACCCTTATCTTTGGTAAGAATGGATCAGGAAAATCGAGTATTTGTCAGGCACTAAAAGTGCTGGCAAACCCGGAAAGACCAGATGCACCTCTACATAATGCCCGTTCAAATACCACTACAGCACCATCCTTTGCTTATCGTTTCAGGGGTGCGGCTACTTCTAATAACTGGTTAGAAGCTAACGGATTTGGAAGCCACAGTCAGGTAATCAAGTATTTTGATTCGACTATTGCCCTGAGGCACACAACCGGAAATATACAGCCCGAAGAGTCAGTAGAGGTCTCAGCTTTTCGTCAGGAAGTTTTCGAATATGCGCGCAATTTTCTTAGAGCTTTTAAAACTTACTGTCTGCAATGGGTGAATGCGGAAGAGTCACTCATCCAAACTGCGATACAGGATCTAAAGAGAACACTGAGCGCATCTGTTGATGTAGAACAAGAGTTTTTTTTAAGCTGGACTCCCACAAATTCACAACCACTGGCAACATGGCTGGCAAATCTTCAAGTATTTGATGCTGAAAAAGAAGCAGAACTTAATCAGCTGACAACAACCTTGGAACAGCATTTTGCAGCAGCAAGTGAAGAGGGGCTAAAAGCATTACGGGCGCAACTCATACTTATAAATCAGTTGAAAACGAAACTCACTCAACTGAATCAATATTGCATAAATGCACCATTAAGATCCCTGCAAGAGGCTGAACAGCAGCTCATACAAAAACAGGCTGCTGCCCATGAGCTTTCATCAAACATATTTCCAGCAGGCTCAAATGCTACCCAATATCATGCCCTGGTCACATCAGCCTCTTCGCTAACAGACTATGAAAATGCAACCGTAGACAGCACAGAATGCCCACTCTGTCGGCATGCACTCAATGCCCAAGGGGAAAGGCTCTTCAAAGCTTACCATGCCCATCTAACCTCAACCCTCCAGTCAGAGATAACCACTCTTGCCGAAACATTAAGAGTTGGAAAAGAGAACCTAGGGCATATTCGTTTTTTTGAATTAGGTGATTTCAGTGCTTGCCAGGATAAATTCTCAAGTGGTTTCTTTGCTGCTTTAGGAGAACTGGTTGGTATCGTGCAAAACACTATTCCAGCAGAAGATGCTTCTCTGGAAACGGCCAATGCAACCGCATATGAAAGATCGACCGAGATTACCCAGTACCTGCAAACAGTAAATTGGGTAAAGGAGCAAATCGAAGCAACAATTAAAACAGCGACAGAGAGCAAGGAGGCATTGGATGAGGCCATCAGGCAGCTTCAGACGCAAATTGGACAGCTTCGTGCTCATCAGGCAGTTTGCATAAATCGACCGGCAATTGAAGTCCTCTGTCAGGAGGGACAAGCCTTTGCCCCCTTTGGGAGAAGAGTTCGATTCATTGACTTCACCACCCTACTACGAAATATGAGCATCAAGGGTAAAGAGGCACACAATGATCTGGTGATGGACAGCTTTGAACAGAAACTGGCGGAGGAATACGTCGCCCTGAGTGGTGTGACGCATGGCGACATGGGTGTTCGTCTCGCCACCCGAGGCGATGATCAAGATGTGATTGTTACCCCAAAAATTGGTGATAATCCGGTACACCGGGTGCTCAGTGAAGGTGAGCAGAAGGTTCATGCCCTTGCGCTATTCATGTGTGAAGCGGCCACTTCACCGCATCAGGTACTTATCTTTGATGATCCGGTAACAAGCTTTGACTACAACTATGCCTCCAACTTTTGTGAACGGTTGCGTAACCACATAAGAGACCAGGCTCAAACACAAGTGATTGTACTTACCCACAATTGGGATTTCTTCGCCAACCTTCAATCCACCATAAATAGAACGCATGGTTTAAATGCGAGGCTCTCAATTCAGGTGCTGGAGGATTGTGCAACCGTTGAGGAATATTGTGAGAAATGGGATGAACTCTGCCAACAAATAGCAGAGATTCTACTCCCAGCCAATGAACCAAGTGATATTGAAAAAGAAAGGGTATCAGGTCTTATGCGGCGTTTGATTGAGCGTCTCACAAATGCCTATGTCTTTAACGAGCAGCGCCACCAGCACAAAGTAAAGTCATTATCAGTCTCTGAATTCAGGAAATTCACCAAAGTTGTTCCCCTGCTGGTTCAAGAGGCCGATGAACTGCGAGACCTCTTTTCGCATCTTAGCCCGCCAGAACATGATGACATCAGAAATTTCTACATCACGAAAACAAAAGCTCAATTCAACACATGGTATAGCAGGATTGTCGCCATCAAAGAGGCTGTGGAATCCAGAAGACCCTGAATATTATCTCGATGTGCCAGTCAAAATAATCCAACGATAGATCATAATAATTCAGGATCAGAGTAAAGCTCTAAATGGCCGCTCTTGGCACATTGCCCTCATTTGATGATTAAAGATGAAAGACCGCTTACGCAACATTACAGCCATCCTTGATCTGGCAATGTCAGTTAAATTAACAACTGCATATTAAGTCAAACCCAGGCCATTAATGCTTTTTATAGCTTTAAAATTTACAGAATACAGCCTCAACATCTTGCAGCATTGCATGCTTCATGGTCACATAACAACACTTGGCCATTGGCCACACTATGGCAACAAAATAACAGAGGCAAGAACATGCTGAAACCAGACCAAATACCCGCCCACATTGGTGCACGCAGACAAGCCATGCCGGTCAACAATCTGACAGCAGAGGGAAAATCACTAAAACACCCCGCCGCCAAAGCCCCCAAAATCTTTGCCGACACAGGAACCATTGATGAAATCCGTCCTCTGTGGGAGGCTGGCATCATCAACGGTGTCACCACCAACCCCACACTGATGAAGCGAGCCGGTGCCACCTCCTGGCAAATGGCCAAAGATATGATGCAGGAGATTGTAAAACTGATGGCTCCCCATCCTGTCTCGCTAGAGCTGACAGAGCTACAAGCTGACAAGATGATCATCCAGGCTGAGGAGCTGGCCTCCTATGGCGATAATGTCGTCATCAAGGTACCGATCGGTGGTTATGAGGCCGTTGATCCCACGCTAGATAAAAACACAGGGCTCAAAGTACTGCATGAGCTTTGGAAGCGAGATATCCAAACCAACGCCACGCTGATCTTCAACAGCACTCAAGCGCTATTTGCTGCACAGGCTGGGGCCTCTTATGTATCCCCTTTCTTGGGAAGAGTGGCAGACTACATGTACAAACATGATGCGGTTGAGATGCCTGCCGGTAACTCGCTCTACTACATGGAGGATCACAAAGGGGGCAAAGAGAATACCAAACTGCACAACACCGCCTATGTCGCGGCCTCTGGTACACGCATGGATGCCGGTGTCCGGCTGATCCATGAAATCGCCACCATCTTCGCCAACTACGACATTACTACCGAAGTGCTCGCCGCCTCATTCCGTAACGGTGTGCAGATTCCAGAGTGCCTGCTCTGTGGCGCAGACATCCTAACCATCCCCGCTCCTATTCTGATGGGCGTAGCTGATCACCCGCTCACTGATGAAGGAATGAAAGCCTTTCTGGAAGACAGTAAGGCTTTTGAATCATAAAAAATCATCTACTGCTGCTGTTTTAGCAACGCTTTAATATCCCGAAGTTCACTACGCAGTGAGACAATCTCACTGCGTAGCGTCTCTGCATCTTCATCCACCCGAGTAGTAACAACCTGCTGAGTCTCCTCAAACTCACTGTGCTGCTCCATCTGCACCGCATTGACGATGACCGCAATAAACAGGTTCAACATGGTAAACGTAGCAATCAGGATAAAGATGATAAAGAAAAGCCAGGCATTGGGATGGATCTCCATCACCGGTCGTACAATCCCCATCGACCAGGACTCCAGCGTCATCACCTGAAACAGGGTGTAGCTACTGGCTGCCAAGCTGCCAAACCACTCCGGAAACTGCTCGCTAAAGAGATTGGTGGCAATAACGGCTGATACATAAAAGATCACCAGCATAATCGCCATCACCGATCCCAAACCAGGAATAGCCGCCATCATGCCGCCAATGACCCGGCGCATTGAGGGAACCATAGTAAGCAGACGAAGCACACGCAATACGCGCAGCGCACGCAACACCGCCAAAGGGCCGGACGCTGGCACCAAGGCAATAGCGACCACTATAAAATCAAATAGACTCCAGGGGTCACGAAAAAAACTGAGACGATGCACAACAATACGCAACACAATCTCTACCACAAAGGCCATAAGAATCAGCGCATCAATAGCACGCAGCAGATTTCCCCACTCCTGCATCAAAGCCTGACTTGTCTCCAGCCCAAGGATGATGGCATTGGTAATAATCAGCGCAATAATGGTTCGCTGAACGGGTACAGATTCAATTAAAACTCCCAGCTTTTCACGCCAGTCACCCGCTTCCATCTGATCATTCATTAGCTTGTTTTCTCAATAGTGGATAGATTGCTATTTATAAGGGTATTGGATAAAAAGCAAAAGAGGGCGAAGAGAAAAAATCAGCTCCCCATAAATCTGTAGGGCAGATTTCAGCAGCCATTAACTTGACTCACCAACCTTATCTTCAACAACAATTGCCAGTCTCAATTGCTCCTCAACCCTACTACTCCGGTGAATACATCATCTCCAATAGTTGGGAAGCACTTGCACAAGTCCGCATAAAAAATCCTCTGCTATAGTTATACTGCTGGCTAGGGAAAGTTGAGGCAATCATCAGTTTAATCTAATAATAACCATTCCAAAAATGCTGACAGAGATTCGCAATCAAAAAACATTGCATACTCTAAGCCAAATATTGGCTGTGGCTGCTTTGTATTTTTTCGTTGCCCGTTTAAGTCTGTTACTCGCCATTCCCCCCGGATATTCAACACCCGTATGGCCTGCCTCCGGGGTCGCTCTCGCAGTATTATTACTTTATAGCTATCGTCTTTGGCCGGGGATACTGCTCGGCTCATTTTTTGCCAACATTCTCACCGCCTTTGACCCCAGCACTGCTGCCACCGTATTAAAGTCCCTGGCAGTAGCTACTAGCATCGGTCTTGGTGCATCCCTACAGGCGTTGCTGGGAGCATACCTGATTAGACGCTACATCAATCTTGAATCTGGTCTGATTCGAGCAGGTAGCGTATTTGGCTTTTTAGGCTTGGGTGGCCCCATTAGCTGTCTTGTCAACGCATCTTGGGGCGTATCAACACTCTGGGCATTTGGGTTAATTTCAGGGGCTCAATTTTCCTATAGCTGGATGACTTGGTGGGTTGGTGATGTCATTGGCGTAATTGCCATACTGCCATTGATATTCATCTGTATTGGTAAACCCAGAGAGATATGGCGCACAAGAAAACTGAGCGTGGCACTGCCTTTGCTAGTTTTATGGCCACTAGTCATAGCGCTATTTATTGCTGCCAGTGACTATGAACAAAAACGGATAGAGGATGAGTATGCACAGAGTGCAACCATTATTGGCAATTCACTTGATAAAAAACTCAGCAGTTACCTTGAACTATTACGCTTTATTAGCAGTTTTTACTCAGCATCAGATACGGTTAACCAGCAAAAATTTAAAATATTTGTAACTGATACACTCAATCATTTTCCTGAAATTCAAGCACTCTCTTGGAACCCTATTGTTAGGGACACACAGCGTTTGGCATTTGAAAAGGCAGCCCAAAACCAGGGATTATCCAACTTTAGGATTACAGAGCGAAGAGATGATGGCAAGTTGATACCCGCCTCATCACGTCCCACATATGTAGTCGTTAGATATATAGAACCCTATAAGGGAAATGAAAACGTATTAGGCTACGATGTTTATTCCGATAAAGCCCGTCGTATTGCTCTGGAAGCTGGGAGAGATTCTGCTAGCCCGGTTGTCACTGAACCCATTACGCTAGTTCAGGAGACGGGAAATCAAGCTGGAGTCCTAATCTTTAACCCTGTTTATACTCAATCTTCAGATATATCTTCCCTGAGCATCACTGAACGACGAAAAGCATTGCTTGGTTATACCGTTGGTATTTTCCGCATGGGAGAGGTGCTGACTGAGGCTCTGAATGGCGTAATGATTCCCAATACCAGAATACGCCTGATTGATGAGGCAGCACCGGCTGCAAACCAACAGCTTGCTGCATATCCTGCTGATTCAGATATAGCCAGATTAATCCCAATTGATCAAAGTGAGCCAGTTGCTTCTGACCTTTCCTGGTTCAGAGAGTATCAATTTGGCGGACGCACATGGCGACTACAGGTTAGTGCGACACCAGAATACCTAGCTAATAAGCAAGCCTGGATAGCATGGGGCGTACTTGTTACAGGGCTCACACTTACAAGCCTACTGGGTGCCTTTCTACTAATACTCACTGGCCGAACCTACCTCGATGAACTGCGTGTAAATGAGCTTGCACAGGCTAATATTTTGCTGAACGATGAGATTGCTGAACGTGGATTGATTCAACAGAAATTATCTCAGCACAAAAAACAACTAGAAAAGATGGTGAAAGAGCAAACATTTGACTTGATTACAGCCAAGGAGACTGCCGAGAGTGCAAACCAGGCCAAGAGCGAATTTATGGCAAATATGTCTCATGAGTTGCGAACCCCCATGCATGCTATTTTGAGCTTTGCTGAAATAGGAGCGGATAAGATAGGCAGCGCACCTGATGACAAATTACGCAGATATTTTTCCCATATTTCTATGAGTGGCCAGCGCCTTCTTGCTCTTCTTAATGACCTGTTAGATCTTTCCAAGTTGGAGGCTGGAAATGTGAAATTTGACCCGCAGAAGAACGATCTAGGGGTGATTGTGCATTCGGTAAAGCAGGAGCTTGAAGGGCTACTGAAGGATAAGTCCCTGACCTTAAAAATAATGGATACAGATAAGGATACCAAAGCCCACTTTGATGCTGAAAAAATGCACCAGGTCATATACAACCTTCTCTCCAACGCCATTAAATTCACACCGGAAGGAAAACAAATAACCGTTCTTTTTGAAAAAACTGATTTACCGTCTGACTCTCCAGATACAGATATGGTACCCGCTATCGCACTCTCGGTATCTGATGAGGGTATAGGCATACCCGAAGGTGAGCTGGAAACAATCTTCGACAGATTTATTCAATCCAGCAAAACCAAAACTGCGGCTGGTGGTACAGGATTGGGGTTAGCCATCTGCAAGGAGATTATTACAGGGCATGATGGCTACATTCAGGCAGCGAATAATCCTACTGGTGGGGCAATAATTACCTTCATTATTCCCCGTTAATTATTGGTCAAAAAAACTATAATCAATATATTTTATTAACCGCTGACACCAACACTATCTGTTCGATCTAATTTGCATTAGCACAATGAGCATCTAAGGAAGCAAGACCACCAACCCACACCTTCTCAATAAAGTTTTTCCCAAAATAGTAGAAGGGATAGAGATAATTAGGCATATCCCACAACACCAAATCAGCACATTTACCTGGGGTTAGACTGCCAATCTTCTCACTTTTATCAAGCGCCTTAGCTGCTGTAACAGTAACCGCCTGCCACACCTCCGCTGGATGCATGCCCAGCTGGTGTACAGCCAGATTCATCACAAAATGAAGATTGGGACAGGGTGATGAGCCAGGGTTGAAATCAGTTGCGATAGCCACCGGGATCTGTTTTTCGATCAGCTTTCTGGCGGGCACCCACTGCTCTCTGAGAAAGAATGAGGCACCGGGCAACAGCACCGCCACTGCGCCAGACTCAGCCAGCATTTCAATCTCATGCTCACTCATGGTGTCGAGGTGCTCAACCGAGAGGAGTTGAAATCTCTTGGCCAGATCCATGCCGCCCATCTGGCTCATTTGGTTGGTGTGCATCTTCAGGCCATAACCCAGGCTCTGAGCCCGTTCCAATATCACCTCTGCCTGGGCATACGAAAAAGCTCCCTGCTCCAAAAACAGATCGCAATGTTCCGCCAGCTGCAGAAAATCTGGCAGCATACGGTTCACCAGCTCATCCATCTGTTTTTCCGGTTGATCTCTCAGCTCTTTAGGGAAAGTGTGCGCACCAAGAAAGGTGGAGACGAGATGCTGCTGTGTCAGGCCACGTAGCGCCGCAATGGCCTCCAGCATCTTCTTCTCATTGGCGTAATCCAACCCATAACCGCTTTTGATCTCCACACAGGTGACGCCATGGGTCAGGAATTCATTGAGCCATTTGAGGCCATGCTGGATCAGCATCTCTGGACTGGCTCGCCGCACCTGCTCAACCGTGCTCAAAATGCCGCCACCCTGTTGCAGGATGCTCAGATAATCAGCGCCTTTTAACCGGCTAATAAACTCATTTTCACGACTGCCTGCAAAGAGCAGATGAGTATGGCAATCAACCAATCCGGGGGTGACTGTTTTGCCAGTGGCATTGAACGTTTCAGTTCCCTGGAATTGCCTCTCCAGCTTAGCTGTTTTTCCGATTCCAACAATCTTCCCGCTGCGAACAGCAACTGCTCCATCTTCTATCAACCCCAGACCATCCTCCATTGTGAGGAGTTGGTTGGCGTGGGTGATCAGCAAGTCTACAGTTTGAGTCATTTTTTATCAGCATCCTGCCATTTGCTGCCTACTTGTACCTCTTTCTCTTCGGCTACCTTTATCGCCTCCTCATAGCCTGCATCAGCATGCCGCATAATGCCGAGACCAGGATCAGCCGTCAGCACCCGTTCCAATCGGGCTGCCTTTTCATCAGTTCCAGTGGCAACAATCACCATGCCTGCATGAGTGGCATTGCCAATACCCACTCCACCGCCATTATGAATGGAGACCCAATCCGCACCGCAGGCGGTATTGGCCAGCGCATTGAGCAGCGGCCAGTCGGCGATGGCATCACTGCCATCTCGCATCCCCTCAGTCTCACGATTGGGGGAGGCAACAGAGCCGCAATCGAGATGATCACGGCCAATCACGATCGGCCCCTTGAGTGCTTTTGAGGCAACCATTTCGTTGATGATCAGCCCCATCTTGGCCCGGTCACCGTAGCCCAGCCAGCAGACGCGAGTCGGCAGGCCGATGAAGGGCACCTTCTCCTCTGCCAGGGTGATCCATCGACGCAACCCCTCATCCTCGGGAAAGGTTTCGAGGATCTTTTTATCAATCTTGCGAATATCTTCGGGATCACCCGAAAGGGCAGCCCAACGGAAGGGGCCTTTGCCTTGGCAGAAAAGCGGACGGATATAAGCCGGGACAAAACCGGGATAGAGAAATTCACCCGCTGCATCCCGCACGGTTAACCCACCCTGCTCTGCCTGCCCGCGAAGATTGTTGCCGTAGTCAAAGGCAATCGCACCGCGCTGCTGCATGGTCAGAATCGCCTGAGTATGAGCGACAATGCTTTGCTGTGCCCGTTTCCGGTATTCAGCCGGATTGGACTCCTTGAGTGCCAGCACGTCATCGATTGCCCCCTGGGGAACATAATCAAGCAGGTTGTGGGCGGATGTTTGATCAGTCACCACATCAGGGATCTTTCCCTGCCGCACCAGTTCGGGCAGGATGTCAGCCGTATTCCCCACCAACCCCACTGAGAGCGGAACCTGGTCAGCAACCGCCTGCTCAACCCAAGCCATCGCCTGATCCAGACTGGTGGCCATTTTGTCGCAATAGCCCTCTCGAACCTTCTGTTCAACCCGTTCAGCAATGGCCTCAACCACCAACAACACCCCGTCATTCATGGTCACAGCCAGTGGTTGCGCACCACTCATGCCACCCAGACCGCCCGTTACCACCCATTTCCCTTTGAGGCTGCTTTTAAAATGCTCTGCCGCCAGCGCACCGAAGGTCTCATAGGTGCCCTGCAATATCCCCTGGGTGCCAATGTAGATCCAACTACCCGCCGTCATCTGACCGTACATGGTGAGTCCCATCTCATCGTAACGATCAAAATTTTCCTGGGTGGACCAGGCCGGGACAATATTGGAGTTGGCAATCAGCACTCGCGGTGCATGCTCAAAGGTTGGCAACGCACCCACCGCCTTGCCCGACTGCACCAGCAGTGTCTCATCTGGCTTGAGCCCTTTAAGTGCTTTGACAATGCCGTTATAGGCGCGCCAGTTGCGCGCCGCCCGGCCACTGCCGCCGTAGACGATCAGCTCATCAGGCACCAGTGCCACTGCTGGATCCAGATTATTTTCGAGCATGCGTAGCGCTGCCTCAATCTCCCAACTGCTGCAGCGCAGATTAGGGCCGGTTTGGGCATGAATCGGCGCTGCCGGTTTCTCATCAGGATAGAGCGGTCTAGCCATGTTTAGCCTCCATCTGTAACAGTCGTAGCGCAAAGCCGGTAAAAAAGTAGCTTAAGATGGATGCAGCCAGCCGGGCGGTGCGGCCATCGGAATCAAATCGTGGGCAGACTTCCATCAAATCAAACAGCTTGATTGTCGGTGAAGCACCGGCCAAAAAGGCCAAGTTTGTGATCTCATCGGGTGTTAAACCAACCGGGGCAGGCGCACTACAACCTGGTGCAAAAGCTTGTTGCACCGCATCAATATCGATACTGAAAAAGGCATTCTCACCAGCCAGCTCAAGGGCCTTGAGCATGCTGGGTTCAACCCCATCAGCCCGCAGTTGGGCAAGCGGGAGCATGCTGCCTCCAACCTCTTTCAAATAATCATAATGAGCCTTGGCATTGCTATGTCCCGCTAGGCCCATCTCAACAAATCGTTCCCCAGAAAAGCCACCCGATAGCTCTTCCAGCGCCCGACGAAAGGGGGTGCCACTGGTGATCAATCCATCACTGACCGGGCGCAGGTCAAGATGGGCATCGACATTGATGCCACCCACCGGGGCTTCACTACTTGTTACCAATGCCCGGATGGTGGCAAAAGAGAGGTCATGCCCACCACCCAGTGTAATTGGCAGTACACCACGTTGCAGCAGCTCAGTAACCACTGAGATCAGACGGGCATGGGTCTCCGCGGTATCCCCTGTCACCACATCCAGATCACCGCAATCAGCAATCCGCAGCTCACTGGCATCAATATTCCGCTCAATACAATAAGTTGTGCCGTAACGTTTCAGCGCCTGGCGGATGGCATCTGGTCCTTCGCTGGCGCCTGCTCGTCCACCACCTGCCGTTATCGCCTCATCAAAAGGCACACCGATCAGCGCCAGCTGCGCATCACACCCCTCCTCCCATGGCCGGATTATATGTTTCAACCGTTGGTCATTCCGGCTTTTACAGGGCTCGTGAATAACTGTCTTGGGCGGCTTAAGAAGGCTTTGCATCATTGCCTCGCTTGAGCAATTCACCGCTGGCTATCAGTTGGCTCATCTGCTCAACATCATCAGCCAGTGGGCGATCTGCATCCAAAAAAGGGATCTGCTTACGAATGGCCTGGTGAACATCCTCCAGTTTGGGGCTTGTTTTGAGCGGACGATGCAGATCAACACCCTGAGCTCCACAGAGCAGCTCAATGGCAATCACCCGACGACTGTTTTGCAGGATATCCATTGCATGCCGCGCCGCAGTGGCACCCATGCTGACGTGATCTTCCTGATTGGCAGAAGTGGGGATCGAATCAACACTGGAGGGATGAGCCAGCACCTTATTCTCCGAGACCAGCGCAGCAGCCGTGTATTGCGCCACCATAAAACCAGAATTGAGGCCGCTTTCCCGCGTCAGGAAAGGCGGTAGGCACTCAGACAGTTTATGATCCACCAGCCGTGCAGTGCGCCGCTCAGAGATATTGGCCAGTTCCGCCAATGCCATCCCCAACAGATCCAAGGCCAAGGCCAGCGGCTCGCCATGAAAGTTACCACCACTGAGAATAGCTTCATCCTCAGCAAAGATCAGCGGATTGTCTGTGACCGAGTTCATCTCTATTTTGATGATTTTTTGCGCATACCTGATTGCATCGCGCACAGCCCCATGCACCTGTGGCGCACAGCGCAGGCTGTAGGCATCCTGAACTTTTTTACAGCCCTGGTGAGATGCCCAGATTTCACTGCCTGTCATCCAGTCGCGAATGCTGGCTGCTGAATGGCATTGACCAGGGTGCGGGCGTAGGCGATGGATACGGGAATCAGTATGAGTCATCGACCCTTTCAGTACGTCAGTACTCAATGCAGCAGCCATATCCGCATGGTCTACCAGTCGTTTGGCACCATGCACCGCAAGCGCTCCCAGTGCCGTCATGAGCTGAGTGCCATTGATCAGCGCCAACCCCTCTTTTGCCTCCAACCTGAGCGGCTCAACGTTCAGCTTTTTAAAAGCTGCGGATGCTTTTTGTCGCTCGCCCTGAAAGCAGACCTCGCCTTCACCGCAGGCAGCCAGAGCAATATGTGCCAGCGGAACCAAATCACCACTGGCCCCCAACGACCCCT
>Ga0316190_10000292_pt1 | contig 33992 bp, 33 predicted proteins | sample Eddworburrow2_MG_FD_204929 | JGI IMG/M metagenome (GOLD analysis project Ga0316190, IMG submission 204929) | Coastal sediment microbial communities from Maine, United States - Eddy worm burrow 2 | ecosystem: Environmental > Aquatic > Marine > Coastal > Sediment | place: USA: Maine | collected... | reverse complement strand
ATGCGTGGGGTCGAAGCCGAGAAGATGCTGCTCGAAGGAGCAACCCCGGCCCAGATCGATCGGGTCATCTTCGACTTTGGCTTTCCCATGGGTCCGTTCGCCATGAGCGACCTGGCCGGTCTCGACATCGGTTGGAAGGAAGAGACGTCCTCCAGTTCGACGGTTCGTGAGCTGCTGTGCGAGAGCGGACGCCGAGGCCAAAAGAACGGCCGCGGCTACTATACCTACGATCCCGATACGAGGGCATCCACTCCCGACGCCGAGGTCGAGGACATGATCCGGACCTTCGCTCAGTCCAAAGGCATCGAGCAGCGCGAGATCAGCGACGAGGAGATCCTGGAACGCTCACTGCTCCCCATGGTCAACGAGGGAGCGAAGATCCTCGACGAGGGCATTGCCATTCGGGCCTCGGACATCGACGTAGTGTGGGTCAACGGTTACGGCTGGCCCGTCTACCGGGGCGGCCCCATGTTCTGGGCCGACACCCTGGGCCTGAGCGATGTCGTGGCCAAGATCGACGACTACGGTCGGCGGCTCGGCGGCGAGCACTGGAACCCCTCGCCCCGCCTGGCCAAGCTGGCCGCCGCTGGTGAGAGCCTGCACACATCGACCTCGGCCTGATGACCTCGATCCCCACCGGGATCACACCCACCAGGTTCGGTCCGACCGCGGAGGCTCCCGCCTCCCCGGTCGGTCGCGCCGGCAGTCACCCCATGCAGAAACCGCAGGGGTGACCGCCTCAGCCGAGGTCGACCCTCGCGACACCAAGGTCTCCAGTCGGGCGCGACGGGCGCTGGCGGTGGGGGCCGGTGGGTATGTGCTGTTCGGCTTCAACTCAACGGCAACGAACCTGGCCTTTGGTCAAATCGCCGAGACCTTCAACAACGTCTCGGAATCGACCGTGTCGTGGATCGCCTCGGGCTACTTCATCGCCTCGGCCGCCTTCCTCCCCTTGGGGGGAAGGTTGGCCGACCGGCTCGGGCGACGACGTATCTTCAATATTGGCCTCATGGGTTTCGCCCTGTCGGCGTTGTTGTCGGCCGCGGCCCCCAACGTGTGGATCCTCATCGCCGCCCGGGTGGCCCAGGCAGTGGCCGGGGCGTTGGTCATCCCGGCGTCGCTGTCGATGGCCTTACCGGAGTTCCCCGCCGCCCGGCGTCCCTCGGCCGTTGCCACCTGGGCGGCCGCCGGGCCCCTGTCGGCCTCCATCGCCCCCAGCGCGGCGGCGTGGCTGTTGGCGGGCACCAGCTGGCGGGTGGTCTATCTCGTCAGTGCCCCCGTGGCCCTCGTCGCCCTGGCCGCCTCCTACCTGTGGGTGGCCGACTCGCGGGGCGACGACGACGGTGGTCGTCTCGACCTGGTCGGCACCGCGCTGGCCGTGGTTGCGGTCAGTTTGCTGATCGTCGGCATCACCCAGGGAACCTCCTGGGGTTGGGGCTCGCCTCTGACCTCGGTCACCATTGTCGCCGCCCTGGCCCTGGGTGGCATCTTCCTGGCCCGCTCCAAGAGTCACCCGACACCGTTGTTGAACCTGTCGTTGCTACGGATCCCCCAGGTCCGCCTGGCCAACGGTGCCAACTTCGCCATGTCGGTGACATCGCTGTCGATCTGGTTGATCTGGCCCCTTTGGTTGAGCCGGGTCTGGGAGTACTCAACACCCCGGGTCGGCCTGGCCATCACCGTCGGTCCGCTCGCGGCTGGACCGGCCGCCCTACTCGGTGGCCGCCTGGCCGATCGTTACGGCCAGCGTTGGCTCATGATCGTCGGCTCGGCCATCTCGACCGCAGCGGTGGCCTGGAGCGCCGTCCGCATCGGAGCCGAACCCGACTATGTGCGCACGATGTTGCCCAGCATTGCCGGATTCGGTCTCGGCTGGGGGCTGTCCAACCCCAGCATGAACAGCTACGCCCTCTCCAGCGTCCCCCTGGCCAACTACGGCGAGGTCAACGCGGCGTTCAACACGATCCGCAACTTCGGCGCCGCCGTCGGCACGGCCGGGGCCATCGCCATTGTTGGCTCAGCCGATCGCCCGGACGTGATTGATGCCTACCGCCGGGCCTTCATCTTCTTCGCCATCTGGGTCGGCGTGTCCTGGATCATCGCCACCGTCGGGACCTGGCACGTAGCCCGATCCCCGTCCTCGCCCGAGCCTCTCCCTTGAACCGACCAGGTCGGGGCTGACGGCGGCGCTGGTCAGACCAGAGTCGACTTGAACAGCTCGATGGTGGCGGGCCAGATCTCCGCCGCCAGGGCCTCATCGTAGGTGCCGAGAGGGTTCTCCTCGTTCATGAAGGCGTGACCTGCGGAGTGCACGGTCAACTCAACGTCGTGGCCCCCGGCGATGAGTTCGGCCTCCAGGGCCCGGGCGGCGTCAGGGGTGAAATGATCATCGGGATCGGCCATGTGGCCGCGAACCACCGCCGTCAGCCCTGACCAGTCGGGAACGGTCATGCCTTGGGGGAAGCCGTAGAACGGCGCCGCTACCTTGATCCGATCGCCTCGATTTGCGGCCAGGATGAGGCTCAGCAAACCTCCCATACAGAACCCGACAACGCCGATCCCTTCGCTGGAGACGGCATCGTGGTCGGCCAGGAAATCCACCGCCCCCGACATGTCGCGGGCGGCCCGATCGGCGGGAAGGTTCGTCATCAACTGACCGGCCTTGTCCATTTCGTCGTGTCCGGCCAGCTCGCCGTGGTACAGGTCGGGAGCCAGTGCGACGATGCCGTTGTCGGCCAACATGTCGGCGACACCCCGGATCTGGGAATTGAGGCCCCACCACTCCTGCACCACGATCACCCCGGGGCCGGAACCAGAGGCGGGGACGGCGAGGTGGCCTGCGGCCTGACCTCCGTTGCTGGGAAACGAAACGGTTTCGGACATACCGCCGACCCTAGTCCAGGGCGATGCCCCGATCCGCGCCCTGGGCAACAGCGACCGTCACCGGCTCCCGCCTACCGGCCGCAGCCCCCATGGCATCCCCGGGGCCCGGGGGATGTCCCCGATTCAGCGCCGTGGGCGACATCGTAGGTTGGACTCAACACCGAGGCCCACCGGCCGAACACCAACCCATCGTGGGGAAGATCGAGCAGAGAGAATCGAACGACATGACTGCCATCGTGACACCAACCGAAACCTGCGCAGCCTTCTGGTCAGCAGCCGATGCCACCGGGCGCCACGGCGCTGGACCTGCGGTCTCCTACGATCGCTGCGTCAACTGGCTTCTGGACCTGCATCAGGCCACAACCGACCCCGATCTTCAGCGGCTCGTCATCGATGTGCTGGCCGACCTCGGCGAACTCGGCCCCGTCAGCTCTGACCCCGAACTCGAGAGCCTGATGCTCGGAGCCCTCGCCTCGGTCGAGGTTGCCTTCGAGGTGGCGGGTCAGGCCTGACCACCACGATCTCCCCTGGCCTGGGGCAGGCTCACGACCACCGTGTCGGCGAGCAGGGACAGGCCATCCACTAGCAGGTCAGAGGATGGACTCGACCCTACGGGCCAGGGACAACAGCTGATGGTCGGCCCCCGGGCCGGCCATCAGCATTAGACCGACGGGCGGCTCGCCGGCACCCGTGACGGGCAGGCTGATGGCGCAGGCGTCGAGGAAGTTCCCGACGCTGGTGTTGCGAAGACACAACAGATTCTGGGTGGAGTAGTACGCCGCGTCGTCGGAGTCGAACGACGAGACGGTCGGCGGCAACACCGCCACCGAGGGCATGACGAAGGCGTCGAACCCGGTCATGGTGGCCCGAGCCCGTGCGATGAGGCGCTGCCGGGCAGCGACGACATCGAGGTACTCAGCGGCCGAGATGGCAGCCCCGGGCTCGATACGACGGCGGACCCGCTGATCGTAGCCATCGCCCTTTTCGACCAGGAGACGCTGATGCCAGTGATAGGCCTCGGCGGTGGCCAAGCCGCCGCCGGCGTTGATGGTTGGCAACTCGTCGAGCTCGGGGAACCCGACCTCGACAACCTCAACCCCGGCCGAGGACAGTCGGCCAAGCGCCTGTTCGAACACCGAGGCAACGGTGGCGTCGAGATCGTCGAGCACATAGTCGGTGATGACGGCCAGCCGCATGCGTTCTGCCGGTCGGCCGATATCGAGGATGGGGATTGGCTCGCCTGCGAACACGGCGTCGACGATGGCACAGCAGTCGACCGACCGGCCGAGAGGACCAACGGAGTCGAGTGAGGGTGAGAGCGGCACGATGCCCTCCAACGGCACGCGGCTCGCCGTTGGCTTGTAGCCAACGATCCCGCAGAACGCAGCCGGGATACGACACGACCCTCCGGTATCGGTACCCAGACCAACGGTGGCCATCAAATCAGCAACAGCCACCGCCGTGCCCGACGACGACCCACCGGGGATGTAGCCGGTTGCACGATCCCAAGGACTGCGGGGGGTGTCGAAATGGGAGTTGAGACCGAGCCCCGAGTAGGCGAACTCGGTCATGTTGGTCCGACCGATGGGGATGAAACCTGCCGCCCGCAGCCGATGCACCACCGGCGCGTCGACCGGCGCCGGTTCCTGATCACCGAGCACGGTCGAGCCCGCACCGGTGATCTGCCCCTGCACATCACAGAGATCCTTGATGGCCACGGGAATGCCGGCGAACGGAGCGACCGGAACACCGGCGCCACGCATGTCATCCACCGCGTCAGCCACGGCCCGGGCCTGGTCACGGGCGACGTGCAGGAAGGCGCGGGCTCCCTCGCCTCCCGGATCGTCGATGCGGTCGAGGCAGTTCTCAACCAACGCCCGCGCCGTCGTCTCCCCGCTGGCCAGATCTTCAGCCTGCTTCTTGATCGTGTGCACTACATGCCCTCCTCGGCAGCGACTACTTCGAGTCACAGTCAACAGGCGACCAACGCCGGCGTCGGATCCGATCGGCGGTCACCAAGGCAGATCACCGTAGTGCGCCATCGCAGGCCGGACCCAGTGAGGGCCGAGCAGACCCGACAAAGCTGCACTGCAGCCACCGGTGGCACCGCCCCGACGAGGGCTGCGTTTCCCTCCCCTCGCTTCTCTCGCCCATACTCGGTGGCGTGATCGATGGAGTTTGCCGATGAACAATGCTGGAGCCTCGGCTGCGCTGGGGGTGGCATTGGCCGCCCGGATACCGGTGCTGCTGTGGGGGGCACCCGGCACGGGCAAGAGTTCCGTTGTGCAGTCGCTGGCGCAATCCATGGGGTGGCCGTGCGAGGTCGTCATTGCCTCCATACGCGAGCCCTCGGACTTTGCCGGCCTGCCGGTGGTTGCCGACGGCGAGGTGTGCTTTGCTCCGCCAACCTGGGCCAACCGGCTGGTCGAGGCCGGCCGGGGGCTGCTCTTCCTCGATGAGATCTCAACCGCCCCTCCCGCGGTGCAGGCCGCCCTGCTGCGGGTTGTGCTGGAACGTACTGTCGGTGATCTGCGCCTGCCCGACGAGGTCGTGGTGGTGGCGGCGGCCAATCCTCCGGACCAGGCCGCCGATGGCTGGGACCTCTCGGCTCCGCTGGCCAACCGCTTCTGCCACCTGAACTGGAGCACCGATGCCGCCACCGTGGCCGAGGGTTTCACCGCAGGTTTCGCCACTCCCGAGGTGCCGGCACTGCCACCCCGCTGGACCAGGGCGTTGACCTCGGCCCGGGCCGATGTCGCTGCCTTCTTGCTGCTGCGACCCTCGCTGGTGGTGGTTCCACCCCTCGATCGGGCCGGGGCGGGCCGGGCCTGGCCCAGCCCCCGGACCTGGGAGATGGCGGCCCGGCTGTTGGCTGCGGGCCGCTCCGTCGAAGTGGGCAACGAGGTGTTGAGCCCCCTGCTCACCGGCTGCGTCGGCGACGGGGCGGGCCTCGAACTGATGACGTGGCTGTCCGAGCTCGACCTACCCAACCCGGAGGTCCTGCTGGCTGATCCGGCATCGTTCGCGCTACCAGAACGGGGCGACCGGGTCTACGCCACGTTGACCTCGGTGGCCGCCGCGGTTGCCGCCGAACCCACCATCGACCGCTGGGCCGCTGGCTGGCAGGTCATGGCCCACGCCGCTGAGAGCGTGCCCGATGTTGCCGCTTTGGCCGCCCGCATCCTCGTCCGCTGCCGCCCTGAAGGGGCACCAACCCCGCCTGAAGCGGCGCAGTTCCTGCCGCTGCTGCGCGACGCCGGATTGGCATGAGCGACAACAACTCCCCAGCAGGCGGAGTTTACGGGGACGATCGGAGGGCGGCCAACGACCACAAGCTCGCCGCCGCTCGACTGTGGGCGGCGACCGGCCACCCCTACCTGGCCAGCGCCATCTTTGCCTCCCCCGCTCTCCCCGCCCCCGATCTCCAGCGGATCAGTATCGATCGCTGGTGGCGCATCCACGCCGACCCCGCCGTGGTCGAACGGTCGAGCGTGGCCCAACTGGGCGGAGAACTGTTGCACCTGAGCGTGCACGTTCTGCGCGACCACGCGGGCCGGGCCGATGCGGTCGGATTCACCGGGCAGGACGAACTGCACCACTGGGTCGATGCTGCCGACGCCGAGATCAACGACGACCTTCCTGCCGACCTCGATCGTGTTTCACCCCCACTGGTCCCCGAGGATCTCAGTTGTGAGCAGGGACGTCTGGCCGAGGAGTATTACCGGCGGGGCGTCGTCCGCGAGGGTGAGGTCAACGACTGTGGGTCGGGGGCCCATGGCCAGGCGGCGGGCTGGGAACCGCCGCCGCCGTCATCATCGTCGGAGCAAGGGGTGGGTGACGACGATCAGCAACTGCTGCGGCGCCAGGTGGCAGCCGACATCGCCCGGGCGGAGTCGGAGTCGGTAACGGCCGGCCTGCGTCGCTGGGCCGAGAACCAGTTGCAGTCCAGGGTCGACTGGCGGAGCGAGCTGGCGGCCATGATCCGACGCTCGGTGCAGTCGGCGGCCGGGGCCGTCGATTACAGCTACCGGCGCCCCTCACGACGGGGTTCGACTGTCGACGGCGTCATCCTTCCCTCGCTGGTACAGCCCACGATCGAGGTGGCCGTAGTGTGCGACACCAGTGCCTCGGTCACCAACGAAGAGCTGGCCGTGGCCGTGACCGAGATCGACGGCTTGCTGCGGGCCACCGGCACCCGCTCGGTTCGGGTCCTGGCCTGCGACGATGCGGTCCACACGGTTTCCACCGCCACCAGGGGGCGCGACGTCTGCCTTTTGGGAGGCGGGGGAACCGACATGGCCGTCGGCATCGAGGCCGCAACCGAAACCCAACCTCGACCCCAGGTGGTCGTGGTCATCACCGACGGCTTCACGCCCTGGCCCCCGCAACCCCCTCAAGCTCGAGTCGTGGTTGCCCTGCTGGAGGGCAACAGTCCACTGGAGCCCCCGAACCCGCCCGCGTGGGCCCACGTCATCCGCATCCCGACCAGCGCAGCCGAAACGACACCGTGGTCATGATCTGGCACCAGACCGCGCCCCCGACTGACCTAGATGTTGCCTGTTCGGGTGCACGGCACCAGCTGCGATGGGCCGAGAACGGCGTCGAACTGCTCGATCACCCCGAGCTCGACGCCGAGCGGGCACTGATGGCCCTGGGCGGAGCGGAACCGGCCTGCCTGGCCCTGCTCACCCTGTGGCAGGAGGCCATCGATGACGGTGGGTTTCTGGCCGAATGGGCCGATGAGGCGCACCTGTCCAACGCCAGACTGTCGTGGCTGACGATGGCGTTGGAACGCATGCGAACCGAGGGCTACCACGAGTTCCTGCGGGATCTGCCCCCGAAGCGAGCCGAACGTATGGGTCAGTTCCTCAGTCGCTTCCCCCGACCCTGGCACGATCGGGCCGCGGCCACCGTGGCCGAGGCCATCGTCGACGGAGCGGGTGTCGGTTGTGGGCAGGCACCCCGCCTTCTCACGGTGGCCATCGCCAACCGCCTCCGGCGAGCCTTCGTGACCAGCGTCGGCAGTGCCACATTGTCCTTGGGAGCTGCCGCCCTGGTACCGCTCGACCTCACCGTCACCAGCGACCGCCCGGTCCAGGTCACGGGCCGTCTCCGGGGCCCGGACCGCGGGGTGTCGATCGTGGTGGCTCCGGGCTGGCTGCATCAGGTGTGGGCCGCGGGTGCAGCCGTCATCGATGGGCACCTCGTTGTCAGCGCCTGCGCTCAGGGGCCGCAGACGTCAACCCCTCGGCTGAGGGTGACGACCGTTGAATGGGACGACAATAACCCGAGCACCACTCCCCGACTTCGCCCCCGTGAGGCCGTCCTGGGCGACCGGACTTGGACGCTGTTACCCTCCTCTCTCATTGAGTTCGACGAAGGGCTGGGGCATTGACGATGGCGGCCATCGAAGTGCAGGATCTGGTGAAGGCCTACGGTGATCGCACGGCGGTCGACGGCGTCGACCTTGAGGTTGAGCAGGGCGAGATCGTGGCCTTCCTCGGGCCGAACGGAGCGGGCAAGACCACGACGATCGAGATCCTGGAGGGCTACCGGTCCCGAACCAGTGGCGAGGTTTCGGTCCTCGGCGTTGATCCGGCCAAGGCCCCCCGTTCCTGGCGGGAACGCATCGGCATTGTGCTCCAGGAATCAGAGCCGGTGCCCGAACTCACCGCCCTTGAGTCAATCACCATGCAGAGCCACTACTACGAGGCTCCCCGCCACCCGCAGGACATTCTCGAACTGGTCGGCCTGACTGACTCGGCCGATCAACGCACCCGCAAGCTCTCGGGCGGCCAGAAACGACGGCTGGATCTGGCGCTGGCCCTGGTTGGCGACCCGGAACTCATCTTCTTGGACGAGCCGACAACCGGGTTCGACCCTTCGGCCCGGCGCGAGGCGTGGGAGATGATCGAAACACTTCGGGACCTGGGCCGTACGGTGTTGTTGACCACCCACTACATGGACGAGGCGGAGTACCTGGCCGATCGCATCTCGGTCATCGTCGACGGCACCATCGTGGCCACCGGTACCGCTCAGGAGCTGGCCGACCAGGTGAAAGCCAAACCCCGGATCGCCTGGCGCCACGACCCGGCGGCCCCACGCCCGCCGGGCAATCTCGACATCATTCTCGACGGTCCCTGGGCCGCGGTCGAGACACCGGAGGTGGTGGCGGTGGTGAACGGACTGACGTCGTGGGCCCTGTCTCAGCGGGTGGCTCTGGAGGATCTGAGCATCACCTACCCGACCCTGGAGGACGTCTACCTGCGCCTCACCGACCCCGAGCGGAGCAACCGGTGATGAAGTGGCTGACCCAACTGCGCCATCAGACCCGGTTCGACCTGTTGATGTTCCGTCGCAATCCGGCGGCCACGTTCTTCACCGTGGTCTTCCCCCTCATCTTCCTGTTCATCTTCACTGGCATCTTCGGCAACGACGAGACCGACGACGGCGTCCGGGTGGCCACGTTCTACGTGCCCGGCATCCTGGCCCTGTCGGTCGTCTCGGCCACGATGATCAACGCCGCCATGACCATCGTCACCCGCCGCGAGCGCGGCATCTTGAAACGGGTACGGGGCACCCCGCTGCGGCCGTGGGTCTTTGTCATCGCCCAGGCCTTGGCCGGGATCGCCATCAGTGTGTTCATGACCGTGCTGGTCGTGGCCATTGGCTGGATCGTGTTCGACGTCTCGGTCGTGGGCGTCGGTGTCGGCTCGCTGGCGTTGACCGTGCTCATCGGGGCGGCAGCCATGTCGGCGCTCGGTCTGGCTCTCACCGCCATCATCCCGTCGGAATCGGCCGCACCGGCGGTGACCAACGCCATCGTGCTCCCCCTGTACTTCATCAGCGACGTGTTCATCGTCGGCGACAAGCCTGCAGTGCTGGAAACAATCGCCAATCTGTTCCCCATCCAGCATCTGGCCGCTGCCTTGCAGGAGTCATTCGACCCCTTCGTCACCAGTGCGCCGTGGCCCGTTGACCATTGGTTGGTGATCGGCGCATGGGGCCTGGCCGGTGGCCTGATCGCCCTGGCCACGTTCCGTTGGACGCCCAATCGTTGAACCGTAGACAGGCCTGAAATCCCGCATCCCGGCATAGGTCGTGCTCGCTAGAGTCTTCTTATGACCCGCCAGCTGATAACCAGCGCCCTTCCCTACATCAATGGCATCAAGCACCTGGGAAACCTGGTCGGGTCGATGTTGCCTGCCGACGTCTACGCCCGCTACCTGCGGTTGCGGGGCGAAGAGGTGCTCTACATCTGCGCCACCGACGAGCACGGCACCCCGGCCGAGCTGGCGGCGGCGGGGGCCGACCTGGGAGTGGCCGAGTTTTGTGCCGAACAGCACGAGGTGCAGAAACGGATCTACGAGGGGTTCGGCCTCTCGTTTGACTATTTTGGCCGCAGTTCATCACCCCAAAACGCCGAGGCCACCCAGAAGATCGCCCGCCAACTGCACGCCAACGGCTTCATCGAGCAACGATCGGTGCGCCAGGTCTTCTCCCCGGTGGATGGTCGTTTCCTCCCCGACCGGTACATCGAAGGCACCTGCCCCCACTGTTCCTACAACAAGGCCCGCGGTGATCAGTGCGAGCACTGCACCCGGGTGCTCGACCCAACCGATCTCCTGGAACCCCGTTCCGCCATCAGCGGCAGCGAGGAGCTGGAGATCCAGGAAACGTCCCACCTCTTCCTGCTGCAGTCGAAGCTGGCCGACGAGGTCGAGGCCTGGATCGACGCCACCAGCGACGATTGGCCCGTACTGGCCTCCTCGATTGCCCGGAAGTGGCTGACCGAGGGACTGCACGACCGGGCCATCACCCGCGACCTGGAGTGGGGGGTACCCGTTCCGGCCGACACCTGGCCCGAACTGGCAGCTGAGGGCAAGGTCTTCTACGTCTGGTTCGACGCCCCCATCGAGTACATCGGGGCCACCATGGAATGGGCCGACGCGGCCAACAACAGTGCCGCCGACAGCGGGACCTCTGACGAGACAGTCGAGCGTGACTGGCGCGACTGGTGGTACGACGTCGACGACGAGGTTCGCTACACCCAGTTCATGGCCAAGGACAACGTCCCGTTCCACTCGGTGATGTTCCCGGCGACCCTGATCGGCACCCGTGACGTCTGGAAGAAGGTCGACTACCTCAAGGCGTTCAACTGGCTCAACTACTACGGGGGTAAGTTCTCGACCAGCCAGCAGCGGGGGGTATTCACCAACGACGCCCTCGACGTGTTGCCCGCCGACTACTGGCGCTACGCCCTCATCGCCAACGCCCCCGAATCCGACGACACCAGCTTTACCTGGGAACTCTTTGCCGCCTCGATCAACAAGGATCTGGCCGACACCGTCGGCAACTTCGTCAACCGGGTGCTGTCGTTCTCCGCGAAGCGCTTCGGCCCCACCGTGCCCGAAGGTGGCACCCCCGGCCCGGCCGAGCAGGCCCTGGGGAACCGCATGGTCGAGTTACTAGCCGAACTGGAGAGCAATCTCGACGCCCTCCAGTTCCGCAAGGCGACACAGTCGATGCGGACGATGTGGAGCGAGGGCAACGCCTACCTGGAGGAGACCGCGCCCTGGCTCCAGATCAAGACCGACCCCGAGGCCGCAGCCCTGACGCTGCGAACGGCCATGAACCTGATCCATCTTTACGGGGTGCTGGCCGCCCCCTTCATACCCACCACCGCCGCCACCATCAGGGCAGCGTTCGCCCTGGACGACGACTCGCGCTCCTGGGTCAGTGCCGAGGAGGCCCGAACCCTGCCGTTCGTCACGGCCGGTACGGCCTTTGAGACCCCACCGGTACTGTTCTCCAAGATCACCGACGATGACCTCGACGCCTTCCGTCAGCGCTTCGGTGGCGAGCCCGAGGCCTGATCGACACCCTCACCGAATCGGTCGGGTCGCCCCCGACAAGACCGACGGCGGCCATCAACCGTCCTGCCCGGTCGGGTGCGATCAGCGGGTCCGCCGCATCTGGTCGACGGGGGCAAAATCGTCAGTCAGCGGCTCGGCCCCTGCGGCGAGGGCCTGAGTCTGGGCCGGATCAAGGATCTCCCCGTCGGCGGGATTGATCTCGGGCAACGGGATGGCTTGGTGCGAGACGACCAGCACATAGTTGCGAGCCCGCCCGGTGGCGGTGCCACCCGGCGGGGCAATAACGATGACGTTCTCGAAGTGCAGGCCGTAGGTGGCGATCTCGGCCCGGACGAAGTCCAGATCGCCACCGTCGATCACGTTCATGACGACGATCCCGTCCGCTCGCAGCACCCGGTCGAGTTCAGCCACGAACTCGTCGGTGGTGAGGTGCCAGGGCACCGTCAGCCCACTGAAGGCGTCGGCCGAGACCACGTCGAAGCGCCGGTCTGGTAGGTCGGCGATGGTCAGTCGGGCGTCGCCAACCACCACCTCGATCCCAGCGGCTGAACCCAGTCCGAGCTCCCGTTGGGTGAAGTCGACGAGTGGCCCGTCGATCTCCAACACGGTTTGGCTGCTGTCAGACCGGGTGGCGTTGAGGTAACGGGGAAAGGTGAAGCCTGCCCCACCAAGGTGGAGCCCTTCGATCGGTCCAGGCCTGGTCCCGTCGATCACGGCAGCGAAGAGCCGTAGGTAGCGGAACTCCAGGTGGGTTGGGTCATCAACGTCGACATAGGAGTTGCGCGAGCGGTTCAGAACCAGGGTCCGGCCGGCGGGATTGGCCGGATCAACGACCAGTTCGACACAGGCGTAGCCGGTCTCGGTGTCACACGAACCGGAGAGGGTCAGCGCCCCCAGACCAGCGGCGGCCGCCAGCACAACAAACAACGGATTGACCCTTGACCGCGACCATGCGGTCAGCAGCGTCCCAGCGACCACCAGAGCGGCACCGACGGCGAACATCAGGGTTCGGGTTGATACCGCCGCCACCAGCACAAAACCGGTCAGGAAGGTACCGGTCAGCGCTCCAGCCGTTCCCGCCGCCGAGAGATTGCCAACCGTTCGGCCCGTCTCGTCGAGGTCGCTGAGTAGCAGCTTGGCCACCATCGGGGTCACCGAGCTCAACACGGCGGCAGGAGCGAAAAAGGTGACCCCCGCCAGCAGCACGATCGAGAAGGGATCTGAACTCTGGAGCCCATCGAGAGCCGACACCAGAACCGGAGCCACCCAGGTCAGCACACCGCCGACGGCGACCGCCGGGCCAATGAGGTGGGCCGGGTCCCGGCGATCGGCCAGGCGACCGCCGACCGCACTACCGAGGGCGATTCCGGCCAGCACCGTGCCGATGATGCCCGTGAACGTTTCCAGCGACACGCCGATGAGCGGAGCCAGCAGTCTCCCGGCCAGGATCTCCAGAACCAGAACGCTGAAGGACGTACCGAAGACCACTGCGGTGGCCAGTCGGGGCCTCACCGTTGTTTCGGATTCGTGTCGCCGCTTCGACAAGGATCTGTAATAAAACCACGGTGCGTACAATACATAGCAAAGCTCCCCATTCAGCGTGACGTGATAGCTGCCGATGATTGCGATATGGCTTCACACCGTACCGATAATCTCTGTGGGCAGAGAAGGTAGCTTCATGCATGACAAGGTCACCAACCAATAGTAATTTCCCCAGAAAAAGCAGCACCACCAAGGGAGGCGAGCCCGGCCAGATCCGGGATACACCCCCCGAAGTCGTGAGTACCGCCGCTGGGGGCTGATCTCAGCCCCGCTGGTGGCGGTGGCCCTGATCGGATCGGCCTGCGGAACCACCGTAAGCGCCGGCGAGCAGGCGCTGACCGCACCCGGGGCGCTCCTTCATTGTCCAACTCGATGAAGATGCATCGATGAAGATGCCGAGAAGGCCAGCAACAAGATGGTGGAGAACAAGAACAAGAACAAGAACAAGAACAACAAGCTGTATCTCGCCAAAGCGGCCAAGAGGGTCCTCTACCCCGACCGCGAGGAGGGTGACGGCGTTCCTCGGCTGGACTTCAGCTCGATGTCAAAGGCGGAGCGTAAGAGCATGCACGAAGGCAACACCGTCTAATTCATCGCCTTCGACCAGCACAACTGTGCTGGACCATTGAGCAATTGAGTTACCCGGGCCCCACTGGCTCTGCGTAGTCGCCTTGATCCTGAGATGGTTCGAGGGCGCAGAGGCCGGTGGGGCTCACTGCTGTTGACAGCCCTACCCCGAGCGACAAAGTCGGTGGAGGGGACGATCGCTCGTTACGATTCAACCAAGCTATGGCTTCCGTCGTCCGTCCCACCTATCAGGCCATCGTCGATCAGGCGATGCGAGCCACCGGCGCCACCAGCGGTTGGCTGCTCGGCTTTTCCGGCTCCGAGCTCCGGGTCATGGCCACCGGTGGCCTGGCCGCCCGACGCGACCTGGTCGGAGGGCAACTGACCCCCACCGGAGCCCAGGGCTACGTGCTGTCCTCGGGCCAACCGGCGGCCCTGATGCCCCAACCCCACGATCGGGCCAACGCCGGGGCCGCAGGCTTTCCCGGTATTCCCACCTCGGTGCTGGCCGTGCCCTGCGGCGACGACACCCCGATCGGGGTGATCGAACTGGCCGAGAAGCCGGGGGCCGCTCCCTTCACCTTCGATGACATCGAGGCCCTGGCCACCCTGGCCTCGGTCGCGGCGGCGGCACTGACCGAAGGCGACGATGCCCACCGCGATGTGGCCTCTCCGGCTGAACTGGCGGCCGAACTGGAACGCCTGGCCGCCTATGATCCCCGTCGTTACGCTGACGCGGCGAGACTGATCGGGTCGCTGCTCGGTCAAGGGGCGTGACCGAGCCCAAGCCCGCTTGGTCCCGTGAGTCGGCCTGGCTGCGGCTGCCATTCGCCGCCATCAACGACTTCTCCCCCACCTGGGCCTTCGGCAACAGCACCGGGCGAGGGGTGAGAGTCGCCATCATCGATTCCGGCATCGAGGCCAGCCATCCGGCCCTGGGATCCGCCGTCGACCAGGCCGGGAGCATCGAGTTCGGGGCCAACACCCATGGCGGGATTCGCTCCCGGACCGGACCCCATCATGATGTCTATGGACATGGCACGGCCTGCGCCGGGATCATCCACGCCCTTGCACCCGACGCCGTCATCACCAGCGTTCGGGTGCTTGACGAACGCCTCAGGGGCACCGCGGCCGCCTTTCACGCCGGACTAACCTGGGCCGTCGATGAGGAGTTCGACATCATCAACCTCTCGCTCGGGGCGGCCAAGCGCGACTGGGCCCTCGCCTTCCACGACACCTGCGATCGCGGCTACTTCGCCAATTCCTTCATCGTCACCGCTGCCAACAACATCAACCGTGACTCGTTTCCCTCGCTGTTCGCCTCGGTGACAAGCGTGGCGGCCAACAACTCCGCCGATCCGCTGCGATTCCACTTCAACCCCGAGCCGCCGACCGAGTTCCTCGCCCGTGGCATCGACGTCGAAGTCCCCTGGCTAAACGGCACCACGATCGTCACCACCGGCAACTCCTTTGCCGCCCCCCACATCGCCGCCTTTGCCGCGTTGATCCGAGCTGAACACCCCGAGTTGCGCCCATTTCAGATCAAAACGGCGCTGTGGGCCGCTTCGGCCAATGTCCGGGAGGCGACCGGCACCGATCACGCCGGACGGGCCGGGCGGGCAACTGTCGGCCCGAGCCGGGCCACCCTCCGGGGCACCTCGGATCCGCCGCCTGCCCTCGGTGCACCGCCACCTTCGCCTCCGGGAACCGTGCTGGGGCCGCAACCGACCCAGCGGGCGCCCGCCGCCGGCTTCGACGACGTGTGGTCGCCAACGGTCGACGCCGTGGACTCAGCGTCCTCTGCGCCCGATGAGCGTACGGAGGTCCAGGAGTTGATGGTTGACTACGAGGTCGGTGAGTTGATCGCCCGCGGCCCGTGGGGTCCGGTGTTTGCCGCCACCAATGCCGGCACTCCCGTGGCTCTTCGTCGACTCGACCCGACGATGGCCTTCGATCGCCCGACCCGAGACCGCTTCGCCGCCTCGGTTCGCATCGCCTCCACCCTTGCCCACCCCAATATCCTCCCCATTCTGGAACTGCGGGAAGGCGACGATATTGCCGTCATGGCCATGCCGCTGTGCTCGTCGAACCTGGCCCAGTGGTCCCAGGATCATGAGCCCGACATCGGTGCCGCGGTGGTTGCCGTGCTCAGTCTGTTGCGTGGCCTGCACCATGCCCACGCCGCGGGCATCTACCACGGTGACCTCCGACCCGAGAACGCGCTGATCGACGACCGGAACCAGGTGCTGCTCAGCGACGTCGGCGTCGCCTCCGCCCTGACCAGCGACGTCAGAACCAGCTCGGCCCCCCACGACCCGCTGTCGTGGACCTACCTTGCGCCCGAGCAGTTGGAGGGGGGCGCCATCGGCGCCTTCACCGATATCTACGCCTGTGGACTGCTTTTCTACGAGCTGGCCGGTGGCGCCCTCCCCTATCCCGGCGTGACCGATCTGGGATCACTGGTGCGACAACGGGCCCGGTCCGGGCCACGACCGTTACGCCTACTGGCGCCACAGACCCCCGAGGCCATTGCCGTCGTGGTCGAACGAGCGGTGGCCGACGATCCGGTGCAGCGCTACGCCTCGGCCTGGGCCATGGTGGAAGCCCTGGCCACCGCGGCCGATGCCACCCTCGAACCGGGATGGCACGGTCGTCAACCGTTCAGGATTGCGCTTGACGGCCGCGGCCGCTGAGCGAGGCCGGCAACAGCAGGCGCCCCCGCAACAGCGTTACCACGCCGCCGAGCAGCGCAAAGCCCGCCAGCTCAGGCCAGGAAGGGCGAGAGTGCCACAACGTCGGCCCTAGGAGTCGATCACCGGCACCGAGAGCGAGGACGGTGGCCAGCGCCACCATGGTCCCCAGGGCCGCGGCCAGGACCACCGAGCGCCGGTCACTGCGGTCGGTCATGAATCCCCAGGCTGCGGCCACAACCAAGGGAGCGAAGTGATGGGTCGACGTGGGGGTGCGCCAGGCCAGGACGAACCAGACCGCAGCCAACCCCAGCGTCGCCGCCGCCGACTTGATCCCGAGATGGGCGCCGATTCCCGCCGGCGCTGAAGCTATGGCCATGGTCGTCTGAACCGGCGGGAGGGCCAAGCGATTCCAGCGGCACGATCAGCGATGGGCAACATACACCGGGGAGGCCACCCGAGATCGTCGCATGACGAACTGCCACAGCTGCAGGTTCCGCACCCGGAAAGAGGCGGCGGAGGACAGCAGGTAGTAGCGCCAGGTGCGACGGAAGTGCTCGTCGTAGTGGGGGATCTCATCCCAACGCTCCTCGATGTTGTGGTACCAGGCCATCAAGGTGGTGTCGTAGTCGGGCCCGAAGTTGTGCACGTCCTCCAGAGCCCAGTCGCCCAGGGTCGAGGCTCCGATCTGTTCCATCGACGGGACGACGCCACCGGGAAAGATGTACTTGTCGAACCACGCATCGGTGTAGTTGCGGGTGGCATTGGAGCCAATGGTGTGGTGCAGGACAATGCCGTCGGGCGTCAACAACTCGGCGTTGGCATCGAAGAAGGCCTGGAAGTTCTTCGGTCCCACGTGCTCCAGCATGCCGACCGAGACGATGCGATCGAAGGTGCCTCGGACCTCACGGAAGTCGAGCTGACGGATGGAGACGTCGAGTCCGGCGCAGCGCTCAGTTGCCACCGCCACCTGCTCCGCCGCGGGCGAGATCCCAGTGACATGCACGCCATGGCGTTCCGCGGCGAACTGGGCCAGGCCACCCCAGCCACAGCCAATGTCGAGCAGCTTCATGCCGGGTTCGAGATCGAGCTTGGCGCAGATCAACTCGAACTTGGCCTCCTGGGCACTCTCGAGGTCTGTCGCCTCCTTCCAGTAGCCGCAGGTGTAGACCATGCGCTTGTCAAGCATGCGCTCGTAGAGGTCGTTGCCGATGTCGTAGTGGGCCGAAGCATTGACCGCAGCCCGCTGCAGGTTCTGCCGATTCATCAAGCGGGCCCTGAAAGCCAGGGCCATCAGCTGACGGCTACTCCTGAGCTGGCCTGCCAGGTGAACGGCCAATACCTTGGCCACCACCTGGTCGAGCCGTTCGGCGCTCCACCACCCTTGTTGGTAGGTCTCCCCCAGGCCGAGTTCGCGGTCGCGAACTACCTGCTGGTAGAAGCGCTCGTCGTGCACCTGGATGTCGCTGGGGGCCGGGCCGTTGAGCTCGATCTCGGCAAGATCGAGCAATCTCAACACCAACTCCTTCGATCTGTTTCTAGCTGGACCTCGCGTTGCCGCCATGACCGCCACCTCTCGTCGCCATCAGCTGCTTGTTGAACCATGGAATCGCTTGTTCCTGCAAAAATCAAGCAGTCGCTATAGGTCTCGGTCGGATCGGCGGTATCAGCTGTGCCTGCAGGAACATTCCCGGCCACGGGAAATCTTGACCGCCCCGTCTGCTTTTCAGGTCATAGGTGAACCTCACCAATACCAGGTTGACCTATGGATTCGCCCGGAGGGAGCTCGAGGAGGAGCAACAAAAGGCCAGACAACCCCACAGAAGTAGAAATCGTCGTAATCGGCCTCGGCCCCGGCGGCGAAGCGGCCGCAGGCACGCTAGCCGAGGCCGGTGTCAACGTGGTCGGTATCGAGGCCTCCCTGGTCGGCGGCGAGTGCCCCTATTGGGGCTGCATTCCATCCAAGATGATGATCCGGGCAGGCAACGCCCTGGCCGAGGCTGGCCGTGTCCAAGGTCTGGCCGGCGGCGCCTTCAACTCACCACCGTTGCTGATGTTGTCCGGCATCGGACCAGCCAATCATCTGAGTGAGACGGGAGTGCAACCAGTGGTGGACCTACCCGGGGTCGGCAGCAATTTGCAGGATCGTTACGAGGTATCGGTCGTCACCCGCCACGAAGACAATTTCACTCTGGCCGCCGACTGCACGTTCGGGCAAACCGATGATGATCCGTGTGAGGACCGCTGGCGGGAAGGCGACCGTCTCACCCCGTACACCAGCAACGGGGTCGTCGCCGGCCTCAAACACCGCTCGGCAGGTAGCGACCGTCCCGACCTGTTCGTCTTCGGCTCACCCGCTCGTTTCGAGGGCTACCAGCCAGGTTTCGAGAGTCTGGCGGTGGAGCAACGCAACTACTTCACCTGGGCCATTCTGAAGGGTTACTCCCGCAACCGGACCGGGACGGTGCGACTCGGCTCGACCGACCCGACCGAACCCCCCGACATCAACTTCCGGTACTTCAACGATGGCGAGGTGGACGAAGGGGCCCAGGCCGATCTGGATGCCATCCGTGAAGGAGTTCAGGTGGCCAGGACCATCAACGGGCAGGCCGACCGGGCCGACCTGCTCGACGGAGACCTCGGCCAGGAAACCTTCCCCAGAGCCGAGCAGCAGGACCCCGCCACCCTCGATACCTTCATCAAGAAGGAAGCCTGGGGTCACCACACCTCGTGCACGAACCCCATGGGCCCGGCCGGAGACCCGACGGCTGTGGTCGATGCCAACTTCCGGGTTCACGGTGTTGACCGGTTGCGGATCGTCGACGCTTCGGTCTTCCCCTGAATTCCAGGGCTGTTCATCGTGCTGCCGCTGTACATCCTGGCTGAGAAGGCATCGTCGGTCATCATCGAACAGAACCGGACAGGCAGGGCAGCAGGGTGAGCAACCTTCGGTCCGAACCGGTCACCGATCGCCCACCCCGGACCAACCAGAACACCCTCGCGTCGATCAATGGTCCGCGGCCCGGCACCTGGCCCTACAAGGCGCCCTGGCCGAACCAGGCGCTCCCGATGCCTTCAAAGCCGTCGTCATCGGCTCGGGGTTCAGCGCCGCAGTTGCCGCCGCCGGCCTGGCGGCGGCGATGGGTCCCGATGTCGCCGTACTGGAACGAGGGATCGAGGTGCCACCCGGCGAGTTCCCGGAGTCGCTGACCGATGCCGCAGGCCAGGTACGGACCGAGGCCAGTCCGCTCGGCATCTTCGATTTCAACTTCGGCGAGGATCTCGACTCCCTCACCGGCAACGTACTTGGAGGCGGATCGCAGCTCTACTGCGGCGTGTCTCTGGAGCCCCTACCCGAGACTTTCAGAAACACCCGCTCCGACCGCCCCCAGGGCCGCCGACGAGCCTGGCCGAGCAGTCTGAATCTTGAGTCGCTCGACCCCTACTTCCAACGGGTACGCCACCGTCTGGAGGTCGAACGGTGGCTCGACGGAACCGAGGTCGGTTCCAGCGACGACTTCCGCCACGAACTGACGGGCTCATGGGCCTGGGACGTCAGTGACGGCGTTGACCCCGCCACCGGACAACCCCTACGGGACGCCGAAGGCCTCGACGTTCGCCGTCGGCCGCCACTACGTCGCCTGGCTGCTTTTGACCAGGCCGCACGTCAAGCCTTCGGCCCAGGCTCAACCCGCACCGTACCCATCGCCGTCAACGTGACCCGCCACCACGACTCGGTGAACGGCTACGGCGTCGACCGATCGGCCTGCACCGCCTGTGGGCGCTGGATAACCGGTTGCAACGTCAGAGCCAAGAACTCCTTGACGGCCAACTACCTGGCCCTCGCCGTGCAACACGGGTCTTCCATCCACACCGGCACCGAGGTCACCCACATTCGACCGTCGGAACGCCCGGGTTTGCGTTGGGCCTTGTTCTGCCGGATTCGTGACGCCAACGGTGCGGTCCATCCTCGCGTCATCCACACCAACCTGGCCGTCGTCGGTGCCGGTGTTTTTGGTACCGGGTCGATCCTGTTCAACTCACGGCGCCGGGGGCTGCAACTGTCATCCATGCTCGGCACCCGGGTCTCCGGCAACGGTGACGCCATCAGCATCGCCCGGGACTGGAGCCCTGAGTTCGACCAGCAGTTGCCCCTCGATGTCATGGAGGAGCAGGGCCCGACCATCACCCGCATGGTCGACATGCGGGACAAGCAGGATCGTCGTTGCCTCATCCAGGGTGCGGTTGCCCCCGAAGCCCTGCTCAAGGTCCTGTCGGGCGTGCTGCGGGCCCGCTACGGCTCCTCCACGGGTGAAGGCGTGACGCCGGAAGGTCTCGACCGGTCGATGGTCATGTTGGCCATGGGCTATGACGCCGCCCAGGGGCGCCTCGTCCAGCGCCACGGGCGAATCCAGGTCGAGTGGCCTGACGCCGGTCGAGATCCGGTCCAACTGGCAACCAGGCAGGCCACGAAGGATCTGGCCACCGCCATGGGTGCGGACTACGTGGCCAACCCCCGTCTCGGCTCGCACAACGCCGGAACACCGACCACGGTGCACGCCCTGGGCGGTGCCCCCATGGGTTCGAACGGTGCCGACTGCGTCGTTGACGAGTACGGCCGACTGCAGAACGAACAGCAGCGGGCCCACCCTGGCCTCTAGGTGCTCGATGGAAGCATCATTCCCACCTCGATCGGAGCCAATCCGTCGCTCACCATCGCCGCCCTGGCCGAGCGGGCCATCGACAATCTGGTGGCCAAGGACCTTGACCGGTTGCTGGCCAGGCCGACCGGCGCCGCCCGACTAACCGAAACCGACGGCAGCGTGGCCGGGAAGCGGTCAGCGTGAACGCCGGACCCCTGAGCGCCTATCCGGTCATCAGCCGTGCGGTGTCGGTCATCGCCGCCGTGGTCATGGTGGTCACCGCCATGACGGCACTGATCCGCCATGTCCCCACCGCCGACCGCCTGGAGCTCAGCGACCCGCGGCCCTCAGCCACGCCTGCCGGCTGGGATGGCATGACCGTCACCGACTGGACGCTGCGTCGAGGGTCGGGGCAAGCCGACGGTGTGGTGCGGGTGGGAGTGGTGGAGCCTCTGGCCCCGGTCCGGGCCGACATGTTGTTCATCCACGGCCACAGCGACCGATCCGACAACCATCAGGCTCTGGCCACTGCCTGGTCCGAACTCGGGTTGCGGGTCATCCTGTTCGACCTACCCCAACACGGTGGGACCAACGCCGGATCCCTCGACTCCTGGGAGTTCGACGAGATCGCCCGGCTGGGAGTGGCCATCGAGCAGATAACCCGCCAGGACCGAGGCCGACCGTTCCTACTCGGCGGCTTCAGCTTCGGAGGGGCGATTGCGGTGCACAGCGTGGTCCGTCCGGCACTGCTGGCCGAGTACGGGCGACGGCCAGCGGCACTCACCCTGTTCTCTCCGGCGGTAGCGGTCAAGCCCTTCAGCGGCGGTGACGGGATCTCCCGCAACCGGGCGTTGGTCCACCCCGGCGGTGCGGTGGGAGCCGAGCCGTCCCCAGCCGTGCCTGCGGCCAACCCATTGTTCTCCGGCCGACTCCTGGCCGAGGGATTCGCCGACCGGAGGGCGGCCTTCCCGGCCGACATCCCCCTGTTCGTCGCCACCGGAGGCGAGGACGAGGACACCGGAGGCAACGGCGATGAATGAACGCTCGGACCCCGTTCCTGGAGCCGGGGTCAGGTTTCGCGAGACCCTGACCGGCCTGGTGACCGTCATCGATCACGACGATTCACCCATCTTCCTACCTCTGGGTGATCGCCAGCAGAGCGCACTGATCAGCGACCACCTCATCGTTGGCAGCGACACCGGGCGAGATCGTCGGGCAGTGTTACGCGACCTGGAGATCAGCGTCGACATATCCCGCTCAACCGACGACGGTGGCCTGGCCGGCGTCATCCGTAATGGCCGGGTGACCATCGACGATCTGTTCGGGGCCACGGTGCAGGACGGCATCTTCGAACTGTTCGGCCGCGTCGCCAACGACGGTCTGAGGATGCGCTACGCCATTGTCTCCCGAGAACCCTCGGGGCAACGCTGGCTCATAAGGGGCACCAAGCTGGTCACCAACGAGGTGCCCGGCTCGTTGATGCACCGACTGTGGACCGAGACAACGACGCTGTACATCACCGTGTCGCCGGTCGAGGGGCCGATCTCGTTCGACAACTTCGACATTCCCAAGCATCCTCCCCGACGACCAGTCGCCCTCGGTGTAGTCCGGGTACTGCCCCGGAGCTTCGGCCGCCAATTGCTGTCCTTGCGGGGAGAACCGGTACCGGGCGGGGGCATGGAGGCCACCCTGCGGTTCTCCTGGTTTTTTCTCCAGGCGGCGCGACACCAATACCTCGGCCGCACCCCCGACGACGAGGACGAGGGCGGGATCGAAGCCGCCTTCGCCGACCTACTCGGCGACGGTTGATCAACCGGCGGTCAGGGCGTAGGTCAGGGTCACGGTATTGCCACCCCGATCCTCGACCTGGCCGAAGGTCACACTCTGCCCATTGGCGCTGAAGAGCAGTTCCAGCCGGTCGACACCTTGGGGATCGGCAATCGTTTGCGGTCCACCACCGAGCACCGGGATCCGCTCAATCCCAGTGGTGGAGACGATGACCACGTCACCGGCGACACCAACATCGACCTGCAGTTGTTGAATCTCCAGGTGCCATGGCCCGCGATAGCCCTCGACCTGGAGGCGACCTAGCCCATCACAGGTCACCGCATCCGCCAGCAGTCCGCCTGCCTTCGTCTCGACGATGCAGCGGGCCGGAAGGCCCTCGATGCTGCCGGCATCGCCTGGTCCGAAGCCCCCCGATCGTTCGGGGGCATCAGGGAACGCTTCAGCGCCCAGCGAGGTGGTCGAGCCGTTGCCCGCATCCTCTGGATCGGCGCCATCGGTGGACCCCAGGAACTGCAAACCAAGAACGGCCAGCACCGACATGATCACGGCCAGGGCGCCGAGCATGAGCAACAACTCCGGGGCGACCCGGCCCTCGATGATTCCCAGGCGTTCCAACCACGGTGATGCCGTCATGTTGGCGGCGGCAGCGCTGCGCTCGGCCAGCAGTGAGGTGACAAACGGGAATCGGGCCTCGATTTTGTCCCGCTCATAGTGCAACTCGACCACGCCGACATCAACGACCGGAGGACGGGCGCCGTACTCCAGCATCATCAACACCGGCGTGTCACCCAGTCTCCCCTTGAACACCCCGGCCAGATAGGCGAGGCGACGGCCAATCGCCGACTCGCCATCTCCATCCTCTGGCGGCACCATCACGATGGCCAGGTCAACGCCCCTCATGAGCGGCAACCTGTCGCTCGATTCGATGAGGTCGCTGGAGGGTGTCGGGTCGAATAGATCAACCTCCCGATCCAGGCCCCGGAGGTAGTCTTGGAGCGCGCTCCAATCCCTCCCCTCGCCGGTGGTGGCCAGAATCACCCGACCCAATGGCCTAATCCCCGTCGAATTCATCACCGGGTCCTCGCAAAACCCTCCGTCGATGGTCTATCTATGGTAACGACGCTACATCTACGAGCAGGAGTCGCGAGGACATGATCGCAACAACGTCGTTGATCTCGACCACCGCATCGCACTCGGGTTCCTCCGACGCGCCCCGGGCCCATTGAGGAGGCGACGAGTTATGGCCTTTGCCCGTCGACTGGCAGCGGCAACCGTGGTGGTTGTCGGATCCGTTGCGTTCCTCGTCGTTCTGGTCATGGCCCTGCTCAGCCTCTCTCGGGCCAGCGGCACCCGGATCGAATCCGACGAAGCAAACTCGTCAGCAGCCGTCGACGCCACGGTGCCCGACCCGGCGGGGCCCGAGACCTCGCCAGTCGTTCCCTTCGACGGCTCCGGGGGCAATATCAGCTGCTACCGGGGCGCCAGCGGTGCGACCGCCGGGCTTTTTCTGGTTCAGGTGTTCTCACCTGGAGCCACCCCCCAGGACCTGAGTGTCGCCGTCGATCTGGTGACATCCAGCGGCGAGCGACAACCTCGGGCCATCGGCGTGTCGATCGACGGCCTGGCTGAGACCACCACCGCACCCATTCCCGACTCGAACACCGACGGCCCGTTCACCTCGTGCCTCGTAACCGCCTTTCAACGCGGCCAGAGGGTGACGTTCACCGGAAACTAGCTCCACCCATCGAGCGAATCATTGGCCTACGCTGTCGTTCATGGATTTCATCGGCGACGGCAATTGGCCCCTCCTGATCGTGGCCGTGGCCGCTTTGTTCATCGTGTTGGGGCTGATACGGAAACTGGTGAAGCTGGCCTTCATCGGTGTTGCCCTCGCCGTACTCGGTTTTGTTCTGTGGCCCATGGTGTCCGGCGGTTGACCACCACTTCTTGACAGCACCCCTGGGCAACCGGGCCGGGGCCCACCACGGCGTTGTCTCAAGCAGTGTCGGGGGATGCCGATGAATACGTGTGACCGAACGTCGAACGAGGCGCCAGTGGCGACGCGACCTCCGACCGCTCATCCCGCTCGGGGCCCTTTGGCTTATGGCCGTGGGGCTGTTGATCGCCATCACCAAACAGAACGCCATCCCGTACGAGGATCTGCTTCTCGACCCCTCCCAGTACCAGGGCCGTCCGTGGTACACCGGGCTGGTTTCCAACCTGGGCGTTCTGGCCTGGACGGTGGCGGCGGCGGCAGCCACCGGCGGCGCCTGGATCGCCAATGCGGCCCGGCGACACGGAGCAACCGCCATGCTCCGAGGTGGGGCCCTGCTGACGACGTTGCTGCTACTGGATGACCTCTTTCAGCTGCACATCATCGTGCCCAAGACGCTCGGCCTGCCCAAGGTCTCGTTTTACGGCCTCTATCTGGTGCTCTCAGTATGGTGGCTCAGTTCGAGCTGGTTCGAGCTACGTCGCACCCGTCGCCTACTACTGACCGCAGCCGTAATCGCCCTGGGATGCTCGGTCCTGTTCGACCAGGTGGCAGCAACGGGTGGTGGGCTGGTGGCGGAGGATTCGGCGAAGTTCCTCGGCATTTTGGCCTGGGCCCTCTATTTCGTGACCACGACCCGTGATATCGCCCGGTCGGTCCTGAACGAGCTTCTGGCCCGCAGCAGTGACCTACAGCAGGAGATCTTGACCTCCCGGGGCCAGACCTGACGCCGACAATACCGCCGGGAAACGACAACAACAGAATTCGAGTTGTACGGGACGAGCCTTGAGGCAAGAATGCAGCCCATGACGGGCCCGCCACCGATGTCAACCGCGGTCGCTCCTGGCTGGTACCCCGACCCTTGGAAAACAAGCGCCTGGCGCTGGTGGGACGGCCATTCCTGGACGGCTCACGTTTCGGACGGACAGGAGAACAAGCCCCGCCTGCCTTCCTGGCTGAGCGTGCCCGTCCTGGTGGCAGGTCTGTTCACGGCACCAACCGTCGCCGTGCTGGCCTACCTCGAACCGGCCGCCATTGCCCTCGGGTTGGTACCGCTGTTGATCGTGGTGCCCGTACTCCTCTGGCTCGATCGGGTGGAGCCGGAGCCGCGAAACTCACGACTGCACGCCTTGTTGTGGGGAGCAACCGTAGCCGGGTTGGTGGCAGCGACCGTCAACACGATCGTCGCTCTCGGCTCAGGAGAAGCCGTGGCGGCCGTGGTCTCGGCCCCCCTCGTGGAGGAGGCGGCCAAGGGCCTGGGCATCTACTGGGCCGTGAGACGGCATGAAGTCGACAGCGTCATGGACGGCATTGTCTACGCCGGATGGGTTGCCGTCGGCTTCGCCGTGCTCGAGAACTTCACCTACTTCACCGATGCCGCGGCGGCAGACGCGCTGCTTCAGGTGTTCGTACTTCGAGCCCTGGTGACGCCGTTCGCCCATCCGCTGTTCACGGCCTGGACGGGACTGGCCATCGGCCTGGCCGTTGCCCGCCGCCAGTCGATCGCGGTCAACGCCTTGTGGGGCTTTGGCCTGGCGGCCGTCACCCACGCCGCCTGGAACGGATCACTGGTGTACTCCGAAGAGACGGGCGACCTGGCCGCCGTTGGCATAGCCGCCCTGTGTTTCGTCGTGCTTTTCCTGGCCGCCATTGCCACCGTGGTGACCCTGCGTAAGCGCCAACAGCAGGACTTCCTCCAGGCCGTTCCCATGCTGGCCCAGCGCTACGGGATGTCGCCGCAGGAGGTGCAGGTGTTCGGCCACTGGCGCCAGATGCTGCACTCACGTCGACAACTCCCCCGTTCCGACCGGGCCCGTTTCGACAACGTACACGCCGCATTGGCTCGCCTCGCCATGCTTCACCGCAGGCCTGGCCCGCTTGATCCGGCCGATGAAGCGCGTCTGGCCGATCAATTGCGAAGGGCCCGCACCGCCCGCGGCCCAACCTGATCGCAACTGCGCCCCGTCGATCAAAAGCGCCCGTTTGCGGCCGATAGCCACCGCATGGCACCATCCGCCCTCCAGGCTTCGGCCCTACGCACTCCCGGCACCGTGGACGAACTCGGGATACCCGTCGGGCTGGCCGAGGACCTCTTCATGCGGCGGGTGCTGACCGAGCGGATCACGACCATCTGGGATGCTTCCCAACAACTTGGAGTTTCCCACACCGTCGGGGCCGAGCTCGCCGCCTCGCTCAAGCAGAAGGCACACCTGGAGTACCTGGGGGCCATCGGGCGCGACTATCGGGTTCGCCTCACCGAACTTGGCCATCAGACCACGACCCAGCGTATGAGCAGCGGCCGCCACGTGGCCTCGATGCCGATCTCGCTGAAGCTGTATCACCGTGTGGTGGAAGCCCAACAGTCAACGGTCCACCCTGATCGCGCCACCATGCGTGCCGCCTTTGCCGACCTCGTCGTCGGTGATCACGTGCTCGACCAGATCGGACCGGCCTTCATTGGAGAAGGAGCCATGTTCCTTTATGGGCCAGCTGGCACGGGCAAGACGAGCCTGGCCGAGCGCATGAACCGGATCGCCACCGATGCGGTGCTGATCCCTCATTTCGTCGAAGTCGATGGGCAGGTCATCTCCGTGTTCGATCCGTCGTTGCACCGGCCGGTCCTCGACGCGCCCGCATCCGTCGATCAGCGCTGGGTGCTGTGCCATCGCCCATTGGTCACCGTTGGCGGCGAACTCGACCTGTCGATGCTCGACCTGCGATTCGACCGGATTTCCGGTTTGAGTACTGCACCGATCCAGATGGCATCCAACAACGGCATCCTCGTCGTCGACGACTTTGGCCGACAGGCGGTGCGCCCCGAGGAGTTGTTGAATCGCTGGATCGTGCCCCTGACCCAGGGCATCGACTACCTGAAGTCCAGCACCGGGGCGAAGTTCACCGTGCCGTTCGAGGTCAAACTGGTGATCTCGACCAACCTCGACCCGAACTCCCTCGGTGACGACGCCTTTCTTCGGCGGTTGCCGAACAAGGTCTTCATCGGTCCCGTCGATGACCATGCCTTCGATCAGATCTTCGACCGAGCGGCGGCTGATCACGGCGTCAAGGCTTCCGACGAGGCGCTGAGCCATCTACGCGAGGTGACCCGCACCCAGATCGGGGAACTTCGACCCTACGTCGCCGTTGACTTCTGTCGACTGACCACCGCGGTCTGCCAGTACGAAAAGACGGCGAACGTCCTCGATCCGGAAGTGGTCGACCGGGTGGCTGCGCTGTACTTCGTTCAAAGCGAGGCCGAGGCGATGAGCGAGCGAGCCCTCAACGTATGGGACCAGGGCCTCGCCACCCCCAAAGCCGATCAGCACGGGGGTTACGAGATCGGAGCCCTGTTCCACGATGACCCGCTGGCCGGGCTCGAGGCCTTGGCCAAGACCTTGAGTGTCGACGGCGCATGGTCGGTCGAGGGCGTGCCGTACGCCCTTCGCCCCCACGGTAAAGGCTGACGCCACCGCCCGACGGGACACCACCGTCAACCGGGGTGACAGACCAATGGAATCCGGACCGATGGGCGCCACCCATGAGCTACTTGTGGCATCTTGTTGCAGTGGCCTTCCCGGTGACAACCGTTCGGTTCTGGTGCAACGTTGCCGCGCTGGTGGCGCTCGTTGCCATCTCCGGGTGCGGGCTGACCCCGGTTGACGATGCTCACGAGGCCAGGCCGAACCTGCTGCGGTCAGAGCCGGCCGCCACGTTCCTGGTCGGTCTGGTTGAGGGCGATGGGACGACGTCGACCATTGCCGATTTTCGACAGGCGCTGGGGTCAATCTGGGCCGAGGATCATCTGGTGGTTCAGTTCATTGCCGCCACCGACGATGAGCGACTTAATGAACTACAGCACACTGCGTGTACCGCAGGCGCGGGCCACGAGATCGAGGTCGAGATCGACGTCGGGTCGGATGCCCTGTTCCACCTCCGGAACCATCTGACCCCGCAGGAGCGCTCACTCATCGGGTCCGAAACCCACCCCGAACTCTATGGTTCGCTGATCGGCTGGTTCTGCCCGGAGCGGCTGGCACTAGTATCCGGCTGAACGTCATCGAACGAAATCGGAGCCAGCCGTGACCAACCCCGACGTCGAATCCACCGCAAACCCGGCTCGACCAGGCGAGGCCGACACCGACACAAGCCACGGATCAAACGGGTCCCCGCCGCTCGAATTCGGCATTGCCCTGCGTCTGCTCCACAACGCCAAGGCCGAGGCGCGACGGGCGGAGAAACTCGGCTTCGACTACCTGTTGACCGGCGAACACATCATGTTCCACGGGGCGACGGCCAACAACCTGGTCTCGCTGGCGGCGGCGGCCGGGGCCACCGATCACATCAAGCTCATGAGCGGCATCGTGCTTGTACCCCTGTACCCGGCGGCACTGCTGGCCAAGCAGGCGGCGGTTCTCGATGTGGTTTCCGACGGCCGCTTCACCCTTGGTATCGGGGTCGGAGGCGAATTTCCCAAGGAGTTCGAGGCCGTTGGGGTGCCGGTTTCGGAGCGCGGGGCCAGAACCAACGAGGCGTTGGAGGTCATCGACAAGTTGTTGACCGAGCGGGATGTGGTGTTCGACGGGCGCTTCACCACCCTCGGCGGGGTCACGATCTCACCGGCCCCCGTCCAGAAGCCCCGCCTACCGTTCTGGGTGGCAGGCCGCAAGGAGGTGGCCATGAAGCGGGTGGCCAGATACGGCGAAGGGTGGATGCCCTACATGTACACCCCCGAGATGCTGGCCGACTCGGTGGAGAAGATCGAGACGTTCACCGCCGAGGCTGGCCGGGCGCCGGGCTCGGTCCGCACCGGGCTCTACATCTTCAGCTGTGTGCACGAGGATCGGGACACGGCGTTGGAGATGGCGAACACGCAACTGAGTCGTCAGTACAACCAGGACTTCTCCCGCATGGTCGAGAAGTACACCATCGCCGGCAATCCCGAGGACTGCGCGGCCAGGGTGGCCGAATACGTCGAGGCCGGAGCAAGCGCCATCATGTTCAGCCACGGCTGCCCCCCGGACTACACCGAGACCAACACCACCTTGCTGGCCGAGGCCGTGCTTCCCCTGTGCCGTTGACGGTGCCGTCTCGTTGACCGTGCCGTCGCGTTGACGGTGCTGTCCCGCCGACAACGCTGTCCCGTTGACACCGACCAGGCGCCGGTCGTGAGCACGATCCGATGCCAAGTCGACGGTGGATGGTCTCGACTGTGCCCACCGTGGCGCTCTGCGTTATCGTTCCGTCGGGTGAGTGCACCCAGCCCGGAAATAGCGAAACTGGCGGATATGTCCGCCACCATACTCGACGAGATCGAGCGGGCTGTGGTCGGCAAGCGTCCGGTGTTACGGCTCATCCTGACTGGCCTGTTGGCCAACGGCCATGTCCTGATCGAGGACGTACCCGGGGTGGCCAAGACCCTGATCGCCCGGTCGATGGCCACCGTCACCGGTCTCGGCTTCTCCCGGATCCAGTTCACCCCCGACCTGATCCCGTCCGACCTCACCGGATCACTCGCTCCCGGTCCCAACGGGCAGTTGAGCTTTGCCCCCGGACCGCTGTTCTCCAACCTCGTGCTGGGTGATGAGATCAACCGCAGCCCGTCAAAGACGCAGGCCGCAGCGCTCGAAGCCATGGAGGAGCGCCAGGTCACCGTCGACGGGGTCTCCCACCCTCTGCCCCACCCGTTCTTCCTGTTGGCCACCCAGAACCCGATCGAAACCGAAGGCACCTACCCGTTGCCCGAGGCTCAGCTCGATCGTTTCCTGTTGCGGGTCAGCGTGGGCTACCCCCAACCCGATGAGGAGCGTGAGCTGTTGCGACGCCGGGTTGAGCGGGGCCAGGAGCAGCCCGACCTGGCCACGGTGTCGTCGCCGGAGGCGATCGCAGCACTGCAGCAGGCAGTAGAGGCAGTCACCGCAGGAGCCGATGTCGTTGACTACATCGTCTCCATCGTCGAGGCCACTCGAGCCAGCGAGTCGTTGGAGGTCGGAGCCAGCCCCCGCGGCGGCCTGGCCCTGCTACGGGCCGCACGGGCATCCGCCGCGCTGGCAGGCCGGAGCTTTGCGACACCCAACGACGTCAAGTCGCTGGCCGTGCCGGTGCTGGCCCACCGGCTGGTACTGCGAACCGAGGCCTGGGTTCGGGGTGTACGGGAGACCGACGTCATCGAACAGTGCCTGGCCACCGTTCCCACCCCTGCCACCCTCAACCAGTCCGATGTCGAGGCCGCGGCCCGAAACGGCGCAGCCGCAGCCGGGTCTGGGGCAACGACCAACGAAGCTGCAACTGCAGGGTGAACCGCCAGACCAGCGCCCGGTTCACGATCCTGTTGTTCGGCGGCGTTGCCGGGCTGGTGATTGCCATCATTGCCGGCCGCCCCTGGTTGGTGGCCGCCATCGCACCGGCGATGACCCTCGTGGTCCTGGCGGCCGGTCTTCATCAATGGCCCGATCTGGAGGTTTCGCTGTCGGGGCCAACCCGAGCGGTGGTCGGCGACCAGATTGACCTGGTCGTGTCGGTCAGCTCGCAGATCGGGATCCCGTGGCTCAACCTGCGCCTCGAACTTCCATCAGACCTCAAGGCGGTCGACGGCATCGCCAGCGCCATCATCTCTGTCGCCCCCGGCCGCCAGGTCGACGTCCAGATTCCCGTCGAGCTGACCCGCTGGGGTGTCGCCCGACCGGGCCGGTTGCACGCCACGGCCCGCGACCGCTTCGGCATGTTCATCTCCTCAACGGTTCACTCCTCGGACCTGGTCATCCGCACCCACCCCGCCGACGGGCACCGCCATTCGATCATCGCTCCCGCTCGGCTACGGACACGCGTTGGAGCCCACCTCTCCCCCCGTCACGGTGAGGGCACCGAACTGGCCGAGGTGCGCCCATTCCGCACCGGTGACTCCGTCCGGGCCATGAACTGGAAGGTGTCGGCCCGCAAGGGTGAACCGTGGATCACCGTCCGTCACCCCGATCGCTCCGGTGACCTGGTGCTGCTGTTGGACTCCTTCACCGACATTGGCCCCGAAGGCAACCATCTGGTGCAGCGGGCGGTTCGGGCCGCCATGACCCTGGCCGACTCCAACCTGGGCAGCCACGACCGGGTCGGCCTGCTCGACGTGGGCCGCCACATTCGATGGTTCCGCCCCCGGTTGGGTCGCCTGCATCAGGCCCGGCTGTTCGATCGCCTACTTGAAACCCAGGTCGAGCCGGGCCTGCGGGCCCCCCGCATTGGCCAATTACCTTTGCACGAACTGTCCGACGGCACCCTGATCGTGGTCATCAGCGGTCTCATCGATGCCAATATGTCCACCCTCCCCATCGAGCTGGCGTCACGCGGCCTCGAGGTCGTGGTTCTTGATTGCTCGGCCGATGACCACCTCCCACCATCGGTTGATCGCGCCGACGGGCCCGCGGCCCGGCTCTGGGGTCTGGAGCGGGCCAAACGACGCAGTGATCTCTCCTCTGCCGGGGTGACGGTCGTATCGTGGTCGGCCGATCAGCCGCTCGACCTGCCGGTGGCGGCCCTGGCCCGGCGGGGGCGGGCCCGCGGCGGAAGCCGGGTCCGGCGATGACCTCCATCCACGGTGAGGAGCTGTCAGGCTCAACGACCCTCTCGCGCCAGCTCGCCCTGGTGCCATCATTGGCCGCTCTCGCCACGATCGTCGCCGCCGTGGTCGGCGGCCTGCTGGCCGGGCTCGACCAAACCCAAACGGGACAGGTCCTCCTGGCTCTGGCCGTCGTCATGATCACCCTGGCCATGATCTCGGGCTTCGAGGTCACGCAGTACCTTGGGCTGGGCCTGCTGATCGTCAGCGGACACTGGCTGGCGGGAGGAACCGCCGGGGCAGCACCGGCCTCAGCTGGGCAAACCGTGGGCGAGCCGTTCGCTCTGGCCAACATTGTCATCCTCGTGGTCACCATCACCTTGGTCCATGAGACCGGCCGGTTCTCCCTCGACGCCCGCAGACCAAGCCGGTTCGGGCCGGGATTCATCAGTCGCTTCACAGCCAACGCCGCCGCCGTGACCGCTGTTGTCGTCGTGTTGGCCCTGGGGGCGTACTTCATCGATGGCAGATCGCTACCGCCAGTCCTCATCCCCGTCGGTCTGGCCGCCGCATCCCTCCCGCTGTTCACCCGCCGCTGGGTCCAGGGTCTCAGCCTCGGACTGCGCTCCTCGGCCGCGGTGCGCCTGGCCCTGGGTCTGACGGTCGTGATCGTCACCCTGGGAGCGGTGGCGATGGCGGCCCAGGCCCGCTCGGAACTGGTGAACGAGCGGGAACTCCCGACGGCGTCCAGACCCCCGGCGGTGGCACAACCCAGTGGATCAAGCTCCAGGGCAGAGGATGAGGCAGCCGACCCGGTCAGCAAGGCGTTGACCTTCCTTCTACTCATGGCGGCCGTCATCGTGGCCGGGCTGTTGTACGCCGCGTTCCGCCGTCCCGAGGAGTCCTACGAGCTCGACGACCTCAACCTTGACATCGACGATCACTCGCTCGGCATTGCCGGACCCAGTTCGGCCGACCTCGACGATGTTGTCGTTGACGAGGTGGCGATGGTCGACCTGCTCGACGAGTTGCTGCTCGACGTCTCATCGGAGCCCGACCCCGGGCGGGCCGTCCGCTATGGCTACGCCACCGTCGAGCGCCGCCTCCAGGACCTGGGCGTCGAGCGCCAACCATCCGAGACCGAGCAGGAATTCCTGGTGCGCGCCCTGCCCGCGCTGTCGGCCGTCGGGTCAGCTTCCTCCGAAGGTCAGGGGGAACCTTCACTGACCAGCGGAGAAGGTGCCGGGTCTTCGCCCATGGCCGTCCTCACCGACCTGTTCGAGGCCGCCCGTTTCGGAAACGAACCCGTGACCGAGAACATGCGGGCCGAAGCACTGGTCGCGGTGGAAACCCTGCGCCGCTCGACCTCACCGTCATCATGAATCCAAGCAACCAATCCCCGACCCCATCCCCTGGCAAGATTGTGAACGGAGCACCATGAGCTCGACCCTCATTCTGCTGGTTGTGGCG